>MDSW01214553.1_pt1 | contig 164467 bp, 153 predicted proteins | sample 811171 | NCBI WGS metagenome assembly MDSW01 (sample SAMN05326641, study PRJNA326480) | marine metagenome | isolation source: seawater | place: Atlantic Ocean: North West | collected 2012 | reverse complement strand
CAATCTGGATGACACACTGACGCCAGAGCAGAGTGTGGGCAGAGATACCTTCTTCAATGTTAAAACCACCGGCTTCCCTGCACCCAAGGGAGGTGATGTGGCAATGATACCTTGTAACGATTGCCATGAAGTGGATGCCGATATCGAGCGTTTTGGTACCAGTACATTGATGAGCTTTGAAGGAACGGAAACCTCACAGGATATGAAAGTAGCGCACCTGCGCAACGTCTATACCCGCGTGGGAATGTTTGGCCAGCGTTTTCGCTATGACACACCCACCAATCGATTTATGGGGGATCAGGTCACTGGGTACGGTTTTTCCCACGATGGGGCCGCGGATACGTTAAAGACTTTCCTGTCGTTGAATGTGTTTCATGTGCCCGATGAGCGCCTGGATCAGACCATCGATTTTGTGATGGCCATGCCCACCGGGCTGGCACCCATGGTAGGCCAGCAGTTAACACTGGACAGCGCCGCCACGGTGCTGGATCAGCAACGGCTGGATCTGATGCGGGATCAGGCTCTGCAGCATCTGCAGCGGGATGGTTTCTATAAACCGCAGTGCGAACTGATCGCCCAGGGTGTGATAGCCGGTGAGCAATCCGGATGGTGGTTGCAGGAAGATGGTTTGTTCTATCCCGACCGGGTGGGTGCTGCGCTGTCGGATACCGCGTTGCGAGCATTGGCGGGGGCGCCGGGCAATCGCCTGACCTTTAGCTGCGTTCCACCCGGGAGCGGCAATCGTATGGCGCTGGACCGTGATGAGGATGCCGTACTGGATCGGCATGACGGGCTGTTATTGGGCCGTGCACCTACCGCTGTTCAGGCGGCGAACCCTGCCGCAGAACTGGAGCAGGATGTGGTGGTGGAGCCGGAAGAGGGTGGTTACAGCCGGGAAGAATCCCAAAAACGCCGTGGTGTGTTTCCCAGCTTCAAGGATTTCTGGGCCTTCTAACACAGGCTGTGTGCAAGGGATGCGGTGCTACTGCATTCGCTGATGGCCGCGCGAAAAGCGCGGGGAGATTGTCCGGTCCAGCGTTTGAAGGCTTTGCTGAAAGATGAGGTATCGTAAAAATCCAGACTGATGGCGATGTCGGTGATGGATTGGTTGCTGTTCAATAATTTGGATATGGCGGTTTCCCGACGCAGGTCCTCCACAATTTCCACATAGGAGGTGCCCTGCTTCTTCAGGTTGCGACGCAAGGTGCGGCTGCTCACCTGTAAAAGTTCGGCCACGTCTTCCAGGCTCGGCACGGCATCCAGATGCCGTGCCAGCAATGCCCGCACTTCACGGGTGATATCAAGTTCTTTATCCGTGATGCTGGTGAGAAACGTGCTTTCGGCCTGAGCAGAAATACTGGTGTTGGCCAGCGGCATTTCCTGTTCGGCCAGCTTTCTGTCCACAACAAACTCTGCATGTTCCACATCAAACTTCAGTGTGCAGGCCAGCATCTCTTCATAGTACTGGCTGTAATCCGGCCTGCTGTAAGGAAAGGCAATGTAGGCCGGCTGTTTATCCGGCCCCAAGAGAAACTGAAAAATATTACGGAAGTGGATCATGATCCATTCCATAAAATAACGGGTGTAGGGGGCCAGAGAGACACACTCGTACAGTCGTATGCCCACGTGATCGGGTGTTTCAAAGTACTCCAGTTCCAATGGTGGAAACAGAAGGTTGCCAAGTCGACTTCCCGTCTGCAGGCATTCCGCATAAGTGGATTGATACAAGATGGAGATGCCCGCTATTCCATGACAGCCGAATTGAATGTGGTTGCCGTTCTTCAGTCCATAATGAGGGATGTTGGAAGTGGCTTTGGTGACTTTGATCAGGCGCATGACTTCATCCAGGGTGAAGTACTCTGTGCGGCTGTACAGGTTATCCAGATTGATGGCGGCGGCTTTACCGATATCGTGCAATTTAATGCCGTTATCCAAAGGATACTGCAGTGATGCAATGACGTACTGCGGGTGTATGTAAGGCTTGAAACGATCCATGAGATTGACTGCGCCTGATGATGACCGGAAAGATGCCTTATTTGTATAACTCGCATTACTTTACTACTTGTAAATATTGGCCAAGGGTCCAAGTAATTTGTTATCGAATTGTAGGTTTGGTGTTCCCTAAAAACTGAATCAGTTGCTTTAATTTCTATCGGTTAGTCAATGGCAGCCCAGGTGCCGGTTGCACAGTGACAACAGCAAGCCATGTTCAGGATCATCAGTTGGTTTGCCTGTTTTATTGGAGTAACAATGCAATGCCCAATCCGGCGAACAGCCAGGCGCCATATACCCGGGTATGGGCGAAAGCAAAGGCGGAAAACCATAAAGGCCAAATGCGCTGGGGAAAGCGTTCAGGCTTGTGGTCGGGCAAGGGGTAGGAGCAGGCGCGCCACAGGGCATAGGCGGATCTGAAGGCAAGGGCGATCAGCAGTATCGGCCAGGGCAGCTGTCCGCTGAAAACCAAAACCGACGGAATACAATATTGCGCCAGTGTCATGGCTTTCACCCAGCTACGGGCGCGGGCTTCCCCCAGTATCACCGGCAAAGTACGTACCCCTTTGGCGGCATCTGCTGCGCGTTTGTCCAGGTGTTTGCCGAACAGAACAGAGGTGGGTCCCAGGGCATAGGCAATGGAGACAACCGCCACCAGCCAACTCCACTGGCCGCTCACCACGTAAAAACCACCACCCACCATTAGCGGGCCCCATACCAGCAGCACCGCGGGCTCACCCAGCCCCCATTTTTTCAATGGCCAGGTGTAAAACAAAACAAAAAAGCAGCCCGCTGCCAGTAACGGCAGAACCAGCTCCCCGCGCAGCCACAACAGTAGCAGGCCAATGCCCAATGCGGCCATTCCGGTAAGGCCGATTTGCAACAGCATATCAACACCGGACATCAGGCCCCGGGTCAGCGGCTGCACGCCATATTGATTGCGCATGTAACGGTCGTCGTCCACTCCGCGCCAATAATCCGTGGCATCGTTAATGAGATTGTTGGTGGCATGGGCCAGACACAATCCCAGTGTGACCAGGCACCATAAGCCCCAGTCCAGGGTGCTGAAATACCAAGCCAGCAAGCCGGCCAGAATTGATGAGCTGAATGTCATGATCAGCACCGAGGCGCGAACACTGATGAGCCAGCGCCCAAACCAATCCAACTGGTGCCATTGTTCGTCACTGAGCCGGGGCATACCGGTGAGCGCTTTGCCCCAGATTGACAGATGAATCATTCAGTGAGGGTCGTTTGCAGATAACGCAGGAATCTGGCCCAGGATTGCGCATCAGCAGATTGGCGATAGCGGTCAGAGTCGAACACAGTGAAGGCGTGGGGCGCGCCGCCGAAACTGATCAGCTCATGGGGAATCTGATGAGCTTCCAGCTCGGTGCCCAGTTGTGCCAGATCCTGCAGGGTAATCATGTTGTCGGCACTGCCGTGGAATACCAGAATGCTGCCGCGGGTGTTGGCGTAACTCTGCCCCGGCGGCGTGCTCAGGCCACCGTGAAAGGTGACAAAGCCTTTCATGTTGGCACCGGAGCGTGCGTGCTCCAGTACAGCGGCGCCGCCAAAACAGTAGCCCGTCATCACAGCATTATCGAGGTTGCCGCCCTGGGCTTTGGCTGCGTTCACGGCGCCGCTGATCAGGCGCCGGAATTTCTCCCGATCCTGATACAGTTCACCGGTATGCTGGCGTTTGTCTTCCACTTTGGTGGGGCGCACGCCCCGGCCGAACAAATCCGCCGCAAACACCGCGTAACCGGCTTGCTGCAGCATTTGTGCACGTTTGATTTCATAATCGGTGAGCCCATCCCAGTCGTGCAGCAAAATCACCAGCGGTGCCTTGGGCGCCGGGCTGATAAAGTAGCCCTCGTAGGGTTTGCCGTCCACTTCATACAGTACCGGTTGGGCGAGCGCCGACCCGGCAACCGTGAGCAAAAACACAGAGCGCAGTACGGCGCTGAAGAACGGCAAAGAAAAACGTGAAACGCGGGCCATGGTCATCGTCCTGAAGTCACAATGGAAGTCCCATGATACTGAATTCAGATGACGCTACCAGTGGGCAACGTCATCTGTTTGCACTTTGTCTAGTCAGCGGCCGATGCCGGTGCCAGTTGATTGCGCGACAGGCGCCGCCGTATCACCTGATAGAATACGGGCACAAAGATTATCGCCAGCACCGTCGCGGCAATCATGCCACCGATAACACCGGTGCCGATGGCCTGACGACTGGCGGCGCCGGCACCGCTGCTGATGGCCAGTGGCAAGACACCAAAGGTGAAGGCCAGTGAGGTCATCAGAATCGGGCGCAAACGCATGCGGCAGGCATTGATGGTGGCGGTCATCAGGTTGACGCCTTTGCCTTCTTCATCCTTGGCAAATTCCACAATCAGGATTGCGTTTTTGGCGGCCAGCCCGATGATGGTGATCAAGCCCACTTTGAAGAACACATCGTTGGGCATGCCACGCAAATAGACAGCAGCCAGTGAACCCAATACACCCAGGGGCACCGCCAGTACCACGGCAACCGGAATGCTCCAGCTTTCGTACAGTGCCGCCAGTGACAGATACACCACCAACAACGACAGCAGGAACAGGGCCGGCGCCTGGGCTTCGGAGAGAATTTCCTCATAGGACACCCCCGACCATTCGTAGCTGAAGCCGGTGGGCAGCTCGGCCGCCAGCTGCTCCATCTCCAGCATGGCTTCACCGGAGCTGACGCCGGCGGCAGCCTGGCCGCCGATCTTCATGGAGGGCACGCCGTTAAAGCGGGTGAGGCGCGGTGAACCCATGGTCCATTGCAGATCCGCGAAGGCGGAAAACGGCACCATCTCCCCGGCCTGATTGCGTACCCGCAATTGCTTGATGTCTTGCGGCAGCATGCGCGCGGCAATATCCGCCTGCAGGATGACCTTTTGTACCTGTCCCTGATTCACAAAGTCGTTGATGTAGGCCGAGCCCAGGGCAATGCTCAACGTGTTGTTGATCTCGCTGATATCAATGCCCAGGGCGCGGGCCTTCTCCCGGTCCACGTCCACCCGTAGCTGCGGGGTGTCTTCCATGCCTTCCGGGCGTACTCCCTGCAGTTTGTTGTTCTGCATGGCCATACCCAGCAGCAGGTCCCGCGCCTCGGTGAGTTTGGCGTGTCCCTGTCCGCCAATGTCCTTGAGCTGAAACTCAAAGCCGGTGGCGGTTCCCAGTTCCGGGATGGACGGTGGGTTCAAGGGGAAGATGACCGCATCCCGTACCCCGGCCAGGGCAGCCCAGGCACGGCCGATGACGGCATCCACGTGTTGATCCGGCTGCCGCCGTTGATCCCAGTCCTTCAGGCGCACAAAAGCGATACCGGCGTTCTGACCGCTGCCGAAGAAACTGAAGCCGGCAATGGCGACGATTTTTTCCACGTTGGGTTCGTTTTGCAGAAAATAGTTTTCCATGGTGCGCAATACGCGGGTGGTGCGTTCCTGGGTGGCACCGGCGGGCAGTTGCACAATGGTAATGAAGTAACCCTGATCTTCCTGGGGCAGAAACGAGGTCGGCAGGCGAAACGCGAAGAAGGTGACACCACCCACCAGGATCAAGTAAACCAGCATAACCCGGCCGGCGCGACGCAGCAGATAACCCACGCCTTTTTCATAGCCGTTGGTGCTGCGGTCGAACAGCCGATTAAACCAGGCGAAAAAGCCACGACTGTGCTGTTCGTGATCGTGCTTGAGCAGGGTGGCGCACAGTGCCGGTGTCAGGCTCAGCGCCAGGAAGGCAGAAAACAGGATAGAGGTGATCAGAGCCAGGGAGAACTGGCGATAGATGGCCCCCACCGAGCCGCTGAAAAAGGCCATGGGAATGAACACCGCCACCAGCACCACGGTGATACCCACAATGGCCCCGGTGATCTGCCCCATGGCTTTGCGGGTGGCTTGCCGCGGTGGCAGGCCCTCTTCGCGCATGATGCGCTCCACGTTTTCCACCACCACGATGGCATCGTCCACCAGAATGCCGATGGCCAGCACCAGGCCAAACAGGGTCAGGACGTTGATGGAAAAGCCAAACAGGCCCATGCCGATAAAGGCTCCCATCACCGCCACCGGCACCACCAGTGTGGGGATCAGGGTTGCGCGCCAGTTCTGCAGAAACAGAAACATCACCAGAAACACCAACAGTACCGCTTCCAGCAGTGTTTGCACCACTTCCTGTATGGAGATGCGAACGAAATCCGTGGTGTCATAGGGGTTGTCCCATTCCATGCCGCCGGGGAAAAACGCCGACATTTGTGCCATGCGTTCTTTCACCAGGGCGGAGGTTTCCACGGCGTTGCCGGTGGGGGACAGTTTGATGGCAATGGCGGCGGCCGGCTGGCCATTCACATAGGCGGTGGAGGCATAGTTTTCCCCACCCAACTCCACCCGTGCCACGTCTTTCAGCAACACACTGGAGCCGTTGGGGTTTACTTTCAGCAGGATCTGTTCGAACTGCTCCGGGGTGTTGAGCCGGCTGTCGGTCACCACAGTGGCATTCAGCATCTGGCCAACCTGGGCGGGCAGCCCCCCCAGTTCGCCGGCAGCCACCTGTACGTTCTGGGTCTGGATGGCCGTGGCCACGTCCGATGGGGTGAGGGAAAACGCCGTCAGTTTAATGGGGTCCAGCCAGATGCGCATGGCGTATTCGGTACCGAACACCTGTGCTTCGCCCACGCCTTTGATGCGCCGCAGTTCATCCAGCAGATAACTGTTGGCGTAGTTGCCCAGGGCGATGGAATCCATGCTGCCGTTGCTGGAACTGATGGTCAGGATCATCAGGAAGTTGCGGGTGGCTTTCTCCACCCGCAGCCCCTGGCGCCGCACCGGCTCCGGCAAGCGCGCCTCCACCCGTTTCACCCGGTTGTTCACTTCCACCTGGGCGATGTCGAAATTAGTACCCGGTTTAAAGGTGATGGTAATGTTGGCGGTGCCGCTGGAGCTGCTGTCGGAATTGATGGATTGCAGCCCTTCGATGCCATTCATTTCCTGTTCCACCACGGCGGTAACGGTTTCCTCCACAATGTTGGCGGAGGCACCGGGGTAAGTGGCGGTAACCCGCACCGAAGGTGGCGCGATATTGGGGTACTGCGCCACGGGCATATCCAGCACGGTGAGGGTACCGCCCAGGATGATCAGCAGGGCGATGACGCAGGCAAAAATGGGCCTGTTGATGAAGAAGCGGGCCATGATTACGGTGCCTCGACAGCGGGTTCTGCCACGAGCGCCTTGACGGTGGCGCCGGGCCGGGCTTTTTGCAGCCCCTCGATGATGATCTGCTCACCGCCCTGTAAGCCACTTTTGATAATCCAGCGGTCGCCCTGGGCGCGATCGGTCTTCACCGGCAGTGGAACCACTTTGCCGTCGGGCAACACGGACATCACCATGTCCCCCTGAGCGGAGCGTATCAGCGCCTGTTGCGAGACAGTAAGTGCTTGCTTATATTCTGCCTGATCCAGGCTGACGCGGACAAACATACCCGGCAGCAGCATGCGGTCCGGGTTGGGCAGTTCGGCCCGCAACAGGATTTCGCCGGTGCCCGGGTCCACCGCCATTTCCGAGAACAACAGTTTGCCTGGATGCTTGTACTCACTGCCGTCTTCCAGCAGCAGGGTCACTTTGGGATCGGCCACCGCCAGATCCTCACCATCGCCACCGCGACGTAAACGCAGCAATTCATTGCTGGACTGGGTAAAATTCACGTAAATTGGATCCAGTTGCTCTACCGTGGCCAGATGGGTGGCTTCGCTTTTGCCCACCAGGGCTCCTTCGGTCACCAGGGCGCGGCCGATGCGGCCGGTGATGGGCGCGCGGACGCTGGCGTACTCCAGATCGATGCGGGCCCGGGCCAGATCGGCTTTGGCAGCAGCCACGTCTGCTTCCGCCTGCTTGGCAATGGCAAAGGCTTCGTCGTAGTCCTGTTGGCTCACCGCCTTGCGTTTCAGCAGATTGGCAAAGCGTTTTTGCTTCAGGGTGGCCTGGGTCAGATCGGCCTCGGCGCGGGCCAGGTGTGCTTTGGCAGCATCATAATCGGCTTGTAGGGTGCTGGGGTCGATCTGGAACAGCAACTGGCCGGCCTCCACTTCGGTGCCTTCGGTAAAGCGGCGTTCCTGGATAATGCCCTCCACCCGGGCACGGACTTCGGCCGTGCGCAGCGCCTGCACCCGGCCGGGCAGCGTGGTTTTGAGCACCAGGTGACGGGGTGTAACCACTTCCACCAGCACTTCCTGGGGTGGCACTTGCAGGCCGTTGGCTCCACCCGGGGTGCCGGAACCGGAGTCATTGCAGCCCCACAGAGTCAGTGTGGCGGCCAGCAGCAGGCCCGTGCGACGGGTAAACATAGAGGATAACATCTTGATAAACCTCAATTATTGGGAATTCAGGTTGAAAATGGGTTGGCGTATTGGAACGAAGTACGCTTTAATCATACATTCATGTATGTATAATTAAAATACAGTATAGACAAAAGTAAACACATCATGGTGAAAAAAACCAAAGAAGAGGCGTTGGAAACCCGCAATATGCTGTTGGACACGGCGGAGCGGGTGTTCAACGAAAAGGGCGTGTCTGCCACCACCCTGGCCGATATTGCAACGGCCGCAGGGGTGACGCGGGGTGCCATTTACTGGCATTTCAAAAACAAGGCGGATCTGTTTGATGCCATGTGTGAGCGGGTGCGGCTGCCGATGGAAGCGTTGATTGCGGCCGGTGCCGGGGACGACGTGACCGATCCTCTGGGTGAACTGCGCAAGACGGTGGATTATCTGTTCCACAAGGTGACCACCGATGAACATCACCACCGGGTGTTCGATATTCTGTTCAACAAATGCGAATTCGTCGAACAGCTGGGGCCGATCATTGATCGCGATGCCCGGGTACGCAGGTTGTTCCGCCAGCGTTTCGAAGCGATCTTCAATAATGCCGTGCGCCTGGGGCAGGTGCCCGCCAACACCAATGTGCCATTGGCAGTGAACGCCTATGTTTCCTATACCAAGGGCATTCTGCGCAGTTGGTTACTGGAGCCGGACTCGTTTGATCTGTACCGGGATGGTCTGCGCATGGTGGAAGCGTACTTTGATATGTTGGCCGTCAGCCCGGCCCTGCGCGATTAGATCGCAACCATTTTTCCAATTCCACAATCACCAGCACCAATGCACTGCCGCCCAGCACCCAGCTCCATTCCCGGGTATCCAGCCCCTGGGACTGAAACACATCCTTCAGGCCCGGCAGGTAGTTGAACATCAACTGCAGGCACACCACCGCGACCACGGCAATCCACACCGGTGGCCCGCCCACCGGCTGTCGGTGTTGCCATAGGGGCTGCTGGCTGCGGCAATTGAACAGATAAAAAATCTCATAGAACACCAACGCGTTCACCGCCAGGGTTCGGGCCTGTTCAACGCTGTCACCGCGCTGCAGGGCGAGGTAGAACAATCCAAACACCAGTACGCTGCCCAAGGCGCCCACAAACAGCAGCCGTTGCAGTACATGTGCGGTGATCAGCCCCTGCTGCCGGGGCCGCGGTGCGCGTTGCATGGTGCCGGGCTCGGTGGTTTCAAAACTCAGCGCCAGTGCCAGGGTGATGGCGGTGATCATATTGACCCAGAGGATTTGGGCCGGGGTAATCGGCAACACCAGGCCCAGCAGTATGGCAATACTGATGACACTGGCTTCAGCCAGGCTGGTGGGCAGAATGAACAGAATGGCTTTAACGATGTTGTCGTACACCGTGCGCCCCTGCTGTACTGCGGTCACGATGGTGGCAAAGTTGTCGTCCGTGAGCACCAGATCGCTGGCATCCTTGGCGGCATCAGTGCCTTTGCAGCCCATGGCAATACCGATGTCCGCCTTCTGCAACGCCGGTGCGTCATTGACGCCGTCGCCGGTCATGGCAACCACTTCCCCGTTGTGCTGCAGCGCTTCCACAATACGCAGTTTGTGTGCCGGGCTGGTACGGGCGTAGACGTCGCATTGTTGTACTTCGGTTTGCAGCCTTTTCTGATCAAAGCCGTCCAGTTCGGCACCGGTGTATACGCGGGTGGTGCGCAGCCCCAGCTGGCGGGCAATGGCGGTTGCCGTGTGGGGGTTGTCACCGGTGATCATTTTGACTTGAATGCCGGCGCTCTGGCACTGGGTGATGGACGCAATGGCCTCCGCTCTGGGAGGATCGGTGATGCCCACCAAGGCCAGTAATATCAGGTTCTGCTCCGCATCGGTGTAACCCAGCTCACTTTGTTGCGGCACCGCTTTGTAAGCCAGGGCCATCACCCGCAAGCCGTCTTTGGCGAGGGATTCAATGGCTTGATTCCAGAATGGGGTATCCAGCGGTTGCAGGCCATCAGCCGTGTGTTGTTGATGGCAAAACGGCAGCAGGCGGTCCGGGCCGCCTTTCACCAGAATCTCGTGATTGCCCTGGTGGTCATGGTGCAGGGTCGCCATGTAGCGGCGTTCGGATTCAAACGGCAGCATGTCGCTGCGTGGCCATTGCTGCTGCACCTGTTGTGGGCTGAGCCCGGCTTTCAGGGCCAGGCTGACCAGTGCGCCTTCCGTCGGGTCGCCGCTCAGGCGCCACTGCCCCTGATCCTTGATCACGGAGGCGGTATTGCAAAGCAGGGCGATGCGCCCCAACCGTCCCAGCAGGGGGTGATCATCGGCGCGTAGGGGGCCACCGCCGCCGTCGATGGTGCCCTCATCACCATACCCCTGGCCGCTGACCTGCAAGGTCCCATCGGCACTGACGATGCGGGTGGCGGTCATCTCATTACGGGTGAGGGTGCCGGTTTTGTCCGAACAGATGACGGAAACCGAACCCAATACCTCCACCGAGGGCAGTTTGCGTACCAGGGCGCGATGCTGGGCCATCTTTTGTACCCCCACCGCCAGGGTGATGGTCACCACGGCGGGCAAGCCTTCCGGTATGGCTGCCACCGCGATGCCCACCGCCGCCTGGAACATGGTCATCGCATCGTATTGATAAGCAAAGATACCGAATGCGATGACGGCCACTGCCAGTGCCAGAATCAGATAAGTGAGCTGGCGTGCAAACTGCTCCATGCGTCTGGCCAGGGGGGTTTTGGGGACCTCGGCCTGCTTCACCAGTTCGCCGATGGTGCCCATTTCAGTGTGCACTCCGGTCTGCACCACCAGGCCCTGAGCACTGCCATAGGTGACCAGGGTCCCCATAAAGGCCATGTTGTTACGCTCGGCCAGCGGGGTGTCGGGCGCCAGTACGCCGGCCTGCTTGGAGACGGGCTGGGATTCTCCGGTCAGAGCAGCTTCATCGCAGCGCAGATCCCGGATCTGGAACAGGCGCACATCCGCCGGCACCCGGTCGCCGGATTGCAGCAGGATAATGTCCCCGGGGACCAGTTGTTCGCTGTCCACGCTGATCACATTTTGATCGCGCCACACTTTGCAATCGGTTCTCACCAGATTGCGAATGGCGCGCAGCGCCGCTTCGGCTTTCCCCTCCTGAATAAAGCCCACCACCGCGTTGATGATCACCACTCCAAAAATTACCGCGGCGTCCACCCAATGCTGCAGCAGCAGTGTGATGCTGCCGCTAATCAGGAGTACAAAAATCAGTAAGTTATTGAGCTGCGCCAACAGACGCAACCAGGGGGAGCGGGGTTTGGCCTCCGGCAGGCGGTTGGGCCCGTGGCGGCCCATCCGGTGCTGGGCTTCCGCGCTGGAGAGTCCGGTGGTGGTACTGGCAAGGTGGGTTAGACTTTCATCCAATGTGTGCGAATGGAAATTCAGCATGTACAATCCAATCTGAGACTAAGCTTAGGGTATGGCTGTTGAGCGCGTAGTAATCATGTCAATTCAGGATGCAACACGCAATGGAATGGTTGGACCGAATTAAAAACTCGGCAATGTTTGGCATGGGGCGGGATACCCTGGCCGCTAATTTCAATGATGAACTGCATTATCATGCCGGTTGGGTATTGCTGTTCAGTTGTACCATGTCGCTCACCTGGCTGACCTATATTCCCTTCGACACTGAACTGCATCCGGAGCAACCCCTGATTGTTGCGTTGCGTTGGTCGCTGGTGGTGTTCAGTGTGGTGGTGTTATTGTTGCGACGCATTCCGTTTCTGCGCCAGCGCAATCAGTACCTGTTGCTGCTATGGGGCGGTTGGGTGTTGGGGTCCTCCGGTGTGATCACCGGCTTAACCCTTGTGGATCCAACCTATGTTGCCGGTTTTGTCCTGGTCATCTGTTTACTGCCCATGGCGCCCTTGCGCGTGCCGTACTCTGTGGGCCTGCTGGCCTTCGGTCTGCTCAGCTTTTTGGCTACCGTGTATGTGATGCAGGTGGATCTGAGGCAGTCGCGCATTCGTTATACCCTGAACGATTTGGTGGTGGCTTCCATGATTGTGGCCTTCTTTATTTTTCTGGTGAACACCTATCGTTACCGAACCTGGAGAAGCGCCAAAATCATCGAGCGCGAATCCCGCCTGCGTGTACAACAGGCGGACCTGGAAAGTCAGGCCAAAAGCCGCTTTATCGCCACCATGAGCCATGAGATTCGCACACCGATGAATGGCATTATCGGTATGGCGGAAATGCTGCAAACCTCCCGCCTGGACAAGGAACAGAAAAATTTCGTGGAAGTGATCAGCTATTCAAGCCGGTCGTTGCTGAATGTGATCAACGATATTCTGGATTACTCAAAGATCGAGGCGGGCCGGGTGACCTTGGAAAAAGTCGATTTCGATGTGTTTGCCCTGTGTGCTGAAATCGCGACGATTTTCAAATCCACCGCGGATAAAAACAGTATCGAATTTGTGGTGTGTGTGGACCCGGCCATACCACCGCAGATTAAAGGCGATCCGTCGCGTATTCGTCAGGTGTTGTTGAACCTGATTGGCAATGCGTTCAAATTTACCCGGGTGGGAAGAGTCGAACTCAGGCTGGAGCGTGGTGAGGATACGCTGGATGGTGGCAAGCTCGAATTTACCATACTGGATACCGGCATCGGTATCTCACAGGCGCAACAGGCGACGTTGTTCAAACCCTTTCAGCAGGCAGACAGTTCCATTACCCGTGAATACGGTGGTTCCGGCCTGGGTTTGAGTATTTCCAAATCCCTTATTGAATTGATGGGGGGGGAAATTTCCGTGGACAGTGCTCCCCGTCAGGGCTCCACATTTACTTATTCAATTTGCTATGAGTTTGCTGACCGTGTTGAGCGGCCACCTGCCCTGAATGTTTCCGGGATGCGGTTATTGTTGGTGGGCAGACCCAGTCACTATGGCATTGAGTTGAGCCGCCATTTGCGTTTTTGGGGCATGGTGGTGGACAGTGAAAGAAACATAGCAGAGGCCACGCGCCGTATTGAGCAGCACCAAACAGGTTATGTCTGTGCGTTACTGGACCTGGACAGCAACAGCGATCTGGATCCATTGCTGATCGAGCAATTCGAGGCGGGCTGCAAGGCATGGCATGTGCAGTGTATGGTGCTGTCTTCAGAAGAGTATCCCCGCTATCGCTTCCGGGTGACCACCAAACCGGCCTGTGCATTTCAGTTTAAGCACACCCTGGCCCAGGCGTTGGGTTTACAGGATGAAGCGGAACAAAATGCCCGTCTGGCGGTGCTGGATCGGGAGTTGAAAGGGTGCTCTGTGTTGGTGGTGGAAGACAACGACATCAACCAGAAAGTGATTACCAGCATGCTGGAGAAAATGGGGGCAACCTTCAAGGTTGCCCATAATGGCCGTCAGGCCTGTTCCGACTATGCCCAGTCACGCACTGACTACGATGTTATTCTGATGGATTGTGAAATGCCGGTGCTGGATGGTGAGGAAGCCACCCGCCGCATTCGCCAGCAGGAACGGGAAAACAGCTGGCCCCGAAAACCCATCATCGCCCTGACCGCCCATGCCATGAAAGAGCACATCGACAGTTGTGTTGCCGCGGGCATGGATGATCATATTTCCAAGCCGGTGGAAATGAGTGTGTTGCGGGATAAAATATTGCGGGTAGTGAACACAGTGCAGCCGGATTCACCCTGACTGCACTGGGCTTTCATCATCAGAATGGGTTGCGGATTACCATCAGGCGCAGCTCGGTCATGTCCTCCATGGCCCAACGTATGCCTTCGCGGCCGAGCCCACTGTCTTTCACGCCGCCGTAGGGCATGTGATCCACCCGCCAGGAGGGAATGTCACCAATAACCACCCCACCCACTTCCAATTCATCCCAGGCTTTTTGTGCCTGATACAGATCGCGGGTGAAGATGCCGGCCTGCAAGCCGAAGCGACTGCTGTTGATGTCTTTCAACACGGCATCAAAGTCGTCGAAGGGTGCCAGCACGGCCACCGGGCCGAAGGCTTCTTCGGCACACACCGCTTGCGCAGGGTCAACGTTCTCCAGCAGGGTAGCCTGCAGCATGGTGCCATCGCGATCACCACCGCACAGCAAAGTGGCCCCGGCTGCCACCGCATCATTGATCCAGCCGTGCAGACGGGATGCCTCGCCTTCGCTGATCATAGGGCCGATAAAGGTATCCGGATCTTTGGGATCACCACTTTTCAGGGCTTTGGTTTTTGCCACCAGCTTCTCTTTGAATGGTGCGTACACCGAGCGGTGAATATAGATACGCTGCACGCCGATGCAGCTTTGGCCGGATTGGTAGAAAGCACCGAAAATTATGCGGGCGACGGCATCGTCCAAATCCCAATCCTTGTCCACCACACAGGCAGCGTTGCCACCCAGCTCCAGCACCACCGGTTTTTTGCCGGCCCGGGCTTTCAATTGCCAACCCACATCCGGTGAGCCGGTAAAGCTCAGCAGCTTCAGGCGATCGTCTTCGGTGAGCAAATCCGCACTGTCACGACGGCAGGGCAGAATGGAGAAGGCGCCTTTGGGCAGATCGGTTTCTGCCAGAATCTCGCCTATCAGCAAGGCACCAATAGGCGTGAGGCTGGCGGGCTTCAAAACAAATGGGCAACCGGCGGCAATGGCAGGCGCTACTTTGTGCGCCGCCAGGTTCAGGGGAAAGTTAAACGGGCTGATGAAAGCGCAGGGTCCAATGGGCACGCGTTTGGTCATGCCGCTGTAACCTTTGGCGCGGGCACTGATGTCCAACGGAATGGTTTCACCGTACTGGCGGGCGGTTTCCTCAGCGGCGATTTTGAAGGTGTCGATCAGCCGGGTCACTTCACCTTTGGCATCATTGATGGGTTTGCCCGCTTCCACACACAGGGCGTAAGCCAACTCATCAAAGCGTTCGCGAAACCGGTTTACGCAATGTTCCAATATGGCCTGACGTTGATACATGGGCATTTTGGCCATGGCATCGGCCGCATCACAGGCGGCGGCAATGGCCTGGTCCAGTACCTCGGGTGTGGCCAGGGGGACGGCGGTGGCCAACTCGCCGTTGTACTTGTCGTAAACTTTCAGGTCTGTGTTGGCGTAGACGGCTTCGTTGGCCAGATAGTAGGGGTATTCTTGTTTCAGCATGGGGTTACCTGTCGATGATCAGTTAGTCGATCTGCAATTTTTCCAATGCGCTGCGAATCCCGGCCGGAATAGGAACGGATTTGTTTTCGGCGCGATTCACAAACACGTGAATAAAATCGCCGAATGCACAGGCTGTTGGTTCGCCTTTTCTGAAAATGCCAACACCGTAGGTGACGGAACTGTTGCCCAGTTTGTTCACGCGCAAACCGGCTTCGATCCGGTCAGGGTAGGCGATGGCAGATAAGTAATTACAACTGGAATTCACCACATACCCTACCACTGGAGCGTCATGGATATCCAGCCCGCCTTCCTCAATCAGATAGCGATTTACGGCAGAATCAAAATAGGAGTAATAGGTTACGTTATTGACATGACCGTAGATATCATTATCCATCCAACGGGTGGTAATGGGATAAAATAATCGGTAGTCACTGCGTGCAATGGGTTTGCTGTCGCTCATGCTGTGTACTTCTTTCACTATGTTGAATGGTTTACCAGGCTGCCTGATAAATGGCGAGTGCGTCCGGCTCGGTTACTTCCCGCGGATTGTTCACCAGCAACCTTTGTTGTTGCATGGCATCGCTGGCCAGCGTGCCGATGAAATCTTCCGGCACCTTGCAGTCCCGCAGCCGATTGGGCAGCGACACTTTTTGAATCAGTGTTTCAATCCAGGTGATCAGGCGATCGGTAACGTCTTCATCACTGCCAGCCACAAACTGTTCAGCCATGATGATGGGTGCCAACTCCGCATAGAGTGATTTGGCGCTGGGTGCGTTAAAGCGCATCACGTGGGGCAGCACCAGTGAGTTGCTTAAACCATGGGGAATATGGAAATGGCCGCCCAACGGATAGGCCAGCGCATGGACCGCGGCCACCGGAGCGTTGGCAAAGGCCTGCCCGGCCAACAGGGCTCCCAACAGCATATTGCTGCGGGCTTCCACATCGCTGCCGATGCGTACGGCGGTGAGTATGTTGCGCGCCAGCAGCCGCAACGCTTCCCGCGCCAGCATGTCAGACAGCGGGTTTTTCCTGTGGACAGAGGTGTAGGCTTCAATGGCGTGCACCATGGCATCGATGCCGGTGGTGGCGGTGACATGAGGTGGCAACCCGATTGTCAGCTCGGCATCCAGCAGTGCAATGTCCGGTTGCAACACCGGTGACACCACACCGGCTTTGGTGGTTTCGCCGGTGGTGACGATGGCAATGGGGGTGACTTCGGAGCCGGTACCGGCAGTGGTGGGAACCTGGAGCAATGGCAGGCGGGGTTCTTTTGTGTTGCCCACGCCATACATATCCGCCAGTGACTGTGTGCATTGCGGGTGACTCAGGATGGCCACCAGTTTTGCCACATCCATGGAACTGCCGCCGCCAAAGCCCACCACCAGCTCAGCCTGCAGCGCCTGAGCGGCTGCCACAGCCTGCATAACCGTGCTGTCAGAGGGGTCCGGTTCAACCGCATCGAATACCTCAACCTTAACGCCCACGGCGTCGAAGCTGGGCAGCACCTGTTCAAGCAAGCCTGCCTGGACAATGCCGGCATCGGTTACCAACAAGACGGCACTGGCCCCTTGTTGCTGGCAAAGCGCGCCCAGTTGGCGGGCGCTGCCGGGTTCGTTGATGATGGTACGTGTGGTGGAAAATGTGAATGCCTGCATGGGGCTTGGCACCTCGAATGGTTGTGACACGGATTTCCGTATTCTACCACGTTCATTTAGGGTGGATGGGCCATAAAAACCGTTGCGCAGGCCGACAATTGGTCAACGTTTGGCCTCTAAACCGTTGTCATCGCTGCGCTGCCAGCGCTTGATGCTGTTTACCAATACTCGATGCATTAACAATACACCCACCAATGCAGCGTAGACCGGCGCCTCCCGCTCACCCAGCTTGGCCTCGAGCAGCACATGGATCACGGCCAGAATACTCAGAGCGTACATGGCACGGTGCAGTTGCCGCCAGCGTTTACCCAGCTTGCGCCGCAGCACCATGGGGGAGGTCACGCCCAGCAGTAACGACAGGCACCAGCCCGCGAGGCCTGCCACCAGGAAGGGCCGCTCCTGTAGATCCTGCCACAACCATTGCCCTTGCCAGTTCAGCTCCAGGTGCAGGTAGATGGCGGCATGCCAGCTCAAGTAGAACAAGCTGTACAAACCCAGCATACGCCGGGAGCGAATCAGAAAATTCCAGTCAGCCAGGCGTTTGCCGTAGCGCCGGTGCAGTATTTTACAGAGAAAACTCAGCCAGCGCCGTAGTGGGGTGATGGCCAGGGTGATGATCAGAAAAACCATGGACCAGAAGCCGGTACGGGCCATCAATGTTTCAAAGGGGTTGTATCCCAGCTGGTGTCGCAGAATGTTCCACAGCAGCACCAGTGCCGGTAACCCGCTGGTGATGAACACCAGCAACCGAAACCAGTGGCCATGGCTATTAAACCAGCGGAACAGTTGCATCAGAAGTGCTGATTGAGATCCAGGTGAGTGTAAAGCCCGGCGACCTGCTCGGCGTAGCCATTGAACATCAGTGTGGGCTTTTTGTGGGTCTCACCCAGGGGCACTTCCCGGCGCTGACTCCAGCGCGGGTGTGCCACATCGGGATTGACGTTGCCGTAGAATCCGTACTCGGCGGGCGCCGCCTGCTGCCAGGTGGTGGTGGGCTTTTCGGCTACCAGTTCTATGTGCTGCAGGGCCTTAATGCTTTTAAAACCGTATTTCCAGGGCACTACCAAACGCAGCGGAGCGCCATTCTGCGGTGGCAGCGCCTGGCCGTACATGCCCGTGGCAAGCAATGTCAGGGGGTGCATGGCCTCATCCAGGCGCAACGCTTCGCGATAGGGCCAGTCCAACACCGGGCGTCGTTGCCCGATCATCTCCCGGGGGTTTACGATGGAGCTGAAGCGCACAAAGCGCGCACTGGAAAGGGGCTTCGCCAGTTTGATGATGCGCGACAGCATAACGCCGCTCCAGGGCACCACCATGGACCAACCCTCCACGCAGCGGAAACGATAAATGCGTTCCTCCACACAGAGTTTGTTGATGGCATCGATATCCAGCGTGACAGGGGTCTCCACCGCCCCTGATATGGTCAGGGTCCAAGGAGATAAGGTGAGGGCCTGTGCCAGAATACGAACAGCTTCTTTGTCGGTTGAGAACTCGTAATAGTTGTTGTAGCTGGTGGCGTGCCTCTTAGGAGTGATCTGGTCACCTGGGTCCGGGAGTTTGAGGGCACGGCACGAATCATCGGGCTGGCTGCCGGGCCCGGCCCATGCGCCTGGATTCAACGTCAGGCCCAACGCCGCCACGGGTAACCCGCGCAGCCAGCGGCGCCGCTGCTGAAACAGCGAGTAGGGTGTGATCTCGGAGGGGCGAGGCGGCCTGTACTGCGTGTCCATGATCAATCCCGAATGAATTTCAGGTACAGCATCAGTGAATTCAATTCGGCCACCGTCAATTGGTCACCCCAGGGCGGCATGTGCTTGGAGCGTCCCATCGCCTCGCCGCCTTTTTCAATGATTTGTCGCAGATAGTCATCCGGTAGACGGGAGGCGGTGAGATCGGCCGGCGGCGGTGTTTTCAATAGGCGCGACATGCGGCCATCACCTTCGCCAAATGGTCCGTGGCAGAGGACACATCGAGTGGCAAATACCTGTTGCCCCAGTTTGCGGTCCGCCTGTGCGGAATTGCCCAGGGAATCCAGCAGGGCGTACGCTCTGACCTGATCTTCGCGCAGCAGCATAATGAAATCGGAAACGGATTCCAGTTCACTCCAGCTCAGTTCTTTGCCAAACGGCGGCATGTACTCTGACGTGTCTTTGTAAAGCGCCCCCAGTACGGTGGTATCCAGCACTTCCTTCCGCTTGTGCGCAACGCGGGGCTTCAGCAGCGAGGTATCAGGGTATTCTTTCAGGCGCATGGGCATAATGCCTTCACCCATACCTTTGTTGCCATGACAGAGCACACAGCGTGTGGCATACACCGCGGCCCCCAATTCCAGACTGGGGCTCGGGTCTTCATAGTCTTCAGCGGCATATGACGGCAGCCCGATGGCAATGAACACCAGTCCCACGATTACAACAATCCCTTGCCTGCCCATGCTCTTATTCCTGGACCTTGATGGTCATTCTCATTTCCGGATGAATGGCACATTCCACTTCCACTTCACCCGGTGTAGTGAAGGTGACGTCGCGGGATTCACCTTGCGGATAGGAACCCAGATCAAACATCTCCGCGTCACTGAGGCTGAATACGTTGTGAAAAAACGGATCGTTATTAATGAACTGAACGGTATCACCTACTTTGATCTCCAGGCTGTCCTTGGTGAACTTTTTGTCTTTCTGGCCCACTTCATAACTGTCGGCCTGGGCGATACCGACCAGTAACAGGCTTGATATCAGGATCAGTACTCTCATTGTCATAATAGTGCTCCGATAAAGTATTCCCATGAGTCTGGATCAGAAATTATTCGGCGGGATGACCGGTAACGTGAAGGCCTGTGGTGGCGTTGTCAGGGCTTTCATAAACGCCACCAGGTCATTTTTTTCTGCCGGGGTCAGCTGCAACGCCTTCATGTTGGGAGACAGATTGGTTTTGACGCTGCCACCGGTTTCATAGTGGTTCACAACGTCCATCAATGTTGCGGCGGAACCATCGTGGAAGTACGGTGCCGTCAGGGTGATGTCACGCAAAGTGGGTGTTTTAAAGGCGCCCTTCATCAAACCAATGGGCTTGATGGCATAGCGGCCCATGTCCGGGTTTTCCTGCCCCCAGGATTCCAGGCCGATATTGTGAAAGCCGTTATCGGTAAAATTCGGAGCTGAATGACAAACGGCACAGTTACCCTTGTCGGGATCGACGAACAGCTTAAAGCCATTTACCTGCTGTTTGGTCATGGCTTTTTTGTCACCCTTTATCCAGCGGTCAAATGGGGAGTTATTGCTGATCACAGTCCGTTCGAAGCTGGCAATGGCCTTGGCCAGTGATTCATCCGTGATACCCTGCTTCGGATAGGCTTTGGCAAATGCGCCCACGTAGGTGGCGTTGGCCTGCAAAAACTTGATGGCTTTGTTCAAATCGACGTTCATCTCGGCACTGGACAGCATCGGGCCCAAGGCCTGGTCTTCCAGGGAGCTTTTGCGGCCATCCCACATTTGCAGATGGTTGTAGGCGGAATTGGTTACCGTAGGCGATGCCCGCCCCAACACTTTACTTTGAAACCCTTTCGCAGTGGGCAGGCCGTCTGACCAGCCAAATAATGGGCTGTGGCAGGTGGCACAGGACATGTTGCCGTCACCACTCAAGCGGGGATCAAAGAACAACATTTTACCCAGTGCAATACGTTCAGCGTTGGGCTTGTTGTCAGCCGGATAGGGCACTGCCGGCAACAACCATTCCTGCAGGCTGGCGTGGCCCGGTTTGAACGTGTATTCCTGCTCGCCGATTGCTGTTGTGGCCAGCAGCGAACAAAGGACTAAAATTACCGGGGTAATCCAGGATTCTGTCTTCATATAGCCTCCTTACTATTTCATTGTGTGAAATGCGATACCATGTTGTTCAGCGTAGTGGAAGACGCCGATAGATCGTTGGAAAGATCATCCATGGTGGATGCACTCTCCTGTGCGGAATGACAAATACGTTGCAGCTGTTCGATAAAATGCCGAATATCTTCAATAGCCTGCATCTGCGACTGGTTGATCGACAAAGCGGATTCAATGCGACTGCGGGATTGATCGGAATGCTCGTTGGCGTTCTTCACTTCGCTGGCGCTTTTATCAAACAGTTCGGCGTTGCTTTTCAATTCGTTGTTCACCAATGACAACAAATCCGTCACCTGGCTGAAGTGAGTACTCATGGTGGTGGCTAAATCAGAAATCTCTTTTACGGCATCGCTGCTGCGGTTGGCCAGCGAGCGCACTTCGTCGGCAACCACGGCAAATCCACGGCCCTGCTCGCCGGCACGAGCTGCCTCGATGGCGGCATTCAACGCCAACAGATTGGTTTGTTCGGATACGCCTTGAATGGTTTCTGCAATACTGGTGATGGAATTCGCAGATTGGGCCAGCGTATTGATCTGGTCTGACAGGGTGTGCACCTGTCGTTCAAATTCCTGTTGCAGCTTGATTGATTGGGTAATCTGCTGGTTGGCGGCGGAGCAACTGTTGGCCGTGCTTTCTGCATCATCATTACTGCTCTGCAGTAAATCGCTCACTTCGTTGGCTACATTCACCAGTTCAGCAATTTTGGCATTGATGGAATGGACGTAGTCGTTGACGTGGCGGGCATTTTCTGCGGACTGATGCGCACTGCCGTTTACCTGGTTGGCGCTGTTGTCCAGCTGGCCCGCCTGAACCTGCATCTTGTTGACGATGTCCCGGGTGGATTGCACGGCGTGACTGATGGCTTGAAACGTTAATGATAACTCGTCGCTACCGCTCTCCTGGAGTTTGATATTCAGGTCACCTTCGGCAAACCGACCCATGGAGCGTTGAATGCGGTGCATTGAAGACAGCAGGCGTGCTATCAGCAAAAAGGCGATCACGCCCGTCAGCAGGAGCCCGGCCAGGGTCCATAACGCCAGTGTCATGATAACCTGACGGCTTTGCTGTTGAGTGGTTTCCGTCAGTGAGCTTAGTTCAGCGAACTCGTTACTCAGGATATTCTGGGCAATGTCGATGATGCGTTTGGTTTGGGGAGCAATGGTTTTAAAAGCTTCATTGGCTTCATCATCGTGATTTTTTTTGCCAAATCCGATTACTTTCATCTGCAACGGGCGCAAGGCTTCAAGGTCCTGTTTCAGAGTGGCGACCGCAGTGTTGCCCGGAATGGCTTCTTCCAGTAGTTGTATTTGCTCGTCCAGACTGGAGGAGGCCTTAATCGTGGCGATGGCGTTCTGGCGAATGTCTGCCGGGGCGCTGGAGGCAATCAATGCTTGTAGATCCCGCTGCAGGCGCATGATGGCCATTAGAGTATTGTTGGCCTGGTGTTGTCGGCTTTGGGAACGTTCAATGGCGCTGGCCAGTTCCTGATTCTGCTGAGTCAGGGTGGTGCCCGCCAACAGTACGCAACCCACCGCCACCAAAGCCGGTAGCAGGCACATTGCAATCAGTTTATAACGCCAGGAAACTCGATTAAGCCAGGACATGAGAGCCATACAAAAACATTCAGACTACTCTTCAGAATAGACAATGGGGTCTGGCTATCAAGGATATTGGCAAAAACTATCAAGATAGATAGCAGCCTGGTGTCAGGCAGGATCGGTTCAGGCCGCCTGTTGCCGGCAAACCCGGTTACGGCCCTCTTTTTTGGCGGCATACAATGCATTATCCGCACGTTCTAAAAGGTTTTCCAAGCTGCTCTTTTCATTTGGAATAACCGAATGAACCCCGGCACTGATGGTGATTGCCAGTGGGCCGTTACGGGTTTCCACCGGGCTTTCTTCGATGAGCAGTCGAATTCGTTCTGCCACCGTAATGGCACCTTCGGTTTCAGTTTCCGGCAGAATGATGCAAAACTCTTCTCCGCCGTATCGGGCCGCAAAATCAGTGGGCCAGCGCACACCGTGTTTTACCCGGTTGGCCACTTCCTGCAGGCAATCATCACCCACTGGGTGGCCGTGGGTATCGTTGACCGATTTAAAATGATCAATGTCCATTAAGATGATGGCCAGTGGGCGCTGGTAGCGTTTACCCCGTTCCCACTCTTCGGTCATCACGGTATCCAGATGACGTCGATTGTGTAGCCCTGTCAACTGATCGGTATTACTCAGGTCGCGTAATTGTTGAGTCAGGCTTTCCAGTTCCTGGGTGCGCTCCTGCACGCGGCCTTCAAGTTCCTCGTTGGCCCGCTGGGTGGCAATCAGTGCCTGTTCCTGTGCTTCGTAGCGCAACCGGCGCTCGGCATTGATGCGCTCAGCCAGGGCAAACGACAGCAGCACCACTTCCAGGGATGAGCCGATGTGGGTGCCGTATTCGGTGAACAGGTTGGTCGGCAGGATGCCCGCTTTGTTCAATGCCAGAATAATGCCCCCGGACAGCATGGCGGTCCAGGCGATGGTGTAGTATTTGGCGGTCACCTGGCCCCGATACCAGCATACACAGCCAGAGGCCAAAGCCATTACGCAGGCGCCTGCGGCCCACAGGATCAATACAGTAATGTTGTAGTGATAGGGAACGAAGAAGGCGCTGATGGCCAGGGCGATGCCGCCGTACCAGAACACCACCAGGGTTTTATCAATCCACCTGGAGTAATCCCGTACATTGAGAAAGCTGCGGGTGAACGAAGCCCCGAACACCACGACGCCGGATAGAAACACGATAATGGATTGATCATTCCACTGGGTAAAGGTCGGCCACAGATAACGGAACGAGTAGCCCCCCAGGCTGGCAAGAAACAGGGGCATGCAGAGCACATAGCCCACATACAGCAGATAGGTGCGTTCGCCCAGCACAAAAAAGATCAGCAGATTGTACGCGGCTATGACGATCATGGTGCCGAAGAATATGCCCTGCAGAATGGTGCGGGTGGTATCAAAGCCAAAAAAGGCTTCCTGATCCCATAAAGTTACCGGAACCTGAACCGCACTGCTGGATTCCACCCGCAGGTAGACCGTTATGTGCTGTTGGGCTTCCCACTGCATGGGGATGATAAAGTTACGGTGATCAAAGGGGCGCTTGTGGTAGGGGTATTTGTCACCCAGTTCATACTGTTGGAATACACTGCCGTCTGAAACCAGATAGACGTCCACATAGTCCAGTACCGCGTAACTTATTTCCAGCAGGCGGGACTGCTTCTTCTCCGTGGGATTATCGATTTCAATTCTCAGCCACCAGCTGGATTCGTTGTAACTTTTGTTGAAGGTTTTACTGCCGTTTTCGATCCACTGTGGATTGCCTTCCATGATATCCGCAATACTGACCTGGTGCTGGGCGTCTTCAATGTATTGCACTGAATTATTGAGATTGATGCCGTTGCCGTCATCACTCAGCAGCAGCGGTGAAGCGCTTACCTGCAGAGTTGTCATGAGGATGAGCAAAAATGCGATCAGGTGTCTGTGCATATCCGGGGGTTGCCAGTAATGTCAGGAGTCTCTTAAAGCGTAGCACTCTCTGAACAAAGTGAATGATTTGTATACTTGGTGGGGGTTAAATTTGCCGGATACGGGTGTACAATAGGGTGCGTTATAAGAATAACAACTAAACAGGCCTTTCGTATGAATCTAGCGAAATATACCCTTCTGCTGCTTACCCTGGTGTTTTCAGCCCAAAGTTACGCCATCCTACCCCCTCTGCAACAGATCGATGCCTTTAAGGTTATTTCCCTGGAAGGCGAGGACATACCCTGGGTGCTGGGTTGGAAGCTGGATGAATTGTCACTGGCAGCCATGGTTGATGGCGTGATGGAGCCCATTCCCTTCCAGATCGATCAGTACAATACCGGTGGCGCGATCTATTTTGAAGGCTGGCATGTGCCCATGGCCGGCGCCCCTGATCTGATGGATACCACTGATAAGCTGTTGTTTCTGTTCAAGGATGCCGGTGCCAGGCGGGATCCGCGGGCGCCATATGATGGGGAAATGGTGGCCGAAATCGTCACCCGCGATAGCAACGGAGTAGAACGTTTCGTCTATCTGGTGCGACATTCCCGGTTACGCTCAGAAGAGCAGTATGTGCGCTACAGTGCCGAGCTTGGCTTGGTGGAAACGGATTTTTACAGTTTGCGTTACAACAAGAAGAACCACCTGAAATGGGATGATTTCAGTTATATCAATTACGTGGGTGAGCGGCCGCTGGATTCCATGAAGCTGCGCCTGAATACCGGGATTCTGACCTCGGTAACCGACACCGAATTGAACAACGACCAGATGATCGCCCTGCCCACCGGTGAGATAATCGGGCCGATTCGTACCACCACCCAGTTGGATTTCAATTTGTACCTGTTCGGGGTTTCCATTTTGCAGCTCAGTATGCAGATTCATCATTATCCCAAGTCCATCATGTATGACGTACGCGGGATTATTCCCGAGTTGCGGCGCAAGCTGCTGGTGGATCCGTCACTGACCATGTCCCTGGATGCCAACCGCCTGTTGGGGGCCAACACCTACACCTCCGCCTGGGATGGTGAGCCGGGCCTGGTGGACGGTGTGGTGGACGACAATGAAAAGGCCTTGATTGAGGCCGGCCTGGACCCGGCGGATAACTGGATCTGGGTGACCTCCAAGCGGAATCTGGATATCCTGGCGTTTGTGGATTACCTGGGGGATTTCAATGAACCCATGTCCCTTTTGTATAAGGACAGCCTGGATTTTGATGATCCGCCGGAAGTGTTTCCAGGGCAGATGCCCAATGTTGGGTATGGTATTAACGAATTCCCGATGTCGGGATTCATCGGGTTTGTGGTGAGCCTGTTTGTCAGTGATGGCTATGAAGGTGATCCCAAGGTGTTTGCACCCTATGCCCGCACCTTGCCTGAGTTGGAAGTTCGGGCGCTCTGATTGGCCGTGATCGTCGGATGTGTCGGATGTATAGGAACGTAAGAATGAAGAAAACATGGGTTGGTTCAATGTTGCTGGTTTCCCTGTGGGGCTGTACCACCACCGGGGAAACGGAGCTGGACACAAAAGTTGCCGCCTTGACCACCTGCGAAAAGATCGATGCGCTGATCAAGGGTCACAAGCACGGGTTTCCCAACCTGCGTACCACTCAAAGCAGTGCCAAGATCATGGATGTGTGGAAAGCCCGCTATCACCTGGTGGGGGATTCCTGTCAGGTCTGGGGTTGGGGGGCTGCCCGGTTCAGCTATGTATGCACACTGACCGAGCCCGGGCAGGACCTTGCCATGGAGCACTTCAATCAAGCCAAGGCCAAGACCCGAGAATGTTTGAGCCCGCAATGGGCCCTGCAGGAAGGCCCCCGGGATAATGGGGAAGGCGTGAAAGCCGAATTCAGCAAGCCCGGTGAGAAAACCGTGGTGACGCTGGTGGCGGCATCCTCGCCCACGGTGTTCAAGACAGAGTGGAAAACTTACTATTTTGTCGGTGATCCCAACGACATCCGCTAAGCCGATGGGTTATTCAAAGCTGATCGTTACTCGGTTTCACCTTCATGGAGCGTGGCCTTTGCCAGGGCAAACTGGCAGGTAGGGCTCTCCACTCCGCGGGATTTGCTGGACAGTTTCAGGCTTTCGCCATCGGTGACGATGGAATAGCCGCCGTCGCGCTGTACCACCTTCAACTCCACGTTTTCGTCATTCATGATCAGGTTCTGGAACAGAACCTTTTTGAACGATTGATGGGGGTGATCAATGTAGAACTCATTGTAAAAGTCTCCATCCTCCACCGCCATAGTGACGAACGTGGTTTCGCCCGTGGTGTAAAAGTTGGCATTGCAGGTCTGATCGCCGCCGGCTTTGCCCACCAGTTCCACCCGGCCGACGCCGGAGCGGAACTTGCTCAGGGTCTCATTGAGCAGGTTCTTGAATTCCTGATGCACAGCGCCGTTTTCTCTGGGTACTTTGACGATGGTGCTGTCAGCCAGGGCAGTGGCAGAACCCAGCATTGCGGCCACACACAGTCCAGTTGTTATTGTTTTCATAGCATCGTCTCCGGTGGTTAACGCAGGTGCTGAACCAGAAGTTTGGGAAGCACCTTGGCCTCTTCGGCCAACAGTAATCGGTGAGCATCCTCATCACCGGCAAAATACACTCGCCGCTGATCCGCTTCGGTTCCGTTCTCAATATTAAACCGGCCAGACGCGGTGGGTACCCGTACTACATTGCCTCTGGCATCAATGCTGGGGATCTGGCGTTGGTAATCCAGGGGGCCTTTCGCATCTTTCTGCCAGCGGTTATAGAAGAATTTGATGTTCGACGTAATCAAGCGCTTTTTCGCCGATTTGATACAGGCAATGTATTCGGCATTGGTCATGGTATTGTCCGGATCCGGTTTGACGCAGGCACCCTTGGTGTCATAAACAATGTTGGCCCGCAAACCTTCCAGGCCAATGGGATCCAGCACCGCCAGAAAATCAATGGTACGTTTTTCCGAGTAGGCAATGCGGGTGGCGGCATCAATGGCGGCGCCGCCGCCCAAGCCGTGGCCGATCAGAATCAGTTTGGCTTCTTTGGGAATCTGGCGAATGTAATCGCGAAAGGCCTCTTGAAATCCCAGGCTGTTGGCCGGGCCCGCTCCTGTGTCAAAGCCGTTCCAGTTGGCTTGGATGTATTTGGCGCCGTAGGATTCCACCCAGCTCTTCAGGTGCAGGGTATCTTCGATGTTGGGTTCCAGCTCGCCGGAAATCGCAAATACATAGGCATCGTGATCCCCATCCAGTTTCAGTTCAGCGGCCGCTGGCGATTTGCCGGCCGGCTTTGGTACCGCCGTTTCCGCCTGAATGGATTGCTGTTTGCTGCTCTGCTCGCGCTTGAATTGGGTGACCAGGCTGTTGAATTCCTGGTTTTCCTTATTCAGTTTTGCTTGCTGGTTTTTCAGCTCGGCCCTTAGATTATTCACTTTGCGCGCGGTGTTGTCCCGTTGACTGATCAACGAGGCAATGCGGGGATCCTTGTCCAGTGAATTGTCATCCACGTCTTCTTTTTGCGCATCAAGCTGGCTTTGCAATTCGGTCAGTTTGCCCTTGGCTGTTGCCAGTTCGGACAGCAGTGGCTGCTTTTTCTTCTCCAGGGCAACGATCTGAGCCTGATACTCTTGCTGGCGCGCTTCGTAATCACCCTGGGCCAGGCGCTGTTTCAGTACATTCAGCGCCCCATGGCGTTGCTGGTCGCGCTCCATATCCCGGCGTACGATGTCGATATCGAAATCCACCAGCGAGATGTCTTTTTCGATGCGCTCGATCTCGAATGTCTGACGTTTCAGTTCCCGTTTGGCTTCATGGACCAGTTTGCGTTCTTCCGTACGTTCTTCGCGGATCAGCTTGCGCTGATCCAGAATCTGCTTGTCCAGGCTCCACAGGCTCTTTTCCAGGTTGCTGATGGCGGATTCGGTGTTGCTGATGTCCTGTTTCAGCTGCTTGACCTTGGAGGCACTGGTATTGATCTGGGCCTGGGTGACTGCCTGGGCGGTGCCCCATAGCATGCAGCTCAGTATCACGCAGACACGAATGAATAGCCTCATGCAGTCGATTGATAGAATTTGAAAATGTAAGCTCGCCATGGTGTTTCGATACTTCTTATAGTTATGTCCCTGAATGACCGACCGTTCTTATTGTTATTCCAGCTTGAGCCTGACGTGTGTATATGGCTGGTCTGAATATGTGTCATCAAACTGTGATCAGGTTCTCAATGCAGAATAAGACGGTTCCTGTTCCTGTGCAAGTCCGGCACCGGGGCCGGAGACGCTCTTTCCACTCTTTAATAGTGCCATATCAGCCTGTTACAGACTGTGGATTCCCTGTAAAATGTTTGTACAAAAAACAATCAGGCATAAAAAAAGGGGTGCTTAGAGCACCCCTTCATTATACCCAATCCGCGTGGTTAACGAACACCGCTACGGCGCAATGCCGCAGGCTGGAACTCCCGCTTGGAGAATTTCACCTCAAAGTTGGTGCCCTGGGGTTCGTTGTTCTCAAAACCCAGTGCCAGGTAGCGGCCCGCATTCAAGTCATACAGGGTTTCGATGGCATAGCCCTGCACGTCCACGTTGTAGTAGAACATCTGATGCGCTTCCGCCACCCGCCACAGATTACCGCGGCCATCGTAGTGATCGATAACGCTGGCCAGCCAGGTGTCTTCGTCCAGGAAGAAAACACGCTTGGCATAGATGTGGCGGGTACCTGCACGCAGGTTGCCTTCCACTTCCCACACCCGGTGCAGCTCATAGCGGGCCATGTCCTGATTAATGTGGCCGGCCATGATCATGTCGTCATAGGGCACGCCTTTTTTGTCCAGTTCGTAGGAGTTGTAAGCAACGTACATCTCCTTCTTGCCTTTCAGGGTCCACTCATAACGGTCGGGAGAGCCATTGTACAGGTCGAAGTTGTCCGCGGTCCGCATGCCGTCGGATGCTGTACCCGGGCCATCATAGGCTACCTGGGGGGCACGCCGCACACGGCGCTGACCGGCGTTGTAGATCCACGCGCGGCGGGGCTCCTTCACCTGGTCGATGGTTTCGTGCACCAGCAGTACGTTACCGGCCAGGCGGGCAGGTGCTGTGACCTGTTGCTTGAAGTAGAACATCACGTTGTCATCTTCACCGGGCACGTAGTCGGTGAGCTGATTGGTTACGGCCAGCTGGTCATTGAACATAACCATACTGTAATTACCGTTGGCCTGTGGTGTGACCTGGCCGATGGTGCGCTCCAGGGAATCACCGCGCCAGCGGCCGATGTGGTTCCAGATCGCCTCCAGGCCATTCTGGGGAATGGGGAAGGGGTAACCCTGCAGGTTCAGGCCCTTGAGGCCGGTGGCCCCCACGGTCTCTGCTTCCAGGGCGTTCTTTTTGGTCAGCTCCACAATACGATCGGGCATGGCGTAGGGGCGACGGGTTTCGTACACCGGCATGCGATAGGTATCGGGATACTTCTCAAACATGGCAATCTGACCGGGGCTCAGTTTGTCTTTGTACTGATCCAGGTTCTGAGCGGTAATGGTGAACTTGGGCTTGTCATTGGGGAACGGGTTGCACAGGAACTCCCCCCCCTTGTAACAATCCGGGTTGCCTTTCATGCCCCCATCCCACTTGGGAATGGTGCCGTCGGCGTTTCCGGCCACTTCTGCCCCGCTGGGGGTCAGTTCGTTACCGAGCTTTGCCACTTCTGCCGGCGGTACCTTGGCGAAGGCCGGTGCGGCCGCCAGCGTGGAAGCCAGCACTGCGCCGGCCAGGAGTTTCAATTTGTGCGTTGATTTCATGTTCATATCCTTGTTTCCCCCCACAACTTAGAACGAGGCTTGGGCGCTGATGGAATAGTAATCGCGGTCAGCGAGCTGGTTATATGGTTCGGCACCGTAGAAATCGGTGTAAGACACCTGCACCGAATAGGTGTTCTGGTAAACACCTTCCAGCGACATGCCCAGAGCTTTACGATCTTCCAGGAAGGTGGTGATGGGCGATGGTGTGGTGCCGTACACGTCATGACTGAAGCTGATGGTAGGCTTCAGGTTGATGCCGGCAAACACGTTGTTGTATTCACCAGTGAAGCGAAGTTTATAGCCCCAAGCACCTTTGGTCGGGAAGTAGTCGTCTTCAGCAGTGGCTGAATCAGTGACATCAAACGCGTCAAGCTGGTTTAATAAAACATCGTAAGGTACCTGGGGAGCGCCACCAAAGAATGGTGCAAATGCTCCCGTGATAACCAAATTGTCTGGTACTCGTCCAGTCATATTCAGAGTGGCGTTGTAACCGCTGTTGAGCGTGTATTCATCGCGACCGGCCAGGTCGGAGTAAGCGCCGGCAATATCAAGGATGGCAGTCCAGCGGGAGGCCCCCAGAATGCGGTCGAAGAAATGTATGAAAGCCACTTCAGCCTGGTAGTAATCCTCCTGCACATAACCTTGAGAGTAATCACCCGGTTCCAAAGACGTGTAGCAGTCATAGTCGTTCTCTTTGCCGCACGCCGTGCTGGGTAAGCCTGCCAAGCCTGCCAGTGTGCTGCCGTCTTCTTTTGCGAATGGTTGATCTTTCCGCATGCTGATTTCACCGGAAACGGAGGTGGCTCCGCCGGGCAGCCCGATATCCAGTGCTGTATTGAAACTAACCCCCAGCAATTGAATGTCTTCCGGATATTCCACAAAGTACTCAGTGGTGGGGTACAGGCCAAAAGTGGACAGTGTTCCACTGCTGCCTGCGGTCTGAATCGCTGCTCTTGCCTGCGCCAGAGTGGTGTTCTCATCCCAACCAAACACACCAGCCAAAGCAGATTCCGCCGGGTTCGGCATATAGCCACTGGTGACAGGCAGCCTGGAGTGATAATTCATGTAGTACACGGCAAATTCTGTCTCGATGGATTCCACGAAGTAACGGGCCGCCAAACCGTACTGGCCGCTGTCATCCGGTTCCACGTTATCGCCTCGCGCCAGTAAGGTGCTTTCAGCGCCTGCTACGCCTGGCTCATTACCGCCGGGGTAGAAACCGCCGTAACAGTTATCGCCGACAATGTCGGTGGTGGAAAAGAAGGTTCCGCACGGGGGAAGCTTGGTTTCTTCCCAGTCGAACAGCACAAAGGCTTCCAGGGTCAGGTTTTGGGTCAGGCCCAACGAGCCGTACAGGGAGTTCAGGGGAATCAACGCGTCTTTCACTTCCGAGCCGGGGGCGAGAAGTGCCTGGACGTCAACCGGATTCACGGTGTTGATGCCGTTGGGGAAGAAAATACCTTCACCCCAGCTGATTACCTGTTGCCCTAAACGAACGTTAAGTGGCTTGTCTCCAAGCCACCAGTCGCCCCACACAAAGGCATCCAGGATATCGGCACTGCGGCCATCGCTTTGGTATGGGTCCAGGGGATTGCCATTGGCATCCTGGCGATAAAAGGCGGGCCGGTCGGTAACCCCATCGCCGTTGACGATACGGTGGTCGTAGAACGCTTTGCCCCGTATAAAGGCGCCGTAGTTTTTGTAGTTCAACTCAACATCAACGGTGGCTTTGATGACTTCTGAGAAGGTAGAGCCTTTTTTCCACATGAGGTTGCCGCCATCCTGGGAGCTGGTGCCGGCATAATGACCGGACTCACCGGCTGCTGCGGCGTTCGCTGAACCAACCCCCCGATAATCCCGGTCCTCGGCCCGCCAGGAGGCACCTACGGACACCGTGGTATCAACCTGCATTCGAAAATCATCTTTAACGTACTCGAAGCCATACGCCGGTACCACTGACCCGGCTGCAGCGACCGCCGCGGCCAGAGCAGATACCTTAAATCGCTTGTTCATTGCCATTAGAGTCGAACTCCATTTAAGTATGTATTTTTATATGGAAGACCAAACCGTGCAGGAATCGAATAAGGAGGGATAACAATAAGGAATCTGGGCAGCAAATTTGGGTTTTCTTATTGTTATCGTTGAACCAATTCGATAGACGCACCTTCGCACTTTGGTTAGCAAAAAATATATACGTAAAAACACAATACGTGAAATTTTATAGCGACATTTTTAACAAAATGGCCGTTATTTGATGGATTTTTGTCAATGACGGGCCCCTTTATGGATAAAAAGCGTAGCGGTGACGGGTTTTTATTATGTTTGGCACTTGTTGGGACAAATGCAGTAAAATGCCGCGATGCAACATTCCTCGCTAGTACAGTCTCTTAACAGTGCCCAGGCACAGGCAGTTACCTCCCAAGCGGATCGTCTTTTGGTGCTGGCCGGTGCCGGTAGCGGCAAAACTCGGGTGCTGGTGCATCGCATTGCCTGGTTGATCCAGGAGCAGCACCTTTCCCCCCATGCCATTCTGGCGGTCACCTTCACCAACAAGGCCGCCGCCGAGATGCGTCACCGCATCGAATCCCTGTTGCATGCCCCCAGCGGTTCCATGTGGGTGGGCACGTTTCATGGTATTGCCCATCGTCTGCTGCGGATGCATTGGCAGGATGCCGGTTTACCGCAGAATTTTCAGATTCTGGACTCCGAAGATCAGTTGCGGCTGGTGAAGCGGGTCATGCGCCAGCTGGAGCTGGACGATGCCCGTTGGCCTCCCAGGCAGGCACAGGCCTTTATCAACAGCCATAAAGATGAAGGCCTGCGCCCCGAGCACATTGATGATCACGGTGATGTCTACCAGAAAACCCTGATTGCGGTGTATGGCCAGTACCAGGAGGCCTGCGAGCGGGGCGGCATGCTGGATTTTGCCGAACTGCTGCTGCGCAGTCATGAGTTGTGGCTCAAGCAGCCGCAGTTGCTGGCTCACTACCGGCAACGCTTCCGCCATATTCTGGTGGACGAGTTCCAGGATACCAATCGCATTCAGTACGCCTGGCTGCAGATGCTGTCCGGTAACGAAGTGCCTATTACCATCGTGGGTGATGATGATCAGTCCATCTATGGCTGGCGAGGTGCCCGCATTGAGAACATCCGCTCCTTCGGCGATGACTTCGGTCGAACCGAGGTGGTGCGCCTGGAGCAGAATTATCGGTCCACGGCGACGATTCTCAATGCCGCCAATGGGGTCATTGCCCATAACCGGGATCGGCTGGGCAAAGAGTTGTGGACGTCGGGCGAGGAAGGCGAGCCGATTTCGGTGTACGCCGGCTTTAATGAGGTGGATGAGGCGCGCTTTATTGCCGAGCGTATTCAGCAAGGGTTGCAGCAGGGGTTGCGGCGCAGTGAAATGGCCATTCTGTATCGCTCCAACGCCCAGTCCCGGGTACTGGAAGAGGCCATGCTGCGGGCCGGCATCCCTTATCGGATTTACGGTGGCCACCGCTTCTTTGAACGCCTTGAGATCAAGAACGCCCTGGCCTACCTGCGCCTGATCTGCCACCGTGATGATGATGCCGCATTCGAGCGGGTGGTGAATACCCCACCCCGTGGGCTGGGGGATAAATCCCTGGAGCGCATCCGCAGTACGGCCCGCGAGCTCAAGCAACCCCTCTGGCAGGCCAGCCTGACCGTGCTGCAGCACAAAGAGCTGGCCACCAAGGCCGGTAAATCCCTGCATGAGTTTCTGGGGTTGATCGAGTTGCTGGATCAGGAAGTGCGCGGGCTGGGTTTGTCGGAACAGGCAGAACGGGTGATCGAAGCCAGCGGGCTGATTCCCTATCATCAGAATGAGAAGGGCGATCGTGGTGAGGCGCGGGTGGAGAACATCAAGGAGCTGATCAGCGCGGCGCGGGAGTTTGAGCTCAATGGCGAAGGCGACAGCGCCTCACTGGCGGCGTTTCTGGATCATGCGGCGCTGGAGGCAGGTGATAATCAGGCGCAGGCGGATGAAGACTGTGTCCAGATGATGACATTGCACTCCGCCAAAGGGCTGGAGTTTCCGGTGGTGTTCATGAGTGGTGTGGAGGAAGGGCTGTTTCCTTCCATGAAATCCACAGAAGACCTGAGCCGCATGGAAGAGGAGCGGCGTCTGGCTTATGTGGGCATTACCCGCGCCATGAAGAAGCTGTTTATCACCCACGCCGAGAGCCGGCGTATATACGGTTCGGAAGCCCTCCATGCACCGTCGCGTTTTATTCGGGAGATTCCCCAGCATTGCCTGCAGGAAGTGCGCGCGGCGGCCAAGATTACCCGCCCCATCGCTGCGCCGCGGGGCCGTGCCATTCAGGACGCGGACACGCCGTACCGCTTGGGCCGGTCCGTGCGCCATCCCAAATTCGGTGACGGAGTGATCATGGGGTGCGAAGGGCAGGGGCCCAACGCCCGGGTACGGGTGAATTTTTCCGGGGTCGGTGAAAAGTGGCTGGTGGCCCAGTATGCGCGCCTGGAATTGTTGTAGATAGGAACCACTGCAATAAACGCGGATTCGCTTGACTCCCCGACGGGAAATGGCGAGCCTTGCAGGCAAAATAAAAAAACCTTCAGGAGCCTACAGATGAAGCGGATGCTCGCAAGCCTGGCCGGTCTGGCTATGGTTGTACTCACGTTAAACGGGTGTGGCAAAGAAGAACCCACGGCGGCCACGGCGCAGGCCGCACCTCAGGACGTATTCGAATGGAAAATGGTGACCACCTGGCCGCGCAATTATCCGGGCCTGGGCATGGCGCCGGAAAACTTTGCCAAGGCGGTGAACGCCATGAGTGGCGGGCGCCTGAAAGTCAAGGTGCACGGCGCCGGAGAACTGGTGCCAGCCATGGGTGTGTTTGACGCAGTGGCCCGCGGTGCGGTTCAGATGGGCCACGGTGCCGCCTATTACTGGAAAGGTAAGAGCCCGGCGGCACAGTTCTTTACCGCGGTGCCGTTTGGTATGAATGTGCAGGAAATGAACGGTTGGTTGCACTACGGTGGCGGCATGGAACTGTGGCGCGAGGTGTATGCCCCCTTCAACCTGGTGCCCTTTGCCGGCGGCAGTACCGGTGTGCAAATGGCGGGTTGGTTTAAAAAAGAAATCAACAGCGTGGATGATTTGAAAGGGCTGAAAATGCGTATCCCCGGTTTGGCGGGAGAGGTGTTCCAGCGTTTGGGCGGGGTGCCGGTAACCTTGCCCGGTGGTGAATTGTTCACGGCTCTGCAGACCGGTTCCATCGATGCCACGGAATGGGTGGGCCCCTACAATGATCTGACCTTTGGCCTCTACAAGGCGGCCGACTACTACTATTACCCCGGCTGGCATGAGCCCGGCGCCATGCTGGAGTTTATTGTCAACAAGGATACCTGGGAATCACTGCCGCCGGATTTGCAGGCCATCGTAACCTACGCCACCCGCGCCATCAATCAGGACATGCTGGATGAGTACACCGCACGTAACAACTCTGCGTTGAAAGAGCTGGTGGATAAGCATGGCGTGCAGTTGCGCAAATTACCCGATGATGTGGTGGACGCATTGCGCATCGCCTCAAAGCAGGTGATCCAGGAAACCATTGCCGAGGATGAAACGGCGAAGAAGGTGTACGAATCGTTCCAGTCCTTCCGGGCGGATGTGATGCCCTATACTGCCATTTCGGAAGCGGCCTTTCTGGAGATTCGGGGCGACGACTAGGCGGCGCGAATGCTTCGCTGCCCGATGTTATACAGATGTTATACAAAGGCCGCAGTCAGATGAGTGCGGCCTTTTTTGGTGTTTGGCAGGTGTATGATCAGGCGCTGCGGGGCACCGGCCGGGTGCGGCGGTTTTCGTCTATGGCCACAAAGGTAAACTGGCCTTCGGTCACCTTGCGGCACTCAGCGTCATTGTGATGCTGGGCCCACACTTCCATGATGATGGTCATGGAGCTGCGGCCGATGTCTTTCACCGTGGCATAGCAACTCACCACTGAGCCTACCGCCACCGGGCGCAGGAACACCATGGAGTCGATGGCGACGGTGGCGACCCGGCCACGGGCCAGGCGATTGGCGCAAACCGCACCGGCCAGGTCCATCTGGGACACCAGCCAGCCACCAAAAATGTCACCGTCGGCGTTGGAATCGGCGGGCATGGCAATGGTTTGCAGCGCCAGTTCCCCCTGGGGTGTGGGAATATCGTCGTTTTCGTCTTCTTCTATTTCCACGATGTCGTTCATGAGCTTCCTGTCTGGAAAAAATGGGTCGGTCTTTAAGAGTTATAGACTATATCCGGCAACCATGTTGCAAGTGAAGGCCAAATTGCAATTAGTGACAAAGTGACAATCTGAATCAGAATAAACGGCGCCACACCGCGGTAAATGGTGGGTGTGGGGATGCTGTCCGGGGTGACGCCGCGCAGATAAAACAGCGCAAAACCAAAGGGGGGTGTCAGAAATGAGGTCTGCAGATTGACGGCTATCATCACCCCGAACCACACCGGATCGATGCCCATGGCCAGCAACACCGGGCCTACAATGGGCACCACCACAAAGGTGATCTCGATAAAATCCAGAATAAAGCCCAGCAGAAAGATAACCACCATCACCAGCAGCATGGCGCTGAACACGCCACCGGGCATGTTGTGGAAGAATTCATGAATCATTTCTTCGCCGTTGAAGCCGCGGAACACCAGGGAGAACAGGGTAGCGCCGATGAGGATGGCGAACACCATGCAGGTGACCTTGGTGGTGGAGAGGGCGATTTCCTGCAGGTTCTTCCAGGTTAATTGCCGTTGTACCAGGGCCAGCAGGGTGGCGCCCACGGCACCCACCGCCGCCGCCTCAGTGGGGGTGGCAAGGCCTGCCAGAATGGAGCCCAGCACTGCGGTAATCAGCAGCAACGGGGGCAACAGACCTTGCAGGCATTGGGTCAGTAACGGGCGCTGCTCAAACTCATCCGTCTCGATGGCGGGGGCCACGGCGGGATTGAGCAGTGCGCGCGCCATAATGTAGACCATGTACAGCACCACCATGATGAGGCCCGGTACCAATGCGCCCACAAACAGGTCGCCCACCGACACCGTGTCGGCGTTGAACACACCCATATTCAGCTGCGCCTGTTGATAGGCGTTGGACAATACATCCCCCAGCAGGACCAGGGCAATGGAGGGGGGAATGATCTGCCCCAGGGTACCGGTGGCGGCGATGGCGCCTGTGGCCAGCGCCGGGTCATAGCCCCGTTTGATCATCGTTGGTAATGCCAGCAGACCCATGGTCACCACCGTGGCGCCGACGATTCCGGTACTGGCGGCCAGCAGCATGCCCACCAGGGTAACCGACAGGCCCAGGCCGCCGGGAAAGCGCCCGAACAGGCGGCCCATGGTGTTGAGCAGGTTTTCCGCCACTTTTGACTTTTCCAGGGTGACGCCCATCAGCACAAACAGGGGCACCGCCAGCAGGGTCTGGTTCTCCATAATGCCGTAAAGCCGGTTGGGCAGGGCATTGAGCAGGGTGGGATCGAATCCGTTCATCAACACACCGGCCCCGGCGAACGCCAGCGCAACACCGCCCAGGGTGAACGCCACCGGGTAACCCAGCATCAGCGCCAGGCACACCACCAGAAACATCAGTAAAGGAATCATAGGGGTTCAGACTCCTCAGATTGAGGCGCCAGATGACCGCTGATGATGGCCCCGTTGCGCACTATCTCGATCAGGCCCTGTATCAGCAGCAGTGCGCACATGGCGGGAATCAGAGATTTCAGTATATAGATGTAGGGCAGACCTTCGGCCTCCCCCGAGCGCTCCTGTATCTGCCAGGAGAAGGCCACATAATCCAGGCTGGTGTAGAGGATAAATCCGCACATGGGAAACAGCAGCAGTAAGGTGCCCAGCAGATCCACCCAGGCTTTGGTGCGGGGGCTGAAAGTGCGATAAAACACGTCCACCCGCACATGGCCGTTGTGCTTCAGAGTATAGGCGCTGGCCAGCATGAACAGAATGGCGTGCAGGTAAAGCACGCTTTCCTGCAGGGCGATGGAGCTGATGCCGTACTCCCCCAGGCGCAGTGCGCTGGCGTTGAAGCCATAACGCATCACCACCACCAGAAAAGTGATGGCCATGATGGCGATGGAGGCCAGGGCCAGTAGCCGGCCCAGGGCGTCGCTGGCTTTATCCAGAGCGGAAAGTATAGATGTCATGTTGGTGTGATAGGGTTCCCCGGACTTCAAGCGGCGCATTATAGCGGGTGCGGCGGGGCTGCGGCAAAGCCTCTGCGCCGGGAAAAATCCGACCGGCGGATTTAATCGCAATCAATCTGTAATATAATTGTCACACGCTGCCCCTATAGTTCCGAGGTCATGGGGGGCACACGCAGCAGAGTTACCCCGAAATAAGCCCATAATCTCGGAGAAAATCCATGAATTTCAAGAAATTAGTTGCTTCTGTCGCAATGACCGCCAGTGCGGCTCTGATCGCGACAGGCGTTCAGGCCGAAACCAAAGTTGATCCAAAACTGCCTGCCTACAATAAAGTCGGTGGTGTATCCGGTAACATCTCCAGTGTTGGCTCTGATACTCTGGCGAACCTGATGACGTTTTGGGCAGAAGAATTCAAGAAGCAATACCCCAATGTTGCGGTGCAGATTCAGGCCGCCGGTTCCTCCACTGCGCCGCCGGCCCTCACAGAAGGCACCTCCAATCTGGGCCCCATGAGCCGCAAGATGAAGGATAAGGAAATTGAAGCCTTCGAAAAGAAATTCGGCTACAAGCCCACCGCCATTCCCGTGGCGATCGACGCCCTGGCGGTATTTGTCAACAAAGACAACCCCATCAAAGGCATGAGCATTGAGCAGGTTGACGCCGTGTTCTCCTCCACCCGCACCTGTGGTTCCGCCAAGGACATCACCAAATGGGGTGATCTGGGCCTGAGCGGTGACTGGGGCAGTCGTGACATTCAGCTGTATGGCCGTAACTCAGTATCCGGCACCTACGGGTACTTCAAGAAAGTGGCGTTGTGCAAAGGTGACTTCAAGAGCAACGTAAACGAGCAGCCCGGTTCTGCCTCCGTGGTTCAGTCAGTGGCCACCTCTCTGAACGGGATCGGTTATTCCGGTATCGGTTATAAGACTTCCAGCGTGCGTGCCCTGCCTTTGTCCAAGAAGGGTGACAAGTACGTCGAGGCGTCACCTGAAGCGGCTTTGAATGGTTCATACCCTCTGTCACGTGCTCTGTATGTTTATGTGAACAAGGCGCCGGGCAAGGATCTGTCACCGCTGGAGCGTGAGTTCATCAAGCTGGTGCTGTCCAAGCAGGGTCAGGAAATCGTGGTAAAAGATGGCTACATTCCCATGCCGGCAAGCATGGTTGCCAAGACACTGGGCAAACTGGGTATCAAGTCAGAAGTTGCCGCGAAATAAACTTCCCTTTGGGAAAACAAAACGAACGGGGCTGCAGCGATTGTGGCCCCGTTTTGTCATAACTGAGAAGTGAGTTGTGTTTCCATGGAATCAACAAGCGAAGCATTATTTGGGGTGTCCGAACAGCGTCTGACCAAGATGCGGCGGTATCGCAAGTTGAAAGACCAGGTGGCAGCAGTGGGCATCAGCGCCGGTGGGGTGAGCGTTATTTTCGCCATTTGCCTGATTTTTTTCTATCTGTTGTACGAAGTATTACCGCTGTTTATGCCCGCCTCCATGGAAGAACGTTCCACGTTAGTGAATTATGAATTATCGGAACCGTATTTCACGGTGCTGGAAGAGCAGGGCCAGGTGGCACTGACCATAGACCGCCAGCGGGGGCCGGTTTTTTTTGATGCCCGCAGCGGCGCGGTGATCAGCACCCCCGGTGTGGCCAGTGACAGCGCCATCACGGCGTTTGCCAAGGATGCGCCGGGCACCAAAGCCTATGCCCTGGGCTTTGCGGATGGTTCCGTGCTGATACAAAAGCCCGCGTACACCATCGAATACGGTGCCACCACTCAGGATAAAACCGTAATCCCCGCCATTGAATATCCCCTGGGGCAAGAACCGATACAGGTGCTTCAGGGTGAAGCCATCAGCAAACTGGCCTATCGCGAATCCGATGACCAGGTACGCATCATTGCGGCCAATGCAGCCGGGCAGCTGTTTATGAAGGATTTCGCCAAAACCGAAAGTTTTCTGTCCGACGAGGTGGAGCTGGAAGAAATCGATACGGTGCAGCTGCCGTCACCCTCCGGCGAGCTGTCCAACGTATTGTTGAGCCTGGACCAGCGCTGGTTGTTCCTGGTGGAGAACAAAGGCAAGGTCGAGGTGCTGGATTTACGCAATCCCGCATCCGAGATGCGGGTGCACATTGCGGATGTGGCCGACGCGGAAACCCACATAACCGTGAGCGATTTCCTTTTAGGTGGCTTCTCTCTGCTGATCGCGGATGACTCCGGTCGCATCAACCAATGGTTTATTGCCTATAACGACAACAACAAACCCTATCTGGCCAACGTGCGCACATTAACCCTGGTCGAGGGCGTGGCCATCACCAGTCTGCAAACGGAACACCGCCGCAAGGGGTTCATTGCCGGTGATGCTGAGGGCAATATCGGCTTGTTCAACACCACCGCGGATCGTGAAGTGGCGGATGAGCAAGTGGCGCAGACAGCCATTGACTGGATCGCCATGTCCCCCCGGGGCAATACCATGGTGTTTAAGGCGGACGGGGATGCGCCGCGCAATTATCATGTGGATAACGAGCACCCAGAAGTGTCCTGGTCTTCCATGTGGCATCAGGTCTGGTATGAACGTTATGACGAGCCCAGTTTTACCTGGCAAAGCTCATCGGCCAGCAATGATTTCGAGCCCAAGTTCAGTTTGATGCCGCTGACTTTCGGCACCATGAAAGCAGCCTTCTATGCCATGTTGGTGGCAGTGCCCCTGGCCATCTGCGGTGCCGTCTATACCGCGTATTTTATGGCGCCGGCATTGCGCACCAAGGTCAAACCCACCATCGAACTGATGGAAGCCATGCCCACCGTCATTCTCGGTTTTCTGGCCGGCTTGTGGCTGGCTCCCCTGGTGGAGGCCAATCTTGCCGGTATTACCTCCATCCTGGTGCTGACACCGTTGTTTTGTATTCTGGCGGCGTTGTTGTGGTCACGTTTGCCGCGTGATATCAGCACCCGTGTGCCGGATGGCTATGTGCCGGTGATTCTGATTCCGGTGGTGGTCTTCGCGGGAGCCCTCTCCATGTGGCTCAGTGATCCCATCGAGGCCACTTTCTTTGGTGGCAGCATGCGCGAATGGCTGACCAACAGTCTGGGCATCGACTTCGACCAGCGCAATTCCCTGGTGGTGGGATTGGCCATGGGGTTTGCGGTGATCCCAACCATTTTCTCCATCACCGAAGATGCCATTTTTGCCGTACCCAAGGGTTTGACTCAGGGCTCGCTGGCCCTGGGTGCCACGCCCTGGCAGACCATGGTGAGAGTGGTACTGCCCACCGCCAGCCCGGGTATATTTTCCGCCTTGATGATCGGCCTGGGGCGGGCCGTGGGTGAAACCATGATTGTACTGATGGCCACCGGCAATACGCCGATCATGGATATGAATATCTTTGAGGGTTTGCGTACGCTGTCTGCCAATATTGCCGTGGAAATGCCGGAGGCGGAAGTGGACAGTTCCCACTTCCGCATACTGTTCTTATCCGGCCTTGTGTTGTTTATTTTCACGTTCCTGGTGAACACCACCGCGGAAGTGGTGCGCCAGCGACTGCGTGAAAAATACGGCTCGCTTTAATTGGGGGAATAGAAGATGGATTCATTGAAGCTTTGGTTTCGTAAGGGTGAGCCCTGGGTCTGGTTGAATGCCGGCGCGGTGGCCATCAGCGTGGTGATGGTGGTGGGTTTGCTGGGGCTGGTGGCCGTGCGCGGGCTTTCCCATTTCTGGCCCCACACCATCATTGAAGGTGTCTACACCGAACCCGATGGTTCATCTTATACCATCATTGGTGAAGTGGCCGATGAAGAATGGGTGGCTGCCAGTCGTGTGCGCGGCACCGGGGTTGCGATTCCGGAAGAGGTGAAGGTGGTTAAGCGCATGCTGATCAAAACCGGCAACCGGGATATTACCGGCCTGGATTTCCGCTGGTTGATCGCAGAAAACCTGCAGGACGTGACCACACCGGAACAGCTGATGGTGGTGGAACGCCGGGAGTGGGGTAATTTTTACGGCTATCTGGTTGCGGTAAAAGAAAACGGCCGTGTGGTGGCCAGTGGGGAGTCGGCATTAGCCGAACTGGAAGCTCGCCTGGAGCGGGCACTGGACCTGACCGAAGAGATTCATGAAATTGAAAACGCCGAGATCGGGGCGATTAACTATCAACTTGAACGCCTGCGACTGAAACAGCGCCGGCTGGAGCTGGATGACGCCTTGACCGACGCAGCCCGGCTGGAGCTACAGGAGGAGCGGGCGGCCCTGGATGCGCAATACCAGGGGTTAAAATCCCATCTGGATGAACTGAATGTGCAGATTGGCCGCGACAGCATGGTTGCCCGCAGCATGAATGGAGCGGAAAAAGAAATTCCGTTGAAACTGGTGGTGCAATTCAAGCAGCCCAATGCCATGTCGTTCTTTGGCAAGGTAGCGGATTACTTTCATCAGTTGTGGCTGTTCCTGTCCGATGACCCCCGGGAAGCCAATACCGAGGGTGGCGTGTTCCCGGCGATATTCGGCACCGTTTTGATGGTGATTCTGATGTCGGTGATCGTGACGCCATTTGGTGTGGTGGCGGCCGTGTATTTACGGGAGTATGCCAAGCAGGGCCCGCTGACCCGTACCATACGTGTTGCGGTGAACAATCTGGCGGGTGTGCCGTCGATCGTTTACGGTGTGTTTGGTCTGGGCTTTTTCGTCTATTTTCTGGGTGGTAACCTGGATGCCCTGTTCTATCCGGAAGCAGCACCGGCGCCGGTGTTCGGTACGCCGGGTTTGATGTGGGCGTCGATCACCCTGGCGTTGCTGACGCTGCCGGTGGTGATCGTGGCCACGGAGGAAGGCCTGACACGTATTCCAAAATCCCTGCGCGAAGGCTCCCTGGCATTGGGAGCAACCAAATTTGAAACCATTACCAAGGTCATTCTGCCCATGTCCAGTCCGGCCATGATGACCGGTTTGATTCTGGCCATCGCCCGCGCCGCCGGTGAAGTGGCACCGCTGATGTTGGTCGGGGTGGTAAAACTGGCACCCACGTTGCCGTTGGATGGTAATTTTCCCTATCTGCATCTGGAACGAAAATTCATGCACTTAGGGTTTCATATCTATGATGTGGGCTTCCAGAGCCCCAATGTGGAAGCGGCGCGGCCGCTGGTGTATGCCACAGCGGCATTATTGGTGGTGGTGATTGTGGCGTTGAATTTAACCGCCATCATGATCCGTAATCGCCTGCGTGAAAAATATCGAGCTCTGGAGAATTAAGATGACTGAACTGAATTCAGATGTAATGGAAGGTGGCAGCACCATGACAGCAGCGGAAACTCCCCGATCCAAAATGGGTAAAAAAGTGGTGGACATGGATCATGTTCCCAAAAGTCTGAGCGACGAGGAGATCTGCCTCGAAGTGAAGGATTTTCGTTTGTACTATGGTGAAAAGCGCGCCTTGCACGGCATTAATATGTCGATCCCGAAAAAGCGGGTAACGGCCTTCATCGGGCCCAGTGGTTGCGGTAAATCCACCCTGCTGCGTAGCTTTAACCGCATGAATGATCTGGTGGATATCTGCCGTACCGAAGGTGAAATACTCTTTGATGAGAAGAATATATTTAACCGTACGGTGGATGTGACTGACTTGCGGCGGCGGGTGGGCATGGTATTTCAGAAGCCAAACCCGTTCCCCAAAACCATTTACGAAAACGTCGCTTATGGTTTGCGCATTCAGGGTATTAATAAAAAACGTGTCATCGATGAGCGGGTTGAATGGTCACTGAAAGGGGCCGCACTGTGGGATGAAGTGAAAGACCGGTTGCATGATAATGCATTGGGTTTGTCCGGTGGTCAGCAGCAGCGACTGGTGATTGCCCGAACCATTGCGGTGGAACCGGAAGTCTTGTTGTTGGATGAACCCTGCTCTGCCCTGGATCCGATTTCCACATTGAAAGTGGAAGAGTTGATCAGTGAACTGAAAAACCGCTACACCATCGTCATCGTAACCCATAACATGCAGCAGGCAGCGCGGGTTTCCGACTATACTGCGTTTATGTACCTGGGTGATCTGATCGAATACAAGGACACCGATACACTGTTTACCAATCCGGAACAGAAGCAAACCGAAGACTATATAACCGGCCGTTACGGCTGATGCACGCAGAGGAAGAAGGTGGATGAGTAGCGAAGAATTTACCCAACATATTTCCAAACAGTTTAATGCTGACCTGGAAGAGGTAAGAAGCCACATTCTTGCGATGGGCGGCATGGTTGAAAAGCAGGTCGTGGACGCCGTTCAGGCATTGGTGGAAGGTGACAGCGGCCTGGCCACGGAAGTGATCAGCAATGAAAAACAGGTCAATGGTATGGAGCGGCGCATTGATGAAGAATGCACGCGCATCATTGCGCTGCGGCAGCCCGCTGCCAGTGACCTGCGCCTGTTGGTGGCGGCCACCAAAGCGAATACCGACCTGGAACGCATCGGTGATGAAGCCAACAAAATTGCCAAGATGGCCATCAGGCTGTCAGAGGATGGCGCCATACCCCGGGGCTATATCGAAATCCGCCACATAGGAAATCATGTGAATGCCATGCTCAGGCAGTCCCTGGATGCCTTTGCCCGCTTTGATGTGGAGCAGGCCATTGATGTGGTGCGTGAAGATAAATCCGTCGATGTGGAATACGAGTCCGCCATGCGCTTGCTGGTGACCTTTATGATGGAAGATCCCCGCTATATCAAACGGGCCCTGAACGTGATGTGGAGCCTGCGTGCATTGGAGCGGATCGGTGATCACGCCCGCAATATTGCCGAGCAGGTTATTTTCCTGGTGAAAGGAAAAGATATCCGCCATCTGCCGTTGTCGTCACTGGAAGACTCGGATTTCGTTAACGATGGTGAAGGTGTGTAACGCCTTGCGTTAAGCCAATGAAGTGCAGGCCGCACCTTGATGGGTGCAGCCTGCAGCAGCGGTTTCTCAGAAACCCACTTCTCAGAAATCCACGCCCAGTTGAAACGCCCCGCCCACATTGTTGTCGCTGAATTGGGCCGCCAGATCAAAATGCACTGCAATGATGTTGAAACCCACTCCGGCCGTCAGCATCTGATCGTCACTGTCGGCCAGGTTGGAACGCACACCGCCCCGCAGCCGTACCAGATTGGCAACGTCCCATTCCACACCGGCACCCAGGAACTGTGTGTCCTCCCCCAGGAAAAAGGGCTGGTTCTTGGTCAGATCCAGGTCTGCCGCCACCGTTAAACCCAACGGTGCATCCCAGGCAACACCGAGGCGGGCCTGAGTGTCCACGTCAAAGCTGAGTGATTCTCCGGCGGCGGATTCGCTGGTGTCATATTGGTTGGAGATGAGGTTTTTCACTACCAGACCCACGGTAATGCGGTCGTCCAGAAAGGTGGTGGCGATACCCAGATCCAGATTGACATCGTTGTCATCCTTTTCACTGTCTTCCAGTTCGTCTGCCAGATCGTAATCTTCGTTGTCCAGATCCTGCACGCTGGGCACAGCGTAGTAGCTGGTGACGGTCTGCAGTTTTGGCGTAACGCCCACCGCCACGGTACGGCCGAACAGTTTTATTTCCTTGGACAGGGCAACACCCACTTCGGTGATGGTGACACCGGCCACCAATACGTCCGAGGTCAGATCGTCAGTGGGATCGTTGATGTCACCCAGGGTGATGATGGGATTATTATCGCAGCCGGCCTGATTATTGGGTGATGCTTCCGCCGCGATCAAATCCGCCTGACTGTTGATGCCTTCGAAAAACCGTATGTAGTCCTCCAGCAGTTCATCATCACACCGGGAAACCCTGGGGGAGGTTTCAAGGGTGGCATTGGCGCTGGCAAAGGCGGATAAGCCCAGATTTTTGCGCGGTGCACTAATCGCTGCAAAGGCGGCGGCATTGATGCGAAAGGGTTGCTCGCTGAGATCCCCCAAACTGTTGTTCAGACCCCGGGCATTGTTGGTGAAATCATTTTTGGCGCTGACTAACTGCGCATCAGTGAGGGCGTTTTCCATGGCCACAATGGCATCGTCAATTTCATCCAGATATTCTTCATCCTCGATATCATTGTAGGCGTCCAGGGCATCGGGATCGGCGAACACACCAATGCCCAGGTTGGGCACAATAATATGTACGTGATCGGTTTCGTCACCAATGCTGAGCAGGGCCGGGTTGAACAAACCGGCCGCACCGGGCCTGGCAGAGGCCACACCGGTATCACCCATGGCCATGGAGCGGGTATCCATTGGCGCAAAGGGTTGTGCCCACAGGGATGCGGATATAAACAGAGAAGGAAGCAGAAGCGTTTTGTGTTTGATCATCGCAATATACGTCCGTAGGTGATGGTTGACCCTGACCTCACTCACCTGTCCGCCGGCAAAGCGGTGCAGGCAGGCGTATCAGGTACGGCATTATTCAGCTGGCATGCCCAACGTCATATCAATGCGCTGCATGCGTTCATCCATGATGCGTTGCACATCCTTGGCCTGTTCGATCAGTTCGGGAATTTCAGTAATCGGAATGGTGGTGGGGACGGGCAGGCTGTCCTCCAGACCTTCACCATTGGCCAACGGATTGTTTTCGACGATGGAATTGGTGTTTTTCGGTGTACGGCCAAAAGCCGCATCAATCTGTTCTTCACTCATGCCCAGCAGCACGTTGGCGTCCGGGTTGGTCCGCACCACCAGATTCAGGGTGTTGCGATTGGGCAGCTCGCTGAACTGCCAGATACCGTCCTCATCCTGCCAGCGATAATAAATGTTTGGTTGGGGTTGAATGTCCAACACCGCCAACTGTTCCCGGGTGAGCTGATCCGGTTGAAACGCGTTATTGTCATCGGACCATTGGATCCATTGCTGACCATCGTCAGCGCTGACCAGATTCACCGCATCATTCAGATCGGGTGTTGAAAAATCCATGCCGGGCAACATGTCCTTTATTTGCAGCAGTTTCTGCATGCCGTCCGGGCCCATTAACAGGTAGGGGCCTGCCAGGGCGAATACGATTAAAAAAAAGATGAGTTTAACGACGAATTTCATGCCTCCGGCACGCTCCTGCGGTTGAGCCTGTCTTATCCAGTATAGCCACTTTGGTGGCCTACACAGTGGCTTCACGATAGATTACTATGTGCCAAATTGCACGTTTTGAGGAAAATCATGCCAACGTTCGATATTGTTTCTGAATTGAATATGCACGAAGTGGATAACGCCGTGGATCAGGCCAAACGGGAAGTAACCAATCGTTTTGATTTCAAAGGCACCAAGTGCGCGTTTGAGCAGGATAAGGATGTCATTACCCTGGTGGGGGATGCGGATTTTCACCTGCGCCAGCTGCTGGATATTCTGGAAAACAAGCTGATCAAGCGTGGCATTGACATTGGTTGTGTGGATGCGGCGGAGCCGGAGGTGAATCTGGCGGAGGCCCGGCAAAAAATCACCCTGCGCCAGGGGTTGAATTCTGAGCAGGCGAAAAAGCTGGTGAAGCTGATCAAGGACAGCAAGATGAAAGTGCAGGCTTCCATTCAGGGAGATAAGGTGCGGGTCAGTGGCAAGAAACGGGATGATCTGCAGCAGGTGATTGCCCTGCTGCGGGAGACCAAATTCGAAATGCCCCTGCAATACGACAATTTTCGCGATTGAAACTGTTGTTCAGGCGACGGATTTCTGCGTGTCTTTTACCACGCATTTGCGGGGAAAGCGGCAGGTGAAGATGCTGCCTTCCCCCAGTTCGCTGTAAACATCCAGTTTGGCGTTGTGATGTATCAGCACATGCTTGACGATGGCCAGGCCCAGCCCGGTGCCGCCGGTTTTGCTGTGGCGGCTTTGATCGGCGCGGTAAAAGCGTTCAGTGAGCCGGGGCAGGTGCTGGGGATCGATACCCTGGCCGTCATCCTCCACTTCCATGCATAACCCGTTATCGTCATCGTACCAGCGTAACGTGATATTGCTGTGTGGTGGGGTGTATTTGATGGCGTTGATCACCAGGTTGGAAAACGCGCTGCGCAACTCTTCCTCATCACCATTGATGTCCAGATCACTGCTGATTTCCAGTTGGATATTGTGTTGTTTACTGTCGTTCATGGCCAGGGCGTCAGTGTGGATCTGGCGCAATAACCGCGCCATGCCCACCGGCTTCAGCACCCGTTCGTTTTGTTCGGTTTCCAGACGGGACAACAACAGCAGATCATTCACCAGTGCTTCCATCCGCAAGGCCTGTTCATTCATTCGGCTAAGACCACGGCTGAGCTGGGGGTGATCCTGTTGCAGGTTGTCCATAAAGGTTTCCAGATAGCCTTTGATCACCGTCAGCGGGGTGCGCAGTTCGTGGGATACATTGGCCACAAAATCCTGCCGCATTTGTTCCAGGTTGTGTACCCGGGTCACATCGCGGGCCACGATCAGGCGCTCCCCTTCACCGAATACAGTAACCTGAAACTGCAGCACCACCCCAGGTTGATGGGAAGAGGGAATTTCCAGGGGACGCTGGTAGTTGCCGGCGTCGAAATAGCGGATAAAGCGCGGATCGCGCAGCAGATTGGTGAGGTTTTGCCCGCGATCGGTTTTCAACTGAAAACCCAGCAGGCGGGTGCCGGCGTCGTTCCACCATTCCAGGTTGCCGTGCACGTCCACCACAATGACCGCATCGCGGATGGCATTGGTGGATTGCTGGGCGCGGATGATGATGTTCTGCAGGTTGCTGATCTGCCCTTTGTAGCTTTTGTTCTGCTGGTACAGGTTATCGAAGATCTGCCCCCACAGGCCGGTGCTTTCCGGCGGGTCGGACTTGTCGCCCCCCGCCAGCCAGCGGGCCAGATCCCGGGTGCGAAACAGCATCCACAGGCAGTAGGGCACACTGACCAGGGCCACACCGATGCCGGGGTAGCCCAGGCTCCAGCCGCCCACGGCGCCAATGATGATCAGAATGATGAACTGGTTCAGTTCGATGTTCCATTCTTTAAACACGCGCTGCACCCTGATTTAACGATTTCGGGGGAATACTAGCGTACTGTAGTAGCAAATCTGTTGCGCTGTGACAATAACTCTATTTGAAACAGGGCAACTTATTGATTTTAATTAGAATTTCGTCGAGAAGCGATAGCCGGTTCCGCGCACTGTCTGGACCAGATGATCGTATTTGTGGGGGGCCAGTGCCTTGCGCAGGCGGCGGATATGAACATCCACGGTACGGTCTTCCACATACACATTGCCGCCCCACACCTGATCCAGCAATTGGGCCCGGGAATAGGCCCGATCCTGATGGGTCATGAAAAACTCCAGCAGGCGGTATTCCGTGGGGCCCATCTCCACCGGGCGTTCGTCCGCGGTGATGCGATGGCTGACCGGGTCCAGCGCCAGGCCTTCCACCAGGATGGCTTTGTTCTGGTCGCCTTTTACGCGGCGTAGTACGGCGTTGATACGGGAGATCAACTCCCGGGTGGAGAACGGCTTGGTTATGTAGTCGTCGGCGCCGGCATCCAGCCCCTGGATCTTGTTGTCCTCTTCGCTTTTTGCGGTGAGCATGATAACCGGAATCTCGCTGGTGGCTTCATCCCGTTTCAGGCGCCGAGCCAGTTCGATACCGCTGACACCGGGCAGCATCCAGTCCAGCAGAATCAGGTCCGGGCGTTCATCCACAATCATGCTGTGGGCCAGCTGCCCGTTTTCCGCTTCCATCCATTGGAAACCGGCCAGCTCCAGAGAGACAGAGATCATCTCACGAATGGCTTCTTCGTCATCAACGATCAGTATGTTTGCGTCGGCCATGGTCAACCTTGTTCACTACGAGTTCAGTGCCACCCATTAAAGAGCCTTAATGTTACAGAAAAATGACGCTTTTGGGTCAGCTCAGGCTGTAGTGCAGAAAGATCCCGGCGAAGACTACGGCTCCCACCCAATGGTTATGTAGAAACGCCTTGAAGCAGGCATCCCGCTCCCGCTGCCGGCTTTGCCACAATTGCCAGGCCCACAGCAACAGGGCGGCACCCAGGCCGGCGTAGTACCAGCCGCTGAATTCCAGGCGGCTGCCCAGCAGGGCCAGGGCCAGCAGAGCGGTGGCGTCCAGTACCCCCACCATCACCAGATCCATATCACCGAACAGGATGGCGGTGGATTTGATGCCGACTTTAAGGTCGTCTTCCCGGTCTACCATGGCATAGAGGGTGTCGTAGGCCATGGTCCAGGAGAGGGTGGCCAGGTAGATCAGCCAGGCGTGTTCCGGCACGGTCTCCCCAACGGCCCCGAAGGCCATGGGCACTGCCCAGGCGAACGCTGCGCCCAACACCAGTTGCGGCAGATAGGTGTGACGCTTCATATAAGGGTAGGCGCAGGCCAGCAGCAGGCCCCCTACCGACAATAAAATGGTGAAGGTATTGGTGAACAAGACCAGCACGAATGCCAGGATCCCGATCAGCGCCGCAAGAGTGAGTGCTTCCTTACCGCTTACTCTTCCTGTGGCAAGGGGGCGGTTTGCGGTACGGCTTACATGGCCGTCAAAATCGCGGTCGGCGAAGTCGTTGATGATGCAGCCGCCGGTGCGGGTCAGGAACACGCCGGCGATGAAGATAAAGATCAGTTTGAAACTGGGGTCGCCCTCGGCGGCGATCCACAGGGCCCAAAGGGTGGGCCACATCAATAGGTAGATGCCAATGGGGCGGTCCAGGCGCCCCAGGGCAATAAAATCGGGCAGGCGTCGCAGCGGCGAGTTGGAGAGCTGGAGTTCTTTCAGTGTGGCCACAGTGATTCCTTATTCTGATCCGGATACAGGGTGCGAATACATCGGGCAGGCGTGCAGGAAGTACTCGCTCACCAGCAATGGTTTGTCATACAGATAGAAGACCGATTGCCGTCCCCAGATAATACCCTGGCCGGCAAACTCCCGGCTGACACGGGCCGCATTCAGACGATACACCGCGATGGGGCCGCGCCGCACGTGGGGGTGGTTGAACAGTACCGCACCCAGGGGCTTGCTGCCAAGCCGGGTCAGGGCGCGGGCCGGCCCCTGCAGGGTTTCCGTTGGAATCACGGTACGGGCAAACACCCAGGGTTGCCGCTGGCACAGCAGGGCCACTTCCCGCAGGAACGGCCAGCTGCGTTGTTCCAGCTGCAGGGCCTCCCGTTCATGATCCGTGGCCCGTTGGTGGCCCTGTCGCAGCAGCTTCACGGCAAAATCCCCGGCGCTGGCCTGAATCAGGCGCCGGGTGAGGGAGCCGCGGTCCAGCAACCAGGGCTGATAGGGGCGCGGCACCCGGTAGGGTGGAATGCGGCCGCCGCCCCCCAGGTACAGCGCCTGATCCTGCAGAATGGAAGGGAGAAAATGCTGGTTTGCCATAAGGTATTGAAACTATTAGTAGAGTTGCCGGACATTGTAGCGAAAACCAGATTACTTTGCTGTGCCTGCTGGCGGACAATTGATTCAGTTGACTTGCTTTTTTGGGGTTTCGCACGTAATTTCCCCCTTCCTTACAGAGGTTGAGACAGTAGAAAGGTGTAAAAATGAAAAAATACGAATGCATCGTATGCGGCTATATCTATGATGAGGCAGAAGGATGGCCGGAAGACGGCATTGCCGCGGGTACCAAATGGGAAGATGTGCCCGACGACTGGGTGTGCCCGGATTGCGGTGTCACCAAAGAAGATTTCGAGTTAATGGAAGATTAACCACACCTAACACAGCAGGGGGGCTGTTATGGATCCTGTTATCATCGTCGGTACCGGTCTGGCCGGTTACAACCTGGCGAAAGAATTCCGCAAAGCAGATAAAGAGCAGCCCTTGCTGCTGCTCACCTTTGACGATGGGCGCAATTATTCCAAGCCCATGCTGTCCACCGGATTCACCAAAGACAAAACCGCCGATCAGCTGGCCATGGCCGATGCCGAGACCATGGCCACGCAATTGAACGCGGAAGTGCGCACCGGTGTCCATGTCAGTGGCATTGATACGGCGGCACAGACGCTGCAGCTGGACTGCGGTGACAGCCTTTCCTACAGCCAGTTGGTGCTGGCCTGGGGGGCCGAGGTGTTTCGTCCGCCCCTGGAAGGCGATGGAGTTGATCTGGTGTATTCCGTCAATGACCTGATGGATTATGGGCGGTTTCGCCAGGCTCTGTCCGGCAAGAGAAAAGTCGCCATTGTCGGTGGCGGTTTGATTGGGTGTGAGTTCGCCAATGATCTCACCAATGGTGGCTTTGAGGTGGAAGTGATTGAGCCCCTGGGCCGGCCGTTGCCGACGCTGTTGCCGGAGCGGGCCTCGGCGGCGGTGCAGCAGGGCCTGGAAGCCATCGGTGTACGTTTTCGTTTCGGGCCATATGTCACGGCGGTTAATAAAGCCGGTGAAAAACTGGCGCTGACCCTGTCTGACGGGGCCACCACCGAGGCCGATATCGTGGTGTCGGCCATTGGATTGCGGCCCCGGATCAAGGTGGCGGAGGCCGCCGGCATCGAGGTGAATCGCGGTATCAAGGTGGATCGGTTCCTGCGTACCAATGTGAAAAACGTCTATGCCCTGGGGGATTGTTCCGAGGTGGAAGGCAACGTCATGTTGTATGTGCTGCCTTTGATGGCGGGCGCCCGCGCCCTGGCCAAAACCCTGGCCGGCACGGAAACCGCAGTGGCCTATGGCCCCATGCCGGTGGCCATCAAGACGCCGGCTTGCCCGGTGGTGGTGGCGCCGACCCCCAATGGCACCGAAGGTGAGTGGGAGATCGAAGCGGATGGCCTGAACGTGAAAGCCCTGTTCAAGGATACGGCGGGGACATTGCGTGGCTTTGCGCTGACCGGTGAGGCGACCAGTGAGAAAAATGCCCTGGCCAAACAGCTGCCGCCCTTGCTGGATTAACCAGACCGGGCGTGAATGCCCGGTTTTTGTTTTTGTAGCCGGCGCGCAGTGTCATTATGTGGACACCTCGGCCATGCCCTGGCCGATTTGACTGCAACCGGGTCGCCTCGCTTTCCCTGGCCCGGCATCCATATTACAATCGCCGCTTTTGAGGGGACCTCACAGATGCAGAAATCAGAAGTGGAAGCGGCACTCGCAGAGAAGCTCAACATAACAAAAACCGCCGCGCGAGATCTGTTGAATGTGATTCTGGACCAGATCACCCTGGAAATGAGCCGCGGCCAGCGCGTGAGTCTGCCGGGGTTCGGTGTATTTGAGGTGCGTGCCCACGGCCCCCGCACCGGTCGCCATCCTCAGACCGGTGAGCCCATCGAGATACCGGCCGGGCACAATGCGCACTTCAAACCGGGGAAAGGTCTGAAAGACGCCGTATCCGGCTAATGTATTCAATCTTTTGGGAATGCCATTATGAAGTTTTGGTTTTTACTGCTCGTACTGGGCTGGCGCATGCGTTGGCTGGCCAACAACAACGATGCTTTTAAAGAAAAGCTGGAAGAGAAGGACATCATCCTGCAATTCCGCACGGAAAGCGGCAAGGTCGCCCGCTATTTCATCATCAAGAACCAGACCGTGAAACCCTTTGCTGGAATTCACCCCCAACCCAACATGTGCATGTCCTTCAAGAATGCCCAGTATGCGTACGCCACCATCATGAATGCCAGCAAGGACAAGATGGCTTTTATGAAAGGCATGGGGACCAAAGAAATTGTGGTCACCGGTGAAGCCCAGGAAATGATGTGGTTCATGAGTCTGATCAAGTTTTTCCCCCCGAAAAAGAAGAAAAAGTAACCTGTTTTCAGGTCATACGGTAAAACTTCACTTGTTTCGTTGCGGGTTTGTGACGAAACTTGTCGTGAGCTGGCGTTTCTCCGGGCCCGTTGATACAGTGTGCCTGCATAAAAATCATTCAATGTTGATGTCAGCAACACCAGTCAGAGGATAAAAAGAGGAATCGGGGTGACAGATTCGCCGCAGTCGGGGGCCAACCAACCCAGCCATCCTAAAGATACACTGACCATGCGCATATTTGCGGGTCTGGTGTTGGGCTTTGGGGCGGGATTGGTGATGTATTACAGCCGTGTTGCCTTTCCCGATGCGATGTTCGCTGCCTGGGTGCAGGAATATCTGATCGATGGCGTGTTTCTGGTGTTTGGCAAAATCTTTGTCAACCTGCTCAAATTGATGATTGTACCCTTGGTGCTGGTCTCCCTGATCTGTGGTGTGATTGCGTCCGAAGAAAGCAAAAGCCTGGGGCGGCTGGGCAGCAAAACCTTCGTTCTGTATCTGCTGACCACCGGGGTGGCCATCACCCTGGCCTTGGTGGTGGCCCAGATCTTCGATCCCGGCGCAGGGGCCGACCTCAGTGCGGATTTCGAACCCTATGCAGTGAAAGAGCGGCCGCCGTTCGTGCAGGTGCTGATCAATATCTTCCCCGACAACCCGATGCAGGCCATGGCCGAAGGCAACATGCTGCAGGTGATCGTGTTCGCCATTCTGGTGGGGATTGCGCTGAATCACACCGGGCAACACGGGCGGCGCATCGGTGCCATTTTTGAAGATCTGAATGTGGTGGTGATGAAGCTGGTACAACTCATTATGCAACTGGCACCCTATGGCGTGTTCTTCCTGGTGGGCAAGGTGTTTGCCGAGCAGGGCATCGATCTGCTCAAAGGCCTGGGTGCCTATATGGGCTGTGTGTTGCTGGCGCTGGCGCTGCATTTTACTTTAACCTATCTGGGCATATTGACCCTGGTGGCCCGCTTGAATCCCCTGATCTTCATGCGCAAAATGCGCGCCGCCCAGATGTTTGCGTTCAGTACCGCCAGCAGCGCCGCCACCATGCCGGTGACCATGGGTATTGTGGAGAAAAAACTGGGGGTCAGGAACTCCGTGGCCTCGTTCACCATTCCCCTGGGCACCACCATTAATATGGATGGCACCGCCATTATGCAGGGGGTGGCAACCGTGTTCATCGCCAGCGCTTATGGTATCGAATTGGGTATGGCAGAGTTTGTCACGGTGATCGCCACCGCCACACTGGCCTCCATTGGTACCGCGGCGGTGCCCAGTGCGGGCATGATTACGTTGGCCATGGTGCTGGGTCAGGTGGGGCTGCCGGCGGAAGCCATCGGCCTGATACTTGGGGTGGACCGGATTCTGGACATGGTGCGCACCGCCGTCAACATTACCGGCGACGCCGTGGTGACCTGTACCGTGGCGCACTCTGAAGGGGCATTGGATCAGGCTATTTTTGATGATCCTGACGTGGTAGAGGTACAACCGGGATGAGCTGGAATTGGGGATGGCTTCTGGGCCTGGGGTGGCTGCTGTGCGGATCGCTGTCGGCACAAACGGAATCCCCTGCTGCCGGGGCGCCGCAAGCGGCACCTGCAGAGTGGGAACACTTCATCGAGTCCGCCGGTGTGGCGCTGGTACTGGATCAGGCCAATGACCTGATTGAGCAGGAAATCCGGAACCTGGAAAAGGCGCCCTTGGGATTCACCCCGCAACAACTGGTGACCCTGCGTAACCAGTTTCGGCAACAGCTGGGGCCGGAGCAACTGAAGCAGGACATTGTTCGCCGCCTGCAGCGGGATTTTTCGCCACAACAGAGAGCCGAACTGCAGGCTGTGCTGGCGTCCAGCAAACTGCAGCAACTGCAAACCCTGCAGCAACAGTTGGACGATGCCAGTGTGCGCCGCGCGGTGCGTGCCTATCGCCTGAAAGTGATGGAGAACTCGCCGAACCAGCAACGCCTGGAGCTGTTGGCGGCGCTGGATCAGCAACTGCAGCAGTCAGCGCTGGAAACAGAGCTGAAAGTTGAACTGCGCAAGCAACTTCTGGCTACCGTATCCCACCTGAAAGCCAGCGAGAGTTTTTCTGAGGCCATGCTGGAGGATCAACTGCAGGAATACCGCGCCACGGTGGAGGGTGAAATCAGCGAGAACGCACTGTTCGCCTATCTCTATCTGCTCAAGCGTACTCCCAGCACTACGGTGCGTGATCTGGTGGTGTCCCTGGATCAGCCGGCCTTCGATGCGTTTATGGCATTGTGCGTGGCGGCGGTTCAGGCGTCTTTCCGTGATGCCCGCGAACAGATGCTGGAGGATGTGCAACTGGCAGGCAATTAGGGTTAGCCTCCCAGGTTCCCCGCCATCTGATTCAATTCATCTTTTCGGGTCACCACATGATTGATCACCGCCAGCGCGTCTTCCCGTTCCAGGCCCAGTTCGGAAAAAACCCGATCGCTCAGGGTATGCACCGGCCCCTGCACCAGATCCACACTGCGCAGCAGCTGGTTGGTCAGATATAACAGGCGCGCATAGACATTGTAATCACCCTGGTACCCCGGATAATTCTGCCAGCGCAAAGCGTGTATTACTTCCTCAGGCATGCTCCAGCATTCCATCAGTTGGCTGGCCAGTGTTTCCCGATCCACTCCCACCACATGCTGCTCAATCAGGTACGGGTCTACATGGCTGTTGGCTTCGATATTGCGGCAGATGACTTTGAAATAAGGGGGGAAAATATGCGCCAACACCAGATAGCCGTAATTGCTCAACAAGCCGCTCAGGTAGGCCAGGCCCAGTGATGGACGGCGTTCCGACGGCATGGCTTTGACCAGCCCTTCCATGGTGACCGCGGAATAGACCGAAGATTGCCAGAACGGGGTGACCCCGTGGGGGCCGTCTTTGGGCAGCTCCAGGGTACGGCCCAGGGCCAGGCCCAAAGCCAGATTGATGACCAGATCAAAACCCAGCACCCGCACCACGGCATCGTGCACGGATTTGATTGCACCGGGGGCGGCGTAGTAGGGGGAGCTGGCCCAGCTGACCACCTGCGCGGCCAGGCTCGGATCCTTCTCCACCAGCTCGGCCAGATCACCCACCCCAGCATCCGGATCGATGCGCAGTTGGATGATGCGCTCGGCGGTTTCCGGCAGGGGCGGCATTTCCAGGGTTTCTTCCAGGCGGCGTTTGATGCGCAATTGGGTAAAGCGTTGGACGGAATGTTCGATGCTGGCGCGGTCGTCGGAGCCGGGGCTGAAGTCTTCCAACGGCACACAGAATTCAGCTTCCTGAGCGTGGGTGAGTAATTTGGCGAACTCACTTTGCGAAAGCTTGAGGAAGTGGCCGCTGTTACCCATTTCAAGGTACAGGTCTGCATTGGCCATCAGACGTTTTTCCACCACCAGCGGTTGACTGTCACTGAGGGGAAAGTCCGGTACGTGATCCAGCCCCTGCGAACGCGCCATCTGTTCATATTCCTGCGGTGTGATGGCTTCCAGTTGCCGGCCTTTCAATTCGTTGAGCCGGGTCAAATCCAGCAGGCTGTCCGCCGGAATCAGCGCCTGCACGTGGCCCATGGAATCCTGCAGAATCACCAGTTTCACCATTTGACTCTGGTTCAGTTGATCCACGCTGCACAGTTGATGCAAGGGGGCAATGTCCACGTCGTCGATGATCTGATAGTTGATTCCCTGGGAGTTCAGCCGCTCGCTGACGGTTGGGGGTATGGGCATGGTACTCACCTCACTATCTGCGCCATGCAGTAAGCATAGTAGCGCCTCAGAATGCTGCCACAGGTTCCTTGGCCCGGGTTTTGTCGAATACCAGGCTATGTGACTGATTTCCCTTGTAGCGTGCGCGGTTGTGGACATTCCAGCAGCAGAAAAATCTTATTCTTGGCGGTTTTCTGCTTGAGGATCCGCCAGTGTTCCGGTAGCTGGGCAGGGGGGAAGTCGCTTTCTGCTTCCAAATAAAGTTTGGTGTTGGGGCCGATAAAGCCCCCGTACTCCAGCAGGTAGAGGCAGGGTTGCAACAGGTCCTGATGGAAAGGCGGGTCCAGAAAGATCAGGTCATAGGGTTCTGCTGCGCACTCAGCCTGCTGTTTCAACCAGGTTTGCGCCGGCAGATGATGCACCTGGGCCCGGGTGCAGGCCAGGGTTTGCAAATGTTGGCGGATGGATTGCGCAACCTGTTTGTTGGCATCCACAAAGTCCACATAGCGGGTGCCGCGGGAAAGGGCCTCCAGGCCCAGGGCACCGCTGCCGGCGAACAGATCCAGGCAGCGGGCGCCTTCCACATCGAACATCAACCAGTTGAACAGGGTTTCCCGGTAGCGGTCCAGGGTGGGGCGCAGGCCCTCAGCGGCGGTAAAGCTCAGGCGGCGGCCACGCCATTGGCCGCCGATGATGCGCAGTTCGCTGCGGGATTTCACGGCACGGTCTCAGCGGCGCCGCTGTCCTGGCCCGCCGTTACGGTGAGCAAAGCGTCTGGCTGAACGATCCGCTGAAATGCCTGCCTTACGTCGTCGACCTCGACTTGTTCCACGTTGCCGATGTAGGTATCCAGATAGTTCAGGGGCAAGTCGTAAAAGCCGATCATCCCCAGGTAGTCCACGATGTTGCTGTTGCTGGCGGTTTGCAGGGGGAAACTACCCAGAATATGGCGTTTGGCCGCGTCCAGCTCCTGGGCGGTTGGCCCGTTGCGGACGAAGTCGGACAGGGTGGTGTTGAGCAGGTCAAGGGCTTGCCGGGTCTGATCGCTGCGGGTTTGCAGATTGATCAGGAAGGGGCCGGCGCCGGCCATGGGGATGAAGTGACTGTAGACGCTGTAGGCCAGTCCGTGGTCCTGCCGGATGATCTGGTTAAGGCGGGAACTGAATCCGCCGGCACCCAGAATTTCGTTACCCACATAGAGCGCAAACCAATCCGGATCGCCGCGTTTTACCCCCAGTCCACCCACCATGATATGGGTCTGACTGGAGGGAAACTCCACATGTTCCTGTATGGCTTGCTGCAGTTTATTGGCGGCGGGTAACGGCGGGGCGGGTTGACCCGCCGGCAATTGCTTGTCCAGTTGCAGGGCGATCAGCTCGGCCTGGGTGCGGTCAATGTCGCCGATCATGGCCACCACCATGTTGGCCGCCACGTAGTACTGCTGGTGAAAACGCCGCAAGTCTTCGGTGCCGATACGATTGAGGCTGTCTTCATTGCCGTTGGGGGGAATGCCGTAGGGCAGCTCGCCGTACAGTTGCTGGAAGAAGGCTTTCTGAGCCAGTGCGCCGGGGCTTTGTTTTTCCTGTTGCAGGCCCAGCAGCATCTGGCCACGCAAGCGTTGCAGGCTGCTCTGTGGGAATGTTGGTTGCGATACCACGTCGTAAAACAGGGTCAAGGCCGGATCGCGGTATTGACTGTCGGACAGGGTGCGCAGGCTGACCACGGCCATGTCCCGGTAGGAGGCGCTGTTGATGCTGGCGCCCAAGCCTTCAAAGTGGCGGGCGATGGCGTCCACATCGGCAATGCCCGCGCCTTCGGTCAGCATGGAGCTGGTGAGCTGGGCCAACCCCGGTAGCGACTGATCGCGGGCCGCACCGGCGTCAAACACCACTTTAACGTCCAGCATGGGAATCTCCGGCGCCTGCACAAACAGCACCCGGGCACCGTTGGGTGTGTCCCAGGATTCGATATGAACCTTGTGGGGTTTGGCGTGGGCCTGCTCAATCATTTCCAGGGAGGTCAGCTTCAGGCCATCGGCCCGCTCCTTGAGGGCTTGATTCTGGCTCGGTAAAACCAGTGGGCCCGGTTGCTCCGCCCCGGGTTTGCGGCTGCCCGGCAGGTTGTAGAGCACCACGATAAAGATACACACCACCAGGATCATGATGCTGAGGGTTTTGCGGCTGATGCGGCTTTGTTCAGACATGGGGAAATGAAATCCTTTGCTTCAACGTTACAGTGGCTGCGGCTTAAGGATGGCCACGGTTTTGTTGTCGGGAATAAGATACTTGCGGGCCGCCGCCTGAATCTGTTGCGGGGTGATGGCGGAGAGTTTGTCCACCATGGTGTCTGCTTCCCGCCAGCTGCGGCCGATGGCTTCCATGCGCCCGATCTGGTTGGCCTGGCTGGAAATGGAATCCTGTTGGTAAATGATGCCGGAAATAATCTGGGCCTTCACCCGCTCCAGTTCCGCCGGGTCCGCAAGCTCGGTTTGCAGGCGTTCAATCTGCTGTTCGAAAGCCTCTTCCAGTTGTTCAACCGAGTAGCCCTCACTGGGTACGCCGCTGAAATAGAACAGGGTATCGCCCAGGGCAAAGCCACCGTAACCGGCACCGGCACTGGCGGCAATACCCTGGTTGCGTACCATTTCTGTTTCGATGCGGGCACTGTAACCACCGTCTAGCACACCGGCCAGCATGCGCAGGGCATACACGTCGGTTGCGTCGGTTGCGGTGTTGATGCCGGGTACATTGTATCCCACGTACAAGGTGGGAATCTTGGCCGGAATGGCGACTTCAATGCGGCGTTCACCCTTGCCGGCCACTTCCTTGTTGAGGGGGCGCTTGGGCAAATCCCCTGCCGGTATCGGGCCAAAATAGCGGGAGGCCAGGCCGAATACTTCTTTGGCGTTGACATCACCCACCACCACCAGGATGGCATTGTTGGGTACATACCACTGCCGATACCAGTTGCGGGCGTCCTGGCCGGTCATATTATCCAGATCGTGCATCCAGCCAATCACCGGGTTGTGGTAGCCGGACGACAAATAGGCCGCTGCCATGAACCGTTCATAGGCCACCGAGTTGGGTTTGTCGTCAGTGCGCAGGCGGCGTTCTTCCTTTACCACCTCGATTTCTTTGGCGAATTCCTCGTCGGGCATGATGGCGTTCTGCATGCGATCGGCTTCCAGCTCGATGGACAGGGGCAGGTTGGTGGCACTCATGACCTGGTAGTAGCCGGTGTAGTCATAGGAGGTGAAGGCGTTTTCACTGCCGCCGTAGCGGGCGATCAGCTTGGAGAATTCACCGCTGGGCACTTTGTCAGTGCCCTTGAACATCAGATGTTCCAGGACATGGGATACGCCGGTCACACCGGCGTGTTCGTAACTGGAACCCACCCGATACCAGACCTGGGATACCATCACCGGGGCCCGGTGATCCTCCCGCACGATGATCTTCATGCCGTTGTCCAGGGTGTGGGTAAAGGTGCGGTCGGCCACGCTGGTTTCGGCGCTGACCGGTGTGGCCAGGGCCAGGCTGGCGCCGGCCAGAATCAGGGTGCTGCAAATGTGTCGTATCACCATCATGGTTCATCTTGTTGGGGGATGGGTTAATGGAAATGCGTAAGCGTCCTAAGACAACGAATTCAACTGCTAATTCCCCACTCATCACTTTCCTGGCAGGGGCGCTGAGAATTAGCTGCTGAGTCGATTTCCAACAAATGGTAGGATACCGCCCAGAGAACTCTGACTGCAAAATGATTTCGAGGTTGTTCTATGGTTAACCCTGCTCACGAGGCTGCCGTGTTCGAGCGCCTGTTCGGCCCCGGCCCACATCTGTTGCGTGGTGCCGAGGTGCTGACTGAGCAAGCCCTGTTTGCCCGTTTCTTTGATGAAGAGGCGGCCAATCAGGCATTGATGGCACCGCCCCTGGAAGCAGTGGAAGAAACCGTTGTCGAACCGGAGGTTGTGGTGGAGGCGGTTTCATCGCCCGCGCCTGAGCCTGCCCCGGTGGCGGAACCGGTGTCTTTCTTTGCCCGGGTCAAGCAGGGGCTGACCCGTACCCGGGCCGGTCTCAGCGATGGTCTGGCCGGCCTGCTGCTGGGTAAAAAGGCCATTGATGATGAGCTGCTGGAAGACATAGAAACCCAGTTGCTGGTGGCGGACGTGGGCATGGACGCCACCGCAAAAATCATTGCCGCCATCACCGAGCGCATGAATCGCAAGGAACTGAAGGATTCCGATGCCCTGTACGACGCCCTGCAGGAAGAAATGACCTCGGTGCTGCGCCGTTCAGACGCCGGTGGCGGCCTGCAAATTGACTCCGGCAAACAGCCCTATGTGATTCTGATGGTGGGGGTGAACGGGGTGGGTAAAACCACCACCATCGGCAAACTGGCGAAAAAACTGCAGCAGGAAGGTAAGTCTGTAATGCTGGCCGCAGGGGATACATTCCGCGCCGCGGCGGTGGAGCAATTGCAGGTCTGGGGGGAGCGCAACAATATTCCCGTGGTGGCGCAGCATACCGGTGCCGACAGCGCCTCGGTGATTTTCGATGCGGTGCAGTCGGCCCAGTCCCGTGGTGTGGATGTGTTGATCGCCGATACCGCCGGCCGCCTGCACACCAAAAGCAACCTGATGGACGAGTTGTCGAAAGTGAAACGGGTCATGGCCAAGCTGGACACCAGTGCCCCCCATGAGGTGATGCTGGTGCTGGATGCCGGCACCGGGCAGAATGCCCTCAGTCAGGCGGAGCAGTTCCACCAGGCCGTGGGGGTTACGGGTATTACGCTCACCAAACTCGATGGCACCGCCAAGGGTGGTATTGTGTTTGCCATTGCATCCCGCATGGGGCTGCCCATCCGCTTTATCGGGGTGGGGGAGCAAATCGATGATTTGCGGCCGTTTGCAGCGGACGAATTTGTCAGGGCTTTGTTTGATCGGTAGTGCTGCAGGGCGGGTTGTTCACAGCGGCACTGTGCAGGGGGCGGAAGTAAAACACAACACACTCCGGATGCTATGATTCACTTCCATAAGGTCAGTAAACGTTACGATAATGGTAAGGATGCGTTGCTCAATGTCAGCTTCGAGCTGGATCAGGGCGAGCTTACCTTTCTCACCGGGCACTCCGGTGCCGGCAAAAGCACCCTACTGAAATTGATTATGTTGATCGAGCGGCCCAGTGGCGGACGCATGGTGATCTGTGATCAGGATGTGGCAAAAGTGGGGCGTTCCGCTATCCCTTATTTCCGTCGTCAGATCGGCATGGTGTTCCAGAATCATCAGCTGCTGTTCGACCGCACGGTATACGATAATGTGGCCCTGCCGTTGATCATCGCCGGGTATCGCCCCCGGGAAACCGGGCGCCGGGTGCGCGCGGCGCTGGACAAGGTGGGCTTGCTGGACAAGGAAGCCTTAAACCCCATCGCGCTCTCCGGTGGTGAGCAGCAACGGGTGGGAATTGCCCGTGCGGTGGTCAACAAACCCCGTATCCTGATTGCGGACGAGCCCACCGGTAACCTGGACCCTGGACTGTCTGCCGAGATCATGGACCTGTTCGATCAGTTCTCCCAGGTGGGGGTGACCGTATTGATCGCCACCCACGACCTGGGTTTGATCGCCCGTTATGATCATCGCCTGCTGTCGCTGGATTCGGGCCGTTTGATCAGCGATGGTATGGATCAGATTGCGGCGGATCCGCACCACCAGATCTACACCGGGGGTTATTGATGAATCAAAAAGCCACCCCGGTCAAGAACACCGCGCCGAAAGGGGCCACCGCGGCAAGAACCACTTTCAAACAGCGCTTTGAAAGCTGGCGCGAGCATCATAAAGAAGTCGCTCTGGAGAGCCTCAACCGGTTGCTGGCAACGCCCCTGCCAACGGTCATGACGGTGCTGGTGATTGCCATCGCCTTGAGCCTTCCGGCAGGCCTGTATGTGATGCTGAAGAATGCCGAAGCCATCAGTGACGATTGGGATGGCAGCGCCCAGATATCGCTGTTTCTCCATTTCAAAACCAGTGCAGAGCAGGGCCGCAAGCTGGCGGACACTCTGGCGCAACGGGGCGATGTAAAGCGCACCGAGTACATTTCCCGGCAACAGGCGCTGGCTGAGTTCGAAGAGCAAAGTGGATTTGGTGACCTGCTGCAGGAGCTGGGGGAAAACCCGTTGCCGGCGGTGGTGGTGGTGTATCCCTCGGTAACCGATCTGGACGCGGCGGAAGCCCTGCGTCTGGATCTGGCCGCTCAGGGAGAGGTGGACCTGGCCCAGCTGGATGCCCAATGGGTGCAGCGGTTATACGCCATTCTGGATCTGGGGCGACGCCTGGTGGTGGCGCTCAGTATCGGCCTGGCGCTGGCGGTGCTGCTGGTGATCATCAACACCATTCGCCTGGCCATTGAAAGCCGGCGCGATGAGATCATCATCGTCAAACTGGTGGGGGGAACCGATGCCTTTGTGCGGCGGCCGTTTATGTACACCGGATTATGGTATGGACTGGGGGGCTGCCTGATTGCCCTGCTGCTGATTCAGACCCTGTTGTGGTGGCTGGATGGCCCGGTGCAGGCACTGTCGGAGTTGTATCGCAGCCAATTTGAGCTAAGTGGGTTAGGGCTTGAGGTGACGTTCCTGATGTTAACGGGCAGTATTCTCATAGGGTTAGTGGGTGCTCGCTTGGCGGTCAGCCAGCATATTCGCTCAATTGAGCCCGGTTAATGGGGGAATCTCAGGCGCGGGCGGCGGAAATATTCGGGGAAATACCGTGACCCCCCTTGAAAAGCACCGGCAAAACCCCCAACAATAGCAGGCCCGACCCCGACGGATGACCATGGATACGGGGAACTTTTGGCGGAATTAGCACTCCTATACTGAGAGTGCTAAACTCAGTCAGACCCGATGGAGGTTCTACTATATGAATAACGCCCTTCAACCAGCATTTGTCACCGCACCCGGTGTCAATCTCGAAGCATACGTGCAGTCTGTGCAGACTGTACCGGTATTGAGCGCGGAAGAAGAAAAGGCACTGGCTGAAAAACTGTTTTTCGAAGACGATGTGGACGCCGCCCGCCAGCTGGTATTGTCTCATCTGCGCTTTGTGGTGCACATCGCCAAATCCTACAACGGCTACGGTCTGCCCCAGTCCGACCTGATTCAGGAAGGCAATGTGGGCCTGATGAAAGCCGTCAAGCGCTTCGACCCCACGGTTGGGGTACGTCTGGTGTCATTCGCCGTGCACTGGATCAAAGCCGAAATCCATGAGTACGTACTGCGCAACTGGCGCATCGTCAAAATTGCCACCACCAAAGCCCAACGCAAGCTGTTCTTTAATCTGCGCAGCCAGAAAAAACGCCTGGGCTGGATGAACAGCGATGAGATTAATGCCATCGCCAAAGACCTGGGTGTGTCGGCTTCCGATGTGCGTGAGATGGAAGGCCGATTGGGCGCCTACGACGCCTCCTTCGACGCCCCGGTGGACGCAGACGATGACAGTGCCGGTCAGGCTCCGGTGTATTACCTTGAAGACAAGACCATGGACCCGGCAGCGATGCTGGAGAATGACGATTGGGAATCTGCCCACAACGAACGCCTCTATCAGGCGATGGCGACACTGGATGATCGCAGTCGCGATATCCTGCAGAGCCGCTGGTTCGAAGATGACAAAGCCACGTTGCACGAGCTGGCTGCCAGGTATGATGTGTCGGCAGAACGTATTCGCCAGTTGGAAAAAAACGCCATGAAAAAACTCAAAGTGCATATGCTGGAAGCGTAAAGCGGACAGGTTGCTGTATGTAAAGGCCGATCCCGTGATCGGCCTTTATTTTTACGTTGTGTAAAAAACCTTAACTGAAATACTCCTGGTATGCCGTTATACTCGCGGTTGATACAATTCGGCTTTTTTGTTTTTAGGGATCACGAATGAAGTTAGTGCGTAGTGTCGGGGTAGCACTGGCCGCTCTGGTTTGTGTTGTGTTTGCCGACGATGCTGTACAAGCGACAAAGGATGTGTTTGCTACTCAGATCGCAGAAAGTGCTTCCGCATTGGATGGTCTGTGGGTGTCCAATTGCTATAAGTTTGAAGAGGGCCGTTATCAGGTTCGTACTTTTGAGTTTGTACTGGATCACCTTGCCACCATCACCACAATCAGTTATCCCGATACCCACTGTGCCGAATCGCCCCTGGGTTCCGCTGTTATTTCCGCTACCTGGGATATGGGTGAGACGCTGGTTACCGAAGAGGGGCTGTTGGCGTACCGACTGGATGTGCTGTTGAAAGCCGGGCCGCGCCAGGAGCTGACCACGGTGAAGCAGATCGTGCACTTTCAGAGAGACTCTTTTATCCTGGGCATCAATCGCCTGCTCAGTCGTTACCCCGACAGTTTGGACTGGGAGATCATCTACTCACGCATCCCATCCCCACCACCGATTGATTTATAGCCACCCATTGTTTTAATCTTCGCTCCGTTCATAGGCCGGGACCAGGTTCTGCCTGGCTGGAATATTCGTTGGGGGTTAATCTGGGGCACACCGTAAGCTTGGGGCTGTTCTATCAAAATTATTTAACCGGTGATCTGGAAAACGCATTGGGCTTGAAGATTTCAGTGGGCCGGTTTCGCGGTAATTAATCCGTTTATAGTGTACCAAAGGCGGCGTGCTCTCCGGCCGCCTTTGGTTCTGGGGTAATGGGGTTATGAGGTAGTGGGATAAGGGGCTATGCGGCGTTCAGGTCTTTGGCCTCGGGTTCAGGTGCGGCGTCATCGTAGGTCATTGCCTGCAGACGTTTCAGGCCGCTCTTGCGATTCGCTTCGGCCGCCATGCTACGCTCTTCGGCGCTGGCATAGTGGGCATCCCATGCCAGAAGTTTCGGTGTCATCAGTTTGTGCCACAGTGGTGGAATCAGTGCTACCGCAATGGTAGTAAGGTAGCCGTTGATCATCATGGGCGCGTCATGATAGGGCTTCAGCTCATGATAAGGCACTTCACCCTGGGCATGATGATGGGAGTGCCGGGTCAGGTTAAACATGGACCAGGAACTGAAGCGTTTGTTGGTGTTCCAGGAATGGCGTGGTGCCACCGGGGTTTCCGGATTGCGCACCATGCCGTAGTGCTCCATATAATTAACGATCTCCAGCAGGGCTTTGCCCCACAGTCCGGCGGCGGTAAAAAACAGTACGCCACTCCAGCTGGCAATCGCAAAAGCGGCCAGTAGGATAACGCCACTCATCAGGTAACCACGGATGGCAACATTGTGCACGGACAGCAGGGGCTTGCGTTTTTTCTGCAGTCGCTCCCGTTCAATACGCCAGGCGCTGAGGTTGCCGCGCAGGGTGGAAATGATCACATGGGCGTAAACATTTCGCCCACGGGGTGCGGTGGCGGGGTCGGCCGTGGTGCTGACATAGCGGTGGTGGCCGTACACATGCTCAATGGCAAAGTTGCTGTCGAAGCTGAACGCCAGCAGCCAGCGCCCTACCCACATGGAGACAGGGTCCCAGGTGCGATGGGTCAGTTCGTGGCCGGTGATGGTGCCCACCATGCCGATCATCAAACCGGTGAGAATGACACCCCAGAACAGATTCCAGGCGCTGTTGGCGTCCCGGGCCGCCTGCATATCATAGCCGCTGAGTTGTTGTACCAGGGCGCCGTACCCGGCGGGATCACCAGACCCTACCTGCCACAGAAACACAAACAGAATAAAGGTCATCAGCGGCAGTGCCAGCCACAGTTGCCAGGTCAGCAATTGTGGGGCCCGGTAGGTAGGTGTGGTTATATCGTCGCCCAGCGCCGCATCCAGTAGAATGTAGCCGATGAAAATCCCCAGAAAGCCGTAGGTCATCCAGTCGCCGCCCAGGGTCAGGAACAGGGCCGACGATAGACCGATGCCGTGAAACAGGAAGAACTTCAGGTAATGCAGCATAAGGTGTCCTCATTAAAAAATCGTGGGTGAAGGATGATGATCAGGCACTGTGAACCAGGCTGGATTTATCCAGGAATTTGTCACTGAAGATCTGCTCTGCCGGCACACCCAGCGCCTGCAGTTGCGCTTCGGCGGCGTCGACCATGGCCGGCGGGCCGCACAGATACGCCTGTGCATTGGGGCGGGTATGCTGCGCCAACACATCGGTCACCAAACCACGCTGGCCTCCCCAGGGCGATGAGCTGGGTTCCTCCGACAGCACCGGCACAAATGTGAAATCCCCGGCCCAGTGTTGTTGCAGATGGGCAAGCTCTTCCAGGCAGTACAGATCCGCTTGGGTACGGGCGCCAAACAGCAACACCACTGGCCGTGAGTTGTGTTGCTGGAGCGCGTCCTCCAACAGGGCTTTCAGGGGAGCCAGTCCGCTGCCGCCGGCAATACACAGAATGGGTTGCTGGCCCTCGCGCAGATAAAAATCGCCAAACGGGCCCTGTAGGCTAATGGGCGTACCAGGCGTGGCGCCCTGGGCCCAGCCGGACATTGCGCCGCCGGGCACCTGGCGAATGAAAAATTCCACGTCGGATCTACCGCTGCGGGTGCTGGGGGTGGCAAAAGAATAGCTGCGGGCCTCATCGACGATGCCGGGTACAGACAACAGCGCGTACTGTCCGGCGGCGTAACGCAGCGGCTGTTCCAGCCGCAACCGCAGGGCGCTGATATCGTGGGTGAGCCGGCGTTGGTCCGTGACACGCCCACACAGGGTCTGCGCCCCGGGGGATGGGCCCGGAACCTGTGCCTGTTCCAGTCTGATGGTCAGGTCGGTGCGGGGAACCGACTGACAGGCCAGAATGTAACCCTGGTCCAGCTCCTGCTCGGACAGCACATAGGCGGATTCGGTCAATTCCTTAACCTTGCCTTCCCTGAGCTGGCATTTGCAGGTGGCGCAACCGCCCACCCGACAACTGTGGGGAAAGGGGATGCCCTGGCGCAGTGCTGCACTGAGAATCGTCTCCTTGTCGCTCACCTCAATGGTCTGGTGAGCCTGGCCGTCGCTTTCGAACTGAATGCGCCTGGGTTTGGCGGTTTTGAAAAAACCAAACATAGTTTCGTTCCCGTTATAAAGTCATTATTGTTAGATTGTCCTACAATCGGGCAAAAGATAACGGATGATTCTGAAAATGGCAAGTTTCTTTGCTGAAAGCCTGTGGATTTTTTGGTTTCCTGCTCCCTACAACGGGTAGAATTGCCCCCTCTGCAAGCGGTTACGGGGAAAAGGTATGAAGAGTTTCATCGTCATAGGGGTGATTGCCATGGCCCTGGGGGTAGTGTTGGGGGCCTTCGGCGCCCATGGCCTGAAGGCGCGTTTGGAGCCGTCACTGCTGGCGGCCTATCAGACCGGAGTGGAATACCACCTGTACCATGGGTTGGGGCTGATTCTGGTAGGGGTATTGGGGTTCCACTTTCCCGGGGCCGCCGGGCTGCAATGGGGCGGCTGGTTGTTGTTGGCGGGTATGCTGCTGTTCTCCGGCAGCCTGTACCTGATGGCCATTTCCGGGGTGCGTTGGTTGGGGGCGATAACCCCTTTTGGTGGCATGGCCTTTATTGTGGGTTGGTGTTGGATCGCGTGGTCTTTGATCAAATCCCCCTGAAAGGCCGCCGGTAAGCGGTAAAAATGTGCGCCAAGTCTTTACGGCGTGTCAGCAAAGCAAGACAATAGTCAGCCAGTAAAAATGAGCATTTAATGAACGAATCAGCCATGCCGGAAGAGATCAGCTCAAAACAGACCATTCAGGTCACCGTGAACGGTGATCCCAGGCACTTTGCCGTCGGCACCACCATTGCGGATCTGATTGCAAGCCTGGATCTGCAAGGCCGCCGTGTGGCGGTGGAATGTAATCAGGAAATTGTGCCCAAATCCGCTCATGGCGGCACCCTGTTGAACAATGGCGACGAGTTGGAAATCGTTCACGCCATTGGCGGCGGTTGAGCGCACCGGTTGAGCACTACAGTTGAGCAGTCAATAACAGGAATCAGGTTACGACCATGTCGGATATTGCATTGAAAGTAGGAGAGCGCGAATTCCAGTCCCGTTTATTGGTGGGAACCGGTAAGTATAAGGATCTGGAAGAAACCCGTCTGGCCATTGAAGCCAGTGGTGCCGAGATCGTGACTGTGGCGGTGCGCCGTACCAATATCGGACAGAATCCCGATGAACCCAACCTGCTGGATGTGATTTCCCCGGATCGCTATACCATTCTGCCCAATACCGCAGGCTGTTATAACGCCAAGGACGCCGTGCGCACCTGCCGTCTGGCCCGTGAGTTGCTGGATGGCCACAACCTGGTGAAGCTGGAGGTGCTGGGGGATGAGAAAACCCTGTTCCCCAATGTAGTGGAAACGCTGTCCGCCTGTGAAACCCTGATTAAGGATGGCTTCGAGGTCATGGTGTACACCTCCGATGACCCCATCATTGCCAAAGAACTGGAGCAGATGGGGTGTGTTTCGGTGATGCCACTGGCAGCACCCATCGGCAGCGGCCTGGGCATCCGCAACCCCTATAATATCCGCATGATCCTGGAAGAGGCCAAGGTGCCGATCATCGTGGATGCCGGCGTGGGTACCGCATCGGATGCCGCCATCGCCATGGAGCTGGGCTGCCACGGGGTGTTGATGAACACCGCCATCGCCGCAGCGCAGCAGCCCGTGCTGATGGCATCCGCCATGCGCAAGGCCATCGAAGCCGGGCGTGAAGCCTATCTGGCCGGCAGAATGCCGAAGAAACTGTATGCCAGTGCCTCTTCACCCATTGAAGGGACGTTTTTCTGAGGCATCCGGCCTAATCGTGGCCGGTTCATAATCGCAGTAACCAGGTTTTGATGATGAATGAAATGGATCAGCCGCAGCGTCGTCTGCGCAGTTTTGTCCGTCGCCAGGGGCGCATGACTGAAGGTCAGAGCCGGGCGATGGAAACCCTGTGGCAGGATTATGGCCTGGATTTGCGGCAGGGGCTGCTGAACAGCACTGAACTGTTCGGCAACGACGGCCCGGTAATACTGGAAATCGGCTTCGGTGATGGGGTGTCGTTGCTGCAAATGGCACAGGCCGCTGCGGACAGCAATTTCATCGGCATCGAAGTGCATCGGCCCGGGGTAGGTAAACTGATCAACGATGCCCACCATGCCGGTGTGACCAATATCAGAGTCTTCTGCGAGGACGCCATCGACGTACTGCAGCAATGCATTGCAGACAACAGTCTGGATGGCGTGCAGCTGTTCTTCCCCGATCCCTGGCATAAGAAACGTCATAACAAACGCCGCATTGTGCAGGCGGAATTCGCGCAGTTGGTACGCACCAAACTCAAAGTGGGAGGCTATTTTCATATGGCCACCGACTGGGAACCCTACGCCGAACATATGCTGGCGGTGATGTCCGCCGCAGACGGCTATGAGAATCAGGCCGGCGCCGGGCAGTATTCTCCCAAACCGGACTATCGGCCCGTTACCAAATTCGAACGCCGTGGTGAACGTTTGGGGCACGGTGTCTGGGATCTGGTCTTTATTAAATCGAGCTGACATGACGTTGGGGCTCATAACAACAAGAAAGATATCAATTAAGGAATCATTAATGCACCGCTTTTTGATTGGATTGGTGTTGTGTGCGTGCAGCGTGATGCACACCGCCTGGGCCCATATGCCCGAAGACTCTGCCCTTTTGATGCCGCGACCGTTCCAGAACTGGAAAACCCTGGAAACGGATCACTTTCGCATTAATTATCGTGATCGGCATTTGCCGTTTGCCCAACGTATGGCGGCGGTGGCGGAAAAGGTCTATGCGAAACAAACACCGCGCCTGCAGTGGGAGCCGGAGTCCAAAACCGAAGTGGTGATTATTGATAGCTACGATGGCTCCAACGGTGGTGCCACGGTTTTGCCCTTCAACCGATTTTTCATATTTATGAATGCTCCGGTGGAAGGGGAGTTGCTGGATAACAGCCCCTGGATTGAGCAGGTGTTCACCCATGAATTTGTGCACATTCTGCATTTGGATCAAAGCGCGGGTGGGCAGACCACTTTGCGCAATATTTTCGGACGTTTCTTCTTTGCTTTTCCGCAGATTTTCAGCCCGGCCTGGGTTTCCGAAGGGATTGCAGTGTATGAAGAAACCGACGCCGATAAACAGTTTGGGCGCGGACAAAGCGCATTTTACGATGCCATGATGCGGGCCGAATACCAGAAAGGGTTTCGCAGTTTTTCCCAGCTCAGTTATCAGGGGTATTGGGGAACAGACTGGCCATCCGGTCAGGTGTATCTGTACGGTTATTATTTCTATGAATTCCTGAGCGCTCAGTATGGTGAGGAAAAGGCCTTCGAATACCTGCGTAACTGGAACAGCAATATCATTCCCTGGCGCATGCAGTCGCGGGCTTACCAGGTGTTTGGTTTGAATGCGGAAGCCCTGTGGCAACAGTATCAGGCGTACCTGGAAAACAAGTTTGAACAGCAGATGGCACGGCTGCCGGTGGTGGACTATGAGTCGGTGGTGGAAGGCGGCCGTGTGAACGCCAATCCCGTGTGGATGGCGGATGGGCGTTTTTACTATTACCGTGAAGATGGCCGCCATCATCCTTCATTGCAGGTGATTGACGCAGACGGTAATGACAGCAAAGTGACGGATGTACTGGAATATCAGCACATCGACGTGCATCCCCAGGCCGGTGTCCTGTTGTCCCGCCACACGGTTTGCAACAACGTTGATGTACACGCCGATCTGTATCGGCTGCGGGATGGTGACTGGGAGCGCATCACCGAGTGTGGCCGCTATCCGCGCTTTGCCTGGTCCCACTCCGGTCAGCGCATTGCAGCGGTGCATACCGAGCGCGGTTTGGCGCAGATTGCCATTCTGGATCAGCGCGGTACCTTGCTGCAGTTGTTGCCCCCACTGGCATCCGGGGAAGTCATCGGCCATTTGAGCTGGTCGCCGGACGATAGGCAACTGGTGGCGGCAGTGCGTCGGGAGCAGAGCGGCTGGAATCTGGAGTTGCTGGACATCGAACGCAGCACCTGGTCACCGTTGACGCGCAACGATCACCTTGAGCAACGGCCTCGCTTCTCTGCTGATGGTCGTTGGGTGTATTTTATTTCCGATCATCAGAAGGTGATGAATGTGCGTCGTTTGCGATTGTCGGACGGTCAGGTGGAAACCGTCACCCGTACCCAAACCGCCATTCTGGACTACAGCCTGAACGGGGATCAACGCCAACTGCGCTTGGCTGAGTACACCCCGGACGGTATTGCCATCCGGCAGCAGCCGATCACACCCTGGGGTGAGACCTATGCCGGCCTGTGGCAAGAGCGGCCCCCGATTCAATCCATAGCCAATCAAGCGGATTATTCCACCGAGGCGTTCACCGATATCGCCGACTATTCACCCCTGGACACCATCGCGCCCACATCATGGTTTGCCTATCTCTACGCCGACAGCGATGACAACAACTGGATTCAATTTATTTTGCAGGGTCAGGATGTGCTGGGGTTTCATCAGTGGCAGCTGGCGCCGGCCTATTATTTTGACAAGGAAGAATTTGGCGGCAGCGTGGCGTATATCGCGCACCACCGCCTGGCTTTGCTGGCCGAACGGGAACTGGATACAGTACGTGATGAAGCGCCCGGGGTGCCCGGTGTGTGGCGTGAGGAAACCCGGTATCAGGCGGTCTGGAAGCAGCCGTTCAATCGCTTTGAAGGCACCTTTGAAGTGGATATCGGCGTTGGTAAGGAAGATGTAAAACGGATACTGGATGGCTTTGGCGAATACGATTCCTACCGCGATAATTTTGCCGGAGTGTCACTGAACTGGTCCGATTATGAAAAATATTTACACTCCATCAGTGTGGAGGATGGACGCCGCATCAAGCTGCAGGCGGAACATTACGACGCCTTCGGTGACGGCTTTCACCAGGGTGATGTTTACAGTCTGGATTGGCGCGAATATCTGAGCCTGTTTGACAATCATGTACTGGCATTGCGGGTGGTATTGGGTAAAGCGGACGATACGGCCAAATCCTTCCAGTTGGGTAATGAGCTGGATGAGCTGCAAACTTTGGGTGCGGTGATCGGTTTCGGTCGTACCGGTTATACCCTGCGCGGTTATTCCGACAACCAGAGTCAGCTTGCCGGCACCAATCTGCGCCTGTACTCCGCAGAATACCGTTTACCGGTGGGGGAGTGGTTTGACGGGCTGACCAGTGTACCCATCGGCCTGGGTAAGGCCGGCGTGCATCTGTTTGTGGATCACGGCGCGGCCTGGGATAGCGGCCAGGACAAGAACTTTTATACCGGCGTTGGCTTTGAAGTGCGTCCGGATCTGCTGATCGGATATTCCACCTTCAAGTTGGAAAGCACCCTGGGCTTTGCCAAGGGGCTGGATGATGACATCGGTGAGACCACGGTTTACTTGCGTCTGGGGGCGAACTTCTAAGTAATAAGCGGCAGAATATCGACTATTCTTAGGTGTGCGTTCCCCTGCACACAAGGATTGGCGATGACCCGTTTCCGTATGCCATTGATGTTTGTCGCCACCCTGGCGGGCTACTGGTTGTTGGGAACCGCTTCCGGGTTATTCGCCATTCCGCCGGGCTATGCCAGCCCCATCTGGCCGGCCGCGGGGTTTGCCCTGTTTATGATTGTCACCGTTGGGCGGCGTATTCTGCCGGCGGTGTGGCTGGCCTCCTTTCTGCTCAACCTTGGCTTCGCCGATGCTTCCCTGCTGCAGCCGTCTGTGGACTGGCTTATTGCCGCCGCTATCGGCCTTGGGGCGGCCTTGCAGACCTGGCTCGCTTTCTGGCTGATTCACCGTTTCACGTCGTTTCCCGCCTGGAGCCGTACCGCCGACCCCATTTTGTTTGCCTTGCTGGGTGGGCCGGTTGCCTGCCTGGTGTCCTCTACGGTTGGGGTGGGAACCCTGTTTATATTTAATGTCCTGCCGCTTGAAGTCTTGCCGATTAACTGGATTAACTGGTGGGTGGGGGATGCCATCGGCGTGATGTGTTTGTCGCCATTAATCGTGGCGGTGCAGGGCAGAAACACCTGGTCTTCCAACACCCGTCTCACCAGTTTTGTGTTGGTGTATTTTGCCTTGGTGTTTGTGGCCAGCTCCAGCTTCTTATACTTTCGGACCCAGCATGAGCGTTGGGTGGAGAACGTGTTCAGCGAACAGGTGGCGGGTATGCACCGGGCGTTGCACAAACAGCTGGATAATATCGCTCATGTTTCCCATACCCTGGCGGGCTTGTTCTCCACCTTCGGTGATGTAAGTTATGCCCAATTCCTGCAGTATGCCAATGGTCTGTACGAACATGTACCGGGTACCCATGCACTATCCTGGATACCCATTGTAAGCCAGGCGGAGCGGGCCCGTTATGAACAGGACATGGCACGTTATCTGGGGCGGGAGTATCGTTTCCAGGAACTGACCACTGACAAGCGTATGCAGGTGGCCGGCCCCCGGGAACGCTATTTCCCGGTGTACTACATTGCGCCCATTGCGGGTAATGAACGGGCAATGGGACTGGATCTTGGCTCCCACCCCGGACGCCTGCAGGCTATCCGGCAGGCCATTGACGACAATGCCATGACGGCAACGCAACCCATTACCCTGGTGCAGGAAAAAGACACGCAACAGGCGTTTCTGCTGCTGACACCGGTGCGAGCGGACGACCGCCTGCTGGGTTTGGTGTCCTGCGTGTATCGGGCGCGGGATTTGCTGGAAGCGGCGTTTGATATTCGTGATCTGGAACGGGTGTTCATCCGCATAGAAGATGTAACGGAAAGCAATCATCCCATCGAATTCTTTACCGCCCGTGTTGAAGCCACGGACAAGCGTATCCTGCATCACATTGAGTTTGCCGGCCGCCGCTGGCAGATTACCTATTCACCGGGTATGCAATATCTGAAGAATACTCAGTCCACATCGGTGTGGGTGGTGCTGATTTCCGGTTTTGTGGCGGTGTCGGTGTTCGGCATGATCATTCTTATGGTGATGACCCAGAAGTCCACCGTGGAGCTTGCCGTGCAAAGGCAAACCGTGGAGCTGCAACGCGCCCTGGAACGGGCGGAAACCGCCAGCAAAATAAAAAGTAACTTTCTTGCCAACATGTCCCATGAGCTGCGCACACCGCTCAACTCCATAATCGGTTTCAGCGTGCGTGCGCAGAAAAAACTTGAAGGCGCCGGTCAGCATCGGGTGCTGGATTCCCTGGGGGTAATCGAGAAAAACGGCCGCCATCTGCTGAATTTGATTAATGACATTCTGGATCTTTCCAAAATTGAAGAAGGCAAGTTACAGATAGCGCGGGCGCCCCTGCCGTTACCGGCGGTGACCCAGGAGGTGGTGTCGGCGCTGCGCCCCATGGCGGAAGAGCGGGGCCTGACCCTGAGCCTGGATTTGGGCGGGGTTGAGACCGTCTATGCGGATCGCAAGCGCTACTCGCAGATACTGTATAACCTGATTTCCAACGCCATCAAGTTCACCGAACAGGGCGGCATCAGTCTGAGTTACCGGCAGCAGCACCGTAAGGGCCGGCCGGGTGTCTGCATGCAGGTGGAAGATTCCGGTCAGGGCATCAATAGCGACGATCTGAAGCGGTTGTTCCGGCGCTTTGAGCAACTGGGTGACAGCTTCAGTAACCGGGATCTGGGCAGTGGGCTGGGCCTGTCCCTGGTGCAGGAGCTGGTGGATATGCACGGCGGCCAGGTGGATGTGCACAGTTGGCCCGGCCAGGGCACTGTGTTCGAAGTCTGGTTCCCCGATGATGAAAAATCACCCTGAAGCGCCATGAAAAGGCCAAATTAAGCGGCATTATCGGCCTGAAGGGAGCGTTTTTTTGATCCAACAGGCCGTGCTCTCTATTATCCCTGGGGTAGATCACCCTTACCCATGTTAACCAAGAGGACAAGGCATGCAGAAGTTACCCCGCGACAAGGAAAACGATTACACCAGGGAGATGGCCTCGCAGCGCCGCGACGTGGTGAACGCGGAGACCGGTTCCAACCTGGAGCATGTGGGCTCTTATTCCATTGATCCGGGTGTGTTGCCGGGCAATATTGAGAATTTTGCCGGAGTGGCGCAGGTACCCCTGGGATTCGCCGGCCCCATGTTGGTCAATGGTGAGCACGCCAAGGGGGAGTTTTATGTGCCCATGGCCACCTCGGAAGGCACCCTGGTGGCCAGTTACAGCCGCGGCATGCGTCTGACCCGGGAAGCCGGTGGCATCACCACCACGGTGGTGGACGATGCCATGCAGCGGGCGCCCGTTTTCATCTTTGACAATGCCCGCTCAGCCTTGCGCTTCGGCCGTTGGGTGGAGGAAAACTTTGAGGCCATCAAGGCCAAGGCGGAAGAAACCACCTCATCCGGCAAGCTGCGCAATATTGAACAATACACCGCCGCCAAGATGCGCTGGTTGCGTTTTAATTTCACCTGTGGCGATGCGGCGGGCCAGAACATGGTGAGCAAGGCCACCCGTCACGCCTGCATGTGGATGCTGGATCAGGGCATTCCCGGCCTGGAGAATTTCAGTCTGGCGGCCAATTTCGACACGGATAAAAAGCATTCCTATGTCAACAGCCTGCATACCCGCGGTAAACGGGCGGTGGCTGAGGTGACGTTGCCGGCGCAACTGGTGAAAGACATCATGCATACCACGCCGCAGGATCTGTTCCGTCAGCGTCAGTATTCCAACATGGGGGCGCTGATGGCGGGTTCGGTGTGCAACGGCGCTCACTTTGCCAATGGCATCACCGCCATGTTCATCGCCTGCGGGCAGGATGTGGCCAATGTGGCGGAATCTTCCGCCGGCATTGTCTACAGCGAAGTCACCGAGCAGGGTGATTACTATTTTGCCGCCACCATTCCGTCGCTGGTGGTGGCCACCTATGGCGGTGGTACCGGTTTGCCCACGCAGCGGGAGTGCCTGGACGTATTGGGTTGCTACGGCAAAGGCGGCGTGCAGAAGTTCGCTGAAATTGTGGCGGCCACGGTGCTCTGTGGTGAGCTATCCCTGGCGGCGGCCATCGTGGCGGATGAGTGGGTGTCCAGCCACGATGCTTATGGGCGTAATCGCCCCTGACCTGTGCTCAGACCGCGGACTTGCCGCTGAAGTAGCGGATTGCGTTGGTGGCAGCGGCCGGCGGCGCAAACGCACACCATTTAGTGTCTTTCTCAAAACCTGAAACCCGCTTGTTCAGACCTTTGAACTGAAACTGGGCCCAGCGTAGACTTTGGGAATTCAGGCCCTTGTTCAGGTCCGGGTCCATGGACTGGTAGGGGTCATTGATCCAGTTACAGACCTTGCAGGTGTTCTTGTTGTCTTCCAGCGATTTGTAGCCACAACAGGGGCATGTGAATTTCATGATTGCTCTCGACTGATACTGCATTTGGGTTGTTGCTGTTAGTAATATTAGACGGTTCCGGGGGCCAACAGGTCACGTAAATATTCACAAAAGATGACTGACCGGGATGAATGTTCAAAAGCAATAACCGGTTGGCTTTTGCAGCTGGCCGCGATCACAGGAAATCTGTGACTAAGTACACAATCAGCAGGCTGGCAGGGCGGCGCTGAGGCGCAAGAATCGGGTGTTCAAGGTAGCCGCCAGAGGGGATACTGGGCACTGTTTTCCAGGCTACCTTACGGGATGCGTATGCAGCACAGTCAGCATTATCAAAGAATCGCCTCCGCTATCCGTTTTTTTACTGAGCGCAAGGCACAACAACCTTCCCTGGCGGAACTGGCGCAACACCTGGAGTTGAGCGAATTTCATGTGCAGCGGCTGTTTTCCGAGTGGGTGGGTGTGTCTCCCAAGCAGTTCTTGAAATTCCTCACCAAGCAGGAAGCCAAACGGCGTCTTCTGCAGACCAACGTGTTGGAGTCGGCGCTGGATGTGGGCCTGAGTGGCAGCAGCCGGTTGCACGATCTGTTGCTGAGCTGCGAGGGGGTGACACCGGGGCAGGTACGGCAGCTGGGTGCGGGCCTGAACATCGTTTACGGGCGCATTGATACACCGTTCGGTGAAGCGTTGTTGGCGCTTACCGGAAAGGGCATCTGTAAACTGGGGTTCTGTGATGATGATCGGGCGTTTGAGCAATTGCTGCTGGAATTGCATCAGGAGTGGCCGCGGGCCACCATCAGCCAGGATCAGGGCCAGGTGAGCGCCGAGGGGGGAAGGGTGTTCGCTTCCTGCCTGAGTACGCTGCGCGGGCAGTCAGTGAAGTCAGCTGCGCAGTTGCCGCGCCTGGGTCTGCTGATGAAAGGCAGCCCGTTTCAGCTCAAGGTCTGGGAGGCGTTGCTGGCCATCCCGGAGGGGCAGATTCGTACTTACCAGCAGGTGGCAGACGCCATTGAGGAGCCCACTGCGGTGCGGGCGGTGGCCAGTGCCATTGCCCGTAACCCCATTGGCTACCTGATCCCCTGCCACCGGGTGATACGCAGTACCGGGGAATTCAGCCAGTATCGTTGGGGCCCAACACGCAAGCAGGCCATGATCGGCTGGGAGGCCTGCCGTCATTGAAACAGGGTCAGCAGTGAGTTCAAAAAGCGTTGGCCCAGAGCGGTGGTTTGCCAGCTGTGCTGGGTTGCGGTCATCAAGCCCTGATGACAGGCCTTGGCAATGGTCTGGTTAACCATGTCGGGGGTAAGAAAAGTGCGCTCTTCAAATAATGATTTGGGAATGGCTTCCTGCAGGCGCAGGCTATTCATAAAAAATTCGAAGGGCAGATCGGCAGCGGGCACCGACCACTCTTTGGCGCAAAAGGCTTTGTCCGGGTTCAGGTAATCCTGGGGCAGACGGGTTTTCTGGTAACGCAACACGGTGCCGGTCTCCGGGTCGGTTATTTTGCCGTGGGCGCCGGCGCCGATACCTAGGTAGTCGCCGAAACGCCAGTAATTCAGATTATGCTGACACTGAAAGCCCGGCCTGGCGTAGGCACTGGTTTCATATTGCTGTAGCCCCGCCTCCTGCAACAGGGACTTGCCGGCGTCTTCAATATCCCCCAGATCGTCCTCATCCGGCAGGGTGGGTGGTTTGCTGTAGAACAGGGTGTTGGGTTCGATGGTCAACTGGTACCAGGACAGGTGGCTGGGCTGCAGATCCATGGCCTGTTGCAGATCGGCCAGGGCAGCCTCAACCGTCTGCCCCGGCAAGCCATGCATCAGGTCGATGTTCAAGCGCTCAAAACCCAGCTCGCGGGCGGTGGCGATGGCCTGGATGGCTTCATGGCGGTTATGGATGCGGCCCAGTGCCTGCAACTGGTGTTCACTGAAACTCTGTACGCCAACGGACAGCCGGTTGATGCCGGCGTCTTGAAAGCCTTTGAATTTACGGTATTCGAAGGTACCGGGATTGGCTTCCAGAGTAATTTCCGCCTGGCCGCTGATGGGCACAATACGGTGGATGGCCTGCAGCAGGTGCCGGTAACTGTCGGCACTGAATAAGCTGGGGGTGCCGCCACCGATAAACACCGTCTGGATGGCTCTGCCCTGGGCCAGCGCCTGATCGTGCTCCAGGTCCGCCAGCAACGCCGAGATGTAATCCGACTCCGGAATATGGCGGCTTTCATGACTGTTGAAGTCACAATAGGGACATTTGCGCACACACCAGGGGATATGAATGTAGAGCGCCAGAGGAATGGAGTTCACAACGGGATTACGCTGTCTGGCGGGCGGCAAACGCGGCCATCAGCTGCTGCAGGGCCAGACCCCGGTGGCTGAGCTGATTCTTGATCTCCGGGGGCAGTTGGGCGGCGCTGCAGCCTTGGTCCGGTACCATAAACACCGGGTCATAGCCGAAGCCGTTATTGCCGCTGGCTTGATCCGCAATATAGCCTTCCCAGGTGCCCTGGCAGATCAGTGGCACGGGATCCTCGGCATGGCGCAGATACACCATAACGCATTGAAAGCGGGCCCGGCGCTGGTGTGACGGCAGTCCCTCCAGGGCGGCCAGCAGTTTGGCCACGTTGTCGGCGTCCGTTGCTTCCGGCCCGGCGTAGCGTGCGCTGTAAATTCCCGGGGCACCGCGCAAGGCATCCACCTCCAAACCGGAATCATCGGCTAAGGCGGGTTTGCCGGTAATGGCGCTGGCATTGCGGGCCTTGAGAAGGGCGTTTTCCACAAAGGTCAGGCCGGTTTCTTCTATTTCGGGCACCTCAAATTCTGCCTGGCCCCGCGCCTTGAGGCCGAAGGGGTTCAGTACCTGATTGATTTCCTTGAGTTTGCCCTGATTGCCGGTGGCGACGACGATGTCTTGCATTGAATAATCCACTGCTGCCGGAAAATGAGGCGACAGTATACCGCAGTCGGGCAGCAGTGGATCAGGTTTGCTGATCAGGGAACCAGCAGGGTGACGTTGGCGGAGATGCGGCGTCCGGTCACCCGGTGCTCAAATACCGCTTCCACGCTGGTGCTGCTGGTGGGCAGGCTGCCGCCGCCGGGCATGGACACCGTATAGCGGCCACTGCCTTCCTGGACCCTGATCCAGCCCAGAGCATTGATGTTATCCAGATTGGCCAGACGGTAATCGTTACTGCTGATGGTACCCTGGCCGTTGATCTGAAAGATGCTGCTGGAACCGGAAGCCAGTTGTGGATTGCCGTTGTTGTAGTTGAACCAGACGCTGCGGGGCAGATTGTTGAGCCCGGTCAGTTCGCTGTTATAGGTGTAATCGGTGGACACATAAGTGCCACTGTGACGGACAATGCCGATACCTTTGGCGAACAATAAGCTGTTGCTCAGGGTTTCATCGATATTATAGGTGGCGCCCAGGATGCTCACACTGGCAGTGACCGCCGCATTCAACAAGGCAGCCCGTACCGGCAGCGTGCCGTATTGGCCGTTGTAGACGCTGTCCACGTTGACCGTTTGATAGGTTACGTTGATGTTGTTGAGGGTGCTGCTGGAACCGCCTGCACTTATTACCGCACTGGCCAGGGTCGTGCCGCCGCTGGCACTGGTACTGGATTGCAGCGTGATCGGATTGTCAAAGCGCAGCTCGTCCAGCTCAAAGGCAATGTTGCCGCTGGTTATGGCGATGGGGCCGTCGATACCATACAGGCGAATACGGTTGGCATCGCTGGAGAAAAAGAAACTGAAGGTACGGTCGCCACTGTCCATGGTGACTTCATAAATGTCGTTGCCGGTTTGCTGGCTGAGCTCTTCGTTCAGAATGTGCATGCTGTCGATCGCACCCACATTGGTGTCCTGGTAACTGAGCGACGCGCCTACCGCCAGCGGCAGGTAGGGATTGAATTGTTGTTGATAGGGTGGGTCCGGATCGGGCTGGTTGTCACCGCCGCAGGCGGCCAAGAGAATGCTTGCGCACAACCAGGTCAGGTTGCGCACCAGAAGGCGTAATTTCATCATGTGTATTCCTGTTTTTGTTTTTTTAGCGTGTTCAGGCAATGCTAATCGCCGGGACAGCCTCAGTTCTAACACGGATAACGAATAGTTATTTGGAAAGGCAGGCCAGATTTCGAAGCAAGCGGTCAGATCGGAAAGGTTTGCCGGGGAGAAGCAAAAGAGCCCTACGTTGGTAGGGCTCTTTCAATCTATAGACATTCAGGGGCTATGCTGTTAATCAATCAGAGTAACGCTAGTGGATACCCGTTTCCCGGAGCTGATATGTTCAAAAATGACTTGGACTGAGTAGGGTAGTGGCAAGGTATCCAGTGCCGCATCATAAGTTGTGACAACCTGAAACTCGCCGGCATTATCTGCCTCAATGTTGAGCCAGCTTGTTGCACTGATATCCGCAGCATTGACAAGAGAATAGTCACTGGAGTTTACGCTGGTACCGTCAATAGAAAAGTAGCTGGTACTGTCTGGATTCACGGTTGGTGCGTTGTCAGCAACGAAATCCAGCCACAGAGGATAAGGCAACCCAGATACCGAGCTGATGTTACTGGCAATACCGAATGTCAGGCCGACTGCGGTGTGCTCATGGCGCAGCAGTCCGATACCTTCTGCCATGGTGAGTTCTGTATTCAGCGTTGCTGTCGGAGTAAGTGTCAGTAAGCCAATTTTTACAGATACAATACGCAACTCCAGTGAAGACACGCGAGATGGAAGATCTCCGGCGCCAAATACCAAGTTGTCTTCATAGACGCCATTGGTTTCGGTTTTATCATATTCGAAATTCAGCGTTACATCGGTGCCACCCGATTTTCCAGTGGCACTGACACTACGACCATTGATGGCAGGTCCGTCATCAAGCAGAATTACCGGTTCATCGAAGCGAACCTGATCCAGCTCCCGAGTGCCTACAACAGGAAGGTCCATCTCAATGGGGCCGTCGATACCATACAGTGTAATGCCATCAGAAGTTGAGTTTACATACAGGGTCAGAGGCTGCATGCCAAATTCGTAGTCGATGGAGTAGATATCGGTACCGTTTTCGTCACTAAGCGCTACATCACAACTCACTGCCCCTGATGTGGCATTGAAGTCGTAATTGATGGATGTGTCTTCTGTTAATGGCAGAAATCGGTTAAACGTGTTGCCAAGACAACCGGTTGGGGCTGGCGTTGAACTACTGTTGTCACTGCCTCCGCCGCCACCTCCACCACCGCCACCACCACCACAGGCGGAGAGTACCAATGTGAAAAGTGAAATCAGAGCAATGCGCGATAAAAGAATGGAATTCATGCAGTATCTCTTCTTAATTGTTATTGTCTTCGAGTCAATTGTGATATCAGAGCGCTAACAATGTGACGTTGGCGGATAAACGCTCTTCACTGTTGCGTTTTTTAAACAGTACCTGAACACTGGTCAGGTCCGACGGTAGTTCCGGATCATCATTGATTTGTATATCGAATGCATCAGCGGTTATTGAGCCCACATCCACGGTTAACCACCCCAGGTCATCCAACTCGTTTTGATTCACAATTACATAGTCCGTGCTGGTGATCGGTGTGTCGCTCGCTGTGTCCGGGTCGGCTAGGCTGAATACCATGCTGGTACCCAGGGCTTCAGTGCCATCTTGATTAAAGACGATAATATTAGGCAGTTTGTCCAAATCGTAAAACCGAATTTCGTACGCGGCATCGGCTGCGTCATTGATCACGGCAGAATGACTGACAATACCAAGCCCCTTAGTGAAATCGAATGTCATATCCAGCTGCATTGGATCACCACCTATGGCAGTTAAGGTGATTTCCATATCCAGCTCGGCACGCAGGGTAGGGAATACCCAGTTGTTGTCATCGCTGGTAAAGCTTTCATCGGTATTGTTGCTCAGCGAATAATTGATTGTTAACGCTGCATCATCAGCGGATAGGCTGCCAGCAAGGTCGGCGGTAGCGTTAATGGTACGGCTGCTGGTGTTGCCGATCAGATTCACAGGGGTGGCAAAGCGTAGATTATCAACGCTTACATCGTCCAGGGTAACAGGGCCATCTATGCCGATGAGCTGAATGTTGTTGGTTGTTGAACGAAAGTATAAATCCAGATTGAGACTGGAGTTCTGCAGCGCCAGCCTGTAAACAGAGTAACCTTTGCTGTTAGACAGGCTGATGTCATAGGTTACCAGTGTTTCCAGTCCACCCGGGTCGCCAGCACCCACTAATGAGTAAAACAACGTCGTGGCATTGGTCAGCGGCAGGTACGCGTTCTGTTCCACTTCCACCTGTACACTGGTGACGGAGTCGGATTCCTCGTCACTGTCCTCATCGGTTTCCAGGCCGCAGCCGCTTAGCAAGAAGGTGCCAAAGGCAAGATAAAACAAATACTTCGGTAACATTAAAATACTCTTTCGAAACTTATAATACTTATTCCGTAGGATTGTATCCCAGCAGAATGTAATTGAGTGTAGAGAATTGTAGGGTGATCTTTATAGACGGGAAAGCCGCCCGGCAGGGGTGTGCCGGGCGTTAACTGCTTGTTCTGACAGCGGGTTTTCTGCAGCGCGTTTTATTCAGAATAGAAACTCTGAGAAAAACTGACTTTCAGCGGAGCGCTTTCCGGGGTGGGGCTGACGTTGATAGCAAAATCCAGCTTGTCGCCATCCCGGACCCTGAATTCGGCCAGGTAGTAGATGGCATCGCCTTCTTCAACCACCTGGAAATCCAATGGGATCTCGCTGCCGCCCAGTTGGCCGGTGTAACCCTTCAACTGCGCCAATACCGATTTGGTTAAGCCGCCGGGCTGCTTGCGCTGTACCGAAATATTCACAATGCCCCGTTGCCGGCTGCGCATCAGGCCATAGGCGCTGGCCACTTCCGGGGTCAGCAGGGTGGATGTGAAGGCGCTGTAGTGCACCACATAGTCCTTGTCTTCGATAAATTGTTCCGCCGCCGCCAGCTCTGCTGTCAGCAGCAGTGCAAGCGCCAGTAGTGATGCCAGAATAATCCGAATGTGGGTTATTTTTATGGTCATATCCTTAACCTCTCTATTTGGTAACGTGGTATACCGCCACTTCGCCGAACAGGTTGGGGAACAGTCGCATCATAAATCCATCGCGATAATTCATGTCCACCACTGTGCGGTTCAGTATCTTCAGATGCTTACGATAGCACAGAGCCTCAAAATCCTTGAAGGTACACAAGTGGATGTTGGGGGTGTTATACCAAGTATAAGGCAACTGTTTGGAAACCGGCATGCGGCCTTTGGTCATCAGATACAGGCGGCAGCGCCAGTACCCGAAGTTGGGGAACGTGATGATGCATTCCTTGCCCACCCGCAGCATATCGTCGATCACTTTGTCCGGGTAGTGAACCGCCTGCAGGGCCTGGGTCATGATGACCATGTCGAAGCTGTTGTTTTCGAAATTGGCCAGTCCGCAATCCAGATCCTGCTCGATCACATTGACGTTTTTCTTAATGCATTCAAGGATCTTGTCCTGGTCGATTTCCAGGCCGTATCCGAATACATTCTTTTTGTCCCGCAGGTGGGCCAGCAGGGCGCCGTCGCCGCAACCCAGGTCGAGAATGCTGCAATCCGGTTGTACCCACTGTTGAATGGCTGCCAGGTCCTGACGCATGAATCAGTGCTCCCCATCCAGTGCAATGGAATTCATATAAGCTTTGAACAAATTGGTATAACGGGGCACGTTCAGCAAAAACGAATCATGCCCCTGTGGGCATTCGATGTCGGCGTAGGATACGTGCTTGCGTGCCGCCAACAGGGCCTCAACGATTTCCTGCGAGCGTTCCGGTGAAAAGCGCCAGTCGGTGGTGAAGGACATGACCAGAAAACGGGCTTTGGCTCTGGCCAGCGCCTTGCTCAGATCATGGTCGTGTTCCTCGGCCGGATCAAAATAGTCCAGCGCCCGGGTCATCAGCAGGTAGGTGTTGGCGTCGAAATTCTTGGAAAACACTTCTCCCTGATAATTGAGATAGCTTTCCACCTGAAACTCCACCTCAAAGTCGAAACTCTTTGCGCCGTCACGCAGCTCGCGGCCGAATTTTTCCCGCATGGCGGCGTCGGAAAGATAGGTGATGTGCCCCAGCATGCGGGCCAGGCTGAGGCCGATCCTGGGGTATTTGTCGTGTTCGTAATAATGCCCCTCACAAAAATCCGGATCAGACAGAATGGCTTTGCGAGCCACCTCATTGAAGGCAATATTCTGTGCCGACAGTTTGGGGGCCGCGGCGATGATCACGGCATTGCGCACCTGATCGGGGAAGTCGATGGCCCACTGCATGGCCTGCATGCCACCCAGGCTGCCGCCCACCACGGCGGCCCAGTGGGGGATACTTAAATGCTGCATCAGGGCATGCTGGCTGTTGATCCAATCCCGCACGGTAACGATGGGAAAATCCGGCCCATAGGGTTTGCCGGTATCCGGGTTATGGGATTTGGGGCCGGTACTGCCGTGACAGCCCCCCAGATTGTTCAGGCTGACCACAAAAAAACGATTGGTATCGATGGCTTTGCCGGGGCCAATGCAGGCATCCCACCAGCCTGGCTTTTTGTCGTCACTGCCGTGGAAGCCGGCGGCATGGTGGTGGCCGGAAAGGGCGTGGCAGATCAGGACAGCATTACTCTTGGCCGCGTTCAGCTTGCCATAGGTTTCAAACACCAGCTCATAGTGGGGCAGGGTTTTGCCACACTGCAGGGTGATGGGGTGGTCGCAGCGGAAAATCTGGGGCTGGACGATGCCAACGGTGCCTTCTTGCTGGGTGGCATTGTTCGGTAGTGCTGTATTCAATCCCGGTGTTCCTGAACGGCTGTCAATGAAGTGCGCAGTCTATCAGAAATAAGGGAGGGGCAGGAGGGAGGGTTTGCTATTCAGCACGTGATCCGGTGATGACCTGGGCGGGCCGGACCAGTACTGCGCGCTCGGGCCCAAATACATGGGCATTGTGGAAAAAGTGTCACCGTCGTGTAAACGACGGGTCCGGGAGCTGGCTGGTAATAACGGGAAATACCTTGCGGTTCTGATGAATGGGGGCGGGTTTGCGCAGGCCTTTGATCATGTCCTCCACTTCGACGATCTGTTCGTCCAGATCTTCCAGCATGGATTCCATGTTGCTGATGCGTTGCTCGGCGTTATCATCGGCGTTGCCCAGGGCGCGCAGTTTCTGAATGTGTTCGTCCAGCAGGTGCTTTTGCTCCTGGGCGTTCTGGAACAGGGGCAACAGCACATCGTTGAGCCAGGATTTGGCGGCACGTTCGTACTGACGGTAAATGGTGGAGCCTTCATTGACAATGGTACTCAGGAAACGTTTGGAGGTGGCCTTCTGCTCGGTCAGCAGTTTGCGCAGGTTGCGGCGGAAGCTACCGGATTTGGTGCGCAGGTCGTCCAGGCGGGTGACGTATTCCCGTGGCGAAAAGCGTGGGTAATCCAGGGGCGCCATGCCCAGTTCGGCTTCGTATTTGGCGTAGATGTCCGCCACCAGAGGCTGGATTTTCTCCTGGCGCGCCGCCAGCTCCGACATATCCCGTTTCAGGTTGTCAAAAAAACTGTCGATGGCGTTGTTCATGCCGACGATGGTCCAGCTGCTGGTGAGGGCCTTGCCGGCATCCTTCAGATACTGATTCAGCTTGTCGCTGTGCACGGGTTCCAGCATGGCAGTGCCTTCCCGCAGGATCATCTTGCGGCTGGATTTCAGCAGAATCAGTTTTTTGTGGTAGAACGCCTGCTCGTGGCGGGCCTGGGACAGCATTTTTTCCAGCTGGGATTTGCGATCGGATTCCTCGGCTTTCAGCACCCGCAGTTCCGCCAGCACTGATTCCCGTCGCCGCAGCAAGGTTTTACGGCTGCCATGAAGCATGGAATGAATGTCTTTGATGACGCTTTTTTGGATCAGGTGCTCTTTGCGTCGCATCATGTCATTGGAGAGCAGTTCTTCCAGCTCGGGCAAAAAGCTCTGATCCAGCCGCGTCATGTTGCCTTCCACCTGGGCCAATAACCCTTCCTTGGCCGATACGCAGAGTATTTCGTCCGGGGCGATGGCCAGCTGGCGGGCGCATTGGGCGCGAATATCCCCCAGCACCCGCTTGTTGAACTGCTCGTCTTCCAGTTCATCCCATACGGAATCCACCTTGTTGAGAATGGCGTAGACGCCGGTGGATTCGCGCAGGGCCAGATCCCGGATATGGCGGTTCCAGATGTCCAGGTCGGTGGCGCTGACACCGGAGGAGGCAGATAGCAGAAACAGGATGGACTGGGCTTCGGGCAGCAGGCTGAAGGTCAGTTCAGGTTCGCAGCCCAGGGCATTGAGGCCCGGGGTGTCAATGATGGTGAGGCCCTGACGCAACAGCGGATGATCGAAGCTGATCATGGCGTGGCGCCAGGCTGGAATCAGCACTTTACTGGCGTTGTTCACATCCTTTTCCAGCAGGTCGATCTGGAAACCCATGGCCGATGCTTCGTTGGGGGAGACCGACTTCAGTTGCGCCACTTCGGAAAAGGCTTTCTTCATCATGCGTGGATCGTCGGCATTGAGCGGGACAAACACCCATTTTTCGGGAATCTTACGAAAACTGGCCAGGCTGGAACCCACCATGCGGGTTTCGATGGGCAACAGGCGAATGTAGCTTTCGCTGGCGCGGTGATCGAACAGCAGTTCGGTGGGGCACATGGTGGTGCGGCCGGCACCGGAAGGCAGAATACGGGTGCCGTAGTGGCTGAAGAACAGGGCGTTGATCAGTTCGGTCTTGCCGCGGGAAAACTCCCCCACAAACGCCAGCGTGATTTTGTCGTCTTTCAGGGTTTGCAGCGCCTGTTCCAGCTTGGCTTCCAGCTCGGCATTCTGCACATTGTGATCGATCAGCCAGCCACGGTAACGCGTCAGCTCGCGGTGGATTTCCTGCCGCCACTGAAGATAGGCATCCATCTGACTGGAAAGACGCGCTGACTCCATCTGGTTAAATGCTCGCTAAAATGCAGTTGGGTTGACGATATACCAAAGCCAAGCCGACGGTAACCCCTTGACCCCTCAGGGCTTGCTAATGTTCAGCTTAGCAGGAATTTTAACCGGTGAATGTATCCGAATGCGCTTGCTGCGGCTCAATTCGCCTTTTTCGATCACCACCTGGCTTTTGCTCACACCAAAGCTTTTGGCCAGAAAGCGGGTCAGGTGGGTGTTGGCCTTGCCGTCCAGCGGCGGTGCGGTGATGCGTATTTTCAGATCGCCGCCGTGATCGCCCACCAACTCATCGGCCGACGCCTTTGGTTGCAGACGGCAGGACAGGATCAGATCCGGGCCCTGCCACTGGTACCAGTCCGCCATCGGCGTCAGGGCATTCCCGTCAGGCCAAACAGCTGTTTGACGAATATCAGCCCGATCATCACCAGCATTGGGGAAATGTCCAAACCACCCATGGGGGGAATGATTTTGCGTGCCGGGCCCAGCACCGGTTCGGCAATCTGGTTAAGAATATCGGCAAAGGGGTTGTAACCGCCACCGGCGGCGGTGACCCAGCTCAGAATGGCGGACACAAAAATCACAAACAGGAAGAAATTGATGATGGTGTTGGCCATGGATTTGATAAAGAAGATCACCAGCGGCAACACCTGGACCGGGCCCGGATCATGGAATACGAACACATACAAGCCCAGTTTGACGGCAATAATCAGCACAAACAGCACCAGAGAGGCAATGTCCAGGCCGCCGAACCCCGGTACGATCTTGCGCAGGGGTATTAATAACGGGTTGGTGGCTTTGACGATAAACTGCGAAACGGGGTTGTAAAAATCTGCCCGCACCATCTGCAGGATGAATCGGGCCAGTACGATGGAGATATAGATATCAAAGACGGTGGTGACCAGAAAGAGAAAGGCGCCGCTTACATTCATTATCCAGGTTTCCTAGCGTTAGCTGTTCCAGGTTTCGGGACGGTTTCCTAATCATAACAGGAAGTTCGCACATTGGGGCCCCTTGCCCGGGCCCCGGCTACCAGCCCTCAGTCGGATAGTTCCTTGGAGCGCTGATAGGCACCCTGCATGGCTTGGGCGAAGATCTGCCGTAAATTGTTGTCTTCCATGATACCGATGGCCCGTTCTGTGGTGCCGCCGGGGGAAGTCACCCGGCGCCGCAGCTCCGCCGCCTCCACATCACTGGTGATGGCCATTTGGGCGGAGCCCAGTGCGGTTTGCAGGGTCAGTTGTTTGGCCACTTGTTCACTCAATCCGAGGTCTTTGCCGGCGGCGATCATGGCTTCCATTACCAGGAAGAAATAAGCCGGCCCGCTGCCGGATACGGCGGTGACCGCGTCGATCTGATCTTCATTATCCACCCACAGGGCCAGTCCGACGGCGGCCATCACCGCGCGGGCCTGCTCCCGTTGCTGCTCGCTGACATGGGCGTTGGCGAACAGCCCGGAAGCGCCGGTTTCCACCAGTGCCGGGGTATTGGGCATGCAGCGCACGATGGGCATATCGGCACCGATCCAACCCTCCAGCTGGCTCAGGGTAATACCGGCGGCGATGCTCATCACCACCGGCTTGCGTTGCTGGAAGGCTTCCTTTAGGGGTTCCAATACCTTTCCCATGACCTGGGGCTTGACCGCCAGCACCACCACGTCTGCCTTGTGGCAGGCGCTGATGTTGTCGCGGGTGGTGTTGACCTGGAGCTGTTTTCGCACCTGTTGCAGTTGCTGGTCATTGATGTCGGACAGGGTGATGTTATTGGGGTCCATGCCTTTGGCGATCATGCCTCCGGCCAGGCTGCTGGCCATATTGCCGGCGCCGATAAAGGTAATCTTGATAGTCATCTGGTGATCTCTAGCGTTAAATCTGCAGGGTAGGATAACTATTCTATGACGAATTTGTTACGGTTTTCTGGCTGGCGGTAAAACCGGTGGTGCGGTACGGCAATCAGGTTGCATCGGGTTCAGGCGGCACTTTGCCGGGCCAGCGCCCGCAGTACGATGCGGCACTGGTTCTCGCCGTATTCCCGGATGGCGGCCACGGTGGCGGCGGCATCCCTGGCCAACACGTTACCCACCAGGCGCTGAAAGATGCTCAGGGAAACATCGAATTCCGTGGTTTCCGCCCGCAGGGCAATGTAGGAATAGCGCTGCAGTTGCGGCAGCAGTGCTTCGATGTCCTGCGCCAGGTAGGCGTTGTGGGCAAAGCGCTGATTGGCGGTTTGCAGGAAGCGAAACGCCACTTCATGGGCAGCGGGCAGGTCGTTGTTCTGGAACAGTACCCGCAGCTCATCCACCATGGCGATCAGGTCTTCAATCTGACCATCCTGCCAGCGCTCAGCCGCCTGCGCCGCCAAGCGGCTCAACAGCAGGAACAGGAAATCGTAGAGATCCCGTACTTGCTGGGGGTTTACCTCGCACACCCGCACCCCCTTACGTGGTTGCAGTTCCACCAGGTGCAGGTTCTCCATCAAACGAAAGGCTTCCCGCAGTGAGTTGGTACTTACTTCAAGCTCTTTCGCCAATTCATTCTCAGGCAGGCGCATGCCCGGCGCATATTCACCGGTAACGATTTTCTGGGTCAGGTGCTGGGCAATTTGTTCGCTCAGGCTCTTGGCTTGCAATGGCATGACGGCATGGCTCTCCGGGGTTGGGGAGGATTATCACGAAAACCGACCTTTGAATCAATTCTTGAATTGTTTGACAATTCAAGAATTGATAAATAAATTGGGGCTTCTGAAAAGAACAAGCCGAAACCGAGGTAGTCGATGTTTGAGTCAATGTTGCCGGACCGTATGCTGGCGTTGAAGAAGTGGGGATATTTGCTGTTTTGGGCCACCATGGTGCCGTTAGTGCCCTTTTCCGCCATGATCGGCCAGGATGCCGGTACCCAGAATTACTGGGCGTTTTTTCTTTATGCCGTGGTATTCGGCATTATTCCGGTGCTGGATTTTGTGATCGGCAAAGATCCCAGTAATCCCGATGAGGCGACCCAGGTACCGGCCATGAGTGACGAGCGGATTTACCGTGTCTTTACTCTGATCATGGCCGCGGTGTGGTTGGTTGTGCAGGCTTACGCCGGATACGTGTTTATCCACAATGACTTTTCCTTTTGGGGCAAACTGGGCTGGATGTTGTCGATTGGTACCGTGGGCGGGATCATTGCCATCAATCTCGGGCATGAGCTGATCCATAAGGATCCACGGCTGGAAAACTGGACCGGGGGCCTGATGCTGGCGTCGGTGACCTACGCCGGGTTCAAGGTGGAGCATGTGCGTGGTCATCATGTGCACGTGTCTACCCCGGAAGACGCCTCTTCCAGCCGCTATAACCAGAGTTTGTACCACTTCCTGCCCCGTGCTTTTGTGCGTAACTTTGTCAATGCCTGGAAACTGGAGAAGGAGTACCTGGCGCGGAAAGGCCATGCCAACGTCAGCGTCTACAACGAATTAATCTGGTGGTATGGAATTTCGGCGTTGTTTGCCCTCGGTTACGGCCTGGTCTGGGGCTGGATGGGTGTGGTGTTCTTTATTGGGCAGAGTTTCTTTGCGGCACTGACCCTGGAGGTGGTGAATTACATCGAGCACTACGGTTTGCATCGCCGGGAAAATGCCAATGGACGTTATGAGCGGGTAACCCCGGCCCACAGTTGGAACTCCAATTACCTGCTTACCAATGTGGCCCTGTTCCAGTTGCAGCGTCACAGCGATCACCACGCTTATGCCAAGCGTCGCTATCAGGTGCTGCGCCACTATGACGAAAGCCCGCAGCTGCCGGCAGGTTACGCCACCATGTATGTGCTGGCCTGGTTTCCGCCCCTGTGGAAAAAAATCATGAATCCCCGCGTGGAACAGTATTACGAAGGCGAGATGGATCAACTGTTCCGCAACCAGGGCCGGGTCAACAATATCCAGACGGCGGCATAACGCCGTCTTTATTGAGCCGGTCCGGTGGATGGGTTCAACTGGAAGTACGCCAGACCCCGATCCCTGTGCTTGATGGGTGCTGTCTGAAAAGTGGCATCCAGTGTCTGGCGCAGGGATTGTTGTTTGGACCTGGAGTTGTCGCCCAGTTTTGCGCTACTGACCCAGGTTCCCGTGATGGCCTGCATGGTGCTGAGCCGGGTTTGCCAGCCCTGATGTTGCAACAGGCTGGACTGTGGCGCCACCAAAGTCAGCTGATCTGCCGGTAAGCGGTGGGCGATGGCCGGCCAAATTCCCCGTTCATTGAAGTCGGCAATGATAAAGCGGTGTTCCGCGATGGCCGCAGGCGGGCCGGGGTTTTTCTCAGGTTTGTTGAGCAACAGCACCCCGGGCAGGCAGATCAGAACGATGGCCGCATAACGATAGGCCGGCTGCTGCCAGAGTGGGTGGATCAGTTGCCCCAGCAGCAAGGCCAGCAGTGGCCACAGCGTCGCCAGGTAGCGCCCCCCCATGGCGTGTTTAGGGGCAATAAAGCCCAGATAAGCTGCCGCGATGAAAGCGAAATTCAACCCCACCAGGCAGTACAGCAGGGTAGGCACGCTGCCCAATGCCAGTTTGCCTTGACGGCGGGCGAAGGTCACCAGATACAGTACCGTCAGGGTGGCAAAGAGGCAGAACTTCAGGGGTTCCTCCAGGGTATTGCGCAATCGGAACAGAATATCCGCAGGGTTCAGCTCGGCACTCCAGGCGCGCACCTCCTGTGATTGCTGTAGCAGGGCAGGGTAAAGCCAAAGCCCCAGCAGTACCCCGCCACCGATGGCGATCCCACAAGCGAACACCCGCCCGGGCTGCCGGTAGTGCAGCAGCAGAATAGTGCAGGACAGGGCCGCGCCCAGGTACAGGTATTGGTAGTTGGTGAGAAACCCGATCAGGATTAAGGCGCCGAACAGCACAATGGACAGGGGGTCGAGATTCTGCCGGCTGCTGGTGCGGGCCAGTACCAGCACCGACAGCAAACCGATACTGGCCATCAGTTCGTAGTGCCGGGCAATGATGCTGGTCTGGATGCTGGGTGTTGCCACCGCCCAGATCAGCAAACCGATACCGGCCGCCTCCTGGCTTGGCAGCAGGCGCCTGCCTAGTTGAAAGAGCAGTATTCCGTTCAGTACATAGAACACCGCATTGGACAGCCAGCCGCTCCAGGGTCCGGTGTCCGGCAGGGCACGCAATACCAGATTGAGCCACAGAAAATAGACCGGCGGATGGATGTCGTGCTGCTGCAGGTTGTGGATGGTTTCAGCTAGGGAGGCGGCCATTGGCTCCGGGCCCGGCCGCAGATAATCCCGCCAGACGCGGTTCTCCAGCCAGCGGGGTTCTGCCTGCAGGTCGCTGATGGTTTGATGGTAGTCATCCAGATGAGCGGTGGCCACCATGTAACTGATGACGTCATCGTGAGGAATCTTTTCAATTTGACCGGCTTTATAGCTTCTGGCCGCCAACCCTGCCAACAGAATCATGGTTACCAGCAACAGGGTTTTCCCGCTCAGGGCCTGCGGATTGTTCACATGCGTTCTCCAAACAGGGCGGAACCTATCCGCACTATCGTACTGCCTTCTGCAATGGCCGGTTCCAGATCGTCAGACATGCCCATGGAGAGGGTATCGGCGCGCAAGCCGGCCTGTTGCAGCTGCGCCTGCAGGCCGGCCAGGCGCTGAAAGGCCTGCGCCGGATGGGTGGGTGCCGGTATGCACATCAAACCCGCCAGTTGCAGCCGGGGCAGCGCCGCGACACTTTGTGCCAGGGGCAGCACGGCTTCCGGCAACACCCCGGATTTGGTTGTCTCCCGATCAATGTTCACCTGCAGGCACACGTTCAGATCGGGCAGGTGGTTTGGCCGCTGCTCACTCAGACGGCGGGCAATTTTTTCCCGGTCCACGCTGTGCACCCAGGCAAAATGTTCCGCAATGGGGCGGGTTTTGTTGGATTGCAGGGGGCCGATGAAATGCCAGATGATATCCAGGTCTGCCAATTCCGTTAACTTTGCTTCCGCCTCCTGCCAATAGCTCTCGCCGAAATCGCGCTGCCCCAATTGGTACAGTTGGCGAATGGCGGAGCTTGGGTGTTTTTTGCTCACAGCCAGCAGGGTGGGGGCGGGTTTGTGCTGCGCCCGGGCGGCATCGTCGATGCGTTGGCGCACCTGCCGAAATCGTTGTTCCAGATCGTTCATCATGGCTTTGGGGTTGAGTTACGGAAATTTTGGTCAAAGTGTGGTATTTAATCACAAAAATCATTTAGGTGTTTAGATCTGAGAAAGTGGCGGGCTGAATGTCTGCTAATCTTGAAAGAGTTCTATTGTTAGCAAAACAGGATCTTCGATTCAGGTATCACTTCAACCCAGTTCAGAGAAGGTATCCCATGGACATTACCGAATTGCTTGCCTTTGGCGTTAAAAACGGAGCGTCGGACTTGCACCTGTCGGCCGGTCTGCCCCCCATGATCCGGGTGGACGGCGATGTACGTCGAATCAATCTGCCCGCTATGGATCATAAGCAGGTGCACGGCCTGATTTATGACATCATGAACGACAAGCAGCGTAAGGACTTTGAAGAATTTCTGGAAACAGACTTCTCCTTTGAAGTGCCGGGTGTGGCCCGGTTCCGGGTGAACGCGTTCAATCAGAACCGGGGGGCCGGCGCGGTATTCCGAACCATCCCCTCCAAGGTTTTGTCCATGGAGGATCTGGGGCAGGGCCAGGTGTTCAAGGATATCTGCGAATTTCCCCGCGGTATTGTGCTGGTGACCGGCCCCACCGGTTCCGGTAAGTCCACCACCCTGGCGGCCATGCTCGATTACATCAATGAAACCCGTTACGAGCACATCCTCACCATTGAGGATCCCATCGAATTCGTGCACGAATCGAAAAAGTGCCTGCTGAACCAGCGCGAGGTGCACCGAGACACCCTGGGCTTTGCTGAAGCATTGCGTTCCGCGCTGCGGGAAGATCCGGATATCATCCTGGTGGGTGAGATGCGGGATCTGGAAACCATTCGTTTGGCGCTGACGGCGGCGGAAACCGGGCACCTGGTGTTCGGCACCCTGCACACCACCTCCGCCGCCAAAACCATCGACCGGGTGGTGGATGTATTCCCCGCTGCGGAAAAAGCCATGGTGCGATCCATGCTGTCGGAATCCCTGCAGGCGGTTATCTCCCAGACTCTGTTGAAGAAACAAGGCGGTGGCCGGGTGGCAGCCCACGAGATCATGATCGGAACCCCTGCCATCCGTAACCTGATCCGGGAAGACAAGGTGGCACAGATGTACTCCGCGATTCAGACCGGTGCCTCGTTGGGCATGCAGACACTGGATCAATGCCTGGGCGACCTGGTGCGTAAGGGTCATGTCAGCATCGAACTGGCACGGGAGAAAGCAAAGAACCCGGATGCTATCAAGTAATCCCGGCTGTTTTCGACAGCAAATCATGGTGCTTTGCTGTCGGGCGATTTAAGAGGCAACTATGGATTTTGAAGATCTACTCAAACTGATGGTGGAAAAAGGCGGCTCCGATTTGTTCATCACCGCCGGGGTTCCTCCATCCATGAAAGTCAACGGTCGCATTGTTCCGGTGACCAAGACCGCGCTCAGCCCGGAAAAAACCCGGGAAACGGTGTTGGGGGTGATGAACGAAGCGCAACGCAAAGAGTTCATCGAAACCCACGAGTGTAACTTTGCAATATCCGCTCGTGGTATCGGCCGGTTCCGGGTCAGTGCCTTTTACCAGCGCAATCTGGTGGGCATGGTGTTGCGTCGTATCGAAACCCGCATTCCCACCATTGATGAATTGAACCTGCCGTCGGTGGTCAAGGATCTGTCCATGACCAAGCGCGGCATCGTGATTTTCGTGGGGGCAACCGGTACCGGTAAGTCCACCTCGCTGGCCTCCATGATCGGGCATCGGAACAACAACTCCAAGGGCCACATCATCAGCATCGAGGACCCCATCGAATACATTCACCAGCATAAAGGTTGTATTGTTACCCAGCGTGAAGTGGGGCTGGATACGGAAAGTTTCGACATCGCCCTGAAGAACACCTTGCGACAGGCACCGGATGTGATCATGATCGGCGAGATCCGCACCCGGGAAACCATGGAGTATGCGGTGGCATTCTCCGAAACCGGGCACCTGGTGCTGGCCACGTTGCACGCCAATAATGCCAACCAGGCCCTGGATCGCATCATTCACTTTTTCCCGGCGGATCGTCATTCCCAATTGTGGATGGACCTTTCACTGAACCTGCGGGCCATGGTGGCACAGCAGTTGATTCCCACTCCGGATGGCAAGAGCCGTCGCGCGGTAATCGAAGTATTGTTGAACACGCCCTTGATGGCGGATCACATTCGCAAGGGTGAAGTGCATCTGTTGAAACCGCTGATGGCAAAATCCCGCGAGCTGGGTATGCAGACTTTCGACCAGGCGCTGTACGATCTATACAGTGCGGGCGAGATCACCTATGAGGATGCGCTGGCCCACGCGGATTCACCCAACGACTTGCGCTTGATGATCAAGCTCGGTTCGGAAAGCTCGGCGGATGCCCTGGACACCGCCACCAAAGGTCTCACACTGCAGGATGATGACGGCATGAAAGGTGGTTGGTAATGGACAGTTTGGCAGTAGACACCCGTAATGACCGTTTTATATTAATTGTGCTGGGGTTGAGCCTGGTGGTCAGCCTTGGGCTGGCTGGGTGGTACAGCACCTGGGCTGAGGCGCTGGTAATCGGCGGGCTTAGCTTTTTTGGCGCGTTTGCGGTGTACCAAATGATGCCGGGGTCATTGCTGTCCCGCATGACCAATGCTCTGGCCCTGATGATGATGGTGGCGCTGCACATTCATCAGGCCCACGGCATGATTGAAATGCATTTTGGCGTGTTCGTGGGGCTGGCGTTTTTGTTTGCCTATCGCGACTGGCGCCCTTTGTTGTTGGGTGCGGTGTTGATCGCCCTGCATCACGTGAGCTTCAACCTGTTGCAGGAGCAGGGTGCTCCTGTGTGGGTGTTCGATAATGACCGGCTGGGTTGGAACATCGTGTTCATTCATGCCATTTATGTGGTGGCCGAAACCGCTGCCCTGATCTGGTTGGCGCAAATCACCAGAGAAGAAGCCCGGGTCAGTCAGGAGGTCGTGCGCGTGGCACAACAGGTCCACCTGGATGATCGCACCATGGATTTGAGTGTGCGTTGTGATGCGGCGGGCAGTGGCGTGCTTGAAGGCTTTAACAATATGCTGGCGAAGATCGAACAACTGGTTAAAGACACCAAAGCGGTACTGACTGAATTGGTGCAGGTGGTGCAGCACTCCGCTGAGTCCAACCGCAAACTGGAATCGCTGTCGCGCGATAAGATGGGTTTGTCTGAACAGATTGCGGTGGCCATGGACCAGTTGACCCAGTCGGTGGTGTCCATTTCGGAAAACACCCAGGAAACCTCCCGCAATACGGATCAGGCGGTATCGGATAACCGACTGTGCCTGGAGAATGTGAATCTGACTCAACAATCGATCCGGGGTTTGTCCGGATCGCTGGTGGGCGCAGGCACCAAAATTGAAACCCTGGCGGAAAATTGTCGAGCCATCAGTGCCGTGGTGGATGTGATTCAGAGTATTGCAGAACAGACCAATCTGTTGGCGCTCAATGCGGCCATCGAGGCTGCTCGGGCCGGAGAGCAGGGCCGTGGCTTTGCGGTGGTGGCCGATGAAGTGCGGGCGCTGGCTTCACGCACCTACGATTCCACCAAGGAAATTAATAACCTGATTGTCAACCTGCAGTCCGGCAGCGAGGATGCAGTGGGAGCAATGACCGGTTGTCAGCACAAGGTGAAAGAAACCGAACGTTACAGCACGGAAGTGGTGGAGCGCCTCAGTGAGATCAATACCGGTCTGGAAGGTGTTAACGGTATGATTCAGCAAATTGCCGCTGCCGTAGAGGAACAGTCTGCGGTGAGTCGCGATGTGGCGGAGAATGTCAATCACATCAAGCAGGCATCACAGGATGTGACGTCTCATTCCAGTGACGGGTTGCATGAAGTGCAGCGTGCAGAGCAGTTGGTGTCTGAGCTGAACGGCAAGTTGGCGGGCTTTCGGGTTGGTTAGTGGATAGCAATCAGCGTCGAACCTTGCTCAAGGCCAGCGTGTTTTTCGTGACTTGGGTGCTGCTGCTGGGTGGCGCCTACTGGTATTTTCTGGTCAAGCCGAAACAATGGTTTGATGCCCAGATGCAACAGCCTCCGGTGCTGGCCGATATGGCGCAGCAAACTGCGTTGCGTACCTTGCTGCGTCAACGTTTCCCTGAGTTAGAGGATGGTCGATCCTGGTTTGTTCGTTTTAAGCAGGATGATTGCGGCTGCGAGCGGTTTGTTGAATTGTATCACCAGCGCTTTACGGCCGAGGCGAATCCGGCGCAGATGCAGGTTGTGGCCGTGGACCTGGCCGCGGGTGGGTTTGGGGCCGCAGATCGCAGATTGCTGGCACAATGGATTCCCGCAACCCCTTCTGTCGTTCTGTTCAATCCGCGCGGACAGATTCAGTATTTCGGCCCCTATCACCAGGATGGTATCTGCAATGCAGAGAACAGTTACCTGGAGCCGGTGCTGCAGGCCTTGCGGTCCGGGCAGGAGCTGACGGTATTGAATACGCTGGTATTCGGCTGCTTCTGCAGTACAACCCGATAGGGGCCGTGCTGTTAATCGCGGATTATGCCTGCCGAAAGCTGACGGTGCCGTCCCGCAAGGTCAAGGTTACCCGGCCCTGTAATGTGCGTCCGATAAAGGGCGTATTCTTGCCCGCGGAATAAACGCTATCGGTGGTCAGTGTCCAGCGTTGGTTGGGGTCGAACACGCACAAGTTGGCGTTGCTGCCGATACCCAGGTGGCCGGCATCCAGCCCGATCAGGAGCGCCGGGTTCATGGCAATGCGTTGCACCCATTCGGATTCGGTGAGCACGCCCTGGTGCACCAATTCATAACTCAACGGCAAGTAGTGGGAAAACGCCGAGATGCCCGCTTCGGTATTGGGGAACGGCTCAGCCTTGGCCGCGGCTTCGTGGGGTTGGTGGTCGGAACACAGAATGGATATCACCCCGGACTTCACCCCATCGATCAGCGCCTGTCGGTCGGTACCGGTGCGCGCCGGCGGCTGCACATGGAAGTGGCTGTTGAAGCCATCGATCATGTTGTCTGTGAGATAGAGCTGATGCACGGCCACGTCGGCGGTTACCGGCAGACCCTTGGCCTGGGCGTTGGCAATCAGCTCCACGCTGCGGGCGCAGGAGATCTGGCCAAAGTGGGCCTTAACACCGGTTTGCTCCACCAACAGCAGGTCCCGGCTCAGGGCGATGGTTTCCGCACATTCCGGAATGCCCGGTAAGCCCAGGCGGGTGGCGGTGGGGCCGGCGTGCATTCCTCCGCGGGGGCTGATGGACTGATCCTCACTTTGGAAAAACACGATCAGATCGAAGGTGCTGGCGTATTCCAGGCAACGTAACCACACCTGGCTGTCTTTCACCGGGCGCCGCAGTTGCGAGACACCAATGCAGCCGGCCTCGCGCAGGGCATGCATTTCCGACAGGTGTTGCCCTTCCAGCCCGTGGGTGAGTGCACCGATCGGCATAACGTGGGCGTAACCGGATTGATAGGCCCGCTCCTGAATCAGCGCCGCCACCGCCCGGGTATCAATGATCGGGGTCGTATCCGGCGGGCAGCAGAGGTGGGTGATACCGGCCGCTGCCGCGGCATGGGTTTCCGAATGAATATTGCCTTTCTGCGACTGGCCCGGTTCCCGCATGCGGGCGCAGAGGTCAACCGCACCGGGGATGATCAGCATGCCCTTGGCATCGTATTCCAGATCCGCTTTGAAGCCCACCGGGGATTCACCGATGCTGGCGATCACGCCGTCGGCAATGTAAATGTCCGCCTTTTGGTTCAGTACCTGACTGGGATCAATTACCCGGCCATTGCGAATGACAATGCGCTGATTGAAATGGGGGCGGGAGAAATCAATCACGGGGCGCCCTCCCCATCGGTGAGCGCATTCTGGGACTCGGTCTGCCCGCTCATGGCCATGGACAGCACCGCCATGCGCACGGCGATGCCGTAATTTACCTGCTGCAGAATCACTGAACGATCACAATCGGCCACCGCCGATTCGATTTCCACCCCGCGATTGATGGGGCCGGGATGCATGACGATGGCATCGGGTTTGGCGAACGCCAGCTTTTCCATGGTGAGGCCATACAGGCGATAGAATTCCGCTTCGCTGGGCAGCAGTGCCGACTGCATGCGTTCTTTCTGCAGCCGCAGCATGATCACCACATCCACATCCTGCAGGCCTTTCGCCATGTCGTAGTAGATTCTGGCGCCCAGGCTGTCAAAATCCGAGGGGATCAGGGTTTTGGGTCCAATCACCCGGACTTCGCCCACATTCAGGCCACGCAGGGCATGGACCTGGGACCGGGCCACCCGGGAATGCAGCACGTCGCCCACAATGGCCACGTTGAGATTGGTAAAATCCCCTTTGTGGCGGCGTATGGTGTACATATCCAGCATGGCCTGAGTGGGGTGGGCATGGCGGCCATCGCCGGCATTGATCACCGCCACCGTAGGGGTGACGTGTTCGGCAATAAAATGGGGCGCGCCGCTGGCTTCGTGGCGTACCACAAACATGTCGCTGTCCATGGCCTCCAGATTCCACAGCATGTCCATCAGGGATTCGCCCTTGGAGGTGGCGGAGGTGCTGATGTTGATGTTGAGTACATCGGCGGATAAGCGCTTGGCCGCCAGTTCGAAGGTGGTGCGGGTGCGGGTGCTGGCTTCGAAAAACAGATTGACCACGGTTTTGCCGCGCAGCAAGGGGACTTTTTTCACCGCCTGTTTGCCCACACTGACGAAGGAGTCAGCAGTGTCGAGAATCTCGGTTAACAGGGCGGTGCTCAATCCTTCGGTCGTCAGAAAGTGTCGCAACTGACCGTTCTCGTTCAGCTGCAATTGATGTGGCGGTGTCGTTGGCGTCATGCTTTGGGTTCGATCAGAGTCAGGGTCAGCGGCTCAGGGCCGCTTAATTTTATCCTTTGTTTGGGGTCTAAATCCATTCTTATACCCCAAACATCCGGCTGAATGGGCAATTCCCGTCGCTGCAGGTCCACCAAGGCCACCAACGACACGCAGGCGGGGCGGCCGTAATCAAACAATTCGTTGAGGGCGGCGCGGATGGTGCGGCCGCTCATGATCACATCGTCCACCAGAATGATGTGCTGGCCTTCCACATTGAATGGCAGGTTGGAGGGTTTCACCTGCGGATGCAACCCCTTACCTTGAAAGTCATCCCGGTAAAACGAAATGTCCATCAACCCCAACGCCTGTTTCAGGCCCAGCGTTTTGTGCAGTTCCTTGGCCAGCCAGGCGCCACCGGTGTGGATACCCACCATGGCGGGTTCCTGTTTGCGCTTGCCGAGCAGGGTGCGGGTGATGTCGCTGGCCATGGTGTCCAGCAGAGGTGCCACTTGCGGCATGGTCATGGGGAAACTTCCTTCAATAATTGCGGCCACTGTTCCGTGAACCAGGATTGCAGGATAAGGCTTGCGGCGATACTGTCAACCAGGCTGTCCTTGCGCTTGGCTGAGCCCGGCTCCCTTGATGGCTGCCGTTGGTACTCGCGGGCCTCGAACGACGTCAGGCGCTCATCCATGGAGAACCAGGGCAAACCAAAGCGCCCCTGCAGGCGCTGGCCGAATTTGCGGGCCCGTTGCGTCAGCTCAAATTCTGAGCCATCCATTTGCACCGGCACCCCCACCACGAACGCGTCCGGTTGCCATTCGGTGATCAGTGCCGCTACCTGCTGCCAGTCCGGCTGTCCGTCACGGGCGCGCAGTTCCGGCAGAGCCTGGGCAGAACCGGTGATCGACTGGCCCACAGCCACCCCTATTTTCTGGGTGCCGAAATCAAATGCCATGATGCTGACCTGAGGTGAGCTGGGGAATTTTGCCATCGTATCTGACTGCCGGATCAGGCGTGACCGATTTGGTCGGAAAGCAGGTTGAGATCGATGCCCAGCAGGTTGGCGGCGGCTTGCCAGCGCTGCTCATAGGGGGTGGAGAACATGATGTCGGGGTCGGCTTTTACGCTGAGCCAGGCGTTTTGGGCCATTTCCTCATCCAGTTGGCCGGCACTCCAGCCCGCGTAGCCGAGCGCGATCAAGGTGTCCTTCGGGCCTTCGTTGTGGGCGATGGCCATCAGGATATCGCGGGAGCTGGTCAGGCACAGGTCGCCGTGCACCACCTGGCTGTTTTCCCATTGCTCCGGATCCGAGCGGTGCAGCACAAAGCCACGCTCCATCTGGACCGGGCCGCCACACATCACCGGTATGTCGTTGTAGCCGTCGTCGTAACTGTCGATGTTCAGGTGGGACAGAATGTCGCCCACCATCAGATCCATGGGCCGGTTCACGACAATACCCATGGCCCCTTCCTCATTGTGCTCACAGATGTAAGTGATGGAATGAGCAAAGTTGGGATCGGCCATGGATGGCATGGCGATCAGAAAGTGGTTCTTCAGGTTGGTGGGCTTGGTTTCAGTCATCTATTCAGTATTGGGGGTTCAGCCGAGGGGTTCAAGTGAATTTTTTGGAATGACCAGTCCGGGTTTTAGCAGGTTGACCCGGACCGGAAATCAGAAGGACGATAGAAAATCACCTTTACCGAAGCGCCAGGTGCGGATGATTTCCAGAATATCGGTGTCTTGCTTGATTTCCGGGGGAAACACCGAGAACGGCGCGGCGATTCTGACGATTTCCATGGCGGCCTGATCCAGAATGCGGTGGCCCGAGCTTTTCAGGACCTTCATTTCACGCAGGGTACCGTCGGAGTTGATGGACACCAGCAAGCGCAATTCCCCGTGAATTCGACGTTTCTTGGCCTCGTTGGGGTAGTTCAGGTTGCCCAGGTATTCGATCTTGCGGCGCCAGGACTCCAGGTAGGCCGCATCCGCCGCCCGTTTGGTGCTGGCTGAGGTCAGCACCCGTTTCTTGGGGCGCTTGGCGTAGGCTTGCCGCTTTTCTTCCAGGGCCGCTTCGTAGCTTGCCATTTCAATCTGGCGATTGAGGTTGGCCAGCATCTCCTCCTTGGAGATTTTCACCTGCCGGTCCAGGTCACTGGTGGGGGTTTTGATGGTTTTCTGTTCGGTTTGCCCAGTGCTGCTGAGCTGTGTGGAGGTGGTGGGCTGCACCGGCTTCTGGCTGGCTTCCTGCGGCAGGGGGTTTACATCACGGATCACGGCATCATCAAAACTGGCCACCTGATCGGTGGTGGGTTTCAGCTTTTCCGCTTCCGTACCGCTGCCCACCTGATTGGATTGAGCCAGAAAATCCGCCTCCTCCGGCTCTTCATCCGAGTGGTGTTGGGCCAGAATGACCTCCAGGGAGGTGGCCGCAGGCAGTTGATCAGGCAGCCCGATGTGCACACCAAACAGCAGAATCAGGTGCAGCACCAGCGCCAGAAACAGCGTAAAGGTAAAACGGTCCGTCGCGGAAACGACGGGTTGTTCGGCAACAGCAGCCATCATTATTGTGCGTTACTCAACTTACTTCAGTTTCTTTTCAATTGCGTCCATCAGCAGCCCGGCCACGTTCAAACCGGCACCGGCGTCGATTTCACGAATGCAGGTGGGGCTGGTGACGTTGATTTCGGTGAGGTAATCCCCGATCACATCCAGGCCGACGAAGATTAACCCTTTTTGCAACAATGTGTCGCGTACCTGATCGCAAATCCAGCGATCGCGATCCGAAAGCGGTTGTACCACCCCTGAGCCACCAGCAGCCAGATTGCCGCGCACTTCACCCACCGCAGGTATGCGGGCCAGGCAGTGAGACACCGGCTCACCGTCAATGACCAGAATGCGTTTGTCGCCTTTGCTGATCTCGGGGATGTACTTCTGGGCCATGGCCGGGGTGCGCCCGTGCTGGGTCAGGGTTTCGATAATCACGCTCAGGTTGCCGTCATTGCCACCGGTACGAAAGATGGAGGCCCCGCCCATACCGTCCAGGGGCTTCAGAATCACATCCTCGTGTTCTTCCGCAAAGGCCCGCAACCGGCGCTTGTCGGCACACACCAGAGTGGGGGCGCAACATTGGGGAAAATGGGTGGCGAACACCTTTTCATTGCAGTCCCGCAGGCTCTGCGGGTGATTCACCACCAGTACGCCGCGGGATTCCGCGCGATCCAGTATGTAGGTGGTGTAGATGAAGTTCATATCGAAGGGTGGATCCTTGCGCATCAGGATCACGTCCAGGTTGGCCAGTGGGGCCTGGGTTTCCTCGCCGAACTCAAACCACTTTTGCGGATCCTGTTTGGGGTGCAGGCGGGTCATGCGGGCGCAGGGTTCACCGCTGTCGATGTACAGATCCGACTGCAGCAGGTAAAAAATCTGCCAATTGCGTGAATCCGCCTCCCACAACATGGCGAGGGTGCTATCCTTTTTATAAGTGACAGATTCGATGGGGTCCATCACCACCCCGATTTTGATTGTCATGGTGTGCTCTACTGACTGGGAAAGGTCCCCATGGGACACAAAAACTCTCTATAGGTTACACTGGATCTGTTGTTCTGGTTATAAATATTGTGCATTTATTGGGGCGAAAAAACGCTTTATCCACAGTGGTTTATAGATTGAATGTAAAAACTGTGATAAATATCATGCTGCGTTGTATATCCGGCAGAATTTCTCGCCTTCTGAGTTTGCGAACTGCCCATAACGATATTATAACTATAATAAGATTGCTGACTTATCGCTGTTAATAACAAAGGCAATGTCGATGGAAGATAATTTTGAGAATCTGAAAGTGATGGTCATTGACGATAGTAAAACCATTCGTCGAACCGCCGAAACACTTCTGAAGAAAGCAGGCTGTACTGTGATCACCGCCACTGACGGGTTCGACGCGCTGTCAAAAATCGCCGATACCCAACCCAATATTATCTTCGTGGACATCATGATGCCCCGCTTGGATGGTTACCAGACGTGCGCTTTGATCAAGAACAACAGCGCGTTCAAGAGTACACCGGTGATTATGCTGTCCAGTAAAGACGGTTTGTTCGACAAGGCCAAAGGCCGTATTGTAGGCTCTGATCAGTATCTGACCAAGCCTTTCAGTAAAGAAGAGTTGCTGGGGGCAATTCGCGAACACGTGGCGGCAGCCTGATTGCCGGTGTTCGATGGCCGTGAATGCAGCGGTCTGAAATGTTCCAACTATATTAAGAAGACTACGGAGGAGCTATGCCTCGCGTTCTAATCGTTGATGATTCACCGACTGAAACATACAAATTCAAGGAAACCCTGGAAAAACACGGGTTTGAAATCATCTCCGCTGACAACGGTGCAGACGGTGTTGCGGTGGCTCGTCAGGAGCAGCCGGATGTGGTGCTGATGGATGTGGTGATGCCCGGCCTCAATGGCTTTCAGGCCACTCGTCAGCTGAGCAAAGGCGAGGACACCAAGCACATTCCCGTGATTATTGTGACCACCAAGGATCAGGAAACCGATAAAGTGTGGGGCCGCCGTCAGGGCGCCACCGATTACCTGACCAAACCGGTGGACGAAGCGGTGCTGATTGATACCATCAACCGAGCCATGAGCGGAAGTTAAACAAGACTATGTCTGAGGTTTCCCAAGCCTATCTCAAACTGATTGAGATATCCGAGCGCAGCCGCCAGCATGCGCACGGTCTGCCGGAACAGGAGCAGGCCAAGTCAATCTGGAGTGGGGTTGGTTTTACTCTGAATGATCGGCGCTATGTGGCACCGATGGATGAAGTATCCGAAATTCTCACGGTCCCCCGTTATACTCAAGTACCTGGTGTACAGAGCTGGGTCAAGGGGATCGCCAATGTGCGCGGTCGCCTGATGCCGGTGATGGATCTGATGGCCTTTCTCAACAATCCCTCCCAATTGCAACTGAAACGGCGGCGTCTGCTGGCGCTGGAGCGCGGTGAGCTGTACAGCGGTCTGGTGGTGGATGAAGTGCTGGGTATGCAGCATATTGCACAGGATCTCTACACCCAGACTGTGCCCGGGGAATACGCCGACACCATGCCCTATCTGAAGGGCGGATTCGAAACCGAAAAAGGCTTTTTTGCCTGGTTTAGTTTATATGAGTTGGCGCGGGACCCGCGCTTCCTCAATGTGGCTTCCTGAACAGGGAAGCATTGTTATTCGTGCGGTTCTCGCAAGAGGCTGCTGAATGGGGGCAGGGATTGCAGATGGTTTCACGCCCCACTTGTGTGAACAGTAATGTTCATAACTTAAACGATAAGGCATCTTTCAGAATTTGTTCTTTAATTAGTTAAGGGACAGGTGTTGAAAGGCGCCTTTCTTGTGTAATCAATAACAAGTGTTCATAAAACATGTGTTGTGCACTAAACGGCCAGGAGTCCGCCTATGTCGTCTAGCACTGGAAAGCTGGAATCCAGCAAGTCCACTAACCTGATACCGGTCTATATTATTGGCCTGGTTATCACCATTGGTCTGATGCTGCTGAACTTTTACTTTGTGGCAAATCACAGTGAGCAGTCAGCGAAGTACGTAACCAAAGCGACAGAATTGAGGGTACTCTCTCAAAGGATCGCGAAAAACGCCCTCGAGGCTGCCGCCGGTAACGGAGACGCGTTCTCCTTCCTGGATCAGGCGCGGGTGGATTTCGGTCTGGAGTGGGATGCCATCAAAAACGGCTCTCCCGATGAAGGCATGGCCGCCGATTCAATCTTTATCACCTCCGCCCCCCAGGAAATGGGTGACGTGGAGCGGGTCTGGAAGCAGGTGTCCGACAGCTCCGACGTGATTCTGGAAGGTCGCCAGACGGTGATTAACCTGCACGACGTGGCCCGGGCTCTGAACGAAAACATCCCCGTACTGCAGGAAGAGTACGATCTGGTGGTTCAGACCCTGGTGGACAGCAAGGCACCGGCAGACCAGGTGGCGGTGGCACAGCGACAGTCGCTGCTGGCAGAACGAATTGTGCGTTCGGTTAACAAGGTGCTGGAAGGGGGCGAAGACGCGGTCATGGCCGCCGACAGTTTCGGCCAGGATACCGAGCGATTCGGTCGTGTACTGCAAGGTATGTTGGAAGGGGACAAATCACTGGGTATCACCCGGGTGCGGGATAAAGCCGCGGTGGAATCCCTTAATGAAATTTCTGACCTGTTTGCCGGTGTGGCGGAAAGCGTGGACGAGATCCTGGAGAGTTCGCCGGAACTGTTCCAGGTGCGTGCGGCAGCCAACGGCATCTTCAAGGATTCACAAACCCTGCTGACCGAAACCGGTGCACTGGCCCGCTCCTTCGAGGGCACCCCGGTAGCCGGCTTCTGGTCGACACTCTTCGGTATTATCTTCGCCGCTCTGGCACTGCTCTTCCTGCTGCTGATCTTCTTCTCCTTTATCGCCCAAACCCGCTCTCGTCTGGCGGAAGAGGAACAGCGTCGTGAAGAGAAAGAAATGCAGAACCAGCATAACCAGGAAGCGATCCTGCGACTGCTGGATGAGCTGGGTGACCTGGCGGATGGTGACTTGACCATCCAGACCACGGTAACCGAGGATTTCACCGGTGCCATCGCCGACTCCATCAACTTCACCATCGACCAATTGCGCTCACTGGTATCCACCATCAATGAGACAGCGGTGCAGGTATCGGCTGCGGCCCAGGAAACCCAGGCCACGGCTATGCATCTGGCGGAAGCGTCCGAACATCAGGCCCAGGAAATTGCCGGGGCATCAGCCGCGATCAACGAGATGGCGGTGTCCATCGACCAGGTATCGGCCAACGCGGCTGAATCAGCGGCGGTTGCGGAGCGATCGGTATCCATCGCCAACAAAGGTGCGGAAGTGGTACAGAATACGATTCACGGGATGGACACCATCCGTGAACAGATTCAGGAAACCTCCAAACGGATCAAGCGACTGGGTGAATCCTCCCAGGAAATCGGTGACATCGTATCGCTGATCAACGACATCGCCGACCAAACCAACATTCTCGCATTGAACGCGGCGATCCAGGCCTCTATGGCCGGTGAAGCGGGTCGCGGCTTCGCGGTGGTAGCGGACGAAGTACAGCGCCTTGCGGAACGGGCCTCTGCGGCCACCAAGCAGATCGAGGCACTGGTTAAAACCATCCAGACCGACACCAACGAAGCGGTAATCTCCATGGAGCAAACCACCTCTGAAGTGGTGCGCGGTGCCCGCCTGGCGCAGGACGCGGGTGTGGCCCTGGAAGAGATCGAGAACGTATCCAGTAACCTGGCGGACTTGATCCAGAACATTTCGAACGCAGCGCGTCAGCAGGCAGCATCGGCAGGTCACATTTCCAATACGATGAACGTTATCCAGGAAATCACCTCGCAAACCTCTGCCGGTACCACCGCGACGGCAACGTCCATCGGTAACCTGGCGGAACTGGCGGTGCAGATGCGTAATTCAGTTGCCGGTTTCAAACTGCCGGAAACGGGAATGTAAAACACCTTGGCCCGGTGGCTGTGGCAACAGACATCGGGCCGGTTACAGGTGTTGTGGCCGGGAGTGATGTCAGTGCCAGCAGAACGATGGAGTCTTCAAAAAGCCGAACTGAACGACGAACAGTTCATGCGCTGGCGCAATCTGCTTGAAGATCGTACCGGTATGCAGTTATCCATCGAGCGTAAATCCTTCCTGGAAACCAGCCTGAATATCCGCATGCGCGAGATTGGCTGTACCAGCTATGACACCTACTATGAAAAGCTGATGTCCGGTTTGGCGGGCGAAGTGGAGTGGGCCACGCTGGTTGACCGTCTCACTGTTCAGGAAACCAGTTTTTTCCGCCATCCCAGCTCCTATGAATTGGTGCGCAACTATTGTCAGAGCCTGTATCGCGAACAGGGCCGCAAGCATATTGAGCTGTGGAGTGTGGGTTGTGCCACCGGCGAGGAAGCCTACTCCCTGGCCATGGTGATGGAAGATCTGGTGAGCCTGCAGGATGAGCGCCGCTATTACGGCATCACCGCCACAGATATCAGTTTACCGGCGTTGTCCAAGGCGCGGGAAGGTGTGTACAACATTCGTAAGCTGGAGCGCGTGGATCAACGTTACGTCCAGCAGTTTTTTGAAAATTATGAGCGTGGTCGATGTCGTGTGGTGCCGCGCTTGAAAGATCGAGTCTGTTTTGCGCAGGTTAATGTGCTGGATCTGCGGCAGTCGCCGCTTCAGAACGTGGATCTGGTGTTCTGTCAGAATTTGCTGATTTATTTCCAGAGTTGGCGCAAAAAAGACATCGTTACCCATTTGGCTGATCGATTGGCACCAGGCGGCATGATGGTGCTCGGGGTGGGTGAAGTGATTGACTGGCAGCGTCCGGATATGGAACGCATTCAGTACAAGGACACCCTGGCGTTCGTGAAACGCAATCACTCATAGTGCAGTCAAGATAACCAGAGCCAGGAGCAGACATGGCTGATCAACACGATTTTCAAGCGCTGGATTGGGTTAAGGGCGAGATCGAGGAAACCCTGAAACAGGCGCAACAATCGTTGGAAGCGTTCGTGGACAACCCCGAAGATTCCACGCGCATGCGCTTTTGCCTCACCCATTTGCATCAGGTTGCAGGTACCCTGCAAATGGTGGAGTTCTTTGGTGCGGCCCTGCTGGCAGAAGAAATGGAAAACCTGGCTATTGCGTTGATCAATGAAAAGGTGCAGCGGGTGGAAGATGCCCAGGAAGTGCTGATGAAAGCCATCCTGCAATTACCGGTGTATCTGGACCGGGTTAAGGATGGGCAGCGCGATATGCCGGTGGTGGTATTGCCGCTGTTGAATGATCTAAGGGCGGCCCGGGGTGAGCCTCTGCTGTCGGAAACCGCATTGTTCAAACCGGATCTGGAAGCCGGCGGCGAGGCGGCGCCAAAAGATGCCGTATCACAGGAAGCCCTGGCGCAACTGCCGCAATTGCTTAAAAAGATCCGTCAGCTGTACCAATTCGCCCTGGTGGGTTTGATCCGCAATCAGGATATGCCCACCAATCTGGGGTACATGGCCAAATCCCTGGCCAAACTCGAGCAGTTATACAGCAACACCGCCATGGGCCAGTTATGGTGGGTTGCAGCGGCGCTGGTGGAAGGCGTATCCCGTTCCTACATTGAATTGGGTACTTCCGTAAAAATGCTGTTCGGTCAATTGGACCGTCAACTGAAACACAGTATTGATACCGGAGCCAATCGGGATGAGGCCCTGCCCACCGATTTGCTGAAAAACCTGCTGTTCTACGTGGCGCGCGCCGAAGGTGAAACGTCCCGTATTCAGAAAGTAAAAGCCGCCTTTAAGCTGGATCGCGCCTTGCCCTCTGAAGAACGGCTTGATGATGAGCGTCAGCGCCTGACCGGCCCGGATAAGGCCGCCATTGCTTCGGTAGTGTCTGCGTTGCTGGAAGAGCTGGGCGGTGTCAAGGAAACCCTGGATCTATTCATGCGCGGGCAGGCGGTGGATGGCGCGGAGCTGCGCAGCGTGATTCCGGTGCTGAAACAAATCGCCGATACCCTGGCGGTACTGGGCGTGGGTAATCCACGCCGTGTTATCGTCGAACAGATTGATACCATTGGCCGCATCGTGGATGACAGCAGCGCGCTCGACGACAACATGCTGATGGATGTGGCCGGTGCACTGCTGTATGTGGAAGCCACCTTGCAGGGTATGGCCATGGACCCCAGCGCCGCCGCTGCCGGTGATGATGAGGAGGATGATTCCCAGTTTGTGTCGCCTGAACAGATCAGTAAGGCGCGTTCCGCGGTGATCGAGGAGTCCCGTTCCGGTCTGGAGAACGCCAAGGATGCCATCTCCGATTATATTGGCTCGGATTTTGATCCGGATTCGTTGCAGGCCGTGCCGGATATTCTGCACAGTGTACGGGGTGGTTTGATGATGGTGCCGCTGGCCCATCCGGCGGCCCTGTTGCAAAGCTGTATCAACTTCATCAGTGAACAGTTGATCGAAGGCGGCGTGCGCCCGGACTGGAAACAAATGGACACCCTGGCAGATGCCATTACCAGCGTGGAATATTATCTGGAACGACTGGGTGACCGCTTCCCCGGCGACGAGGATATTCTGTCAATTGCCGAAGAGGCGGTGGCGACATTAGGCTATCCCGCTGAGCGGATCGATCCCAATGACATGGCGCCCACGCTATTGGATACGCAAGATGGCGATGCCTCTGGCAAAGGGGATTCAGCGCTGGAATCCGCTGCCGATGATCTGCAGCCGGAGTCCGATGACGACATCATTCAGATCGAGTTTACCGATGCGGATCTGCTGGCAGCAGGCGAAACCGTTGCCGCCCAACCCGAAGTGGAAGACGAAGACGATCTCATCGATGAGGAAGTCATTGAGATCTTTATTGAAGAAGCCGGTGAGGTGCTGGAAACCATCCAGGAATACCTACCCCGCTGGACCACCGATCACGATAACGAAGAAGCCCTGAAGGAATTGCGCCGCGCCTATCATACCCTGAAAGGCAGCGGGCGCATGGTGGGGGCCACCGTTGTCGGTGAACTGGCCTGGTCGGTGGAGAACATGCTGAACCGGGTGCTGGACAACAGTGTGCCCACTACAGACGCCGTCACGGACATTGTGGCCCGTGTCACCGGCGTGATTCCGGAGCTGGTCAAGGCGTTTGAGGAGCGGGTTAAGCCGGGGATCAATGTGGCGCCGTTGGCTGCGGTGGCCGATGCTCTGTCCAAGGGCGAGACGCCTCCCGCGATACCGGATGATCTCAGCGTCGGCTCGGCTGCGGAGGCAGCACCGGTGATGGAGCAGTTGCCTGAGGCGACGGAAGTCGAAGCGGAGGATTCCGGTTCAGAGATTGATCCGGTATTGGTGGATATTTTCAGTCAGGAAGCATCCTCCCATCTGGAAACATTGAAAGGGTATTTGGCGCAGGAGGAAAAGCAAACCCTCAGTGATGATATGCTGCGGGCGCTGCACACTTTGAAAGGCAGTGCCCATATGGCGGGAATTGGCCCCATAGCAGAGCTGGCTTCACCCACGGAGCGCTTCTTCAAAGAGTGTCATCTGCAGGGGGTAACCGCAACGGATGATATTTTTGAACTGCTGGACGACTTTGTGCAGCTGATCGAACAGGGGCTCGAAGACCTGATGGCGCACCCGGATGCGCCCATTGCCGGTAGCGAGACGTTGCTGCAACGGATCGAGCAGTTGCGCGAAGAGAAACTCAAGCATGTGGAAGAGGAAGAGATCGCTCAGTCCGGGCGCGCCGATCCTCAGTTGCTCAGTATGTTCCTGGCCGAAGGCATGGACCTGATCATGGATGCCGGCGATGTGCTCAGTCACTGGGAGCAGAACCCGGTGCCGGGGGACGACCTGGATAAACTGCGTCAGGAACTGCGTATTCTGGCCCGCAGTGCCAGCGCGGCGCAACTGAATGAGGTAGTCGAGCTGAGCATGACCCTGGAAGAGCTTTATGAGGCGGCTGCCAATGGCATGATCACGCCGGATCCGGTGTTCTTCCGGACTGCCCATAAGGCTCATGAATCCCTGGTCAACATGATGGATTTCGTGGCCGCCGGTCAACCGGTGCTGGCGGATGCCGTGGTCATCAGTGAATTACAGTCACTGATGGATCAGGCACCGGAAGTGACGGAACAGCTGGATGCCGCAAGCCAACATGCAGAAAGCGGGCAAGCGGACGAAGCGGAAGAAGCCATCGACCTGGGTGCATTGGCGGCCCCGGAAGCGGACGCCGATGAGTTTGAGTTTTCCCTGGAAGACGCTTCCGCCGAGACAGACAATGAGTTTGTGTTGGAAGATTCTGAGGCCGAGGACAGCGCGGAATCAGAAGCTGAAACAGAACAAGCTGATGATCTGGAGTTTGATTTTACCGCTGAAGCTGATGCTGAGCAGATCAGCGCCGATAGTACGGCGGAGTTTGCCTCCGAAGAACTGATTATCGATGATGCGGATGCCGAGGATACAGAATTCAGTATTGAAGAAATTGACGAACTGGATGATGAACCGGAAGCCGAAACACCGCCGGAAGACATGGCCAGCGACTACGATCCGGAGCTGGTGGAAATCTTCCTGGAAGAAGCGTCTGAGATTCTTGATACCACGGCCGAACAGTTACAGGCCTGGGTGGATGAACCTGCCAATCTTGAGGTGGTGGCCGGATTGCAACGCAGCCTGCACACCTTAAAGGGTGGCGCCAGAATGTCGGATATGAAAGAAATGGGGGATCTGGCCCACCATCTGGAAAATCTGTACGAAGGCCTGTGCCTGGGAACCTTCACGGCGACTGCACCGTTGTATAATTTACTGCATCAATGCCACGATCGCCTGGCCGAAATGTTTGAGACCATTCAGAGTGGCCAGCAGGCGAAACCGGCCGATGACCTGATCGGTAAAATCGATGACTTTACCCATGGCCGTCTGACGGAGGAAGCGCCTTCAACCCAGACCGCGGACGAACCGGAAGTACCGGTGCTGACGGTGGCGGATAATGCGTTGGAGCCGCGGGCCGAAGCGGACACCGAAGCCTTATCGGCCCTGGGTGGTGCCGGTGAGGAAGTGGATACCGAAATTCTGGAGATCTTCCTGGAAGAAGCAGAAGAACTCACCGAGGGCATCGACAATACCATTAATGCGTGGCTGTCCGAACGCGACAATCAGGAACACCTGGACGAGATGAAACGCCTGCTGCATACCCTGAAAGGGGGCGCGCGTCTGGCCGGTCTGGTGCACATTGGTAATTTGAGTCACAGTTTTGAAACCTTCCTTATTCAGAGCGAAACCGATCAGGTGGCCATGGACGATGCGTTCTTTGCCCGGGTGCAGTCGGAACACGACAAGCTGTTTGAACAGATGGAACATCTGCGACAGCATGGCGGTGAGCTGATTTCCACTGCAGGCGAGGAGCATGCTGCCGAGTTTGAATTCTCCATGGAAGACGAGGCTCCGTCGCAGGAGGCGGTAGCAGAGTCTGCAGCAGAAGAGCCGGCGGACAACGTAGTGCCCATCACTGCCCAGCCCACGCCCCAGGAAACCTTCGTGGCACCGAAGCCGGATGAAATGCTGCCGGCTTCTGCCTTCCATACAGAAGACAAAAAGCGCTCCAGTGGTGAAAGCGTTAAGGTGTCGTCGGAACTGATGGAGGGATTGGTAAACCTGGCCGGTGAAACCTCCATTATTCGTGGCCGGATTGAGCAGGAGATCACTGACTTCAACGGGGTCATCAGTGAGATCGGCATGACCATAGATCGTGCCCGTGAATTATTGCGCCGACTGGATATCGAAACCGAAGCCCAGATTTCCTACCGTTATCAACAGGCCCAGACCGAGGGTCAGGGCTACGAAGATTTTGACCCGTTGGAGATGGACCGATACTCCACGCTTAACCAGTTGTCGCGGTCATTGGGTGAAACCGTGTCGGATATGATGGACCTGCGGGACTCGCTGACGGATCGGGCCCGCGATGCAGAAACCCTGTTGATCCAGCAGGGCCGTATCAACTCCGAATTGCAGGAGAGCCTGATGCGTACGCGCATGGTACCGTTCTCCCGCATGGTGCCCCGCCTGCGTCGTATCGTGCGGCAGATTGCCGGTGAAGTGGGCAAGAAAGCGGAACTGGAAATCATCGGTGCCGAAGGGGAAATGGATCGGACGGTGCTGGAACGTATGGTGCCGCCCCTGGAACACATGCTGCGTAACGCGGTGGACCATGGTTTGGAAACCCCGGAGCAGCGGGTGGCCGCCGGTAAAAAGGACACCGGCCGCATCACCATTCACCTGGCCCGTGAAGGCGGTGAAGTGGTACTGCGGCTCACCGACGATGGTAAGGGTATCAATCTTGAAGGTGTTAAGAAGCGGGCTATCGAGCGGGGTTTGATGAAAACCGATGCGCCCCTGACCGACAAGGAAGTGATGCAGTTTATTTTCAAACCCGGTTTCAGTACGGCGGAAAAAGTGACCCAAATCTCCGGCCGTGGTGTGGGTATGGATGTGGTGCACAGCGAGATCAAGCAGTTGGGCGGTAACGTGAAGCTGCACTCTGCCCCCGGCGCCGGTTCCCAGTTTACCATTCGCCTGCCGTTTACCGTGTCGGTCAACCGTGCCTTGATGGTGCGGGTGGGTGAAGACCAGTACGCCATTCCCTTGAACAACATCGAAGGGATCGTGCGGGTCAGCCCCTATGAACTGGAAGCGTATTACCAGCCGGATGCACCCAAGTTTGAATACGCGGCGCAGCAATACAGTATGCGTTATCTGGGGCGTTATGTGCATAACAATCCCATTCCCACCCTCCCCAGCCATACCAAACCGATACCGGTGCTGCTGGTGCGCGGTGGCGATCATGCGGTGGCCCTGCAGGTGGATGCGCTGCTGGGTTCCCGCGAGGTGGTGGTGAAATCCGTGGGGCCGCAATTAGCGGCGGTGAGCGGTATTTCCGGTGCCACCATTCGCGGTGACGGTAGCGTGGTCATCATTCTTGACTTGAATGCGGTGATCCGTGCCGAGCAGGCACAGCTCAGTCTGGAAGAGAATCTGGAATTGTCCCAGGAAGCGGCCCGTGCGCGGGAAGAAGCCAATGAGACGCCGCTGGTGATGGTGGTGGACGACTCTGTGACGGTACGCAAGGTAACCAGTCGCCTGCTGGAACGTCACGGGTTTGATGTGGTGACGGCCAAAGACGGTGTGGATGCCATCACCCAACTGCAGGACATCAAACCGGATGTAATGTTGCTGGACATTGAAATGCCGCGGATGGACGGTTTTGAAGTGGCCACCCTGGTGCGGCACGATGAGCGACTGCAGGATACACCGATCATCATGATTACCTCGCGCACCGGTGAAAAACACCGTGACCGGGCCATGAGCATCGGCGTTAACCGTTACATGGGTAAACCCTATCAGGAAACCGTTTTACTGCAGACCATAGAAGATCTGATCAAACAGGAAGCCTAGTGTGTCCCACAAGCCCGGCACCCGTAAAGGGAGCCAGAACCCCCGGGTGGGGGTCATTGCAGACTCAACACTGCAACGACACGTGGTCTGCAAGACCATTGAGTCGGTGGGCTACGGTGTGGCAGTTACCTTGTCGCCGGATAAGGTAAGCGACGAGTTGATCATGGGCGACCAGGCGGATGTTTGGTTGGTGGACATCGAAGACGAAGACAAATGGTCGGATTTCATTGTGCACTTGTTTGAGTCTTCCACGGTTCCGATTCTGTTGGGGGAAGGCAACGCTCCCAGTATCAGCAGCCTGCAGTTTCAACGCTGGGAGCGCAAGATTTTCTCAAAGTTGAAAGACATTGTGGGTAAGCCGATGCCCTGCGATACGGAAATGCAGACCCTGGCCCAGGCGGTGACGGAGCCGGTGCAGACGGATAACGCCGACACCGAAGAAGAAGGCGATCCCGCTTCCAACGTTTGGGTGTTGGGGGCCTCGTTGGGCGGTCCGGCGGCGGTGAAGGAGTTCCTTGACGCGTTGCCGGCAGGATTGCCCATTGCCTTTGTGATCGCGCAGCACATTGATCCCGGATTCCAGGAAACCCTGAGCAAGGTGTGGAGCCGCAACTCCCATTTTACCTTCAAGGAACCACGGGCCGGACGCTGCCTGAGCCACGGGGAAATACTGATCGCGCCGGTTGAGCAGGTGATGTCGGTGAATCAGTTTGCCCGGGTGGAGCTGTTTGAGGAACCGTGGGAAGGGCCGTATTCACCGTCCATCGATCAGGTAATGGCGCTGATAGCGGACCATTTTGGGGTGCAAAGCGGCGCTATACTGTTCAGTGGCATGGGCAATGACGGCGCCATCTCCGCCGCCAAGTTGCGACAGATGGGCATCGAAGTCTGGGCGCAAAGTGCCGAGACCTGTGCCAACAGCTCACAGCCGGACTCAGCACGGGCCACCGGTTGTGTTAGCTTCAGTGGCTCTCCCCGGGAGTTGGCCCGTAAACTGGTCGAATACACCTCGGAGCACTACTCCGAATCATTGTTAAATTAGACGGAACATTCTATGGCTGAATTACCCGAACAAATTGCCAGCTTGTTGATCCCCATGATGGGGCGTCCACTTTTGATTCCCAACGTGGCAGTGGCGGAGATCGTCAGCTGGGATCAACCACAGAAGCAGGAAGACACTCCGGACTGGTTGCTGGGTACCGTGGACTGGCGCGGGGTTGAGCTACCGGTGATCTCACTGGAGCGGATGAACAGCTCTGAGATAGAGGATGCGGATGTGGGTCAGCGTCTGGCGGTGATTAATGGTGTCGGTGAGTGCAAGCTGCCGTTCTACGCGATTTCAGTGCAGGGATTACCCCGTTTGGTGCGGGTGTTCCCTGAAGAGTTGAGCAGCGAAGAAGTGTCGGAAGATCCGGCCTACGATACCCTGGTGATGGTCAGCGGTGAGCGTGCGGTGATCCCGGATCTGTCCAGTGTGGAACGGCAACTGAATCAGGTAATTTAACCTTTCTGAGCCACCCGCTTTGCTGCCAAACCACAGGCTGCGATACAGCAGGCTGCACAGCCTGTTGCCGTCCTTCTCGTCTTCCGCCCCATCCACCGGTTGAACTTTGTTATTATTCCCTGCTCTAATGAGCACGGTAAGCATTCCCGTAGTGTTAGTCTGAATAATGTATCGAATTGAGGTTGGTTGGCTTTTGCGCTGAGCAGTGGTCAGTCACGGGCGTTTTGAGGGGAGAAAGGAGTCAACCATGACCAACGGCGATCCAGCAGATAATCCGCCAGCTGAGCAGAGTGCGGAAGAAGCCGACCGCTTGGAGCAATTGCTGGCCCGTATTGCATTGCGGGATCAAGCGGCATTGCAGCAGCTCTATGGACTGGTCGCCGCCAAGCTCAACGGCATCGCCATGAAACTGCTGAACGATGCCGACCAAAGCAATGATGTCCTGCAGGAGACGTTTCTACAGATCTGGCACAAGGCCGGTGAATACCGACGCCACCAGGGCGAGCCCATGACCTGGATGACCTCACTGTTGCGTTATCGAGCCCTGGATAAGCTGAGATCGGATAAGCGTGAACAGAAGCGCCGGGACCAATACGGGGAAGTACAGGAACTGTTTGGTGAAACCAGCGCCGAATCGCCCATCGCCGGCATGCTGCAGAAAGACACCGACATCAAACTCAATCAATGTCTGCAAACCCTGGATACGTTGAACCGTAACGCGATTCTGATGGCGTACTACTACGGTTATAGCCGGGAGGACATTGCAATCCATGTGGAGCAACCCATCAACACGGTCAAATCCTGGCTCAAGCGGGGCTTAACGAGGTTGGCACAATGTCTGGGTCACTAAGATATCAAAATCCCGAACTGCAGGATCGGTTGGCATCCAATTACGTTGCCGGTACTCTGCGTGGCCCGGCTCGCAGGCGTATGGAAACCCTGATGCTCGATGACAGCGGTTTGCGAAATCGGGTCAGGCAGTGGGAGCATAAACTGCAGTCGCTGCACCATTACACGCCGGAGCTTAGCCCGAAAAAATCTACCCTGAACAATATCCTCAGTGCCATCAACGGCGCGGCCGATCCCATGTTGGAAAACCTCAAGAAGAAACTCGGCTTTTATCGATGGTTTTCCGGATTGGCATTGACCTGTGCGTTGGTGCTGGCCGTGCTGGTGTGGGCGCCGGTGGGTCAACCGCCGTCAGCCGCCATTAATTATGTGGCGGTCATGAAAGACAGCAATGCCCAGCCCACTATGGTGGTGACCCTTACCCAAACCGGCCGCGTGCTGGCGCTGGATATGCTGGCAAAGCCCAAGTTGCAGAACGATCAGAATCTGCAACTTTGGGCAATCTCGAAAGTGGATGGCAGCATTACCAGCCTGGGGGTCATCGATGTGGAGAAACGCATCGAGAAATCCCTTACCAAACCCCAGTGGGGTCTGATAAAGGATGCGGAGTATCTGATGGTGTCAGTGGAAGCGGCAGGCGGTGCCAGCATGCCCAGCAACCGCATCGTCTCCAAGGGATTGTGTGTCAAAGTGGAAGGCTGGAAAACCGAAACCGGCTGATTACCACTTGGAAACGGTTTCCGGCCTCTGCTCCCGATTGTCGATCATGGCCTTTAGTTTTCGGTATTCCTCACAACCGAAGAAACAGGCTTTATCCAATCTGCTGAGCATGGCGTTGGCCTCGTCCAGGCGCTGGGTTTCTACGTAAAGTTCACCCAGATACTCCATGGCACCGCGGTGATCGGGGTCCAACGCCAAGGCACGCTGATAATAGTCTTCAGCCACCTCATAGCGTTTCAGTTTGCGGTGGGTGTAGCCCAGCAGGTTGTAGGCGTCGGCGTTGTCTGTGTCTTTGGCCACAATGCCTTTCAGATCATGGATGGCGGCCTCGTACTGCTGGTTGTTGATGCGTTGCTCCACCTCGGTCATGGCATCGGATTTGCCTTTGTTCCATGAAGATGAGGTGTTTGCGGCCAATGCCGGCACTGACAAGGTGGACACCAGCAGGGTACAGATGACGAGATTGGTCTTTTTCATGATTGAATTCCTTTGGTTGTTTTAGGTGAGTGTTCATAACCCAATACGCGGTGATGAGTCAGAAAGTTGCACCCAGCGTGAAAATTACCAAAGGTGGGAAGGGAAGTGAGGGCCGAGCCGGGATTACAGGAGGAAATCCCCCCACGACAGTTGCACCAGGCTCAGCAGCACTATCGGGGCGGTTTCGGTACGCCATACCCGGGGGCCCAGGGTAATACAATCGAAGCCGTAATCCTTCGCCTGCTCCACCTCTTCCTCACTGAATCCGCCTTCCGGACCCACCGCAAAGCACAGGCTTTCCGGAGCGTCAGCGCTGAAAGGGTTGCTGGGCAGGTCTTCGGTGTGCAGGATCCATTTCCGCTCGGCTTCCGCGGATTCGGCCCAGCGCAGCAAGGTCATGGGGGGGTGGATGGTGGGTACGATGTTCATGCCGCATTGCTCACAGGCACTGATTAGCAGATTCCGCCATTGTTCCAGTTTCTTGTGCATCCGCTGGGAGGACAGTTTCACCTCACAGCGTTGGCTCAACAGGGGGGTGATCTCGCTGACACCAAGCTCCACCGCTTTCTGTAGGGCGTAATCCATATGGTCGCCTTTGCCCAGTACCTGCCCCAGGTGAATCCTCACAGGCGAGGTGCGATCCACCTCATTGAAGAAATCTAATGATACGGATACCGCTTTCTTGTCCACGGCACTGATCTGGCCATGGTATTCGCCGCCGGTACCGTTGAACAGGATGACCGGGTCTCCTTCCCCCAACCGCAGCACTTTGCTAAGGTGGCGGCTACCGTTTTCATCCAGCTGAATGGTGTTTCCTTCCAGCAATGGCTGGTTTTGAAAAATTCGAGGCGTACGCATAAAGGCAGGTTACAACGTTATCTGCAATGGGTGTAACCATCATTTTAGAACAGAATGGCAGCGACTGTCCTGATTGTGTCCCCACGGCGGACAACCAGGCGGTTGCTGAGACAATAAAACCGCCATCACGAGGTAGGTATGAGCAAATTACTGGGCTATGGTTTTCTGATTTTGGGTGTGGGGTTGCTGGTATTGGGCGTTAATCAGCTGGGGATCTACATTAAAAACCCGGATATATTTCCTATCTATCACATGCTGATCAACCTGCCGGAAGCGGATCGCACCATCAGCCTGCAGCAGGGCAGCATGGTGCTGCCGGTGGGTTTTTTCAAAGTCAGCGGCCTGCTGTCCATTATTCTGGCCGGGTTTCTGTTTGTGTCGGTGGTGAAACTGATGATCAGCACCGGAGTGGGCATGATCAAGCCCAATACCCGGGATCTGGCGCGGGATCTGGTGGCCGAAGTGCGCAGGCTGGAGAACCGGGGTGCTAACGGATGAACAGTTTTCTGATTTGGTCACGTTACAACCAGTCCATGAACGAGCGCTTGTTCTCTGCCTGTGGCCGGTTATCGGCAGAGCAGTTCAGGGAAGATCGCGGTGCTTTTTTCGGGTCGGTGTGCCGCACCCTTAATCATATACTGATCGCGGATCATTACTGGCTGTGCCGTTTTTCACCCCCTGATGCGGCACCGGTGCTGCTGGATGAGCAGGGTGAAGCGGTGAAGATCCGGGCTCTGGATCAGCTGATCTATGAGGATCTGCCCACACTGAAGCGGTGGCGGGCAGAGCTGGATGACCGGATTGTGGCGTGTATGGCGCGCCTGCAGCGCGAGCAGGCGGACCTGTCCCAGAGTATGACCCATCGGCTGGCGGATGGCAGCCACACTGAATTTACCCGGCAAAAAGCCTTATGCCACTGGTTTAATCACCAGACCCATCACCGTGGTCAGGTCACCACCCTGCTCACACAAATGGGGGTTGAGGTGGGGACAACAGACCTGTTGTTAATGGATCTGGGCTAAGTGCCTTTAATCTTTGGTGGCGATTTCGATGCCTTCCCATGCGACTTTCGCCAGGTGATCAATCTGTTCCTCCGTAATAATATACGGTGGCATAAAATACACCACGCTGCCCAACGGCCTTAACAAGGCCTGGTTTTTCAGCCCGTGCTCGTAGACTTTCAGGCCGCGCCGTTCCTGCCAGGGATAGGGCGTCTTGTCGGCTTTGTTCTTGACCATCTCGATGGCCAGCACCATGCCGGTCTGGCGCACCTCGGCCACATGGGGGTGATCGGAGAAATGTGCTGTTGCATCGGCCATCTTCTGAATCAATTTCTGATTGTTGGCGATGACATTGTCCTGCTCGAAGATATCCAGTGTTGCCAATGCGGCGGCGCAGGCAAGGGGGTTCCCGGTATAACTGTGGGAATGCAGAAAACCGCGCAGGGTGTCGTAATTGTCGTAGAAGGCGTCGTAGATCCGGTCGTGGGTGAGTACGGCGCACAATGGCAGATAGCCGGCGGTCAATCCTTTGGACAGGCACATGAAATCAGGCACGATATCCGCCTGCTCACAGGCGAACAGAGTGCCGGTGCGGCCAAAACCCACGGCGATTTCATCGGCAATCAGGTGCACATTGTAGCGATCACAGGCTTCCCTTAACTTTTTCAGGTAGATGGGGTGATACATGCGCATGGTGCCGGCACACTGAATCAGTGGCTCAACGATGACCGCGCAGATTTCCTCGTGGTTTTCTGCCAGCAGCGCGTCCATTTCGGCAAATTTACGCAGGCTGTAGTCTTCCCAGCTTTCGCCCGCTTCCCGGTTGTAGCAATCCGGGCTGGGGGCAGTGAAGGTGGTCATCAGCAGGGGTTCATAGGTTTTCTTGTACAGCTCAACGCTGCCCACCGCCAGCGCGGCCAGGGTTTCGCCATGATAGGAATTGCTGAGGGTGACGAATTTGGTCTTCCTGGTATTGCCCATGTTAAGCCAGTAGTGGAAGCTCATCTTTAAGGCCACTTCGATGCCGGAGGAACCGTTATCGGCGTAAAAGCAGCGGCTTAATCCCTTGGGGGTGATATTCACCAGGCGCTCTGATAGCTGGATCACCGGTTCATGGCTGAAGCCGGCCAGGATGACATGTTCCAGATTGTCCAGCTGTTCCTTGACGCGGTTGTTGATGCGGGGATTGGCATGGCCAAACAGGTTTACCCACCAGGAACTCACCACGTCCATGTAACGGTTGCCATCGAAATCCTCCAGCCAGATGCCTTCCCCCTTTTTGATGGGAATCAGCGGCAGGGTTTCGTGATCTTTCATCTGGGTGCACGGATGCCACAGTACCTTCAGATCCCGCTGCATCAGTTGCTGGTTTAAAGACATGGTATAACCGTTTTGGTTGATGGATTGGAGCCACTAGGGTAAGCACATGGGGGCGCCGGTTCAACCCTGCACAGACTAAGGGAGTTCGATGTGCAGGCTCAGGTAGGCGCCACGCCCGGCATGATGGGGAATAGAGTTAACTGCAGGGCGGTTCATACTCGGGAAATAAATTTCCTGGTCCAGCAGGTTGTCCAGATACAGGGACAGGCTCAGATGCTCCAGCCCGGGTTTAAGCAGCCACCGGCCCACATTGGCGTTGAAATTCAAGGTCAGCAGGTGATAGCCGGAAGGGTTTTCGTTGTAATACAGCGCCTCTTCATTTTGCAGGGTGGCGGCGGCGAAGTAGTGATAAAACAATCCGGCGCTCGCCCCGGCGGTGAAATCATGGGCGATGCCCGCTTTCAACATCCAGTCCGGGCTGTAGGTAACGTCGTTGTTGTTGTCTGCATCCGCATTGGTTTGATAACTGGTGTTGGCAGTGAACAGCCAATCGGCTGCGGGCGCATAGCGGCCTTCCACTTCAATGCCGCGGTAGCGTAGTTCGCCGCCATTGATAATCCGAACCGGGGTGCCGGGCTGGCGGGTAATAATGTCTTTCTGTTTACTGTGAAACACCGTGATGGTGAAGGAGTCGGCTCCGGAGAAATAAAACAGTTGCGCGTCCCAGGTATCAATGGTTTCCGGTTTCAGGTTCTTGTCACCCACGACCACAGGGGATTCAAAGTAACGATCCAACCCGGAAGGTTCACGAAACGCGGAACTGAACAACAGTTTGCTGCCCCAGTTGGCGTTGAACTGATGAATAAAGCCAAGGCGTGGAGAGGTATGGCTGCCGCCGGAATCCGGAGCATTGTATTGCAATCCGGCAATGACCTGGTTGTGCGATGAGAGCTTGAACTGCCACTGGGTATAGAGGCTGCTGTTCTCGGCACTGAACGGCGTGCTGGCATCGGCCTCGGTTTGCTGATGATTACCACCCAACAGAACGTTGATCCAATGGGACAGCGTACCCTGGAGCGTGAATTCCCCTAACCAGTGTTGAGCCCGGTTGAGGGCGCGGGTATTCAAAGGCGGCGGTAAGATGATCAAGTCAGACTTGTAGTCCTGATAGGATAGGTTGAAGTTGGCATACCAGTGGGTGGTGATATCCGTTTGGTAACCCAGATCCAGGTAGCTGCGCCGGTATTGGTGGGTGGTGGAGGGCAAGGCAAACACCGATCGGGCATTGTCGGTTTCGGTATCGGAATACAGCGCGGTCAGTGTCAGGTTGTTATGGCTCATTCGCACCAAGGCCTGCTCACCTTCGTGCCCAGCCTCGAAGCGGCCCTGTGTGCCCAGCTCATCGGTCACCGGGTCGAAATCCCCACCTTTGGTGCGGCTGCTTCTGATGCCGCCATACACATTGAACCCGCCTTGATTGACACCGCCGCTGACATCCAGTTTTTGGGTATCGAAGCTGCCCCCGGTCACTGCCAGCTGTAACTCCGTCTCGGAAATCGCTTCGCGGGTAATGATGTTGATCACACCGCTGAACGCGTTGGTGCCATACAGCACAGAGCCGGGGCCGCGGATGATTTCGATCTTTTTAATCAGCGTCACGGGGAAAAAATCATAGAGATCATGGTTCATACTGGAGACCACCGGCTCGCGGATGGGGCGGCCGTTAAGCTGAATTAATACGTTGTTGTCGACGTGTGATGTGGTGACACCGCGGATGGTGGCTTTATTGTGGGGAAACAGGTTGGAGCCCACGATTTGGAGGCTGGTCTGGCGGTTGAGGATGTCACGCAGGTTGCGGTAGCCAAACCGCCTGATATCAGACTCTGTGATTACCGAGACGATGCCCGGGGCCTGGCTGATGTTCTCATCGCGCTTGGAGACCACCTTAATGGTCAGCAGTTGCTCCAGGTCCAGTTCCAGCAGGCGCCCTAGTTCCGGCGATGCGATTGACGGGGCGGGCAGCCACATGAGCAGCCCGCAAAGCAGATAAACCGTGCTGATAGGGCGGTGCGTCGCCAATCCGTCGTCCATAACCGGGGCATCCTTCAGAACCAACCCTAAACATGGCCCACATTGGTGCCTAAATCAAGGTTACCTCGCATTGGTTATGGGCACGGGTCACGGTCATGGGTCATGGGCATTGGTCACGCGGAAAATTGATCCAGTTGGGTCAGTAATTCCCGGGTTTTGGCTTCCATCAGGGGGATGTCGCCCCTGGACTCCACGTTGAGTCGCACCAGTGGTTCGGTGTTGGAGCAGCGCAGGTTGAAGCGCCAATTGCCCATGTCCATACTGAGTCCGTCCACTTTACTGACCGCCTTGGCCTGGCTCTGGTATGCGTTCTCAACGGCCGCGATGGCGGCCGGGGCATCGGCGATGGTGCGATTGATTTCGCCGCTGGCGGGGAAGGCGGCAATGCGTTCGTCCACCAATTGAGACAGGGTTTTTCCAGTCTGCGATAGCAGGGCCGCCACCATCAACCAGGGGATCATGCCGGAATCACAATAGGCGAAATCGCGGAAGTAATGGTGGGCACTCATTTCACCCCCGTAGATGGCGTCTTCTTCACGCATGCGGGCTTTGATAAAGGCGTGACCGGTTTTGCTTTCAATGGCAACGCCGCCGGCTTGCTGCACCAGCTCCATGGTGTTCCAGGTCAAACGGGGGTCGTGGATGATGCTGGCGCCGGGTTCTTTTTGCAGAAACAGTTCTGCCAGCATGCCGACGATGTAATAGCCCTCGATGAAGCGGCCTTTTTCATCAAACAGAAAACAGCGATCAAAATCGCCATCCCAGGCGATGCCGAAATCGGCTTTGTTATCCAGCAGAGCCTTGGCGGTCAGTTCCCGGTTTTCTGGCAGCAGTGGATTGGGTACACCGTGGGGAAAATGGCCGTCGGGTTCGTGCAACAGTTTGATGAACTGGAAGGGCAGATGCGGTTGCAATGCATCGATGACGATACCGGCGCCACCGTTGCCGGCGTTGATGGCCACGGTGTAGGGTTTTAACTCGGCCACGTTGATATAGCCCAGCAGATGTTGGATGTAATCGTCCATGATCGCCAGCGGTTGTTCGGTACCGGGTCGTTCGGCATCGGTAAAGTCACCGGCTACTTGTGCTTTGATTTCCAACAAACCGTTATCGGAGCTGATGGGGCGGGAACCCTTGCCCACCAGTTTCATGCCGTTGTAATCCTTGGGATTGTGGCTGGCGGTGACCGCAATGCCGCCATCCAGGCTGTAATGAAAGGTGGCGAAGTAGATCTGTTCGGTGCCGCTCAGGCCGATGTCGTACACATCGGCACCGGCGGCGGTGAGCCCTTTGCGCAGGGCCGCGGCCAGAGCCGGGCTGGACAGGCGTATGTCATAACCCACTGCGATTTTTTTGGCGCCGGTGACTGCCACATAGGCGCGGCCGATGCGCTCAATCATATCCTCGTTGAGCTGATCAGGGACCCGCCCCCGAATGTCATAGGCTTTAAAGGCACTAAGATCCATACTGCTACCCCTTCGGTCTGGAAAAGATTCGATGACCGAAGGGTATAACGAGCATTATCAGATCACAAGTTGAGATTATCCCAGATGGCGATGGTGGGCTCCGCCTGGTTCATGGTGTAGAAATGCAAGCCGGGAGCGCCCATGGCCAACAGCTCTTCACACAGGCTGGTGACGATCTCTTCACCCAGTTGTTTGATGGACTGCTCATCACCGCGGAAACACTCCATGCGCATACGGATCCAGCGAGGAATTTCGGCACCGCACATGCTGGAGAAGCGGATCAGATTGTCAAAATTGATGATGGGCATGATGCCGGGGTAGATGGGCAGATCCAGGCCCATTTTTTCGCAGCTGTCCACAAAGAACTTGTAGGCATCCACATTAAAAAAGTACTGGGTGATGGCACTGTTGGCACCGGCCCGCACTTTGGTTTTAAACGCCTGCAGATCGGCGTCCATGGATTTGGCTTGCGGGTGCATTTCCGGATAGGCCGCCACTTCCAAATGAAAGTGATCACCGCTTTGCTCACGGATGAAAGCCACCAGGTCGCTGGCGTACTTGAGTTCCCCCAGAGAGGCACCCATGCCGGAAGGCAGATCGCCGCGCAGGGTGACAATGCGATTGATGCCGGCATCCTGGTATTGATTCAGTAACTGGGCCAGTTGCGCTTTGGTATCACCGACGCAGGACAGATGCGGTGCGGCATCGATACCGGTTCTATTCTTGACGTTGTTCACGGTCTCAAAGGTGCGGTCGCGGGTGGAACCGCCGGCACCGTAGGTCACCGAGAAAAAGCGGGGCTTTTTTTCGGCCAGTGTTTGTTGTACCAGATTGAGTTTTTCTATGCCTACGTCGGTCTTGGGCGGGAAAAACTCAAAGCTGAAACGCTTTTCGTGTTGTTGTTGAGAGTTCATGTTCTGCTCACTTATCCTCGCATTTAAGTGGAGTCATCGCCCGATGCGAGTGCGTTGGTCTGAACAGGTGATTGGGGCATCAGCGGCCATGGATAGGCTGGTAGCGTTCCCAATTCACCTGTTCAGACTGAAGCACGGGAACGCTACGGCTATAAATTAATACTTATAGCTATCCGGCTTGTAAGGCCCATCCACCGGTACATTAATGTACTTGGCCTGGTCGTCGGTCATGCGGGTAATCACGCCGCCAAAACCACGCACCATTTCCGCCGCCACTTCTTCGTCCAGCTTTTTGGGCAGCACTTTTACGTACAGTGCGGCTTGCTTGTCGGCCTCCGGCAGGTCAGCGAATTTGCGTTCCCACAAATACATCTGCGCCAACACCTGGTTGGCGAACGAGCCATCCATGATGCGGGAAGGGTGGCCAGTGGCGTTACCCAGATTCACCAGGCGGCCTTCGGACAACAGAATCAGGTGATCATTGGTGTCCGCGTTGCGCACGATCTTGTGCACCTGGGGTTTTACTTCCTGCCATTCCCAGTTCTTGCGCATGAATGCGGTGTCGATCTCGCTGTCGAAGTGACCGATGTTACACACCACGGCGCCGTTTTTCAGATTCTTCAGCATGTTGGCGTCGCACACGTTAACGTTACCGGTGGTGGTGACCACCAGATCGGTGTTCTGCAACAAGGCTGTGTCGATGCTGGCTTCGGTGCCGTCGTTAATCCCGTTTTTGTAGGGTGACACCACTTCGAAACCATCCATGCAGGCCTGCATGGCGCAGATAGGATCGATTTCGGTAATCTTTACGATCATGCCTTCCTGACGCAGGGAGGCGGCAGAGCCCTTGCCCACATCACCGTAACCGATGACCAGGGCTTTTTTGCCGGACAGCAGGTGATCGGTGCCACGCTTGATGGCATCGTTCAGGCTGTGACGACAGCCGTACTTGTTGTCGTTTTTGGATTTGGTCACCGCGTCGTTAACGTTGATGGCGGGAACTTTCAGCGTGCCCGCTTCCAGCATTTCCAGCAGACGGTGCACACCGGTGGTGGTTTCTTCAGAGATACCGTGAATGCTGTCCAGCATGTGCGGGTATTTGTCGTGCAAAACCAGAGTCAGGTCACCGCCGTCGTCCAGAATCATATTGGCATCCCACTCTTTGCCGTCTTTCAGAATGGTTTGCTCGATGCACCACCAGAACTCTTCCTCGGTCTCCCCTTTCCAGGCGAACACAGGAATACCGGCGGCGGCGATGGCAGCGGCGGCGTGATCCTGAGTGGAAAAGATGTTACAGGAAGACCAGCGCACGTCCGCACCCAGCTCGATCAGGGTTTCGATCAGCACCGCGGTTTGAATGGTCATGTGAATGCAGCCCATGATCTTGGCGCCTTTTAAGGGCTGATGCGCTTTGTATTTGCTGCGCAGTGCCATCAGGGCAGGCATCTCACCTTCGGCGATTTCGATTTCACGGCGGCCCCATTCGGCCAGAGAAATGTCAGCAACTTTGTAGTCTGAGAAATTGTTTTCCAATACGGCATTCATAGTATTTGCCTCGTTTCTTCAAGTAAATTACAGGTTGGCAGCAGCGCGCAGGGCGTCGGCTTTGTCGGTGTTTTCCCAGGTGAAGCCCTGATCTTCACGGCCAAAGTGGCCGTAGGCAGCCGTGGGGCGATAGATGGGGCGACGCAGGTCCAGCATCTCGATCACACCGCGGGGGCGCAGATCAAAGTGTTCCCGTACCAGTGCGGCGATCTGTTCTTCGCTCACCTTGTTGGTGCCGAAGGTGTTGATGGAAATGGAAGTGGGTTCGGCTACACCGATGGCGTAGGAAACCTGGATTTCGCATTTGTCGGCCAGGCCGGCGGCAACGATGTTTTTGGCAACATAGCGGCCCGCATAAGCAGCGGAGCGGTCCACTTTGGAAGGATCCTTGCCGGAGAAAGCTCCACCACCGTGACGGGCGGCACCACCGTAAGTGTCAACGATGATTTTACGGCCGGTGAGGCCGCAGTCGCCTACCGGTCCACCAATGATAAACTGACCGGTGGGGTTGATGTGATATTTGGTATCCTTGTGCAGCCACTCAGAAGGCAGAACGTGTTTGACCACCTCTTCCATGATGGCTTCCTGCAGGTCGGCCAGTTTGATGTCTTCATCGTGCTGGGTGGACAGCACGACGGCGTCAACCGCGACCGGTTTACCGTTTTCATAACGCAGGGTCACCTGGCTTTTGGCATCGGGGCGCAACCAGGGCAGGATGCTGTTTTTACGCAGGTAAGCCTGACGTTGTACCAGTCGGTGGGAATAGTGAATGGCGGCGGGCATCAGCACGTCGGTTTCGTTGGTGGCGTAACCGAACATCAGGCCCTGGTCACCGGCGCCCAGATCTTTTTGTTCGCCTTCATCCACACCCATGGCGATGTCGGAGGACTGTTTGCCGATGGCGTTCAGCACCGCACAGGAGGCGCCATCGAAGCCCACGTCAGAACTGTTGTAGCCGATGTCCAGAATCACCTGGCGCACGATGTCTTCCAGATCCACATACGTGTTGGTACGCACTTCGCCGGCAATGATGGCCATACCGGTTTTCACCATGGTTTCCACGGCAACACGGGAATGGGGATCATCTTTGATGATGGCATCCAGAATGGCATCGGAAATCTGGTCGGCCATTTTGTCGGGATGGCCCTCGGAAACAGACTCGGAGGTGAAGATGGAATATTCGCTCATTGCACTCGGTTCCTTTTCAATCGGTCACAATAATCAGGAGTTGGGTTTATCAAAACGTCGTACCTGTATCTGAAAGCCGTTACGCAATCCCACATACAGGCTGTCTGTACTCACCAATCCGGCATCGTTCGCCCAATCGGTCAATTCTTCCGGATCAAATCCAAGCCACAGATCACCGCAGCTTTGTTTGGCCCAGTCCTGATCGTGGCGACACAGGTCTGCCACGATCAAGGCGCCGTCTGCATTCAGCAATTGGGCGCAATCTTCAAATACGTCAGCGGGGGAGGGCACGTGATGCAGCACCATGTTGCAGACGATGCGATCCACATGAATCCCCTGTTGTACGGCATCTTCCGTATCCGCCTGCAGCAGTTGAACGTTGTCCAGCGCTTGCTGCCGGCGCACGGTTTCTGCTTTGTCGAGCATTTCGCGGGAAATGTCGATGGCGGTGACCTGTTGAAACAGATCCGCCAGGGTGGATAAGAATGCCCCTTCTCCGGGGCCGATTTCCAGCGCCGTGTGGCCCTTATGCGGATTGGTTTGCAGCAGCAGGTCTCTTACGCTTTCTGCGTATTGATCGAACAGGGCAATCAGCTCCTGCTGCTCACGAAACTGCTCCGCGTGGCGGTCAAAAAACTCGCGGGCCACCTCTTCCCGTTCCTGTTTGATGGCATCGATACGGGTGGCGGTGCCATCACTCAGCGCCACCTGGTCAATGGCGCTGTAGAGGGCTGCCAGTAGTTGCCCCTGAGGGATACTGATATCCGCCAGCATGCGCCGGTAGAAAATGGAGTTGCCCTCGCGCCGGGTGGTAACGGCGCCCGCCTTGGCCAGGACTTTCAGGTGGTGGCTCATGGCGGGTTGTTTGGTATCGAAGATCTCACACAGCTCCATCACCCCGAATGAATCGGTACGCAGGCTGCGCAGTATTTCCAGGCGCAACGGATCGCCGGTTCCTTTGCACAACTGGGCTAAGGAAGTTAGTTGATCGGCGGTGATGGGGGGGAGGCCAGCGTTCATGGAAAGGAATACTAGCAGCGATCGAAACCTATATCAAAGTTTTTTGATATAGGTTTTTTGCGCGAGATCAGACTGACCAATTACGAATCGGTAATCCTTCCGTTCAATAGTCGTCCTGGGCTCCCCGGCGCCATTTCTTCAACTTGGCACTCAAACCATGAAAAAAGCGGTGCTTGCTGTTGGCGGCTGCGCTGGTGAGGAAGTTGATCTGGATGGATTGGCGCTTGCCCTCGAATGACGGGTAGCCGTGCCAGCCGTGGTCGGTGACCTTGAAGGCCATCAGGGTGCCGGGCCCGGGTATGATCTCGTCGGCGTAGTCTTCCATGTCATCGCCGCTGCGCAACACCCGCAGGCGGCCGGTTTCGGCGGTCCAGTCTTCGTTCAGGTAGATGAGGATGGTCAGTACCTTGGTTTTGGAATCGGTATGGATACGGCCGTCTTTCTTGCGGGAGTAGCCACGCAGGGTGATCATCATGGGCAGGTCCATCACATCCACGTCGAACTTGTCGCACAGGATGCGGCGGAACTCGGGGGTATCCAGGGATTTCAAGAACTTATCGAATTCCGGGCCGACTTTCACGTCTTCCAGGTTGTAGCTGCCGCCATCCTGAATGGAGGGGAAGTCGGCAATGACCGCCTGCACAGCGTCGTCGGCAATGGATTTATCCACTGTGAAGTATGGGTAGGGCTCGGTATTGAGGTTGGCATGCTGCAGGGCGTCAAGATTAAGGATGTTGGTCATATTTTGATCCGAAACTGGGTTCGCGCGTGAAGATGGGTCAGGCCAAAAGTATAGGGAGTTTAGGGCGGGGGAAAAAGCGCTATTGGCCCATTGATTGACACAGGTAAAAGCTTTAGCGTTTCGAACTCTGAGTATTACAGTCTGAGTGTTACAGGTAGTTGTATCCTATGCCGTCATTTTTACTGGCCCTGATCGATGGCCGCATGAATCGAACCCACTATGTCGCGGTGGTGGTGGTGGCGTTGTATCTGCTGCCGTTGCTGTTGAGTGCCCTGTTCCGGGCGCTGGGAATTCCCCTTTTTTCGCTGGCGGCACTCAGCAGTGGGCCGGTGAGCCTGATGGCGTTCTGGTATCTGCAGATACCTTTATTCGCCTGGGCCACCCTCCGGCGGGTACAGGATGTGGGCTGGCCCCGCTGGGCCGCTGCCGTGCTCTGGCTTCCCATCGTGAATTTCGTGCTTTGGTTCTGGCCGGGGCAGGTCACCGCTAACCGCTGGGGTGAGCCGCCCCCGGCATCCGGCCGTTGGGTGAAAGGGTTGGCTTACGGGGCACCGCTGTGGATTATTCTGTCTTATCTGGTGCTGTTGTTGGTGCTGGTGAAAACCGGTCACCTGGGTTGAGTGAGCATGCGGATTGAAGATAGTGGATGAATGGGGGTGCTGATTGCTTAAGCTAGCGGTGTTGTTGTGGTTGGGGTTTGGGCTTTGCGCGGGGCTTGGAGCAGCGGAATATAACATTAACCTCAATCTGACGGATGCCGGCCTGAAAGCTTATCGCTATGCGCCGGCCTTCAGTGGCCAAGGGCCCATCGCAATTGCAACCGCCGCCGGCTGGCGCCAGTACTATTATTATGTGCCGGTGGGAGCCGATATCCACTCGCCGGTTTTGATTCTGCTGCACGGGGCCGGTCGCGATGGCCGCTCCATGATTGACACCTGGAAAGGGGTTGCGGACCAGCATCGGATTCGATTGCTGGCGCCCAATGGTGAGAGGCATAACTGGTCTATGCAGGCAGCCCGTGAGGGTAACCTGTTACAGCAGATACTGCGGGCTGTGTATCCGGATATGGCGGGTAAACCGGTTTATCTGTTCGGCCACTCCAACGGTGCACGAATGGCTCTGCGCCTGGTGGCAGCTTATCCGCAGGCGTTCGCTGCGGTGGCCGTACACGGGGGTACGGAGCCCGGGTTGACGTTGCCTGCCCGGGCGCAACGCCTGCCGGCACTAGCACTGTTTCTGGGTGACCGGGATGCTATTTTTTCCGTGGCTTCCGGGCGCACGACGGTGGGCCGGTTTGAGGAGGCGGGTTTTGCCGCATCGCTGTATGTGCTGCAGAATCACACTCATTGGTATTACAGCGATGCGCAGCGTATCAATAAGAGTATCTGGGCGTTTTTGGCACGGCAGCTCCCGCGCTGAAATGGTTTGATTGCATGGCTATTGCCACGGCACGCCCATCCGTTGCAGTTCCCGTAACAGGTTGCTTTTGCCTTCGTCCTTCACATGGTTGAGAAAGGCCTCGGTAATCAGCGACAGAGGTTTTTCCCGCTGCCAGACAAAATACCAATGGGTTGCAATGGGCAGGCTCTCAACATTGAGCACCGATAACCCCGCCTTGCCACCGAACGCCAGTGTGTGGGCCGAGAGTATGGAGACGCCCAGCCCGGACATGACCGCATGCTTGATGGCTTCATTGCTTTCAATGGTCATGTTGGAGTGCAATTCGATCTGTTTTTTTCGCAAAAATTCCTCAATGGCATAGCGTGTACCTGAGCCTGCTTCCCGCATCAGAAAACGCTCATTGCAGAGGTCGGTGATGGAGATGTGTTTGCGCTGGCTGAGGCTGTGTTTACCGGCGCTGATGGCCACCAGCGGATTAGGCAACAGCTCAATTTTCTCCAGCTTTGTGTCTTCCGGCGGATGGCTGATGACATAGAAGTCATCGCTGCCTTCCAGGAGCCTTTCCAGGATCTGCCGACGATTGCCGACTTTCAGTTGAATATCGACGTCGGGGTAGCGCTTGCAGAACGGCCCCAGCAGATGGGGTATGAAGTACTTTGAGGTGGTGACCACCGCCAGTTTCAGGGTGCCGGATTTCAGCCCTCTCAGGTCTGCCAGTTGCATGTCCAGTTGGGCGAATTGATCCAGCACCTTGCGGGCGGTAGCCACCGTGGCCAGCCCGGCATCGGTGAAGATCAGTTTTCTGCCGACCTGGTTGTACAGGGGGGTGCCAATGGCATTGGTGAGCTTTTTTACCTGGGCTGAGACCGTGGGTTGGGTCAGGTGCAGGGCTTCTGATGCGGCAGTGATGCCATCGTGTTCGTAAACCGCCAGTAGTATCTCCAACTGGCGTAAAGTCCCGATGTGGGCGTGCAGGCGGCTGTGCATGAGGCTGATAATACATAGATAATTGTCTATATATTTAATACATAATATCTATTTTTGTCTATTTAAATAATTTGGCAAGATAGCCGCCCGCGGCGTTTGGCGTTGCTATAGGCCTGCCCAGATGCTATAGCGTCTAATGTTGTGGTGTGGGTGCCGTTGCTTGCGCGTTCGTCACGTGGTTTATGAATTAACAGGAGTCAGTATGTCATTACCAATCGTCAGTATCATCATGGGGTCCCGTTCGGACTGGCCAACCCTGACGGAAGCCGCTCAGGTGCTGGATCAGTTGGGTGTGCCCTACGAAACCAAAGTGGTTTCTGCGCATCGGACCCCGCAGCGCTTGTATGAGTTTGCCGAACAGGCTGACGGGCGTGGCATTAAGGTGATCATTGCCGGTGCCGGTGGTGCGGCGCACTTACCGGGTATGACGGCGGCCATGACCTGCCTGCCGGTGATTGCCGTGCCGGTTTCCAGCCGCCAACTTAACGGCCTGGACAGTTTGCTGTCGATTGTGCAGATGCCCAGAGGGGTGGCGGTGGCCACGCAGGCCATCGGTGCGGCGGGCGCGTTTAATGCCGGTTTGATGGCAGGCCAGATATTGGCGTTGCAGGATGCCGAGCTGCGCAGCCGGTTGCAGGCGTGGCGTGCTGAGCAGACCCAATCGGTACCGGAGGAGGTGGAGTGATGCAGGTTGCCATTCTGGGCTGTGGCCAGTTGGCGCGGATGATGGCCCTGGCTGGAATCCCATTGGGGTTGCGCTTCAGTTTTCTGGCCCAGGCCGAAGAAGACACAGCGCCTGTGGAAGGCCTGGGTACGGTGTACAGGCTGACGGGTAACGAAAGCTTTGAGCAGATTCATGAGGGCTTGAACCGGCCTCAGGTGGTGACGGTTGAACGAGAACAGTTCCCCATTGCCGTATTGAGGGGGCTTGCGGAATATTGTGCGGTGCACCCCAACCCGGATGCCATCTACCGCTGTCAGCACCGTCTGAGACAGAAACGGTTGCTGCAGGAAGTGAAGGTACCGCATACCCCCTATCGGGTCATTGCATCGCCTGCGGCTTTGACCCAGGCAGCGGAGGATTTTGGATGGCCCCTGGTGATCAAGAACACCGAGGATGGTTACGATGGAAAGGCCCAGTGGCGATTGCATAATGAAACCGATGGCGAGCGTTGGCAGCAGGATGTGAACCCCTTCGCCGGCGCGGATGATCGCTGGATAGCGGAACCCATGATGGCATTTGATGCCGAGATTTCATTTATCGCCGCCCGCAACCAACAGGGTGACCTGCTGGTGTATCCGGCCACGGAAAACGAGCATACCAATGGTGTGTTGGTGCAATCCCTGGCGCCGGCGTTGGCTGTACAACCGGTTGTGGTTGACGAAGCGGCTGCGGCAATAGAGCGGTTGCTGGGCCATCTGAACTACGTTGGTGTGATGGCAATGGAATGTTTTGTGGCGGGTAACCAGTGGTGGGTTAACGAATTGGCGCCAAGAGTGCACAACAGCGGTCACTGGACCACAGAGGGTGTGACCACCTCCCAGTTTGAGAATCACATGCGTGCGGTGGTGGGCTGGCCATTAGGCAAACCCGACATGATGGGGGCGGTGGGAATGCTGAATCTGCTGGGAGTGCCGTTGAATCATGATGTGCTGCTGACGGAAGCGGCTTCTCTCAGTTGGTACAACAAAGCAGTACGGCCGGGACGCAAAGTGGGCCATATGGTATTGCGCGATGCGACGGCGCAAGGCGCACGGGAAAAACTGACGCAACTGCATGCCAGGATATACGGCAACGTCTAGTCGTCATCGTCGTCGTCATCCTCGTCCAGCACCCGTGTAATGGGGCGGTAGATCTCGATGCGGTCACCGTCCTGCAGCGGCTTGTCCAGTTTGGTGAACTTCCCGTAAATACCTACTTTCATGGTGCCCAGATTGATTTCGGGAAACTGCGTCAGCAAGCCGGATTGTTCAATGGCATCGGCTACGGTGCTGCTGTCATCCACCTGCAGTTCCAACCAGGATTGGGCCAGGTCACCCACGTATGCAACACTTACCTGCATGTCAGCGTCCTCCTGCAGACTAAGGCTCAATGGCGATCAGGTCGCGGGCGGCGCTGCGTTCCTGCCGCACTTTGGCCCAGCGATCGATAAGCCGTTTGATGGCGATCAGAAAGCCCAGCGCCATAAAGGCACCCGGCGGCAGAATAGAAAGCAGGATGCCGGAAAAATCGGGAATGATGGTCATCTCCAGCCAGGTAAAGCTCTCCCCCAGCAGCAAGGAAGCATGGGCAAACAGCGTACCGCTGCCAAGAATCTCACGCATACCGCCGATGGCAACCAGTACCCAGGTAAAGCCGATACCCATGGCCAGCGCGTCGGCCATGGCGGGCAGCACTGCGTTTTTGGAGGCAAAGCTTTCCGCGCGGCCGAAGATGGCACAGTTGGTGACGATCAATGCGATGAATAAGCCCAGTACTTTATACAGCTCGTGCAGCCAGGCGTTGATGGCCATGTCCACCAGGGTCACCGCAGAGGCGATCAGTACGATGAAGACCGGGATACGAACCTGTGGGGTAACGATGCCGCGAATCAAAGAGATAAGCGTGTTGGTGAGCAGCAGCACGGCCAGTGACGCGATACCCATGCCCAGTCCGTTGGTGGCGCTGGTGGTAACGGCCAGCAGCGGGCACAGGCCCAGCATCTGTCCCATGGCAACGTTGTTGTCCCATAATCCATCGCGAAAAATCTGTGAGTAGGATGTGGTCATGACGCGGGCTCCTTGTGTTGCTGTTGCCATTGTTCATAGAGCTGCAAACCGGAATAGACTCCCTTCACCATGGCCCGGGGGGTAATGGTGGCGCCGGTAAACTGGTCGAACTTGCCGTTGTCTTTCTTCACCGCCCATTGAATGTGGGAAGTGTTGGCCAGCGAGGCGCCATTGAATCCGCTGATCCAATCGTCTTTTTCCAGTTCGATTTTGTCCGCTAATCCGGGGGTTTCTTTATGATTGATCACACGGACCCCCAGTATTTCACCGTCACGGTCCACGGCCATAATGAAATTGATCGGCCCACCCCAACCCTGAACCTGAATCTGCAGGGCCGCACCGGCAAACTCATTGCCGAGCCGGGCAGGCAGTACTTCCACCGGTGCCGAGAACCATTGTGAATCGGTAATGAGTTCAGCGTCGGTCACCGGATCGTTGTCATAGCGGGATGCGGGCATCACCTGGGCCAGTAAATTGAGCTTGTCCATCAGTTCGTGTTGGGCGATCTGCTCCTGGGTGGCGCTGTTGCCGCCGATCAGCAGCATGCTCATCAGGTAGCACATGCCACCCAGCAATGCCGCCTGGTAACCCAGGCGGGTTCGATAGGTTGGGTTCAGAATCGTGGCCATAATCCCTCCTATTGAACTTTACGGGCGCTGATGTTTTTGATGGCGTTGCCGCGTCTGTCCCGGCCATAGGCGCGGGGTTTGACACTGCGATCTATCAGTGGCGTTAAGGCATTCATGAACAAAACCGCAAAGCCCACTGCTTCGGGGAAGCCGCCCCAGGTGCGAATCAAAAACAGCACCAGGCCACAACCGGCGCCGAAAATCAGCTTGCCGGTGTTGGTGGACGGCGAGGTGACGTAATCGGTGGCAATGAAAAACGCGCCCAACATGATGCCGCCGGAAGTTAGGTGTGACCAGGGATCAAGATAAAGCGAATCATCTATTGAGTGGAAGATTGCGGCCAGCAACAGGGTGCTGAGCAGCATCGAGACCGGTATATGCCAGCTGATGACACGGGCGCGCAGCAACCAGAGTCCACCCAGCAGGATGAGCAGCGCCGAGGTTTCTCCCAGGCTGCCCAGGGTATTGCCCACAAAGGATTGGCCCAGAGAATAATCCCGGGATGCCAGTTCAGCCATGGAGGCACCACCGTTGGCGGCCGCCTTGCTGGCCCCCAACAGTGTGGCGCCGGTGAAGCCATCGGGAATCCCCTGCTCACCGAAAAAAATGGCCAGCGATTGGGACAGCCCGGGTGCAATGTCGCTGCCCAGGGGCATTACCTGAACCCAGGTGGTCATTTGCACCGGAAAGGAGATCAGCAGCGCAACCCGTGCCAGCATGGCCGGGTTGAAAACGTTTTGCCCTATGCCGCCGTAGAGGTGTTTGCCAATGGCGATGGCAAAGAATGCGCCACTTGCGGACAGCCACCAAGGGCACCAGGGCGGCATGCTCATGGCCAACAGCCAGCCGGTGAGCAGGGCGGAGGCATCTTTCAGCCGCCATAGCGATTGACCCTGTAACCACAGGCATAATGCTTCAGTGGCGATGGCGGCCAACACAATACAGAGAAAGGTGAGGATGGCGGGTAGGCCAAACAAATAGAGTCCATATAAGGTGGCCGGTGTCAGCGCCAGGCACACCTGCAGCATGATGCGTTCAACGCTGGAGCGGTCATGGGCATAGGGTGCCGCGCGGTGGCCACCGCCTGCGGGTGCCGGGGAAGGAAGGTCAGCGTTCGCATTCATGATTCAGACTCCGCCGGGGATTTGGTTTTGCGGGAGGCGCGTTTCTTCGCTTTTTTGGCGGCGGCCTTGGCGGCCTTTTCCCGTTCCACGCGCTCGTTGCGCTGATCCATCAGGCGTTTGGTGTATTCCTGTTTGCTCTCGTTGTTGCGGCGTTCCCTCAGCTCGCCCTTGGCGTACTCAAAATATTGCACCAGCGGAATGTGAGAAGGGCACACATAGGCGCAGGAACCGCACAGAATGCAGTCGCGCAGACCGAAATCCTGTGCCTGATCGAAATCATCGGCCCCGGAATGCTTGGCCATTTCCAGCGGTACCAAGCCCATGGGACAGGCATCCACACAACGTCCGCAGCGAATGCAGGGGGCGGGCAGGTGCTCGTTCACTTCACGCTGGTTCAACGCCAGAACACCGGTGGTGCCTTTGATGACCGGGCTGTCGATGGATGGGATAATCTGACCCATCATGGGGCCTCCCATCAGCAGACGTGCCGGATGAGCGGTGAGCCCGCCACAGGCTTGAATCAAATCCCTCACCGGTGTGCCCAACAGTGCTTCCACGTTATGCGGTGTTTTGACGCAGGCGCCGGTGACGGTGACGATGCGCGAAATCAACGGTCGACCCAGACGTAGTGCCTGGTGAATGGCATACACGGTGCCCACGTTATGCACTAATACACCGATGTCGTTACTGCGGCCGCCGGCGGGCACTTCTTTACCGGTAACCGCCTGAATCAATTGCTTGGCGGAACCCATGGGATAGTGGGTAGGAACGTTGATGACGTTGATCATGCCGTAGGGAGCTGCCGCTTGTTTCAGGGCAGCGGTGGCGTCAGGCTTGTTGTCTTCGATGGCGATCACCACTTCATAGGCTTCTATGATGTGTCGAATCATGCGGGCGCCGTCGACGATGGCGGCTGCCTGTTCCTGCATCAAACGATCGTCGCAGGTGAGATAGGGTTCGCACTCGCTGCCGTTGATGATCAGGGTTTTGATCTCAAAGCGGCGCCCCTGGCGCAGCTTGACGGCGGCGGGGAAGATGGCGCCACCCATTCCCACAATACCAGCCTCTTCCACCCGGTCGGCCAGCTCATCCGGGCTTAGGTCCAACGGATCATTCAGGGTGGGCAGGTCCTTCCAGCGGTCTTCCCCATCGCTTTCGATGACCATGGCCACCGCCGGTAAACCCGAAGGATGTGGCGCCACAATGGGCTCAATGGCGGCGATGATCCCGGAGGTGGGTGCGTGCAGATTGGCGGACAGCGAACCACCGGAACGGGCCACCAGTTGTCCTTTCAATACTTTGTCGCCGACCTGCACCTGGGGGCGGGATTCCACCCCGGCATGCTGCGACAGGGGTAAATACAGTTTCTTGGGTAGCGGCAGTGCCGTAAGGATTGACCGTTCTGATGTCAGATCCTTTTTGGTTTCAGGATGAACGCCACCGCGAATGGATTTCAGGCCAAACATGTCAGGCTGCCTCGGGTTTGGTCCAGTGCCAGTTGTTCAACGTAACCGGCTCCGGCGCGAGTGTTATACAGTTTTCCGGACAGACATCCTTGCACTTTGAACAGCCGGTGCAAGCTTTGCTGATGACCGCGTGAATTTGTTTGGTGGCACCGACAATGGCATCGGTGGGGCAGGCTTTATAACATTTGGTGCAGCCGGTACAGAGTGAAGCCTCGATGCGGGCCAGTTGCGGAACCGGAGCATCCCCCAGGCTGTTCAGATCCACATTCAACAACTCCGCCAGGGCCTCGGTGAGCGCCCGGCCACCGGGCGGGCAACAGTTAACAGCCGCAGTGCCTTCAACCATGGCTTCGGCCGCCGCGCTGCAACCGGGGAAGCCGCATTGTCCGCACTGACTGCCGGGCAGCAGGGATTCCACTTCGTTGACAATGGGGTTTTCCTCAACGGCAAACACTTTGGCGGCCACTCCCAAGAGCCAGCCCAATAATAATCCCAATGCAGTCAGTACCAGTGTGGCGGTAAACATGGTGGCCTCCTCAAATCATTCCACTGAAACCCATAAACACCAATGACAGCAAGCCGGCCGTAACCAGGCTTACCGGTGTGCCGGCAAACGTAGCGGGTACATTCGCCAGCGCAATGCGTTCTCTTAACCCGGCAAAGATAATCATCACAAGGCAAAAGCCCAAAGCCGATCCCATGCCAAATACCAGGCTTTGAATCAAACTGTATTGTTCGCGTATGTTCAGCAGGGCAACGCCCAGTACGGCGCAGTTAGTGGTGATCAGCGGCAGGAACACACCAAGATTCTTGTGCAGCAGGGGGCTGGTTTTGCGTACCACCGCTTCAGTGAATTGCACCACCGCAGCAATGATGAGAATAAAAGAAAGAATGCGCAGGAATTCGATGTTCAATGGCACCAGCAAAAGGTGTTCGATGATCCAGCTGGCGAGCGCAGACAGGGTTAAAACAAACGTGGTTGCGAGCCCCATACCAAAGGCGGCGCTCAGATTATTGGATACACCCATCAACGGACACAGCCCCAGAAACTTAACCAGAACGATGTTGTTGACCAGTACGGTACTGATAAAAAGCAGCAGGTAATCCATAGTCCGTCACCCGTTGATTGGTGCCTAATGCGTTAAAGGTACATCACGAGGTTGGTTCGCCGAATGGCTACGGCATTGTCGCGATTGTCGCGTCTGACCCCTGATTTCGGGTGAAGGTGCATGATGTATGCCATGGAAAAAAGCCGACAAAATCCAGTGCGGTTACCTAATCAATAATGGCTTCCAAGCCCCGCTTTTTGTTGTTTCCTGTGCGCTTGCACAGGGATAGTGCGGTGGCTTGGCGACAGTCTTGTCGGGTTTACGACAAAAGCATTGATCCGGGTCAAAGTAGGATTGTTCGTTATGCTACAAAAACAACAAAATGACACGACAAACCCCAGCAATGACGGCATTTAGCGGGCGGCACGCATTTTGCTGAACCTGCTATACCGAAGTGCTGATACCTGGCATTGATACTGAGTTACGGTGCGCTTGCATCGTTCGGGGTGAAACATGAGCAAAAACCTGTATGCAGAACCGCATGATCACGATGAAGAGGGCAATGTACCCGCCGGCATGACCGTAAATGAAACGCTGTTGGCGGATGAGGTGTTCTTTCAGGCAGTAGAGCATTGCCCCGTTGCCATTTCCATAACGGATCTGAAGGCAAATATTGTTTATGCCAACCGAGCGTTTACTCAGGTAACCGGTTACGCCAAAGACGAAGTGATTGGAAAGAACGAATCCATTTTATCCAATCACACCACACCGCGCCTGGTGTATCAGGCCTTGTGGGGGCGCCTGGCTCAGCAGCGCCCCTGGACCGGGATGCTGTTGAATCGTCGTAAGGATCAAAGTTTGTATCTGGCGGAGCTTACGGTTGCTCCGGTTATTGATCAGGAAAATAAAACGGTGCACTACCTGGGTATGCATCGCGACAGCACCGAAGTTCATGAGCTGGAACAGAAAGTACTGAACCAGAAGCTGATGATCGAGGCGGTGGTGAACTCAGTGCCTTCTGCCATGGTGCTGCTGGATGATGCCGGCCGCGTGGTGTTGGCCAATCCCAGTTTCAAACTGTTGGCGCAGGAGCTGGCACCGGATGAGCCGCTGGAATCGTTTCTGGAGGTGCTGGATCTCAATATGGAGGGGTGCATCTCTGCCTTGAAGCAGCAGCGCAAGTGTTTTGATGGCGCCGAACTCAGCATTGACCTGGGGGGTGGTTCCCCCAAATGGTTCTCTTGTTTTGGTACCAGTATTGAGGTCAAAAATGAAAGTGCCGATGGCTTCTTTGAACAGGTCATCAGTCATTATTCCCTGCTGATGATCAATGATGTCAGCTCATTGCGCCGGCGCCAACAGGAAACCCACCTGAATTCGCTGAAAGCACTGATGACCGAAGAAGACATGGTGCAGGGTATGCGTGAAACGGTGAACGGCGCCATTCACCAATTGCAGGGGCCGGTGAATCTTCTATCCGCGGCGGTGAATATCCTGCAACGTCGGGCCGTTGATGATAAGCAGGACGGCGCGGTTCTGTCGGCCCTGGAAGAGGCTCTGCAGGCGGGGCAGGCGGCGTTGGATAATCTGCAGGAATCCCTGCCCCCACCGCTTCAGGAAACCAAACAACCGGTTAATATCAATCAACTTATCCGGGAAGTTATTTCGATTGATGCAGAAAAACTGCTGGCGCAGGGTATTACCGTTGAGTGGAACCCTTCTTTGCGCCTGCCGGCGCTGATCGGCCGGGAGCGCCGCCTGCGATCCATGTTCAAGCAGCTGTTCGACAACGCCATTGACGCCATGAGTGAACGGGTGGTGAAACACCGTGAGCTGACCATTGTGACCCGGGAAGAAAAAGAGATGGTCATTATTGAGATCAGTGACAGCGGTGAAGGTATTCCGGCGGATCTGCACGTCAAAGTATTTCAGCCTTTCTACAGCACCAAAGCCAGCGGCCAGGGCTGTCGGGGTATGGGTTTACCAATGGTTCAGGAGATCGTGTCTGATCACTCCGGCACGGTCTACATCGACCCCAATTATCGGAATGGTTGCAGAGTCATTGTGCAATTGCCTGTTACATCGGCAGGCTAACGGACAGCGAGTGTAGTAATGAATACTTCGATAGTGACTAAACGTGGGTTAAGTGTGGGCAGCCGTGCGGAACTGATTGAACGTCAGTTCAAAGCGCTGTGCCTGGTATCGCAAACTCTTTGTCGCGCCAAAAATATTGAAGAAACCCTGGATGGTATTCTGGCAGTGTTACACAAGGAGAGCGGGCTGTTGCATGGTGTGATCACGCTCTCGGACCCTGAGCATGCAATGCTGCAGGTGGGCGCGCTGTACAGCGAAAACGAATCCGTCAGCAAGGCCTCATCCGGCGTTCGTTATCAGGCGGGTGAGGGCATTGTGGGCCGAATTCTGCAGCATAATACCTCCATTGTACTGGGGCGCATCTCATCAGAGCCGCGCTTTCTGGATCGGTTGGCTCTCTATGATCTGGAGTTACCGTTTATCGGGGTGCCGATTCGGGGCACGGATGGTTCTGCGATCGGTGTATTGGCGGCCCAGCCGGATGTGCCGGCGGACGACTACCTGCCGGATCGAACCGCCTTTATGGAAGCGGTAGCGGATCTGTTATCACAAACGGTGCGCTTGCTGGTGAACGTGGAGAAGGGCCAATCCATCGCCAGTGAACGGGACGAGCTGCGCCGGGAAGTGCGGGGCAAATACGGTTTTGAAAACATGGTGGTGGGGCATTCGGAAGGCATGCGCCAGGTGTTTGACCAGGTGCGGCGGGTGGCCAAGTGGGACAGCACGGTACTGATATTAGGTGAATCAGGCACCGGAAAGGAGTTGATCTCCAGCGCCATTCACTATAATTCGCCACGGGCCCACAACCGGTTCGTGCGCCTGAATTGCGCCTCCCTGCCGGAAACCCTATTGGAATCGGAATTGTTTGGCCACGAGAAAGGTGCGTTCACCAATGCGGTGAAACAGCGCAAAGGGCGCTTCGAGCAAGCCGACGGCGGCACCCTGTTCCTGGATGAAATCGGAGAGATCTCCCCCATGTTTCAGGCCAAGCTACTGCGTATCCTGCAGGAAGGTGAGCTGGAGCGGGTAGGGGGCGGCCAAACCATCAAAGTGGACGTGCGCATTGTCGCCGCCACCAACCGCAACCTGGAAGCGGAGGTGGAGAAAGGCAAGTTCCGTGAGGATCTGTACTACCGCTTGAACGTAATGGCCATCCGCTTACCGGCGCTGCGGGAACGCATTGTGGATGTGCCGGAGCTGTCGAAGTTTCTACTCAGTAAAATAGCCAAACAGCAGGGACGGGATCTGCGCCTGACGGATAACGCGATCCGTATGTTAATGGGTTACGACTGGCCCGGTAATGTACGTCAGTTGGAAAACTGTCTGGAGCGGGCGTCGGTGATGAGCGAAGAGGGCACCATTGATTGTGACGTCATTGCCTTACCCGATAACTACGGTGGTGGCAGTGCCATTATCCCTTCGGCCCACAATATCGTGCCTGAAGTGGACCTGAACAATCCGGAAATGGATGAACGTGAGCGTTTGATTGCGGCACTGGAGCAGGCCGGCTGGGTGCAGGCCAAGGCGGCACGCCTGCTGGGTATGACCCCACGCCAGATTGCTTATCGCATTCAAACCATGAAGATCAACGTACGCAAAATATAACTCTCTCCAGGCACTGACATTGGTGCCGTTCCCTACATCCTGAATTGTGAAATTGTTGTAACAAAGGCCACAACGAACAAGCTGCAAGAAAATTAAGTACTGTAAAAACAGTGAGTTAAGAATAGGCACAGCCATTGCACTTCTTCTCATACGTTTGGGTGAAACAGCTAGAGGAGTTCTCGTGATGGAACTGACAGTGCTAGATCAAGAAGCGAATAATAGTGAAGCCAGTAGCTGCGTCTCTGGGTCATGTGGCAGCGACAATGATCAGATGAGCCATTTGACGGATGAGATCCGTGAAAAAGTACAGAACCACCCGTGTTACTCCGAGGAGGCGCATCATTACTTCGCACGGATGCATGTGGCGGTCGCACCAGCCTGTAATATTCAATGCCACTACTGCAATCGCAAGTACGATTGTTCAAATGAATCCCGCCCGGGTGTGGTGTCTGAGCTGCTGACGCCGGAAGAGGCTGTCATGAAAACCAAAGCTGTGGCGGCCACCATTCCGCAGATGACCGTGCTGGGCATTGCCGGGCCGGGTGATCCGTTGGCCAATCCGGAGCGAACTTTCGATACCTTCCGTATGTTGTCGGAACAGGCACCGGACATCAAATTGTGTGTGTCCACCAATGGACTGTCATTGCCGGAATCGGTTGACGAGTTGGCGAAGCATAACATCGACCATGTAACCATCACCATCAACTGTGTTGATCCGGCGGTGGGTGAAAAAATCTATCCCTGGATCTATTGGAACAACAAGCGAATCCGCGGCAGGAAAGCAGCCAAAATACTCATCGATCAACAGCAGAAAGGCCTGGAGATGTTGGTGGAACGCGGCATCTTGGTGAAGGTGAACTCGGTGATGATTCCAGGTGTAAACGATGAACACCTGAAAGAGGTAAGCCGTATCGTTAAACAGAAGGGCGCATTCCTGCACAACGTTATGCCGCTTATTGCGGAAGCCGAGCACGGTACGTTCTATGGTGTGATGGGGCAGCGTGGTCCGGAACCGGAGGAACTGCAGGATCTGCAGGATGCCTGTGCCGGTGATATGAACATGATGCGTCATTGCCGCCAATGCCGGGCGGATGCGGTGGGCCTGTTGGGCGAAGATCGGGGTGAGGAGTTCACCCTGGATAAAATCGCCGAAATGAACATCGACTACAACGCTGCCATGAAGACACGAAAGGTGGTGCACGAAGGCATCATCGAAGAGTTGGATGAGAAACGTGCCAAACGTGAACGTCTGGCGGCTGTCAGCATTCCCGAACCCAAAGATCAGATTGCAGCGCACTACCGGCCGGCATTGATGGCGGTTGCCACCAGTGGTGGCGGATTGGTAAACCAGCATTTCGGGCACGCGACTGAGTTTCTGGTGTACGAGGCGTCGCCTACCGGAGTGCGCTTCATCGGCCACCGCAAAGTCGATCAGTACTGTATTGGTGGTGATACCTGCGGCGAAAAGGAATCGGCGTTGAGCGGTAGTATTCGAGCGCTGAAAGGCTGTGAATCGGTGCTGTGTTCAAAGATCGGTTACGAACCCTGGTCGCTACTGGAAGAAGCCGGTATCGAACCCAATGGCGAACATGCCATGGAACCGATCGAGGAAGCCGTATTGGCAGTGTACAAGGAAATGATTGCCGCCGGAAAACTGGACGAAGCAGCACCGGAAGAAGCGGCACAACAGGTAAATGCGGGATAAACCCGGTCAGCTCATACCATGGCAGGTGTTGTGGTGTGAGCGATCACCAAATCAGTAGAGAGGAATTTGGTCATGGCACTGAGTATTGTTGAATCCTGTGTAAACTGCTGGGCCTGCTACGACGTGTGCCCCAGTAATGCAATTTATTCAAGCTCGCCGCACTTCAAAATCAACCCGAAAAAGTGCACAGAGTGCGAAGACGATTACAAGCACCCACAGTGCGCGAGCATCTGCCCCATCGAGGGCGCCATACTGGATGCGGCTGGTGAATCCATGAATCCGGCGGGCTCATTGACGGGCATCCCGCCAGAAAAGCTGGAAGAGGCCATGCGCGAGATACAGGCTCGGTAAGCTGCTATGTCAGTGCCGGTACTGGAATTCTATGAAAAGCCCGGTTGCATCAATAACCGTAAACAAAAGGCGTTATTGACGGCCGCCGGGTTTGAATTGAATGTACATAACCTGTTGACGCAGCCATGGCAGGTAGAAACGCTACGTTGCTATTTCGAGGGTTTGCCATTGCCCCAGTGGTTTAACCCCAGTGCCCCGCGTATCAAGCAGGAGCAGATCAAGCCGTTTCTGCTAACAGAAGAGCAGGCACTGGCGGAAATGGTAAAGGATCCTCTACTGATTCGGCGGCCGTTGATTGGTTGTGGCAGCCTGCGTCGGGCAGGCTTTGATCTGGATACCTGGCTTCCGTTGTTGAATGGACAGGCCGCCGATACGATTTCGGTGCCGGACGATATAGAGACCTGCCCCCGTCAGACGCAGTTGGAACGGGGTAAAGCTGGAGGTTGTGAAGCATGAATGCACGGGCAAAGCTAACCAAGCAGGGTTGGACCCGGATTCGCCTTGGAGCAGAGGCTGACACCAACGGCTCAGAACATCATTCTGTCACCGATAATCCACTGGCAGTCAGAGATCAGATGCAGCATGCCCGATTACTTTCCCGTTTGATCAGCAGCCAGCGCCAGGGGCGGGGATGTTTGCCGTTTTGTCTGGGGCTGATGCCGGTGGAATTTGTCTGGGTAGTGACACAGCATTTTGCTGAATGCCCCACGTTGAATGCGATCCTGGATGTAACACTGCCTGCGAACAGTGTTGCCGTTGACAAGGGGCGACTGCGTCAGGACCTGTTAACCCTGCGTCAGGATGAGTGGGTGGAGATACGGGATCTGTTACTGTCCGCACGGGCCGGCAAAGACAGCTTTGAATTGCATCTGGCCGCTATCGTGGCGGCAGCCTGCCTTGGGGGAGACCACTTATGGCGGGATCTTGGATTAGGCACACGTACTGAACTCAGTGAGTTGATGCAGGTGTATTTTCCGGATCTGGCATGGCGCAATGCCGCCGACATGAAGTGGAAAAAGTTTTTCTACAAACAGTTGTGCGAACAGCAGGGGGGGTATGTGTGCCGTGCGCCCAGTTGCGACCAATGCGCAGCGTATGACGATTGTTTTGGCCCGGAAGACTGAACATAGGAGTAATGAACATGAAAGCCTATCGCTGTATATCGGTTGAAGAAGCGGAAGAGCTGATACTGGGCTCCCACACACTGATCCTCGACATGCGTGACTTCCGCTCCTATATGGCGGGACATCATCCAAAGGCATTGCATTTGAGCGACAGTAATCTTCGCTCATTGCTGAAACACACCGCGAAGCATGTGCCAATTCTCATTTATTGCTACCACGGCAATTCCAGTCAGGATATGGCGCAACTGTTTGGTGATTTCGGATTTGAACAGGTGTACAGCCTTGATGGCGGATGGGAGGCCTGGTTTCAAGTGATCACACCACCCACCAAACCATTGAGCAATATGTTGTGCGGCTGGCTCGAACTCCATAGCTTTGACCCGGACAACCTGGATGCCAAAGGTGAGAACCACCATACTGCATTGATGGTTGCGGCACTCGAATCCAATCTTGAGGTGTGTGAAGAGCTACTGGAAAAAGGGGCCTCGATTCATCCGCTGAATAAAGATGGCAACAATGTGCTGTGGTCGGCCTGTGTGGCAGGCAATATGAATCTGATTCGTTTATTGGCCCGGCATGGTGTCGACATCAATAATCAGAATGATAATGGTGCCACGGCATTGATGTACGCCGCCTCCCACGGGAAAACCGGCATTGTGCAATTGCTGATGGAGTTGGGGGCAAAGAAAGATCTGGTAACGCTTGATGATTTCAGCGCGTTGGATGTGTGTGCCGACCGCGAGACGCTGAAATTGCTGCGCAACTGGGGAGCAGAACCCAGCCTCGGTCAGGTACAGCACTACTAAACACGATACGTAACAGGAGACTCATATGTCCACTGACAACCCGTCCAGCACCGAAGCGATCATTCGCGATCAATTGGCGCAGAATCCGGTGATTCTGTACATGAAAGGAACGCCGGACGCGCCGGAGTGTGGCTATTCCGGTGCAGCCGTGGCCGCCCTCAAGCAAACCGGTAAGCCTTTTGCATTTGTGAACGTATTGCAATCCCCCTTTATTCGGGAACGGTTGCCACGGGTATCCAACTGGCCCACTTTTCCCCAGCTGTTTGTTAAAGGAGAGCTGATTGGTGGTAGCGATATTATTGTTGCCATGGTGGGTGATGGTTCGTTGATGCCCATGCTGGAAGAAGCCGAGGCGGTGTAGATGCAGACGGAACAGGTAGTCCAACGAATTGAAGCTGCCCTGCCTGGTGCAGAAGTCAGTGTGGAAGGAGAGGATTGCAGCTTTTCAGTTGTGGTGCTGAGCCCGGAATTTGCCGGCCTGCCGGTGGTGAAACGCCAGCAGAAAGTACTTGCAGCGTTTTCCACCGAATTGCAAACGGGCGAACTGCATGCATTGACGGTAAAGGCGCACACGCCTGAGGAATGGAAGTCGTTTCAGCAGGCAGGTCTGACGCAAATTGAAATGTGAGGCTCTGACAGAGAGGGGAGTAGCTCATGAGTGATGTACCGAATCTAAGCCGGGAGGCGGCACTGCGGATTGCTCTGGCATCCAGGGTTTTGCCCGGGATTGATCTGCGGCAGCTGCTGGACGTGTTGCACCGCCGCATACCCGGTGAGCTGAATGAGGAATCCCTGACCACGGTGACCGTAACGGATCTGAAAACCGGATTCGGCAGCGCCGATGGTGAGGAGGACGGAGAAGACATCAGTGTGGGTTTACCTGCGCTGAAGGAAGCCGTGCGTATTCTTTGGGGCGAGCTGAGTGACGATAACCTGCCTGAGATTGTACCCTGTGAAACGCCCCTTGATAATGCCATTCGGGTGGCGGTGGCTTCTAACAGTGGTGAATCGCTCAACGGCCATTTCGGATCCTGTATCCGTTTTCTGGTGTATGAGATGAATGCAGAGCAGATCCGCCTGATTGGTATTCGCTCCGCCCTGGAAGCCGATTTTTCTGATGATCGCAATGGTTACCGAACGGATCTTATTCGTGATTGCCACGTACTATACGTGGTGTCCGTGGGGGGGCCGGCCGCGGCCAAGGTGGTGCGGGCCGGCATTTATCCCATTAAGCAGATCGATGGGGGAGAAGCCTTGGAAGTGCTGGCCAAATTGCAGACGGTCATGGCCGGTTCTCCACCGCCCTGGCTGGCCAAAATTCTGGGCGCTGATCCTGAAGATCGAATTCGATACCATCGTGATGAAGAACAGATCGCCAGTTAGCAAAAAGGGCATGTGATCATGCCCTTTTTTTTGACTGTGGTTCAGGCTCGTAACAGGGCCTTTGCCAGCCGCTCAGACAGTTGATCCTCGGTAAACTGAGGTTCGTTGGGGGGGTACAGTGAATCTTCATCAAACTCAAAACCATTGTCCCGCGCCAGTGCGAACATTTCTTTCATTTTTACACAGGCTTTCAGCTTCTCAGCCAGCTCGGGTTCGGATTTCGCCTTGGCAGAAAATCCAGCGATTGCTTCAACAGACATAGTGCTTATCTCTCTTACAGGTTGTTATTCAAGGTGCAAGGGAGCAATAGCAGAAAGCGGGCCAACAGCAGGGTTCTGAAACAGGATCTTGAAACGTGCTAAGTGATTGATTATCTGAAAGTGTTGCGCCCACGGAGCTGACTCCCTTGTGTGCTTTACGACAGCCAGTTGCTTCAGGGTGGGTTTACGACATTCCGGCCGTACGGGTGGCGGCCCAATCGGTGATGGCCGGCACAATCTCTTCCCAAGGGTAGTCAGTGACGGGTTCCACGCCCCTGGCCCTTAATTTATCCGCCGGGCCGTCGCCCACTTTCGCCACAAAGACAGCCTCACAGTCGCCTATTGTGTCCAGTATTTTCTGCAGGGCAGATCTGTCGCCATGTCCACCAAGACAATAGTGATCCACATGACGCTGTTCCACCAGCTGTACACCGGTTTCGTGCAGAGCATAAATGAAAAACAGTTTGGCGTGGCCGAAGTGTTCATCCACCGCTACGCCGTGTTTTGATGCCACCGCGATCTGAATGGCCATTGCTGTTTCCTTTCTCAGTAAGACGTAATCAATGACAGTCTTGCTGCAAAATTCACACCGCAGGATCAACAAAAAAACTGGTTCAGATCTTGCTCTATATCAATGTAATTACAGAAAACGGTGTAGTTTGTTCGAAATCCTGTGGCAGATACCACACAGCCTATGGCTTTCGTCGTGATTGCTTCACGTTTTTTGTAATGGGTCACCACTACGAAAATCCGACGTTACGACTTTGAGATAGAGAGAGGATCACATCATGGCAGAGTTCTACATTGAAAAAAACGAACGAGAAACCGGAGATCACCTGGTGCATTTTTCGAGCTGCAAAGTGCTGCCCCGAGCGGACAGCCTGCGTTATCTGGGGTCCATTGCCAGCTTTGACAGCGCATGGCAGGAAGGTAAAAAAGTGTATCACCAGGTAAGTGCCTGCACGGAGTGCGCGGCCAAGTATGCAATAGCCTGATGTGGAATTAGTGCTGGGTTACTGTGTCGTTAAGATTGGGGGATACCGGCTCAGGCATCCCCCAAACCAGTATCAGGCGACACTGGTTAGGGCCGACTTGTCCAGAGCCAGTAAAGCGGTCCAATCCGCGTCAATGATCTGCAGGTTTTTCTTGGCGCAGAAACGTTTTTCCTTTTCGTTGGCATCGGGCAGCATCACCCAGCCGCTGGGTTCACCCGCTGCATAGATGATATCGCTCAACACCATGCGCTCGGTGTCTCTCTGCATGCGCAAACCCATGAACAGATACTGCTTTTCTTTGCGGTATTCCTTCAGGAACGATGGAATGGCGAAGCCCCCCATCAGTTCAGTAATGTAGTCAACATAATCAGCATCCGATGCCACATAGTTGGCTTCCGGCCAGGGTGTACCCATGGGTTTGAACAGAATCGGCAGTGAGGTGTCCACTTCTTGCTGTTGAACCTCAGAGTATTCAGCACCATTATGCTGGTATATTTTGAAGCGAAAGTCGGTACCGGCCATACGGGCCAGGCCGACGATCAGAATATGCGGGCGTTGGCTATAACATTGCTGCAGTTGGGTGTCACGGTTGATGTCCACTACATAGTTGGGTTTAAGTTCTGTCAACCACCGGTGAAAGCCGGATTGCGTCCATTGGGTTTCAGCATAGGTTCTGGTGAGAAATTTCTCGATAAACTTGCGGCCACGCTTTTGTTCCAGGTTCATGGCAGCGCGAGGAAACTCATACATAAGCCTGGGCGCCATGGGTTTGCCATCGTTCATGGCCAAAATCAGGCTGTCGCTGTCTGCGGGAATTGCCTCGCCGTTCTCTGCATTCACCACGCCCTGTAATACGCCTGGGCCAATGTAAGGAACCACGTTACCTGTTTGGATACCGCTGATTAGATCCGCTAGTAGTTGTGTATCTGCCATGATATTGCCTCGCTCGTTATAGGAAACATAGAAGCTGCTTTAGTGGAAACACCTTCTTCTATAGGGAAAAACCAGTGGCAAGAAACACGCCAGCGTTAACTGCATGATTTTATGAAAGAATCGATTGTGCCTGTCGTAACAATGTCAGAGCGGGGGGCCTCCGGCGGATGTCTTTGGCGCATTTGCGACAAAAAAAACCGCTGCGCTGCCCCTGCGATTGACGCACATCAATTTGTTTAAATTGCCGCGCATAATTTGTTGTTATTACGACACCATTCCTGTTTGTGTAGCCTACAAAACGCCGACAGCGCGTTACCTGCTTAATCAATAAAACAATATAAAACAATAAGTTATCAAGGTGGTGCGCAGCTGGCACAGTGCCTGCACTTGGTTAGGCGTGTGCAGGCATCCACACCTTTCACTCATTGCAACGTTGTCTGCCGCACAAAGTTTCTTAAGGCCACCTAGCGCCTGGAAAAACCTAGAGGAGAACGATTATGGCAATGCGTCAATGTGCAATTTACGGAAAAGGCGGCATCGGTAAGTCAACGACTACTCAGAACCTGGTTGCTGCCCTGGCAGAAGCGGGTAAGAAAGTAATGATCGTGGGCTGTGATCCTAAAGCAGACTCCACTCGTCTGATTCTTCACTCCAAAGCACAGAACACCATCATGGAAATGGCTGCTGAAGCCGGCACCGTGGAAGATCTGGAACTGGAAGATGTATTAAAAGCCGGTTACGGCGACATCCGCTGTGTTGAATCCGGTGGCCCGGAGCCAGGTGTTGGATGTGCCGGTCGCGGTGTAATCACTGCAATCAACTTCCTGGAAGAGGAAGGTGCATATGAAGATGACCTGGACTTCGTATTCTACGATGTACTGGGTGATGTTGTATGCGGTGGCTTTGCTATGCCGATCCGTGAAAACAAAGCGCAGGAAATCTACATTGTGGTATCCGGCGAAATGATGGCGATGTATGCCGCCAATAACATTTCCAAGGGTATCGTGAAATACGCCAATTCCGGCGGTGTTCGTCTGGCTGGCCTGATCTGTAACTCACGTAACACAGATCGTGAAGACGAGCTGATCGAAGCTCTGGCTGCCAAGCTCGGCACTCAGATGATCCACTTCATCCCACGAGACAATGTTGTACAGCGTGCTGAGATTCGCCGTATGACCGTCATCGAGTATGACCCTAACGCCGGTCAGGCCGATGAGTATCGTGCTCTTGCCAACAAAATCATCAACAACGAAAAGCTGGTCATTCCAGAGCCTTGCACCATGGATGAGCTGGAAGAGTTGCTGATGGAATTCGGCATCATGGATGAAGAAGACCTGAGCATCGTAGGTAAAACTGCGGCTGACGAAGCCTAAGCAGTTCCGCCTGGGTGCGCTCAGGGTTTGTTCGGGATAGGGCAGATTAGCCCTATCGAATACGGTGGCGCAGATACAGCAGTCGCGCCACCTGTATTCGCGACCCGTCAACCTAAATAGAGAGGAGACTGACCATGTCTGTCATGTCACGCGATGAAGTTGAATCCTTGATTCAAGAAGTACTGGAAGTTTATCCGGAGAAGGCGAAGAAAGATCGTACCAAGCACCTTACGCCCAATGACCATGAAGTAGAACAGTCCAAAAAGTGCATCACCTCCAACAAGAAATCCTTGCCCGGTGTGATGACCATTCGTGGATGCGCCTACGCTGGTTCTAAAGGTGTGGTGTGGGGCCCCGTTAAAGATATGATTCATATCTCACACGGCCCTGTTGGTTGTGGACAATACAGCCGTGCTGGACGCCGTAACTACTACATCGGTACCACCGGTGTGAATGCCTTCGTTACCATGAACTTTACCTCGGATTTCCAGGAAAAGGACATTGTTTTCGGTGGTGACAAAAAACTGGCCAAATTGATTGATGAAATCGAAACCCTGTTCCCCCTGAACAAGGGTGTGACCATCCAATCAGAATGTCCTATTGGTTTGATCGGTGATGACATTGAAGCGGTTGCCAAGAAGAAAACCGCTGAGCATGGCAAAACCGTTGTCCCGGTTCGTTGTGAAGGCTTTCGTGGCGTTTCCCAGTCTCTGGGTCACCACATTGCCAACGATGCGGTACGTGATTGGGTGCTGAGCGCCCGTGACGAAGACGACAGCTTCGAAACCACTCCTTATGATGTTGCCATCATTGGTGACTACAATATCGGTGGTGATGCCTGGTCCTCTCGTATTTTGCTGGAAGAAATGGGTCTGCGTGTGGTTGCCCAGTGGTCCGGCGACGGCACCATTGCTGAAATGGAATTGACACCCAAAGTGAAGCTGAACCTGGTTCACTGCTATCGTTCCATGAACTACATCTCCCGTCACATGGAAGAGAAGTACAAGATCCCCTGGATCGAGTATAACTTCTTCGGCCCCACCAAGACCGTTGAATCCCTGCGTAAGATCGCCTCGCACTTCGATGAAACCATCCAGCAGAAGTGTGAAGAAGTGATTGAACGCTACCGTCCTGAGTGGGATGCTGTCATTGCGAAATTCCGTCCTCGTCTTGAAGGCAAGCGTGTCATGTTGTACGTCGGTGGTCTGCGCCCACGTCACGTGATCGGAGCCTATGAAGACCTGGGTATGGAAGTGGTTGGTACTGGTTATGAATTCGGTCACAACGATGACTACGATCGTACGATCAAGGAAATGGGTGATGCCACCTTGTTGTATGACGATGTCACCGGTTATGAGTTTGAGGAATTTGTGAAAGCCGTCAAGCCTGACCTGATCGGTTCCGGTATCAAGGAAAAGTATATTTTCCAGAAAATGGGTGTGCCGTTCCGTCAGATGCACTCATGGGATTATTCAGGCCCTTATCATGGCTTTGATGGTTTCGCCATCTTTGCCCGTGACATGGACATGACCCTGAATAACCCTTGCTGGAAAAAACTGCAAGCACCCTGGAAAAAGACAGAAGCTGCTGCTGACGAAGCTGTTGCCGCATCTGCTTAATTCCATAAACCATACCCAGTTACCCGCCGGACCACAGATTAGTGGCGCGGGAGGAGGCAAAGATCATGAGTCAGGAAGTTGACAACATCAAGCCGAGTTATCCCTTGTTTCGTGACGAGGATTATAAAGAGTCACTGAAGAACAAGCGTGAAAACTTCGAAGAAGTACACTCACAGGAAAAAATCGATGAAACGTTCCTGTGGACCACCACCAAAGAATACCAGGACCTGAACTTTCAGCGCGAAGCGCTGACAGTGAACCCAGCCAAGGCTTGCCAGCCTCTGGGTGCAGTACTCTGTGCCCTGGGTTTTGAGAAGACCATGCCATATGTGCACGGTAGTCAGGGTTGTGTGGCGTACTTCCGGACCTACTTCAACCGTCACTTCAAGGAGCCGATTGCCTGTGTATCCGACTCCATGACAGAAGACGCTGCTGTATTCGGTGGACAGAAAAACATGATGGACGGGCTGGAAAACTGTAAGGCAACTTACAAGCCTGACATGATTGCGGTATCGACCACCTGTATGGCTGAAGTAATCGGCGATGACCTGAACGCTTTCATCAACAACTCCAAGAAGGAAGGTCATGTTCCTGATGAGTACCCAGTACCGTTTGCCCATACCCCCAGCTTTGTGGGTAGTCACGTAACCGGTTGGGATAACATGTTCGAAGGCATGATTCGTTACTTTACTTTGAACTATATGGAAGACAAAGAAGTCGGTAGCAACGGTAAGATCAACATCGTACCCGGCTTCGAAACCTATTTGGGTAACTTCCGTGTTATCAAGCGTATGCTGAAGGATATGGACGTGGATTTCACCATGTTGTCCGATCCCGAAGAAGTGCTTGATACTCCAGCGGATGGTGAGTTCCGCATGTACGCCGGCGGTACCACGCAGGCGGAAATCAAGGATGCACCGAATGCGCACAACACATTCCTGTTGCAACCTTGGCATTTGCAGAAAACCAAAAAGTTTGTCACCAATACCTGGAAGCACGAAGTACCCAAAAACCTTATACCAATGGGCCTGGACTGGACCGATGAGTTCCTGATGAAAGTCAGCGAAATTACCGGCAAGGAAATTCCTGAATCCCTGGCCAAAGAGCGTGGCCGTCTGGTTGATATGATGACCGACTCCCACGCCTGGTTGCACGGTAAGCGTTATGCCCTGTGGGGCGACCCGGACTTTGTTGAAGGCATGGTCAAGTTCCTGCTGGAGCTGGGCTGTGAGCCTATTCATATTCTTTGTAACAACGCCAACAAGCGCTGGAAAAAGGAAATGGAGAAAATCCTGTCTGAGTCACCCTATGGTGCCAACAGTGAAGTGCACATTGGTAAAGACTTGTGGCACATGCGTTCGCTGGTGTTTACCGACAAGCCCGATTTCATGATCGGGAATTCCTACGGTAAGTTCATCCAGCGGGACACCTTGTACAAAGGCAAAGAGCATGAAGTGCCGCTGATCCGGATCGGGTTCCCGATCTTCGATCGACATCACCTGCATCGTCAAACCACTATGGGTTATGAGGGCGCCATGCAAATCCTCACTACCCTGGTGAATGCAGAGCTGGAGCGCTTGGACGAAGCCACCCGCGGCATGCAGACAACAGACTACAACTACGACCTGGTTCGTTAAGTAGTAACTTCTCCCAGAGGTTGTTTGTAGATCGTCCTTTATTCCGCAGCGGGAATTCCCGCCCGCTGCGGAACTTTTTAACGCGACTTGTCGCGATTAACCGCAACAGTGAGGTGGTGTTATGCCAAACGTAATGATTCGTAAAGATGAAGCGGGCAAGATGACGCTTTATGTCGCCAAGCGGGACCTGGAAGAGGATATTGTTTCCATAGAACATGAAGCGGAAGACCGTTGGGGCGGTGAGATTACCCTGGCGGATGGTTCCAGTTACTATGTGGAACCACTGACAGCGGCCCCTTCCTTACCCATCACCGTCCGCGCCAAGCGTGGCGAGGCAGGCTAATATGGTGTCCCAGGCTGTTAATGACGATGTGGCATTGCGCATCGGCCTGGCAGCGCGCGCGTTGCCGGATGTTGACGCAAAATCATTTGTTTCTGTAGTGATATCTGCTGTAGGTCAACCTATTACCACCAGCAAACTGTCAAAATTGCGCCTTAACCGGTTGAAGCAGGCCGGCAATGGTGTATTGGATATTGTGGATGAGCACGATTTGAAACGTGCACTTTCGTTTTTGAAAGGCCGTGGCATCAAGCTCGAAGCGGAACCGCTACCTGAAGTCAGTGCCTACCAGCCGGGAGATATGCCGGGTTCCATTCGGGTGGCCTGTAGCTCAGACAACGGCGATAAGATCGATGGCCACTTCGGCTCCTGTGAGCGATTCCTGATTTATCAGGTGGCCGCCGATGAGATCCGCTTGATAGAAATTCGCACCATACCCGAGATCGACCCGGAAGCGGACAAGAACAAACACCGCGCCGAGTTGATCAACGACTGTCATGTACTGTGTACCACCTCCATTGGGGGCCCGGCGGCGGCGAAAGTGATCCGTGAGGGGTTGCATCCTATCAAATTGAAGGCCGCTGCTCCCGCCGATGAATACATCGCAGAGCTGCAGACAGTGCTAAAAGTGTCCCCACCGCCCTGGTTGGCCAAGGTGATGGGTGAAAAGCCGGAACAGCGGGTTCGATTCAATCAGGAGGCAGCATCATGATTAACCGACATTCATTACAAGCCATTTTGGATTATGTGGATCAAAAGGGATTGAGTGAACAGACCTTAACTGAGTTGCGCGGTCAGTTCCCGGATTGTCATTTCACCTATTGCATGGACGATGACGTTATTTATTCTAAAGCCTATGCCGAAACGGAAGGTTATAACGTTTACCTGGTGGATTCCCGCGCTCACTGTTCCACGCTGACAGCGGATGCCGATGTGGCATCGGGTATTGTCTTTGCTGAAGTGGTGGCGGAAGAAGCCGCCTGAACAGGATGTGGACGTGATAATGGATTCCCGTTGCGATGATGACCTGACCCCCATAGCCGATTGCCGTATGTGTCAGTATCGGCGCACGCTGTTGCTGTCCGGGCGTTGCAGCCCCGGTGACAGCTGTGTCGTGGTGGACAGTGGGCGCCAGATCGATCGTTTCTTTCGCATCAACCCGGAGTTGGCACCTTTATATACCCAGGATAAGTTTTGGGAACGGCGGGCCATTGCCGCACGTTACCTGCCGGTGGAGAAGTTGACCCAACTGATGAACGATCCGGATGAGGCGGTGCGCCGCGCCGTGGCCTATCGTCTACCCCGGGAACAGTTGGTGGCCCTGATCGATGATGAAGACCGCGAAGTGCGAATTACCGTGGCAGACCGTTTACCTATCGAGCAGCTGGAGCGCATGGCGTCCGACGCCGACTACCTGGTGCGGGCCTACGTGGTGCAGCGCTTGCCGGTAGGCCGCTTGTTTCGGTTTATGCGTGATGCCGACCGTCAGGTACGCAAGCTGGTGGCCAAGCGGCTGCCGGAAGAAAGCCTGGGGTTGATGGCGATGGATCCGGAGCCCGAGGTGCGCCGGATTGTGGCCTCCCGCATGAGTGGGGAATCGGTGAAAGTCCTGCTGGATGACGAGGATTGGACAGTGCGTCTGGCGGCTGTGCTGAATGCACCGTTATCCTGTCTGGAAGCGATGACGGAGGATGCTGATCCTGAGGTGAGGGAAGCGATCCAGGAACGGCTGCTGGCGGAAAGCACCTCAAACACTGACTAGGATCAAGCCTTCCGGGTCGTGGGCGCTGATTAGAAAAATACCAAGCCCGACAGGCAGATAGGGTAGGCGGCCGGTATTTGAAGTTGCACCCTGTTCGTTTTCTGTACAAAACCTTCCAAAATTTGAGCTGAAACCATAGTGTAATAAGCGCGGTTTGGTGGTAGGTTACACGCATTTTGTGATCCACCACTAAAACGAGCAGCAGAACATGTCTAAGGAAACGGTCTTGACCGCGACACCCACCCATGTTTCAGATAGCCACGCAGCTGAGCTGGCACATGGCCCCAGCTGGTTGAAATGGCTGAAGATCGCCGGTTTGGTATACCTGCTTCTGGTTTCTGTTTCCCTGATTGGTGGTGGTTTCAAGCTGGCCGCCGGTGAGCACGCCAAGGAGCTGTTTGCTTTTGCCAGTAATCCGGTGGCCGGTTTGGTGGTGGGTACGGTTGCCACTGCTCTGATTCAGTCTTCCAGTACGGTTACCTCCATTATCGTGGGCCTGGTGGCAGGCGGGTTGCCGGTGGGGATTGCGATTCCCATGATCATGGGAGCCAATATCGGCACCACCATTACCAACACCATTGTCAGCTTGGGCCATGTGCGCCGGGGCGATGAATTCCGACGTGCATTTTCGGCGGCCACCATCCACGACTTCTTTAACATCATGTGTGTATTGATTTTTTTACCCCTCGAGATCATGTTCGGCTTCCTGGAGAAGGCGGGTGGCTGGCTCTCGACGCATTTGATTGGGGCGGAATCCATGTCCATGAAGGGGATGAATTTCATTAAGCCCGTGGTAAAACCGCCGGTCAAACTCATCGAGTCGACCATGAGCGGCCTGCCGGACATGCTCACCGGTGGGGTGATGATCCTGTTGGGTGTGTTGACCATTTTTGTGGTGATTACCTTCATTGGGAAGCTGCTGAAGTCCCTGATGGTGGGCAAGGCCAAGGATATTCTCCACTCTGCCGTGGGCCGTGGCCCCATCAGTGGAATTACCTCCGGTACGGTGGTGACTGTATTGGTGCAGTCCAGCTCAACCACCACCAGCCTGGTGGTTCCACTGGCGGGCAGTGGGGTCTTCTCCCTGCGCCAGGTTTACCCCTTCACCCTGGGCGCCAATATCGGTACCTGTATCACCGCATTGTTGGCAGCCACCGCCATTGTGGGCCCCAGCGCGGTTTTTGCGCTTCAAATCGCGTTGGTGCATTTGCTCTATAATGTATTAGGAGTGCTGGTTATTTACAGCATACCGTTCCTGCGTGAGCTGCCCATCAAGGGCGCCGAAAAAATCGCTGATGTTGCCGTGCGCAACAAACTGGTGGCCTTGGGCTACATCGCAGGGATGTTCTTTGTCATTCCTTTTGTGATGATCGGCATCAGCAATCTGATTGCCGCGTGATCCAGTCAGTGGGGAACCAAGCCATGAACGTAAAGCGCCAAGAGCTGGAACGCAAAATTGAAGAGATGGAAGCTGCCCTTGCCAGTATGAAGCAGCAGCTGAACCGGGCGGTGGAAGAAGAGCAGCACGAAAGTATCGAACATCTGGATGAGCACCTGCAGGAGATGGAACACAAGTGGGAAAACATCCGAGAGTTTTGGCCGATTGTGGTTAAGGAATTTCGTGAGCGCTTCGTTGCCAAAAAATAATCCTCTGGCAAACCAATTGCATTGACTCCATAAGGAAAACAGAGACACCGCTGCCCTGTTTTCCTTAACACCCTGACAAACGGGGAATTACAAGGAGCCATAGCATGATTACCCTTTTACTATTGGCCTGGTGCCGTGTCAGTTTTGTTGGCTTTGCGACAACCGTAGAGGAAATCCAACCATGAGCCTGAGACACGTCCACAATGGCGACGCAATCTACGCTGCCGTTCGTATCGTAAACGACGGATCTGTTCCTCATGCCGACGACAACGAGGTGTTTGCCGAAGTTGGCACCATGGGTATGTTGATCAACACCGGCCATCTGGAAGAAAACCCTAACGAAGAGTTGTTCCTGGTGAGCTTTCAGCTACCCAGCGGGGAATTGGGCCCACCTGTAACCTGTCTCGAGCATGAGCTGAGTACCACGCCACCGGTACCCCACGTTAAAGTATGACGGATTCTTCCAACCGGGATCTTGTTGTTCAGTACCATGATCGGACCAAGCATCGATTGGATGGCTATGCCAGGGGCCCTGATACCCTGGATTGGGATGCGCAACCGGACCCATTCCGGCGTTTTGACGGCGCTGAATGCATTGCCCTTCCGTTGGTGGCTGATCAGTTATCGGTGCCGTTTTCGAACCTATCATCAAGTGATCCAATACCCGTTCATTCGTTAGCGCTCACCAGTGTTTCCATCTTGCTGGAAAACGCGTTGGCACTCTCAGCCTGGAAACAATATGGTGCCGCCCGCTGGTCGCTGCGGGTGAATCCCTCCAGCGGTAATCTTCATCCCACTGAAACCTATGTGATCGCGGAGAGCGTAGCAGGGCTGGCTGATGGTGTTTACCATTATCGTGCCGATGAACATGCCCTGGAACTGCGTTGCGCCTTTTTGGAGGAGGGCGGCGACAGTGCTCCACGCGATGCAGCCCTACATGTGGCGTTTAGCTCCGTACATTGGCGTGAGGCCTGGAAGTATGGTGAGCGTGCCTATCGTTACTGCCAGCACGACGTGGGCCATGCGATGGCTGCAGTCAGTTACAGTGCCGCCGCGTTAGGGTGGAGCGCAAAACCTCAATTGCACATGGGCGATTGCAGTCTGGGCCATTTGCTGGGGCTCGAACGGGATGCGGATTATGGTGATGCTGAACATGAGCACCCTGACCTGCTCATGTCGATGGTGACAGACCAGTGCAGCAACCCTTGCCTGGATGTAGAGCGCTTATTGCTACGATCGCAACGAGGCACTTGGTTTGGGCAGGCTAATGTATTGGATCAACGTCACCTATACCAATGGAAACTGATCGACGACGTGAGTTCGGCCTGTGAAAAGCCGGATTCCGAACCTATGGTGATGAACGAGGAAAGCTGCGACCACACCACTCCGGGTGTTGCCGTTCCAACGAATCATCCGGGCTCGGCCGGCAAGCTGTTTCGTCGGCGCCGCTCAGCTCAGGCGTTTGATGGTAAAACTGAAATGCCGCTACCTGCTTTTGTGCGTTGTTTGGATCAATTGCAGGTTCGCGCCTCCATGGCACCCTGGAGCGCTGCACCGTGGTTGCCCCAGTTGCACCTGATCCTGTTTGTTCATCGGGTGGAAGGGCTTGCACCTGGGCTGTATGCAATGCCACGAAGTAAAAAAGGGGAGGGCATGATGCGCCAGTCACTGCGCCGGGAATTTCTGTGGCAACAGGCAGAAGTGGCCCCTCCAAGCCTGCCGCTATACTGTTTGTTTCTGGCCAAAGCAGAACGCACCATCTCGAAATTAAGTTGCCAGCAGTCCATTGCCGGTGACAGTTGTTTTAGTGTGGCGATGTTGGCTGAATTTGATGCCGCGCTGATACAAGGTTCCTGGCATTACCGCAGGTTGTTCTGGGAGGCGGGGGTAATGGGGCAGGTGTTGTACGTGGAGGCGGAGGCCGCCGGCCTGCGTGGCACCGGAATCGGCTGTTACTTTGATGACCCCGTGCATGAATTGCTCGGAGTATCTGATCATACTCTCCAAAGTTTGTACCACTTCACCGTGGGTGGCCCGTTAGTGGACCACCGCATCACGACCTTACCGCCATATCCCCGGAATCGTTAGCCCCTAATTATCGGCCTTGTGTTCATCTGTGGTTGGGACGGTGATCTGGTGAGGCTTGTGTAAAATTACTGATAATTATTTAAAAAACATTACCTTACCGACAGGAATGAGATGAGGGGATATAAGTCGTAGAGACGTATATCTCGGGTGATTAGGTGAATTTAAATAAGTGCTATATCATTGTTTATCAGATAGTTAGGAAGATAAATGTACGGATGTGGATAGGTTGATATCGTACTCAAGACGGTTGATTTGGGGATATACGTTTTTGGTACGTAGATGTAAATGTTAAATGGTGCCATGTAGTTTGATTCGTTTTAAGTGATATTCGGCTTCGCCGGAGCGCTATAAGTTTGGGTAGTGGTATTAAATATTTGAGTGGCTGATAGTGATCACGTTTGTTGAACTCTACCAGCAATGAGTGTTGCAATTGTATTATCCAAGTAGCGCTGAAACATAAATTGCGTGGTTTTAAATAGGTCTAGCAGGCTGTTGAAGGTCGACCAACGAACCGT
>MDSW01092906.1_pt1 | contig 164654 bp, 150 predicted proteins | sample 811171 | NCBI WGS metagenome assembly MDSW01 (sample SAMN05326641, study PRJNA326480) | marine metagenome | isolation source: seawater | place: Atlantic Ocean: North West | collected 2012 | reverse complement strand
TGTGTTCAAGATTGTGCTGGAACATGGGGTGGTACAGCTGTAGAAGATGAATGTGGTGTATGTGATGCTGATGCTTCAAATGACTGTGTTCAAGATTGTGCTGGAACATGGGGTGGTACAGCTGTAGAAGATGATTATGGTGTTTGTGGTGGAACAAATGAATGTTTATTAAGCTCTCCAATTCCACAAAATACTTTTACATTATTAAGTACTGGGGCAGTTTTATATCACTCTACAAATGATATGGTAGGTTTCCAATTTGATATAAATTGGTGCAGTGATACTAACCTATGTCCTTCAAGTTCTGATAATCCATTGATTAATTCAGCTTCAGGAGGTCAAGCAGCAGATTGGACAATTGCATTTGACAATGATACTGATTCATCTGAAATATTAGGTTTCTTTATAGATGATGAGCTTATGGATTATACGATACCTGCTGGATGTGGTGTATTAACTGTATTAGATTTTAGTGGTGATGTTCATAGTGTGTCTGATGGAAATTGGTCTGGTCCTGGAGCAGTTCCATTAAACTTGACTTTTGATGAATGTGATGGATGTAATGATCAACTTGGGGCAGAATATCCTGATATGTTTATTTTAAATCAAAATTATCCAAATCCATTTAATCCAATAACAAATATTGAGTTTACAACATTTGAAAATTCATTTGTTAGATTGGCTGTTTTTGATATAAATGGTAGACATGTTAAAACATTGGTATCAAATTATTTAACTGAAGGATCTCATTCAATAAAATGGGATGCTAAAAATAGCTTTGGTCAAGAAATGCCTTCTGGAGTTTATATTTATCAGTTGACAACAAATAATATGATTTCATCAAAACGAATGACACTATTAAGATAGAAAATGTAAAAGGCTGCATGTAAATGCAGCCTTTTAGTTATATGTTATTTTTTATATTAGTTTCAATTCTTTTTCCAAATAACTTTAAATATGAAGAAGGTGATTGGTTTACATTATCTAATCCAGAATCTATTAATTCAATTACTTCTACAAATGACGAAATTATATTTTGTTCTGATAATGGAATATTTAAATATAATATGTTAACATCAAGTTTTAATTATCAAGAGGAGTATTTGAGAGAATTTGAATATTCGAAGTCATTAATTGTTCATTATGATGACTATAGAGATTATCTATGGTACTTAAATGAAAATAGTTTGAATTATAAGCCAAGAATTAGTTCTTTTTGGAGAAAAATAGATTTTTACGAAATAAATCTTAGCACTTATAGAAATATTATCAATATTGGATCTGACTATAATTATATATACCTTGATTTAGGGAATACTTACAAAGTATTAAATCCTATAACTGGTAAAGTTATAGAAGATCAAGATTTGGTTATAAATATTGATAGTATTAATTGGTCTAGTTCGATCAATAATGATTACAATAATTTTGATCTTACAAAATATTATTCTTTTGAAGGCTATAATGTTATATCTAATAATTTGATTAATGATAATGGTGTGAATTTGAATGTTACGGCGATCTTTAAAGATAAATATCATGATTTATGGATAGGGACTGATAAAGGTGAAATCTTTTATTGTGATTCTAAAATGAATAATATTAAAAAAATCAAATCTATTCCATTAATTACAGATATAAATATGTCTTATTATGATGAATATGGAAATTGGTGGTTTAGTTCTAATGATAATGTTATAGTTAATGAAAAAATATCGATTGGAGATGAATTAATATTTTTTTCAAGGTGGATAGAAGACAAGAATGAATGGATTAATTATACTAATAGAAGTTTTAGGCATATTTTTTCAAGAGATATTACTTCATTTCAAAGATTAGATAATTGGTTGTATATCGGTACAACTAAAGGTTTGCTTATTTATGAGATTAATACAAAAAAATCATTTTTAATAGATTCAGAAAAAGGGTTGTTATCTAATCAAGTTAATGATATTATTTATTTTAATAATAATATCTACATTGCAACAAATAAAGGAGTAAATATTTTATCTACATTTGGTAATATTTTATTATCAATTGATATTTTTAATTATTTTAATGATTCTAATATTTTTGATTTTAACATTAGTGAAGATCAATTTATTATTTCTTCTGAATTAGGCTTATTTGAGTATATCTATGATTCAAATAAAATAGAATTGATAACAGAAAAAAAATATTTAAAAGCTTTTATTAATAATAATAAAGATTTTATACTTTCTAATAGAAACAAGATATTTAAAGTAACTGATAATAATAGAGAATTATTAATAAGTTTAGATAAGATTAAAAATGTTTGTTTTTGTAATAATTATTTATGGATAAATAGCATTAATAAGTCTATTCTATTTAATTTAAATGATAATCAGTCATTTTCTTACTATCAATCTGATGGTATTATTGGAAATGTTATTAATCATATAGGATGCGATGATTATTGGGTTTGGTTTTCAACTAATAAAGGTATATCTATGTATAATTGGAGTAAATATCATAATAATGAGAAATAAGTTAATAATTATATTATCATTATTATTATTCTCTTGTTCAATGAATAAAGTAGATTTTGAGCAACCTACTTTTAATTTTATAAAGGTTAATATACTTGGGATAGAAGAATTTGAAAATAAAATTAATTCTCAGTTAATTATTACTATTCCTAATAATAAAATGGTTTTTTATAAGGATAAGAACGGGTTTATATCTAATTTATCTTTTAATGTAATAGTTAATGATCTTAATAATAATATTATATTAAATAATTCGTGGGATGAACAGGTTATAGAAAATTATTTTGAAGATACTAAGTCAAATAATAAATTAGTGATAAATAAAAACTTATTGCTTCCAGAGGGTGATTATTCATTAAATCTATTTATTAATGATTATAATAATCATCTATCTTGGTATAAAAAAAATGATTTCACAGTTGACAGAAAAATAAATTTTCCTGAGATATTAATTTATCAAAAAAAGAATAATCAATTTAAGCATATTATGAAGGACCAAATTTTAGATTTAGATACGATTTGGATTAATTCTGTAACCTCTGATAATCTTAATCAATTTGAAATAAATTATAGATATTATTCGACTACTTTAGACACTTCAAATTTAGTATTTGAAAGTAAGGTTAATACTGATATTTATAGTGAATATTATCCTATAGAAATAATTAATGATTTTTTTAATACATTAGAAATAAATATGGTTTTAAATGATAAAAATAAAAAGAAAGTTATTAATTTTAATAGAGAAGTTGATATCGATTTTGATTATAGTTTATTAATTGGTCCTATGCAGTATATTCTTGAAAATAGTGATTTTAGTTTATATAGAAAGTATAATTCACTTAATGATAGTACTAAAATTGAATATATAATGAATTATTGGAATTTAGATAATAATGAAAAGAATAATTTATTTGAAGAATTTTATAAAAGAGTTATATATACTAATAAAAATTTTGGTTATAGTTCTGCATCTGGATGGGAAAGTGATAGAGGGAAAGTTTATATTATTTATGGAAAACCAATAGATGTAAAAAATCAGTTTGATATTGATGGTGATTATGAGATTTGGATATATAAAAATAATTTGCAGTTTGTTTTTATTAATAGATATGGAATTTATGAATTATATAATCAAAATTATTAAATTGCTTTAATTATGGGAAAATTTTCATATTCAAGAATTAATACTTACAATCAATGCCCGCAAAAATATAAAATCCAATATATAGATAAAGTATATTCTTCTAATAATAGTATTGAAGCATTCATGGGTAAAAGTGTTCATGATGTATTAGAGAGAATTTATTCTATAAAAAATTTAAAAAATAAATTTATTTCATTTGATTTGTTAATGGAAATGTATTGTGAATATTGGGAAGAACAATGGAATGAGAATATATTTATTTCAAGATTTAAATATAACCAGATTAAAAATGATAAAAGTATTATTTTTAATAATAAGTCTATTGAACAAATATATTATAAAAAAATGTTCGAAGATGGTAAAAGATGTTTATCGAATTATTATAAAAAATTTAATGATTCAGGATATTTAAGACAAAATGTTCTAGCTGTTGAATATAAATTTAATATTAAAATTGGTAATTATGAATTTATAGGTTTTATTGATAGAATTGATAAAGATGATAATATTATTAGTATAATTGATTATAAAACTGGAACAAAACCTCACACCTTATCTAAATTAAAAAAAGATTTACAATTATATATTTACGAAATGGTCATTAGGAATAATGATGATTTCAAAGGAATAGAAAAAATAACTCTAAATTTATTTTATTTAAAAAAAGATACATACTTATCATGTATGCATAGTAATGAAGAGATTTATAAATTAGAAAAGAAAATATTGCATAATATAGAATTAATAGAATCTGATAAAATTTATAATGGTAAGGAGAGTATATTATGTGATTGGTGTTATTTTTGGAGTGAATGTGAATATAAATCAATAAATAATCCATCAATAAGGATAAATAGAAATGAGTTTTTTAATAACTTGCCCTAAAAGTAAAAGTGATTTTGATTCTTATTATTATTTAAGATGGAAGATTCTTAGAAAACCATATGATCAAAAAATAGGATCTGAGAAAGATTCTAGAGAGTTAGATAGTTATCATATTATGGCTTCTAATTCAGATGGAAAGTTGGTTGGTGTGGGTAGGATTCATAGATATGACGAAAAAAAATCTCAAATTAGATATATGGCAGTAGAAGAAGATTATAGAAAGAAAAATGTAGGGATGTTAATACTAAATAAATTAGAAATTTATGCAATCAATAATTCAATAGATAGTATATATTTAAATTCAAGAGAATCTGCTTTAGGATTTTATATTAAAAATGGCTATAAAATTATAGAGAAATCACATGTATTATTTGGTAATTTACAGCATTGGTTAATGATGAAAAATATTAAAAAATAATATGAGCAGTCCTTATTTAAAATTTGCATATCATACATTTGGCTGCAAAGTAAATTTTGCTGATTCATGTATGATTTCAAGGCAACTTGTAGAACAGGGCTTGTCTCAAGTTAATATAAATGAAGATGCAGATATATTTATATTAAATACTTGTTCAGTTACAGAAAATGCTGATAGAAAAGCTCAAAAGTTTATAAAGAAACTTAATATTAAATATCCGGGATCTAAAATAATTGTGACTGGATGTTATGCAGAATTAAAGCCTACAGAAATAAGTAAAATTAAAGGTGTTTCAAAAGTAATAGGTTTAAATGATAAATTCAATACTGAGGAATATTATAATCTCATCAGTGAAAATATTATTACAAAAAGCCCAACTACTGTTAATGATTTCAAAATTTCATATTCATTAAGTGAAAGAGTTAGAGCTTTTATTAAAATCCAAGATGGTTGTGATTATATTTGTTCTTATTGTACGATACCTAAAGCAAGAGGTAAAAGTAGAAGTGGCAAAATAGTAGAAATAATTAATGTGATTAAAGATTTAGTAAATAATGGTATTAAAGAAATTATTTTAAGTGGAATTAATATTGGAGACTTTGGCAAGGGTAATAATGAAAATTTATTAGATTTATTGAAAGAAATTGAATTAGTTAAAGATTTAGATAGATATAGAATATCATCTATAGAACCAAATTTGCTTAGTGATGATATTGTAGACTTTTTATCTAAATCAAAAAAAGCACTTCCACATTTACATATTCCTTTGCAGTCTGGAAGTGAAAAAGTTTTAAAAAATATGAGGAGAAGATATACTGCAAAAGATTATAAAATTTTAATTAATAAGCTAAATAAAATTATTCCAAATATCTGCATAGGAGTTGATATTATTGTTGGATATCCTACTGAAAGCAAAGAAGATTTTTTAGAAACTTATGAATTTATTAATGAGTTAAATGTTAGTTATTTGCATGTTTTTAGTTATTCAGATAGGGCTAGTACTTATGCAAATAGTCTAAATAGCAAGGTGTCAAGTGAAGAAAAAAAATATAGAAGAAAGTTACTGCAAAAATTGTCAAAGAGTAAGTTTTCCTCGTATGTAAATAATAATTTAAAGAGTTCTAAAAAAGTTTTGTTTGAGAATTATAATAATGGAATATTGGATGGATTAACTGAGAATTACATAAGAGTTTATAGCCCAGGTGAAAAAAAATTTATAAATCATATTAAAAAAGTTAATTTAATAAATTATGCAAATAATGATGTATATGGAGAATTAATTGCCTAATAATTTTTGTCAAATAGCAATTGCAGGTAATATAGGTGCAGGTAAAACTACATTAACTAAAAAATTATCTAAGGATTTAAATATAAATCCAATTTTCGAATCAGTTGATGATAATCCATATCTTGAAAGCTTTTATGGTGACATGAGCAGGTGGAGCTTTAATCTTCAAATATTTTTTTTACATAAAAGGTTTTCTAATCAATTAGAATTAATTAATTCAAAACAAAGTTTTGTTCAAGATCGTTCAATTTATGAAGATAAAGAAATCTTTGCTAAAAATTTAAATGATATGAAATTAATGTCAGACATTGATTGGGATACCTATTGTAATTTATTTAAAGATATGATTCAATTTGTTGATCAACCAGATCTTATAATATATTTAAAAGCAAGTACGAGTACATTAATATCTCGAATAAAAAATAGAAAAAGAGATTTTGAAGTTGATATATCACCAGAATATATTCATAGTTTAAATATATATTATGACAAATGGATTTCTAAAATCAATAAGGATAAAGTGCTTATTGTTGATTCAGATAATTTTAATATCTTTAAAGATTCTGATAAATACTTAGATATCAAAAAATCAATATTAAAAAAAGTTCCAACTTTATGTTAACAAAAATAGCAGTTTTTGCATCTGGGACAGGGTCTAATTTTATTAATATAGTAAATAAAATAGATCAATATAATTTAAATGCAGAAGTAATTTTATTAATTTCTAATAATCCAAATGCAGGAGCAGTAGAATTTGCAAAAAAAAATAATATTAATGTTAAAATTGTTAATAAATACAGATATAAAGAAGAAAAAAATATTAATAAAGAGTATAAATTATCTTTAAAAGAAAATAAAATTGATTTAATTTTACTTGCAGGATTTATGAAGAAAATTCCAATTGATTTAGTTAATATTTATAAAGATAAAATTTTAAATATACATCCTTCTTTATTGCCTAATTATGGTGGAAAAGGTTTTTATGGAATAAATGTGCATAATGCTGTTTTCAACTCTAAAGATAGATTTTCAGGAGCAACTGTGCATTATGTAAATGAAAAATATGACAAAGGTCCTGTTCTAATTCAAGAGAAGGTAGATGTGCGAAATTGTAATAGTCCTGGTGAGATTGCAAAAAAAGTATTAGAAGTTGAGCACAGGATTTTTCCAAAAGCTTTAAAAAAATATTTAAATAAAGAATAATTAATAATGAATAAAATTAAAAGAGCAATAATTAGTGTTTGGGATAAAACAGGCATCGTAGATTTAGCAAAATTTTTAGTTGCTAATGAAATTGAGATTATTTCAACAGGTGGTACAAAAAAAACTTTAGAAGAAGCTGGCATCCCGGTTTTATCTGTATCTACATTAACAAATCAACAAGAAATTATGGATGGAAGAGTAAAGACAATTCATCCAAATTTATTTGGAGGTATATTAGCTGATAGATCAAATAAAAATCATATGAATGATTTAAACTTGATTAATTCAAAATTAATTGATTTAGTTGTTATCAACTTATATCCTTTTATTAAAGAAGCTGTAGAGAAAAAATTAAAACTTGAGAAATCTATAGAATTCATTGATATTGGTGGACCGTCAATGTTAAGAGCTTCAGCAAAAAATTATAAGAATGTTATTCCAATATGTAATTCTAGTCAATACGAAAATTTTATAAATCAATACAAACAAAATAATGGGTTGTTTTCTGATGAAGAAAGAGTTTATTATGCTAAATCAGTTTTTGAGTTAACAATGAAATATGATTATGCAATTAATCAATATTTTATAGATAATCAAAAATCTAATAATAATTTATTATTGTCTGATAATTTTTCAATTAATTTAAATAAAGATACAGACCTTAGATATGGAGAAAACCCTCATCAAGAATCTTCTTATTATTTACCTGAAGGTCAAGAAAAAATATGGAATAAAATACAGGGAAAAAAATTATCTTATAATAATTATTTAGATATGGAGTCAGCTAGCAGTATAGCCTATGGTTTTGATAGTTTGTGTTGTGTAATAATCAAACATTCTAATCCGTGTGGATTTGGATTTGGAGAGAATAATTTAGCAGCTTATAATAATGCAGTAAGTACTGATCCTGTAAGTTATTTTGGAGGAATTGTTGCTTTTAATTCAGAAGTTGATGCTGAAGAAGCAAGTAAAATGGTAGAGGTCTTTCTTGAATGTATTATAGCACCTTCATTTACTGCTGAGGCAATTAATATATTTTCTAGTAAAAAAAATCTTAGAATTATTGAGTTAGATAAAAGTAAAATTTTTTCTAATGCAAATGATTTAGCAATAAAGTCAGTTTTTAATGGTTATTTATTTCAACAGAAAGATCAAATTATTAATAGAGATTTTAAAGTGGTAACTGATAGAAAACCAGATGAAGAAGAAATGAATGCATTATTACTAGGATGGGAAATAGTTAGATATGTTAAATCTAATGCAATAGTTATAAATAATTCAAAAAAACTACTGGGTGTTGGAGCAGGTCAAATGTCTAGAGTTGATTCTGTTAAAATTGCTATTAGAAAATCTAAAGAAAATGATTTAAATTTAGTAAGTTCAATCATGGCATCAGATGCTTTTTTCCCATTTTCTGATTCTTTGGAAATAGCATCTAAAGAAGGAATTGAAGGAATTATTCAACCAGGTGGTTCAATAAAAGATCAAGAAGTAATAGACTTTGCAAATAAAAATAATTTATTTATGGTTTTTACTGGTGAAAGACATTTTTTACATTAATTTTTTAAGGTTGAGAATATGATAGATAATTTTAAAAACTTTTTTTCTGGAATTTTTTCTGGTGATATAGCAATAGATTTAGGAACAGCAAATACGATTATTTGGATAAAAGGAGAAGGTATAGTTTTAAATGAACCTTCCGTAGTAGCTCGTAATATAGTAGATGATAAGATTATAGCAGTTGGTGATGAAGCTAAGCAAATGTTGGGAAGGACAAATCCAAAAATTGAAACTATTAGACCTTTGAAGGATGGTGTTATAGCAGATTATAAAATGACAGATGCTATGATTCAAGGATTTATGAGAAAAATATCAAGAAGTAGAATTTCAAGACCTCGAATTGTTATTTGTATTCCTTCAGGAGTAACAGATGTAGAACAGCGGTCTGTTCGAGAATCTGCAGAACATGCAAATGCTAGTGAAGTGCATTTAATAGAAGAACCAATGGCTGCTGCAATTGGTATTGGCCTAGATGTTAGTAAACCAGTTGGAAATATGATTGTCGATATTGGAGGAGGAACAACTGAGATTGCAGTTATTTCATTAAATGGAATAGGTGCAATGGAAACTATAAAAGTAGCAGGTGATAAGCAAACTTTAGCAATAGTTGGGTGGTTTAAGTCGCAACATAAATTAGAGATTGGTGAAAGAACTGCTGAAGATATTAAATGTAATGCTGGTACAGCAGTAAGGACAAAGGGTGAACAGATTTCAGTTAAAGGTAGGGACCTTATAACAGGGATACCTAAAACTATTGAAATATCATCTGATGAAATAAGGCAAGCTTTAGCTGAGACAGTTTTTCAAATAACAACAGCTATTAAAAAAGCATTGGATAAAACGCCTCCTGAACATGCTTCTGACATTATTGACTATGGTATAGTATTAACTGGTGGTGGTGCACTATTAAAAGATTTAGATGTTCATATAAAAAATAAGACAGGTTTGCCTGTTCACATAGCTGAAGACCCGTTGTTTTCTGTTGTTAAAGGTACGGGAATGGTATTAGAGAACATTAAAAAATATTCTGAAGTACTCATTAATCCCTAAATGAGTTATCCTAAAACATTCTTTATAAACAAACGACTAATAACATTATTTATATTTTTATTTTTTTCTATATTTTTATTTTTTAGTAATAAATCTAAATATGTTGAAAAGATTGAAAGAAATATTATTGATTTTACATCGTTTGTGATTTATCCTAAAACATGGTACGAAAATATCCTTTATATAAAATCAAATAATGAGTTACTAGCACAAAATATAACTCAGTTAAAGTTGTTAAATTCAAAGTTGATTAATTATCAAAACGAAAATATTAAATTAAGAGAAATGCTTAATTTTAAAGAGTCTTATCCTAGATTAAGTTTACTTCCTGCTAATAAAGTTAATGATAATTTCACTTCTATTTTTTCAATAATAATTAATGTTGGGCTTGATGAAGAGATTGAAAAAAATCAGCCAGTTATAGATATGAATGGACTTGTTGGTAAAACAATAACTATAGGTGATGTTGCTTCGAAGGTTCAATTGATTACAGATAAAAATTTTGCTGTTTCTGTGAAAGTAGGAGAAGAAATGGCTTTAGCAATTTTTAAACCAACTTTTGGTAAATATGGATATTTGGAAGGTGTTTTAAAGACATTAAAATTACAAGAAGGTGAAATTGTTTATACTTCAGGAGTTTCTGAGATTTATCCTTCAGATATTCCCGTTGCTAAAGTAGTTTCATTTACAAAGGATCAAGATAAGTTAACTCAAAATGTAGTTGTAGAAATCTTAGCAAAAATAAACGAATTAAATTATGTATTTGTTGTTAAATAATTATAAGATTATAATTAGTAATTTTTTATTTACTTTTGTATTAATTCTTTTTCAAAGTTATTCCCCATCTATTATAACTTCAGAAGAATTTTTATCAATTAAATTTGATTTCCTGCTTATTTATTTAGTCTATTTATCTTTCTTGTATAGAGTCTATTTGATAATAATTTTTGCTTTTTTTATTGGTTTTTTCCAAGAATTGCTAATTCAATCTAATACAATAGGTCTTTATTCATTCCTTAAAGTTCTATTTGTTTATTTTATTGGTTATTTAAAGGATTCAAATAAAATATGGAATATGCAATTTAAATTTCTATTTTTACTGACATTAATATTTTTTCATAATTTTCTATATCATTATATATTTATTAATGATATTAATTTTTATGCAATATTCTACATTTTAATTGAAGCGTTTATAAACTTAGTATTAATAGTAATCATAGATAAGGTAATCTATAATGGTAAAATATTTTAAATTAAATGTATACTAAATCAAATAATCATAGATATAGAAAAAGTATAATATTATCAATATATATACTTTTGATTTTGCTAGTTTTTTTTAGATATTTTAAATTGCAAATTTTAGATTATAGTAAATATCAAGAAAAGGCTGGAAACAATAGTCTTAGAAGGATTGAATTAGAGGCCCCAAGAGGAATTATATATGATTTAAATAATAAACCTATTGTTGATAATCAATTTATATATGATTTAAATATTATACCTAAGGATTTTGACTCAAAAACATTTAATTATGATTTGATGTATAAAATTGCAGGTATAAATGGAAGTACAATCGACTCTATTGTATCTTTTAATAGCAATTCTATAAAAAAATTTAAACCGGTTCTTATAGGAAGAAATATTGATTTAGAAAAAAAATCAAAATTAGAAGAGAATAAATTGGATTTAAAAGGTCTTTATTTTTCAAATTCACAAATAAGAACTTATATGATGGATTGCAATTTATCTCATGTCTTAGGTTATTTAAGAAAAAAAGAAAGCTTGATTGGTTTTAGTGGTGTTGAAAAATATTATCAGAATGAATTAAAGGGAATTAATGGTATAGAATATCATAAAGTTGATCGTTTTTCTATTGATCAAGGTGTATTTGATTGTGATGGCAATATTTTACCAATTCAAGGTGATAATTTGCATTTAACAATTGATTCTAATCTTCAATCTTTTTCTGAGCAATTAATGGATGATAATGTAGGTTCTATTATCGTAATGAATCCAGAATCTGGTGAAATTTTAACTATGTTAAGCAAACCTGATTATGAATTAAGCTCCTTTGCTGGAGAAATACCTAAGAAAGTATGGAGTGAAATTAATAATAATAGTAATAAACCTTTTAATAATAGAGCAATACAAAATTATTATCCACCAGGCTCAATATTTAAATTAGTTTTATCAGCAATTGTTTTAGATAAAAACTTAATAAGTAAAAATAGAACAATTAATTGTAATGGTGTTTATGATTTTTATGATACTAAATTCCGTTGTTGGAAAGAAGATGGTCATGGAAAAACTAATTTAAACAAAGCGTTACAGCAGTCTTGCAATATATATTTTTATAATTTAATACAAATGATAGATTTTGATATGTGGTCTTCGGAAGTGAAAAAATTTGGTTTTGGAAATATTACAAATATAGATTTAAATGGTGAAAAAAAAGGTGTTGTGCCTGATAGACAATTTATGACGAATCTCTATAAGGATAAGGGTGGTTGGTCTGCTGGTCATTTATTGAATTTGTCAATTGGTCAAGGTGAGGTTATGGTCACTCCTATACAAATAGCAAATTTGATTAATATAATACAAAATGAAGGATATTCAATTACTCCTCATTTAAATAGGGATAAGACTGTAGAGAAAAATATAATTAATTATGATAAAGATGTCTGGAAGACCATAAAGCAATCGATGTATGATGCTGTTAATAAAGATAAGGGGACAGCATATAAAGCTAAAATAAATAAAAAGGGTGCTAAAGTATATGGTAAAACAGGTACGGCTCAAATATGTTCTAATTGTGATTTATTGCCTCATGCTTGGTTTGCTGGATTTTTAGAGTTAAATAAAAAAAAATACTCCATAGTAATTATTGTTGAGAATGGAGGGAAGGGTTCTAACATGCCATCAATTATGGCAAGAAAAATTTTTCAATATATAGCAGATATAAATGCTTAAAGGATTGTTTGATTTTAAAAATTATTTTATTACAATTCGCTGGGTTGTATTAATTCCTATTATTATATATAGTATCATAGGTATAATGGCTTTAAGTAGTACAAGTAATTTTACTAATTTTATATCATCTACTTTTTATAAGCAATTATTATGGGCTTTAATTGGTACTATTGTTTTTTTATTAGTTCAATTTGTAAGGATACAATTTATTTATGATTATGCATATGTATTTTATTTAACAATTTTAGTTTTATTATCGATTACTTTTTTATCTCCTGTAATTGAGGGGTCGCAAAGATGGATAGTGCTTGGTAAAATATATTTTCAGCCTTCAGAATTAGGAAAAATTGTTTATATAATTGGCTTGTCTAGATTGTTTAATGATTATCGAATTAAAGATAGATTTAGTATTTTTTTTATCTTTTTATTGTTCATATCAATTATTCCGCCTCTAATAATATTTAAACAACCAGATTTAGGAACAGCAATAATTTATTTATCATTAATTTTACCAATTTTATATTGGTCTAATTTTGATGTAAAATTAATATTATTAATGATTTTTCCATTTGTAAGCATGGTAGCATCTTCAAGTATAGTTTTCTATTATATATGGATGGTATTTGTATTGTGTTATTTGTTTATTATTAATAAAACAATTTTATTTAAAATGTTTCACTTTACAATAAACTTATTTACAAGTGTAGCAACTCCATACATATGGACAAATGTTTTAGAAAATCATCAAAGAAATAGAATTATTTCATTTATAGATCCATTTAGCGATCCTATGGGTAATGGATATCAAGTTATTCAATCAATGATTTCTATAGGTTCAGGTGGGTTTTGGGGTAAAGGTTTAGGGGCTGGTACTCAAACGCATTTAAAATTTCTTCCTGTGAGAGACACAGATTTTATTATATCAGTTGTATCAGAAGAAATGGGCTTTTTCGCTATAACAATTATTTTATTATGTCTAAGCTGGTTTGTTTATTGGGTTGTTGATTATTCTCAAAGAATTGAAAATAATTTTATTAGTACTTTATTGATAGGATTATGCAGTTTAGTTTTCATGCATGTTATTATTAATATGTCTATGATATCTGGCTTATTACCCGTCACAGGGCTTCCCGTCCCATTTATAAGTTATGGCGGTTCATTTTTCTTGACCTGCAGTATTGGGATAGGTCTCATTAACAATATTATTAATAATCATATTTAATATTTTAATAGATTGAATTTTATAGATTTCAATTTGTAAATTATAACATATTGAAACCACTTAAAATATATCATTTAACATCTGAGCTATTTCCATATGTTCAGTCAACATCTTTATCCGAATTCTCTAAATCGATATCTATTTTTCTAAACGATCAGGATAATTTTGATATGCGAACAATACATCCTAAATATGGATTTATTAGCGAGAGAAAATATATATTAAGAGAAGTAATTCGATTAAAAGATATGAAAGTTGATTTTTCTGGAAAAACAGAGTTGACTAATGTTAAGTCTGCATTTATTCCCAATACAAGATCTCAAGTCTATTTTTTAGAATTTAATGATTATTATAAAGATTTACCGGATTTACTATATAAATCAAGAAATGGAAGAGTTTATAAGGATAATGCAGAAAAATTTTCATTTTTTGTTGAATCTTCTCTAGAGACATTAAAAAAATTATTTTGGGTACCTGATGTAATAATTTTTAATGATTGGCAAACATCAATGTTGCCTCTTCTTCTTCAGGGAAGAATCAAAAATGACCCGTGGTTCAAAGATATTAAAACAGTTTTTTTCCTTCATAGTAACTCTTCTTATTATAATTTCCCTAATACTTTATTTAATAATTTAGGTATTGAGCATAACAAGAGAAAAGGAAGTCAAAATTTAATGGAAATTGCAATTAATAATGCAGATTTTACTTTTGTATTTGATGATTTGAAAGATAAAAAAGTAAAGTCATTATTAAAAAGTAATAATCATAAAATTATTGGTTCAATAGATAATTTGAAAAGTTCTGAGAAACTGGATGTATTTAATTCTATTAGTAAAGAAGTATCTTCATTGATTTAAATGAAAAAAAAACTATTTTTTTTTAAATCTCTTTTTATTTTTATTCCTTTATTTATTTTTTCTTGTAAAGAAGATTCTTCTATTATTTTAACACCTGATGGTGGTGAGACTTATAGCTTTGAAATCTTTAAGCTAAAACCTGATAATTCATTTTCCTATCAAGAACAAGATTTTAACACTGGTGAAAGTTCAAGATTATATTTAGGAAGTAATGATTATAATGAGAATTTATATGTATATATAAAAATAAAGGAAGAATTGTTAGTTAGTAACCCCTTGTGTGATGAAGATGATATCTTAAATATTAATAGTATCGATTTAAAATTACCAGCTATTTCAGATTTTTCAGATTTAAATGAAAATTTAATAGATTCATCTTATATTGATTTTTTTAATCATGAAGATAATCCTGAATTTTATATAAACGCATATAAATTAAATAATACTATTAATGTTGAACAAAATAATAGTTCTGCTTTCCATCAAGAAGATTTTTTAGATTTAAATAACTTATCACAAAATATTAAACTTCCCATCAATGTGAGTAATATTTTTGATTACATATCTATAGATTTAAGAGGTTATTTATTATCAGAATATGTTCTTTCTGAAAATCAAATTGACTGCAGTGTTTTAGATTATGACGATTGTTTATGTAATCAAACAGATGAAAATCATATTTGTATTGATTTAAATGATGATTGTTATTGGAATAATCCAGATAATAATGAAAATGGAAATTTTTGTTTTAATAATCAATCATCTGAATTAGAAATAATGCTTGATGATTATTGTTCTGGGATTGGCAATGATATCGATATTGTATTAGAGTTTAGTAACTCTAATTTCACAACTAAGATAATTGAATTATATTCATCTGATAATTCAAATATTTATAATAGTCCTTATTTATATGTTAAGTATGATGTAAATGGAACTTCACAAGAATATATCAATAGATATTCTATAAGCTCAGTTCAATCCAATTATTTTAATAGTCAAACTGATTTTTTTACTAATATTAATAATGAGTCTGATTTGTATGGTACTGTATTGGGTCTAGATCCATCTATAGTTAATTTTATTAATTTAGATAATGATAATAATTTAGATTGTAATATTAATGATTGTTTAGATATTCAATCCAATACAATAATAGAAAATGAATTTAATGATGTTATATTTGAATATGAAGTTGACTTAAATGAAGAAATACTTGATTCTTTTACAGAAATCAATTTTTATTTTAATAATGTAAGTTTTGTCTTTCAAGATTTAGATCCATCATTAGATAATTGGAATGATTGTGGAACTGATGGTGATTGTATGATTTTAGATGAAGATGGTACCCAGGATAATTCGGCTTTTGATTTAGGTGAAAATACTGAGGGGAATTCAAATTGGGATTTTCAAGATTCAAATGCTAATGAAGAATTTGACTTGCTATATGATTCTTATGAATTATTTGATGATTATGGTTTAGACTCATGCCCTGATGAAAATGAATCAGGTAATAATACATGTGATAGTGAAAATAGCCTTTATAATAATCTCGGAACTGAAAATAATAACATATGGGATCAATCAACTGATGGATATGATGGAGACGGAAATTGTAGTAAAAATGAATGTGAACAATTTGAAGATTTTGGCTTTGATTTAGTTGATGATTTATATGAATCTGGATGTTTTGATTCAGAAAATGTTTATGGTTCATCTATTGATTACTTGTTAATGAATACTTATATTGATATTTATAATGAATTTACTTCTAATTTTCCAAATGCGGAATTAGATACTTATACAAATGATTTAAATCAAACAATATGTGGAGAATTACATTGGGTAGAAAATTGTATAACGTGTTCAACAGATGATCCAAATGGTGATAATTATATGATTGATCCAAATCAAGATGATTATGATTTTGATAATAATAATGAAGGTAAAGAAAATAATTTATTTTGGGATTATGAAGATATAAACAATAATTCTCAGTTTGATATTGATGAAGATTTATTTGAATTATTTTTTGATTATGGAATTGATGGTATACCTGATTTATATGAGAATTATAATACTATTATTGCGGATGATAATTATGATATTAATGAAAATCCAGAAGGAACAGAGAATAATCAAAAGTGGGATTATATTGATATGAATGGTAATAATGAATTTGATATTGAATATGATATATATGAACCTTTTTTTGATTATGGAATAGATCAATTATTATCATATCAAGAAGATGGTTATAATTCAAATGGGAAGCAAGATAATTTAATATATGATTATTATAATAATGATGTTAGAGAAAATTTTTATGATTATGGCTTAGATCAATGTCAAGATGGTTATGAAATTGGTAGTAATGAATGTTGTGAAGATGGTAACTGTAGCAATAATGATTCAGATTTAAATTTCGATAATTATATTATTGATCCAAATAATGACAATTATGATATTGATGAAAATCCTGAAGGAACAGAGAATAATCAAATGTTAGATTGGGAAGATTTAGACCAAGATGGATTGTGGACAGATTATGATGAAGGAGAAAGATGGTATGATTATGGATATGATCATAAACAAAATAATGAAGAATCTAATTATTTTTCAAATTCTGCTGATTTAACATTGGGAGCAAATTTATATAGCTTACCTATTAATAATGAGGATTATGTAGAGGAATCAAATAATTTAATAGAATTTTCTCAACCTTCTTTTTCAAGCAATGATCAATTAGCGCTTTGGATTTCATCTATTGAAAGAGTTGGAGAAAATAAATATAAAATAAAGGTCAATGTTTATTCATTATTGGAGATAAAAGCTTTTCAATTTCAATTAAAACATATTCCATTTTCAAGTGAAATAGAAACTGTTGATAATCAGTCTTTGTATTTATTCTCATATGAATTTAATGATGATAATGGTAATTATTTTCCTGAATCAAATGAAGTCGTTGAAAATGGCTTGAAATATATTATTGATGCAACTATTTATAATTTGCCAGATGTTTGCTTAGATGGTAGCTGTGATACGAATAATATCTATGAATCTAATTTGTTTAATCTTTGTTATGGGTATGGTATTAAAAATTCTTTAGATTTTTTTAATACTAATTATTCATTAAGTGATTTTATTAATAATCATTCTAATTCTAATATTTCCAATGAATTTACTAATTTAGTTTTATATTTTGATAAAACGGAAAATTCTAATCATTTTATCAATAGTGAGTCTGAAATTTTATTTGAATATTTTAATCAAGATGATAGCAGTTATAAAATTTTTGAATATATAAATAATCAGAATGTAACAGAATCTATGGATTCAATAAAAATTAATATAGGATCATTAATCCAAAAATATATTAATAATGATTATGATTACGATGGAATTAAAATGACTTTATCTGATGAGAATTATAATTTCAATAATTTATCAATAATTTATAATGAAAATGATGATAAATATAACCCAAGATTGGAAATATTTTATTCAGAATGAAGTGTATTTATTCATTCATATTATTCTCTTTCTTATTTTCTCAAACATCAACTTTATCATTGACTGGTTTTGGAGAATATATAAATACACATGATGCATCATCTGTTGGAATAGGAGACTCAAAGTATTTTAATGGGTATTCAGATAGAGTTAATTTTTCATCTTGTTCTTCATATTGGAAATCATCTTTTTCAAATTTGATAATGTCTATTGATGTGCATAATTATTCATTAGAATCTGATAATTTGGTTTCTAATAATTTTAAAATGTTATCATTTTCATTCCCTGTAGGAAATAATAAAGCCGTTTCACTTGGTATGAATCCGTTGCTAAGGTCTAATATTACTGTTTCTGAACTAGATTATGTATTTATACCTACTCAAAATTCTCCGACAGGAAACCCTCTTGCTTATAATACTGATTATTCATTTAAAGGAGGAGTCTCAGAGTTTTTTGTTTTATATTCATCAAAGTTGACTGAAAAAGTTTCTTTTGGTTTTAAGTGGAGCAAATTATTCGGTAGTAGTGAATATAAATATTTATTAAACCTTTATAATGTTAGTTTTGATAGTAGTGAAAATATTTCATATGATTTTAATAACATGGAATCATTTATTAATAATCAAACTTATTCTTCGGATAAATATAATATTGAATTTAGATGTGATTTTAAAAAATATGAATTTATTTTAGGATATAGTCAATCAAATCCTTTAAATATAAATTTCACACCATACTTTGATACTTTGGGTAATTTGAATACAGAAAACTATTATATAAATGATAATTTGTATGAACGTGATTTTGGATTAAAGTATAAACTAAATGAAAATTTTGGATTTATTTATGAAAATCATTTTTATAATTCATTTAATTCTTATGATTTCTTAAATATTTTAAATAATAGTGTTAATAATATTAAATCTAATCATCTTGGTATATATTCTATCGATTATAAGAAACCAAATTCTAAGATTAATAAATCAATACTAAGACTAGGTGTATATCAAAAGGTATATAATTTAAATAGTTATGAAATTCAAGATTCAGGCTTAACATTGGGACTTGGAATAAATTATTTTAATACTAAAAATTTTATAGATATATCTTTTAAATTTGGGAATAAGAATTTTACAAATAATATTTATAATGATGAGAATTATTATCAAATCATTTTATCAATAGTTAGTGGAGAAAAATGGTTTGTAAATGAAAGGGAAAAGTAAAATGTATAAAAGTATTATGGCTTTATTATTAATAATGTCTAGTATTGTTTTTTCATATGAAGATGAATATGAAGACGTTTTTGAACCACAATGCGATATGGATTTTGATGGAGAAAATGATTGTAGTTTATTTTTAAGTTTTGCTTCAACAAATTGGAAAGGTAAGGATTATAGAGGATGTATTGATCAGTATAAAACAGCTATTTATTGTGGATGTGTTAAAGGTGATGAGAAGAATTTATTTAGATACTTAGGTAGATCTTTTATTGAAGTTGGTAAGCCAGATAGTGCATCATGGGCTTTTAATCAAGGCTTAAAGAATAATCCAAATGATGAAGTTCTTTTAGAGTATGCTGCGTGGAATGCTGGTAAATTAAATAATATTCAAGAACAATTATATTTTATCGAAAGATTACTTGAAATCAATCCTGAAAATGTTAGGGCACTAGAGAGAATGAATGATACTTATAAGAAGAATGAAATGTTTGAAGAACAGCTTAGGATTTTAGAAGTATGGTTAAATATAGATTCTGAAAATAAAAAAGCGATGTCTGAAAAAAAAGTAGCATATAGTAAACTGGGAAAAGATGAAATAGAAATTGATAAGGAAAGATGGAATGGTGATAAAAGTAATATTCAGTATGGCTTGGATTATGCTGAGGGCTTAATAGAAAAAGGTGATAATGAATTGGCAATTGATGTTTGTAATGAATTAATGGTTTATGATGATAGTAATAAAAGGTTATTAAAAGTTATTTCAAATGCATTAATTAATTCTTATCAAGAGAGCAAAGCATTGCAGTATTTGGAAAAATTAGGAGGATTAGATAGCAACAATATAAACACTTTATTAGAAATTGCAGATGTTTGTATGAATATTGGAGAGTTTAAAAAAGGGTATAATTGGGTAAATAAAGCTATAGCGCTAAAAACATCTCCAGGAAAATGTTATTTTCAAAGAGCTGAATTATTAGTTGCATTAGTTGAATATAATATTGGTGATGAAGTTGATTTTTGTGATCGACTTGTATATGATTTAGCATGGGAAGATTATAATACCTCTTATAATAATGGGTACTTGAATGCAAAGGTTTATAAAGATCAATTAGATGATTTTATAACTACAAAAGGAGATTGGTTTTTAAATGCTGAAAAGTTTGAAGAATTATCTCCTTCTAATGATGATTGTTATAAATTAAAGGGATCTGATTGTTATAAATGGTTGGAAAGAAAAGTATATTCAAAAAGGTAAACAAATGAATAATAAAATTGCTATAGGGTGTGATCATGCTGCTTTTAATGAAAAAGAAAAATTAAAAACATTTTTAATTAATAAAGAATATGAATTGATTGATGTTGGAACACATTCTTCTGATTCTGTTGATTATCCTTCTTTTGGTCATGAAGTTGGTAAAATGGTGGTTAATAATGAAGTTAAAAAAGGTATTGTTATTTGTGGAAGTGGCATTGGAATATCTATAGCTGCAAATAAAATTAAAGGTGTTAGAGCTGCATTATGTACATCTACTGAGCATGCTGAAATGAGTAGAAAACATAATGATGCAAATGTATTAGCTTTAGGTGCAAGAATGACAGACTTTAATGTAATTTTAAAAATTGTTGATGTTTGGCTTAATACAGATTTTGAAGGTGGTAGGCATTTAAACAGAGTTAATTTAATAGAAATTTAGATAAGATGAATAAAATTAAAGAATATGATTTAGAATTATATAGTTGTATTGAAAAAGAATTAAAAAGAGAAAGAAATACATTAGAACTTATTGCTTCTGAAAATTTTACAAGTATTAATGTATTAGATACTGTGGGGAGTATATTAACAAATAAGTATGCTGAAGGTTATCCTGGTCAAAGGTATTATGGTGGTTGTGAAGCAGTAGATGAAGTTGAAAATATTGCTAAAGATAGATTGAAAAAATTATTTAATGCAAAATATGCTAATGTTCAACCACATTCAGGTTCTCAAGCAAATATGGCTGTTTATTTAACTATGCTAAGTCCAGGTGATAAGGTTATGGGTTTAGATTTAGCTCATGGTGGACATTTAACGCATGGTAGTAAAGTTAATTTTTCTGGACAGTTTTATGATTTTATTTCATATGGATTAGAAAAAGAAACAGGAAAAGTCAATTTTGATAATGTTTTAAAAATTGCAAAAGAGCATAATCCTAAATTAATTATTTGTGGAGGAAGTGCATATCCACGATATATAGAATTTGAAAAATTTAGAGAAGTTGCTGATTCAGTTGATGCATATCTTATGGCAGATATAGCTCATCCATCAGGTTTAATAGCTAGTGGAGTACATCCTTCTCCTTGGCCTTTTTGTCATGTGGCAACATCAACAACTCATAAAACTCTACGAGGTCCTAGAGGTGGAATAATTATTGCTGGGGAAGATTTTGAAAATAAATGGGGTATTGTAGCACCTAAATCTGGCAGAATTAAAATGATATCTGAATTGCTTGATAAGTCTGTTATGCCTGGTATACAAGGTGGTCCATTAATGCACTCAATTGCAGGCAAGGCTATTGCTTTTAAAGAAGCTCTTGATCCTTCTTTTAAAATTTACTGTAAAAACATTGTTTCTAATGCTAAAACTTTAGCTGAAGAATTAAAACTTAAAGGTTATAATCTTGTTTCTAACGGAACAGATACACATTTAGTCCTAATCAATTTAACGAATAAAAATATAACAGGTAAATTAGCTGAACGTAAATTAGAAGAAGCAGGAATTACAACAAATAAAAATATGGTTCCATTTGATGAAAAATCGCCATTAGTTACAAGTGGTATAAGAATTGGTACTCCAGCAGTTACAACCAGAGGAATGGGTTCTATTGAAATGAAAAAAATTGCTAATTTAATAGATAATGTTTTATCAAATATAGATGATGAAAATAATATTAATAATATTAAATCCTCTGTTGAAGAATTGTGTGGTTCTTTTGATCTATATCCAAGTATGTAATATTCCTATTTATTTTAAATTATATTTAATATAATATCATAATATGTATTCATTGTTAAAATATCCGATAAAAAAGATTATATCTTTATTTGAAGAGTTTGGAAGATTTGTAATGTTGATTGTGAATGTTTTTAGATCTTATAGCTCCTGGTCATTATACTTAAATAATTCAATTGATCAAATGATTATTATAGGAACAAAATCTATTCCTATAGTTATTTTAACAAGTTTTTTTACAGGCATGGTTTCTTCAGTTCAAGCTTCTTACCAAATGGAATCATCAATTACTCCAAAATGGATTATAGGAAGTCTTGTTGGTGAGACTATGTTATTAGAGCTAGCACCAGTTATAACATGTTTAGTATTAGCTGGAAGAATTGGTGCTACAATTGCGGCTGAAATTGGAACGATGAGAGTAACAGAACAAATTGATGCACTAGAATCTATATCTCTTGATCCTATTGCTTATTTAGTATTCCCAAGAGTTTTTGCTGGGTTAATTATGTTCCCAGTTTTAATAATTATTGCAGATATATTTGGAATTTCTGGAGGTGTCTTTGCGGCAGCTACATCTCTAGATATTGATACGTATCAATTTATGAAGGGTTTTAAAACTTGGTTTAAACCATGGGATGCTTGGTATGGTATAATCAAAGGATTATCATTTGGTATAGCGATTACTTCAATCTCATGCTTTTACGGATTTTATACAAAAGGTGGAGCAGCTGGAGTTGGTAAATCTACAACATCTAGTGTTGTTGCTTCTTGTGTAGCTATAATGTTATTAGATTATATTTTAGCAGCATTGTTATTATGATAGAATTTAGAAATATATATAAATCTTTTTCATCTAAAAATATATTGAAAAATATATCTTTCAAAATTCAAGAGGGTGAATCAGTAGCTATTATTGGTCAAAGTGGTGAAGGTAAAAGTGTTTTATTAAAACATTTTAATGGGTTGATGATGCCTGATAGTGGTCAAGTCATTGTACATAACAAAGTAATTAATAAATTATCATTTTCAGAATTGCAATTTGTAAGAAAAAATATGTCGATGGTTTTTCAGTTTGGAGCTTTGTTTGATTCTTTATCTATAAGAGATAATATATTAATTTCTTTAGATAACAACACCTCTTTAGAAGACAAGGATAAAGAGAGTAGAGTCGTTGAGTCTTTAAGTGAAGTTAATTTGTCTAATATAGAGCATTTATATCCAAATGATTTATCAGGTGGAATGAAGAAAAGAGTTGGTATTTCAAGGGCAATTTCAATAAGACCAAAATATATTTTATATGATGAGCCAACAACGGGATTAGACCCTATTAATACTGGAAAAATTATTAAATTAATGAAAAAGATTAAAAGAAATAAAACTATTACCTCTGTTGTAGTAACTCATGAATTAAAAATTGTAAATGAATTTGCTACAAGAGTAATTATGTTAAAAGATAGTAATATTGTTTTTGATGGTACTCCAAAAGAGTTAAATTCTTCTAAAGATAAATATATAAAATCTTTTATATTAGGTAAAGAGTGAGGCTTATGAAATATAGTAAACTAAGTATAATTGGATTAGTGGTGTTTTTATCAGTTTGTGTATTCTTTTATGGAATAAGATTTTTACAAGATGAGTCTTTTCAGAAATCAAATTTTGCATTCAATGTTGTATTTAATGATTTGCAAGGATTAGATATTAGTGATGATGTTAGAATGTTAGGTAAAAGAATAGGTAGAGTTACAGGAACAAAAATAATTGGTGAGAAAATAGCTGTAGAGCTTACCATTGATAATAGTTTTGCATTTAAAATTCCTATTGATTCTAAAATTGAAATTACTCAAACTGATATAATGGGAAGTAAATTTATTTCTATTTATCCAGGTAAAGATAATGATAAGTTTATACTTGATAATGAAACAATTGCTGGTAAAAATGCAGAAGTTGCATCATTAACAAAAGATATTGGAGATGTAGCAAATAGATTAAATCAAACATTTGGTACTGAGCAGAAAGAACAAATAGTTAATACTATCTCTAATATTGAATCGGCAACACAACAGTTAGAAGAGTTTATATCTTTAAATAAGGATATTATATCTAATAATGATAAACAAAGCTTAAGCAATATTATATCAAATATAGATGATATATCTGAAAATTTAAATAATTTATTAGATGGTGAAAAAAATAAACTGAGTAATTCTATAGACAATTTTAATTCATTTATGGAAAAAATGCCATCTATTTCAAGTGAAATTGATGAAATTCTTATAGATGTAAATTCAGTTGTTAAAAACTTAAATAGTGGTGAGGGTTCTTTATCTAAACTATTAAATAATGATGAATTGTATGATAATATTAACGGTTTAGTGCTAGATGCAAGATCTATATTAGATGATGTTAAAAATAATCCAGCTAAATATTTAAGAGCGTGGTTTGAAGCTAAAAAGAATTAGGAACAAATTCCTTCTTTCTTATTATAAAATAATAGAGTTTGTATATATACTAATATTTATATAAATTAGAAAAGTATTTAAAAAGGAGTATAATTATAGTTAATTGTTAATAGGTTACTTTGATTGAAAAAAATAAAGAAGTTTTTTTAATTGTACCGTATTGGCAATACTATAATCTTAACCGGGTTTAGTAAAGCCCGGTTTTTTTTTAAATATAAAGGGGATGATAAAATGAAGAATAGAATAAAAATTTTATTTACAATATTGCTTGTTTCAAAAGCTTTTTCTGTTGGTGAAGCTGGGGCAGTTTTTTTATTAATTAATCCAGGTTCATCTGCAGCAGGTGCTGGTGAAGCTCAAGTTGCTAAAGTTGATGATGCATATGCTTCCTATTATAATCCAGCTGGTCTTGGTTTTTTAAGAGGGAAAGAAGTAGTTATGCAACATGTGAATTGGTTGCCAAATTTAGCTGATGATATTTTTTATGACTTTTTAGCTTATAGGCAATCAGTTAAAGGTCTTGGTACATTTGGAGGTCATTTAATTTATCTAAATTTAGGTGAACAGCAAGGTATGGATGCCCAGGGTAATGCAACTAATTTATTTAAAAGTTATATGATGGCATTTAATTTAAGTTATGGAACTCAGATTGCTGAAGATAAATCAGTTGGAATGAATTTTAAAGTTTTTTATCAAAAATTAGCGGATGATGTTGTTCAGGGCGAAACGGGAGACCCTTATTCAACAGATTTTGCTTTTGATATTGGTTATCTGCAGAAGTTTGGTAGAGATATGCAACATCAATTTGGTTTTTCTATACAAAACATAGGTCCTCCTATAGATTTTATCGATAGTCAACAAGCAGATCCAGCACCAACAAATATGAAATTTGGTATATACTCCGAGTTATATGATGATGGAATAAATAAAATTAATTTATTATTTGATGCAAATAAACTTCTTGTTGCATCTTATCCTGCAATGGATTGGAATGGAGATGGAGTAATTAGTGGAAGTAAAGAAGAATCACATATAGACCCTTGGTATAAAGGTGTTGTTACGGCCTGGTTAGATGATTGGTATTATGGTGGTGACTACGATCTTTGTGAAGACCCATGCGGTCAATCTACAATAGATAAAGATATTGTATCATCATTTGGTACTGCAAGAGATAATCGTATTGGTGGATATTATGAAATTGCAAATTTTGATTATATAAATAATGAAAATTTATATGCAACTTTATCAAGTCTAGATGGTGCATTAGGTGAATATGCAGATTATTGGAGTGCTGGTCTTTTATATGATGATATAGAAAATAATAATTTAACTGCTTTTGAAGGTGAATATTTAACATCTATAGATTGGTTTATAAATAATAATCCAAATGCATTATCTGGAAAGATAAGTAAACTAGAAGATCAAATTGTATATGTTCCAAATTATTCTGGTTTTTGCAATGAAGTTTATTCTCCTTATGATGGGAATGTATATGCACAGGGTGTAAATGTTGATTGGCATGGTTATTCACTTTGTTATGATTCTGCAGGTGAGTCTTCTATGAAACCTACTAATTTAGGTTCTTTTAATGATCCCACTTGGATTATGAATGAAAATGATGATTATGATGGTCTTTCTTATATAGATTTGCCACATGATGGTTTAGGTGATTTTGATGTTTTTGATCCTGCGTGTGATTTTGATCAAAATTATATTTGTGATAATCAAGAACTTAATGGTGATATAGAATCACCACAAAATGGTCAATCACATTTTGATGTTGAGGTAAATGATAATGGTGAATATGATTTTTCAGATTCTGAGTATGGAGTTTATAATGCACATGGTAATTTTGAAAAGGGTACTGGAGATCAAAGAGAGTTTAAAAATGAATTAGAAGAGATGATTTATAATTTTGGTCTTGAATGGGAATACACTCAAAATTTTGTTATGAGACTTGGCTTTATATATGATTTAGAAGGTGATATAAAAAACCCAACATTTGGAGCTGGGCTCAATTTTAATAATTATGGCTTTGATTTTGGATATACAGCTGGAGATAAGGGTCATCCAAGAGAAAATACAATGTTTTTCTCTTTATCTATGGGGTTATAAAATTTGAATAAGAAGTTTTTTTATTTTTTATTATTAACTCATTTTGCTTATTCATACGATATTGAGTTAAAAGTTAATGAATCTAAAATTAATTTAAATCCTAGAAATTCTAATTTTTCCTATTTAGTAGGAGTAATGGTAGAGTTTGTACAGGATAATGATCCCGAAACTTCTGGTGATGGAAAATTTTTAGTAGATGATGATTTAGCTTATATAAATTATTCAGATATTCAACGTTGTGATAAAAATTCTAAATTAGTCATTGATTTACCCCCACATAATTCAGAATATTTTAGTTTGCAAATGGAAGCGGTAAAGAATTATTATGAATCTATAACAAATAATTCTATAACATTTGAAATAGATATAATAGATAATATATATCAATTAAGTCAATCAATGTCATATTATGCAACCTCTGATCAAAAGATTGGCTCATTATTTTCTGAATCTATGGAATTAGCTTCATATGATATTGAGCAATATATTGCTTTAAATAATATTGATTTAAGTGATGTCTTATTTGTTGTTTTTCATGCTGGATTAGGTCAGGAAGCATCTCAAGAATTTGATCCAACTATCTATGATATAAGAAGTGCTTATGTAGATCCAGATATGCTTAATAATGTATCTTTATCATCATGGACAAGTATTAATAATATTAAAAGAGGGATAGTTCTACCGGAGACTCTTAATTGGATATTTTATGATGTAATTGAAGATATATTCCCTGTTAGTTTTATAGAATATGATGAATTGAATAATTTGTATTGTGATATTCAAATAGGTATGACGGGTTTATTCGCTCATTTATTAGGTTTTCATTTTGGATTTCCTCTTATGTCTAATGTAAATACTGGTGATACAAGAATCGGAAAATTTGGTTTAATGGATACAGGTTGGTCTAATATGAATGGAATAATTCCACCAAGACCAAATCCTTGGACAAGATCAAATATATCACAGAGTGTTCTAGGTTGGGTTGATGTTATTGAAAATAATCAGAGTTTATATCAAAATCAATCTTTATTAATAGATGTTGATGCTATTAGTGATAATTCTGACCAAATATATAAATTTGATATTTCAGATAATGAATATTTTCTAATTGAAAATAGAAATAATAGATTTGATGTAAATGGTCAATATTCAAATATGTCAATAGAAGATATTATCAATGATGAAAATCAATTTGATGAGGATTATTTAGAAGAGAATGATGATTTTTTGAGCATATTTGATGTTGTAGATTTTTTTAGTTCAAATAATAATTATGATATTTTTGAAATTAATTCTACATATAATATAATTACCAAGGTTAAAAATTATGATTATGGACTACCTGGTTCAGGTATTCTGATTTGGCACGTTGATGAACCGTCTATTGAAGATTATTTAACTGGAGTTAATAATGATTTAATGAATAAGTCAATTTCATTAGAAGAGGGTGATGGTATTGAGCATATTGGAAATCCTAATTATTACTTATTTACTGATTTTTCAAAAGGTAGTAAAGGAGATTTTTGGTATTTATCGAATGATTTTTATCAATATATAAACTACCAAGGTTATGAAAATCAAAATTATCTTAATAATCCTATTGTTTTTGGAAATGAAAGTATCCCTAATTCAAATACTAAAAATAATATAGAATCTTACATTTATTTTGAAATAAAAGATAATGTTAGCAATAGTATGACAGTAGAAATTATTAAAGATTATAATCAATTATTTGATGTTATATATCTTGATGATGATACCTCTATAATTGGTAATAATAATAATGGATGTGTTTATTATAATGATTCTAATATTATTTATGAAATGTGTTCAGATGGTATTATTAATGAGCTAAGTCAAGATGATATATATTATGGAGACTTGAGTTCTGTTAATCTAAATACAAGAATTTTAGTTGATGTAAATTTTAATATATTCTTAGTAGAAAATTCAACTTATTATATTGATAATGGTCAAGTAGGTAATAATATTCTTTATCCTAAAGGTTATTACAGCAATTTGGAGCAAATGGAAGAAGTGCCGGATGCGTTATCTCTTGGTGATATTGATTTAGATGGATATGATGAGAAAATAATAATTGTTAATAATAGTTTGCAATGCGTTAATTCAAATGGATCTATTTGTTCTGGTTTTCCTCTTGAGGGTAATTTTGAAGGAATTCCTTTAGTTGTTGATATTTTAGAAGATGATAATAAGCCAGAAATTATTTGTAAAAATGGTGAAGTAATATCAATTATGGATAATCAAGGTAATATAAAGTTTAATATTCCAAGCTATAGCGATGATAAAGATATAAGCATTATTCCAAATTGGGGATCTGATAATGCGGCATTAATTAATGGTAATGTGTTATTTGTATTTGATAATTATAATTCTAATTATTCATATTGGCATAACCCTAGCTCTAATAGTTATAATAATCTAATTGTTTCTGGCCCTACAAATAGACAGGGTCTGGGTTCTGTTATGGGTGGTGTGGATATATCTAAAGCATATAATTATCCAAATCCAATAGTAGATGGATTAACAAGGTTTAGATTTTTTGTACTTAATTCTAACAATGTAAGTATTAAAATTTATGATGCAGCTGGTATTTTGATTAATAAATTAAGTAAAGATAATTTAGTTCATAATGAATATAATGAGATTATGTGGGATGCCTCAAAATTAAACTCAGGTTTATACTTTGCAGAGTTGAAGTCAGATTTTGATGAATCAAAATTAATTAAGATAGTAGTTATAAAATGAAAAAATATTTTATCTATATAATTTTATTTTCATTTCAATTATTTCCTCAATTACATTGGTATAATCATCCTGAATTAGATTGGAAAGAGTTAGAAACAGAACATTTTATTATTTGCTTCCATAATGAAACAAAAAGAAGTGCTATTGAAACAGCAACTATTGTAGAAAAAATTTATGATAAAGTAACTGCACTTTATGATTTTCATCCAGAAAATAAAACATATATAATTATTAAAGATGTTGATGATTATTCAAATGGCTCTGCATATTTTTATGATAATAAAATTATTATATGGGCAAAACCCCTGGATTATGATTTAAGAGGATCACATAGATGGCTACAAGATGTAATAACACATGAATATACGCATATAGTTCAGTTAGGTGCATCTATGAAATATTCAAGAAATATTCCTGGCTCATATTTGCAAATTTTGTCTTATGAAGATGAAAAAAGGGAAGATGTATTATATGGTTATCCTAATCAGATAGCAAGTTATCCAATTCCTGGAACTTCAGTTCCACCTTGGTTTGCAGAAGGAACAGCTCAGTATATGTATAATGGAGCAAATTATGATTATTGGGATTCCATTAGAGATATGATTTTAAGAGATAGAATTATTAATGATAATTTATTGACATTTGATCAAATGAATACTTTCGGTAAGAAGGGAATTGGTAATGAGTCAACATATAATCAAGGGTTTTCTTTGACAAAGTATATTGTTAAAAAATATGGTGAAGAATCATTGAAAGATATTTCAAGTGAGTTATCTAATCCTTTTTCATTTTCAATTAATAGGGCTTTAGAAAAATCCATTGGAATTTCAGGTTATGAAATTTATGAAGATTGGAAAGATGAGCTTAAGAATATATATGATAAACAGTTAGAAAATATAGATAAGAAACAAAAAAAATATAGTATAATCCAAGATAAAGGAACGACAAATATTCACCCAGTTTGGTCATATGATGGCTCTAGGATTGCTTATTTATCAAATAAAGATAATGATTATTTTAGTCAAACTGATTTATATATATATAATTTAAAAGATTCTACATCAAAAAAAATTGCAGGAGGTATTAAAACTAGTCCAACATGGGTTGATGACTCTTTACTTGTTTATTCAAAAATTAGTAAACCAAATAAAAGTGGCTCTAAGTTTTTTGATTTATATTGCTATAATTTAAATGAGAAAAAACAAAAAAGATTAACAAATGGGTTAAGATTATATTCCCCATATTTTGATGATAAAACTAATAAAATTTATGCTATTAATACATACGATGGAACTTCTAATATATTTGAAGGTAATGTGGATTATTCTAGTTATGAGCAAATTACTAATTTTGATGATGGAACACAAATTTTTTCTATTACTACCAATGATAGTTTGATTGTTTTTGATGCAGTAGTAAATCACAGTAGAAAATTATATTCTTTAAATAAATCTACTAAGGTAATAGATGAATTTATTATAAATAATTGGGATAGTAGAGATCCAGTTTTCTCTAATGATAATAAATTTCTTTATGTGGATGATAAATATGGTATTTTTAATCTTATTTTAAGAGATAAAGATAATTCATCTTATTTATCAAATGTAGTAGGTGGAGCATTTATGCCGGATATATCTTTAAATGGTGAAATTGCTTTTAGTATATATGAAAATGGATCTTATAAAATCGCTATTTTAGATAAGAATTTTATAGATATTGATAAAGTCGGATATTCTAATTTTAATGATTTTAGATCAGATTTTAATACTTTTAATGAAGAGAGTGACTATTATATAAAACCTACATCCGAAAAAATATCTATTGCATCTAGTCTGATAAATGATGAAACATTAAATTTAAAATCATATAATCAAGCTATGTCAGGTCCTTTTATAATGCCTAGATTAACATATGACTATAATACTTTCAAACCTGGAATTTACTTATTTGATAATGATTTTTTAAATAAAAGTTCTATTTTAAGTGGTTTTAGTCTTAATGCAAATAAAGATATAGATTTATTTTTATTATTTGATAATAATCAATATAAAAGTAGTTATTTTTTTAATTTTTACTGGATAACAAGAAATAAATCAAGAACTCATCCATATATAAATGCTAATGGAGAAGTTATCCCAAGTATTAATTGGGATGTCAATTATAAATACCAATTATTCTCAGCAGATATAGGTAATAGATTTATAGTTAAAGATCATAAGTTTTGGTTAAAATATACATATTCTAAATATAGGCAGTTTTATAATGCTACTCAAATACAAGAGTATGATTTCAATGGAGAAAATATAAATACTATATATGGGAAAGGTGCCTATGATTATTATAGAGGCCATATTGTAACGTTTGAATATAGTTATGAAGGTAGAAAACCTCATTATTTATATAATATGGTACCTAAAAGTGGTTTTAATGTAAATACATCTATTTCATATGAATCAAATTCTATATTTGAAGAATTTAAAGTTAATCAAGATTATGGTGGTTTTATTGAATCATTAAATTCACATAATACATTTAGGTATAAAATTGATTTATCAAATCATTGGATTATAAGTACAAAATATAATATTGCATTAACTAATAATTTTAAATATTTTCATTTATCAAATTATAATGTTGATGATTTTTTATATTTTTTTGGTGGTGGGCTTATTGGTTTACAGGGATATACATTTTATGAACCTACACTTCAAGGTCCTAGACAAGTAATGCTTTCCAATAATATTAATTTTCCAATATTTAATGAAAAAGCGATTAAGGTTGGTCATATGTATTTAAATAGCTTAGCGTTTGGCTTGAAATATCAATTTGGTAAGTCATATATGGGTAAAATTATGGTAAGTAATATAGGTTATGATATAGCCGAAATGTCTAGTGATATCTTAAATGATTTTCAAAATATTGAGGTTGTTTATAATGAAAATACATATAACAGTATTCAGGAATTTTTAGATTTATCTACTTATGTTGATGCACTAGATAATAATAATATTATCCCAGATTATATTGAATCTTATTTATATCCTGACATATATGCAAAGTATGATGATAATAATTTTACTGAAAATGGTAAAAACATTATAGATTTAAAGGAAAGATATGATGCATATAAGTATTCAATGGGTATAGAGATTAAATTATTAGGATATTCATTTTATTCATATCCTACTGCTTTAACTTATGAGTATCATATTCCTTTATCTGATCCCTGGGATAATAAAGGAAAACAGTATTTAAAAATTTTATTTGATTTTAATTAAGGATTAGCTTGAAGTTTGTAATTATTATTATAATTTTTTTATTCAATTCATTTGCTCAATCTCAATCGAGTAATTATTTTTATAATGCTGAAAAAAAAATTGAATCTAGCGAATTTAATATTAACAATGATGCATTTAAAGCTTTTGTTTTATCTGCAATTATTCCTGGTGCTGGGCAGTTTTATAATAAAAATTACAAAAGAGGTATTGCTTATTTGGCATTTGAAATAATTAATTGGTCAAAACGTTCCACATACCTTGATAAGGGAGATAATTTTGTTGCCCAATATAAAGATTTTGCTAATAATCACTGGAGTTTTGATAGATGGATTAGAGATATTAATTTAATTGCTGATTCAAATCATCCAGTAAACTCAGTAATGCTTGGTCCTGATGGCAATTTTTTTTATCCTTGGAATGATTCACATCATATAGAATTTTATTTAGATGGATATTTAAGAAGGACTAATAATTCTAATGGTGATAATTGGTTTGAAAATACTTATAAGACAGTATGTAATGAAGCTATTAATAATTTTCAAGAATGCATAACTAGTGAATTTGTCAATATAGATGGAAGCTCTGCTGTAGTTACAAAAGATCATCATTTTTATGAAGGAATAGGTAAGTATGATTTATTTTTTGCTGGATGGGATGATACTCAATATGGTGAATGTGATCAGTCTACTATTGATCAATATGGTAGTTGTAGCTATATATTATTAACAAATAATACAGAGAATGCTTATACTGATAATAAGAGATATTATCAATATGAGTTAAGAGATAAAGCCAACAAAAATTATGATGTTGCAGAGAATGCATTAACCTTTATTTTTATTAATCATGCTATTAGTATGCTTGATGCATTTATTGTAAATTTAGTTAGTAATAAATCAAGTATAAATTATATGACACAGCCACTTTATGACAATAATATAAAATTAAATGGTTTGGAAATTTCGATACTATGGTAGTTAAATTATATTTAATTATATTAACATTGTTATTTTCAAATTGTGGTACATATATTGTATCAGAGGATACTTCAGTTAATAAAATAGACTTTGTAAAAAAATTAATTGATGATGAAAAGTATTCTAGAGCAATTGATGAATTGAATTATATTTTATTTAATGATCCCCTTTCTGAGTATTCAGGACTTGCTCAATTTTATATTGCTGAATGTTATTTTTATTTAGATGATTATAATCAGTCGATTATTGAATATAATAAATATTTAACGCGTAATGACTCTATTGATAAACTTGTTAAAAAGTCCCAATTTATGCTATGTAGATGCTATTTTAATATATCTCTAGATTATAATAAAGATCAATCTGATACGTACATAGCAATTGAAAAATTGCAATATTTTATTGAAAAAGAATCAATGATGGACTATTTGTAAGAAATTGAAATTATGATATTAGATTTAAGAACGAAATTAGCAAAAAAAGATTTTTATACTGCAAAATTATATATAAAGTTAGAAGAGTTAGATGCGGCAGTTATTTATTATAATAATATAATTAATGATTATTATGATACTGAGTACGTTAATAGCTCTATAACAAATATAGCGTTGATTCTTTGTGCAGATAATATAGAAAAAGCTCAGGTTTATCTTGATAATAATAAAGATAATTTTTTAAATAATATAGATTATGAAAATGTTATTAATTTAATTCAATCACTTGACAAAGATAAAGATGAATCATATTATCTTTCTTTTTTAAAATGAAGATATTTTTTTATGGAGGAACTTTTGATCCCCCTCATAAAGGACATGAATTAATTGTTAAATATTGTTTAGAAAAATGTGATAAACTTATTTTAATTCCTAATAAAAAATCACCAGATAAATCATCTAAACCTATAGCGACGTTTCATCAAAGAGAAAATATGTTAAAAATTTTATTTAATGATAAAAAAATTGTAGTTAGTGATTTTGAAGGAAATTCTAATAAGGATAATTATACGTATCTAACAATTAATCATTTAAAAACAATTTTTAAAAAAGCTGATTTAACTATGGTTATAGGAAATGACCAATTAGTAAATTTAAAAAAATGGAAAAGATTTAATTTTATATTAGATGAAGTTAAAATATTATGTTTTAATAGGATTGTATTAGATAAAAATAGATTTAAAGTTGATTTTATAGATAATATTGAGTTTGTAGAAAAGTTTAATATTAATATATCATCAAGTAAAATAAGAAATAGTATATTGGATAGATCAATTAAAAGTTTAGATGATATGTTGAATACTAAGATTATAAATTATATAATGAAAGAAAAAATATATGTTTGAAAACATATTTTTTAATCCATATTTAATTTTTATTATTGGTGGAACATTTTTGTATTTTGGGTCAGAATTATTAATTGATAATTCAATAATTATTGCAAATAAATTCAATTTATCTAAAATTTTTATTGGAAGTACTATTGTTGCTTTAGGTACTAGTTTACCCGAAATAGTTGTTAGTATTATTGCTAATCTTAATGGAAATACTAATATTGCAATTGGGAATATAGTTGGTTCAAATATAGCTAATATAAGTTTAGTTCTAGGTGTTTTTCTCCTATTTAAGAATATTTATATTGGTAAAGATTATAAAGTGAGATTTCATTTATTATTTTTATTATTATTAACTGTTATCTTATATCTTTTATTGATGAGTGGTTTTGTATCTGCTTATTATGGATTGATTCTAATTTGCTTATTTATTATTTACATAGTATCCTCTGTTAATTTTTTTGATGATGATGAATTGGAAATAGATACAGCTCTATCAAAATTTCCAGTTTTTAAAATCATAATTGGCATGATAATAATTTATTTCGGTTCTAATTTGTTTATCGATGGTGCAATTGGAATAGCTTTGCAAATAGGTGTTAGCGATTTAGTTATTGCTATGACAGTAGTTGCTCTTGGTACATCAGCTCCAGAGCTGATAGTTTCAATTAATTCTATATTGAAAAATGAAATTGATATTTCAATTGGTAATATAATTGGCTCTAATATTGCAAATATTGTTTTTGCTATAGGATTATCAAGTCTAGTTAAGACAATGTATTTTAATTATAATGATTTAGTTTTTTATAATAACTATATGATTTTATTAACATCCTTATTAGTTATTTCTTTATTAGTATTTAATAAAATGAATAAAAAATTTGGATTATTATTTATTAGTATATATTTTGTTTTTATATATTTAAATTTTTATATCAGTAATTAGGTGGATATTTAATGATTAAATTTGACAATGTAACAGCTACATATAAAAAAAATATTGGGATTTTTAATATTTCTTTCGAGGTTAAACCTGGTGAATTGGTATTTATCATGGGTCCTACTGGAGCAGGTAAATCGACAATATTGAAAACAATTTATAAGGATATATTCATAGATTCAGGAAAAATATTACTTGATAAAAAAGAAATATCTAATTCAAATAGTGATTTAACGATTTCTAATACTAGGAGCAAAATTGGTATGATATTTCAAGATTTTAAATTATTAAATGATAGAAATGTATATGATAATGTTGCTTTGCCTTTAAGGATTGAAGGAGTGTCAGATAAAAATATTAAAGATATGGTAAGAGAATCATTAAATAAAGTAAATATGTCAAGTTATGAGTTGTCATATCCATTGGAATTGAGTGGAGGAGAACAGCAACGTATTGCTATAGCTAGAGCATTGGTTAATAATCCGAAGATAATTTTAGCTGATGAGCCAACTGGTAATTTGGATCCAAATATTTCTGATGAGATTTTAGACTTATTAGAGATGTTTACAGCTAATGGTTCTGCTGTTTTAATGTCTACTCATAATTTCCCTTTAATTAAGCCTAGAAATAAAAAATTTATTGAATTAAGTAAAGGAAGAATGGTCTAATGTTTTTTAATAAAGCTATTTATTTGATATTAGAGGGATTTAAGACATTGTATCGTTCATTTATACCTTCATTAATTTCCTCATTAACTATTGGAATAAGTTTATTAGTATTATCTATATCTTATTACTTATATATAAATTTAGAATCTTTTACTTCAGATTTTAAAAATGAATACAAAATTGAAGTGTTTTTTGATGATAGCTTGAATCTCGAATCATCTTTGAATATTTTTAATAAAATTTTATTTATAGATGGGATAGAAGATGGCGTTTTTATAGATAAAGATACTGCCTCTGATATATTTAAAGAAGAGTTTAATGAAGATGTTGTAAATATTATAGGTCAAAACCCTCTTCCCATGGGTGGTATATTTGGTGTTACAAATGAATATAGATCATATGACTCGATGTCAAAAATCACATCTGAAATAAGATATCTTAATGGTGTTGAAGATGCAATTTTTCCTGAAGAAGCAATTGTAAAATTCGATCGTTCTGTTAGAAATTTATTAAGCTTTTCTTTTTTGATTGGCCTATTTATTATCGTAGTATCTTATTTCTTTGTTTCTAATACAATTTTGTTAGTGATACATTCAAAAAAAGAAGAGATTAAAGTACTTAAACTTTTAGGTGCAAACGATTTGTTTGTTAAGACTCCTTATATTATCAATGGGGTTTTAGTGGGAATATTCGGCTCAATTATTTCATTAGTTATGTTATTTCTATTAGATAATATTTCTCTTTATATAATATTGCCTTATTATGAGTTTAATTCAGCTAATTATGAATTTATTCTTTTATTTAATATATTCTTTGGAAGTTTTCTTGGTTTAATTAGCAGTGCAAGATCAATTAATCAAATTTATAAAAAGTAATCAGATGTCAATGAATAAAAATAAATCTAAATTAAAAAAAACAGTTAAAAAGAAAACTACTACCAAAAGCTCTAAATCAAAACAGAATATAAATGATTTAAAGGATAAGCTTAAAATTAGTGAAGATAAGCATATAAGGCTATTAGCTGAGTTTGATAATTATAAAAAAAGAAAGAATAATGAAATTGAAAAATTCATTAAATATGAGGGCTTTGATTTTTTTAAATCGGTACTTCCAATATTAGATGATATTGATAGAACATTAAATTTAAAAGATGTAAAAAATAATAAGTCTATTTTTGATGGATTTAGTATGATAAAGTCTAAAATTATAAATTTACTTGAGCTAAAAGACATTGAAACTTATAATTCTTTAGATGAGAGCTTTAATCCTGAGTTTCACGAAGCAATTATGATGAAAAAGTCTAAAAAAGATTCAAATGTTATTATTGAAGAATATGAAAAAGGGTATATGTATAAAGATAAAGTCCTGAGGCATGCAAAAGTTGTAGTAAGTGAATAAATGATGAGAGATTATTATGATATATTAAATGTTGATAAAAATGCTAATTCTAATGATATAAAAAAAGCATATAGAAAAGTTGCAATGAAGTATCATCCGGATAAAAATCCCGATGACAAATCATCAGAAGAAAAGTTTAAAGAAGCAGCTGAGGCTTATTCTGTTTTGAGCGATCAAGAAAAAAAGAATAGATATGATCAAATGGGACATCAACAATATCAACAATTTGGTTCGCAAGCTGGGCAGGGTTTTTCCGGTGGTATAAATGTTGAAGATATCTTTAATAGCGTATTTGGTGGTGGCGGTTCTTTTGGTGATATTTTTGGCGGAGGTGATATCTTTGGTGGGAGAAGTTCAAGGAGAAGTAGGACAACAAGAGGTAATGATTTAAAAATTACAATTAATTTAACATTAGATGAGATTTTTAAAGGAACAAGTAAAACAATTAAAATTAAAAGATGGGAAAAATCTACTGATGAGCCTGTTAAATGTTCTGAATGTAATGGTAGTGGTGAAGTTAGATTTGTTCAAAAATCTTTTTTAGGACAAGTTGTTAATGTTCAACCTTGTTCTTCATGTTCAGGAATTGGGTATGCTGGTGGCAGGGTTCAAAAAACAGCTGAAATAAAAATCAATGTTCCTGTGGGTGTTAGTGAAGGCAATTTTATGACGCTAGATGGTGAAGGTGATAAAAGTATTGTTGGGAATGAGAATGGAAATTTAATTGTTTATTTTAAAGAAAAAGAACATGAGTTATTTACACGTTCAAATAATGATATATATATAGATTGCTGGATTAATTATGTTGATGCTGTTTTAGGTACGGAGATAAAGGTTCCTACTCTTAGTGGTTTTGTAAAAATGAAAGTTCCAGAAGCGATAAATAATGGACAATTATTAAGATTAAAAAATAAGGGTATAACAGAATTGAATAGGCATAAATCAGGAGACCAATATGTTAGAGTAAATATTTCTATTCCATCTAAAATAAATAATAAAACTAAGAGCATTTTACAAGATTTAAGATTAAATTTAGATAGTGAAACAGAATTTAAAAAAATTAGTAATGATTAATAATTAAATTTTTATAAAGGAGTATTGTTAAGTGAGTCAAAAAAATAAGGATAAAAAAATTGGTATTTTAGATTGGGTTATTTTTGCTTCAATTATTTTAATGGCACTAATGATTTTTATTCCCCAGTTTATTTGGGAGGAAGAGGATAGTTTTAAAAGTATTAGAAGAGATAGAATGGATATAATTTCAAGAGCTGAAGATTTTTATTTTGATTTAATGGGTGAATATACTTTAAATACTAGCGAGTTATTTTCTTTAGTTGAATCAGCAACAGATTCACTTATAGCTGATAGTTTATTTACAGGAAACCAAAAAATTTATTTAAATGATAAAGTATATAATGTTAATGTTGATCCAGATTTTCATATTGCTGTTGATACAACTTTTAGTTCAATTGAGGTTTTGAAATATCAAGTTGTTGATACTATTTATACAATATCAATGTTAAATGATGAAACTAATTTATTAGATACAATTTTAGTTAATTCAAGGTTATTTAATAGATATAAGAATGATGAAAAATTTAATGAGATTATTAACTTTGAAAGTATAGATAGAATTGAAAAAAAATCTAACTATTTAAGAAGAAGATTTCATTTAAATGATGATTTAGTTTATTGTCCAATTTCTGATTCAAACAATAATAAAAAATTTATTTTATCTATTGAAAAAAATAAAGACAATGATCAAGTATTTAAAATCACTTCCCCTTTAACAAAAGATGACAGAGAATTAAGATATGGTATTTTCAGGTATAATCCTGGCAATGAAGAATATATTTTAGGAGGAGTTAAAAGCTGGGCAGAAAAGTAAGGATAATTTTTGCTTTCAATTTCTCAAACTTCTAGAGGTTTTTTTTGTATTGAATGGATTTCTACAGAGCAAGGTCCAAAAATTGTTAATTTAGAACACCTTAAGTTAAATATAGACTTTTCTAATAAAAATGATTTAGAAACGATTTTAAAACTTTATAAATCAAATGTTAAATCTAATTCAAAATCTTTATCAATTATATTAAATGCTAATAAATTATTAATATCAAAAATTGAGTTGCTAGATTCAATTGATAAAAGTATGAATATAATTGATTGGCATGAATTAAACATATTGGGTAAAGAGTTCTGTGATAATAATTATAATTTTTATTTTCCTATACATTCAGATAATTCTCATGAATATTTATCTATTTATCTCCCTAAAAAAATTAAAGATAATATTGTTAAATCATCGGTAGACTTAGGTTATGAATTGAGATATTTATCAATTGACATTTTTTCAGCTGCAATTGGAGCTAGACAGGTTTTTTATAATGAAATTAATAATGAGTATTTAGTGTGGAAAATATGTAATAAAAATTTACATAGATTAGTTTTATATAATAAAAATAAATTAAATGCTTATATAGAAATTGTTAAAAAAAATAATCGATTTATAACTAAAAAATATATTGGGTCAAAAGAAAATGAAAATCTATTGATTAACTGTGTTAATGAGATATTAATTAATAAATCTAATTTCCATAGATTTAATAATATATATGTTTATCAAACAAAACAAAATAAATCAGATATTAATAGAATTATTGATTTGAATTTTAAGAATATTAAAATATTAAATTTTAATAATATGATTGATCGTACAAAAGAATATAATCCATTAAAATATATTTCTTTTGTTGAGAATGGAATTGTTTTTAAAGGAATAGATATTTAATGAATTTATTAAATAATCCAGGAATACAAAGTGATATAGACTTACCGGCTAAGGGTAAAGAAAATATTATTATAAACGAAATTGAAAATTTTGTAAATGATAAACCAAAATCCAATAACAGATATAGAAATATTGTTATTATTATTTCATTTATACTGAGTCTGTTTTTTGCTTATAGCTTATATCTTAGTTCATACAATTTATTTGAAAATAAATCTGAGTTTACTATAATAAATGTTTTTAATGATATAAAAGATAGTAATATAAATTCTGTTGAGGTGAACAATAATAGACTAAATATAATTTTAAATTATGACCAGTCAAATAAAATATATCAAGATTATGATTTGTATGATTCTAAATATTCTTATGTTGGTCTATTAATTAATGATTCAGTTTCACAGATATACATAAGAGATGTATATAGGGCTAGTTCTAGTGTAGACTTTTATGAATTGTTTAGTATTATTAGCTATATTGATGATATAAATATAGAAAAAGATATTATTAATAATAATTTAATTATTATTGGAGATTATTCTGATATTTTTAAAATTTTCAAAGCTATTAATAATTATAGATTTAATTTTAAACTTGAATTAATTAAATCTACTTCTTTAAATAAATATTATCAATTGACTATTTTAAATGATTAAAATTATAGCTGGAAAATATAAAAATAGAAAGCTGAAATATTTTAATATACAGTCAGTAAGGCCAACCCAAGCTCGAGTAAGAAAATCAATGTTTGATACATTAGGGAATATTGAAGGGAAAACTGTTCTCGATCTTTTTTGTGGTATAGGTACAATAGGAATAGAAGGGATAAGTAGAGGAGTTAAGTCTGTAAATTTCATTGATCATAATATAAAAGCTTTAAATGTTTTAAAGAAAAACCTTAATTTGTTAGATGTGAATAAAGAATCTTATTCGGTTATAAAAAGTGATGTGATTAATTATTTAATTAATGAAAAAAATAAGTACGATTTAATTATAGCAGATCCACCTTATGGAAAATTTTCTTTTACTGATTTTATTACCAAAATATCACCAATCCTTAAAAGAGGAGGTGTCTTTTGTTATGAAAGTAAGAAAGAAAAAAATATTTTAGATTTAAATTTGAAAGTAAAAACTTTTGGTAACTCTCAGTTAATTTTTTGGAGGAATGAATGAATAAAGCAATTTACCCAGGTTCTTTTGACCCTATAACTTTTGGTCATTTAGATATTATAGAAAGATGTTCAAAGATTTATGATCAGTTGATAGTTGGTGTTATTAAAGATAATAATAATAAAAATTTTTTATTCGATGAATTTCAAAGAAAAAATATGATAGAAAATCTAGTAACAAAGTTTTCAAATGTAGAAGTTAGGGTTTTTGATTCATTATTGGTTGATTTTGCTGTCAAAGAAAAGAGTAAAATTATTATTAGAGGTTTAAGAGCTTTATCAGATTTTGAATATGAATTTCAAATGGCATTAATGAATAGAAAATTAAATGACAATATATCTACTTTGTTTATGATGCCTCATGAAAAATTTACTCACATTAGTTCTTCGCTTTTAAAAGAAGTTATAGCACTTGGTGGAGATGTAAGTGAATATGCTCCAGAATTTATCATCAAAAAAGTGAAAAATAAATTATAATGAATGATATTAAAAAAAATATTATTGATAGGGCTTTATCGAAAAATAAAAAAATTTGTTTACCAGAGATATCAGATTCTAGAATCCAAGCAGCTAAAAATAAATTAAAAAAGATAGGTTTTAATATTGTTGAAATAGTTGATTTAGAAAAAAAGAGAGATAAATATTTGGAAATTATTTCATCTAAAAAATTTACTAAAAATTGGACGTCTGAAATGAAATTAGATTATATTGATTCTGATCTTAATTTTTCTTTATTAGCATTAGATAATGATGATATCGATTGTGTTGTTGCTGGTGCAGTAAATACAACTTCTGATGTTGTGAGATCAGCTATTAGGATTATTGGTTTAAAAAAAACAACAAAGTGGTTATCTAGTGTTTTTTTTATGTTATCTCCTGATAATGATAATTTTTATACATATTCAGATTGTGGAGTAATCCCAGATCCTAATTCTGAACAATTATGTGAAATAGCATATCAAGCTTCTCAATTACATAATTTAATATCTTTAAATACTCCCAAAGTTTCTTTCTTGTCATTTTCAACATTAGGTAGTGCTGAGCACTATAAAGTTTCTAGAGTTCAAGATGCTGTTAAATTGTTCTCATCAAGATATGATGATATTATTCATGATGGTGAAATGCAGTTTGATGCCGCTATAAATCCAGAAATTTCAAAAATTAAAATGCCTAATTCTAATTTGTCTGGAGAAGCAAATGTATTTGTGTTTCCTGATCTTAATTCAGCTAATATTGCATATAAAATAACTAATCATTTAGCTAATTATCAATCTTTAGGCCCTGTATTAACGGGTTTAAATAAGCCTGTTAATGATTTGTCCCGAGGATGTACAGTTGATGATATTATTTACATTAGTGCAGTTGCTGCAATCCAAAGTAATTAAAAAATAATTAAAAATCTAAATTTCTTTATTCGTAAAATACCTGTGGTAAATACAAATAATTTTTATAGATTGGAAGTATAAATGAATATAAACAAGGTAAAAAGTCCAGTTTTTGGTTCAAAGTTAACAATAGATAATAATGGAAAATTGTTAGTTCCTGATAATCCTATTATCCCTTTTATTGAAGGTGATGGTATAGGAGCAGATATTTGGAAATCTTCTGTTAATGTTTTTAATGCTGCTGTAAAAAAAGCCTATGGAGATAATAGAAAAGTTGATTGGCTTGAAATTTATGCAGGAGATAAGGCAAATGATGTGTATGGACCTAATACTTGGCTACCTGATGAAACTCTAAGTCTTATAAATGAATATTTAGTTGCTATTAAAGGGCCCTTGACCACTCCTATTGGAGGTGGGATTCGATCAATTAATGTTGCACTAAGACAGAAATTAGATTTATATGTCTGTTTGCGACCAGTAAGATGGTTTAATAATGTACCCTCTCCAGTTAAACAACCTGAAGATATTGATATGGTTATATTTAGAGAAAATACTGAAGACATTTATGCAGGAATTGAGTTTGAAGAAGGTGATGAAAGTACTAAGAAATTTTTAGATATACTGAAAGAAAATTTCCAAGATAGATATAATAAAATTAGATTTCCTGATTCATGCGGGCTAGGAATAAAACCTATCTCTAAAGAAGGAACTCAAAGATTGGTATTAGATGCCATCGAATATGCAATTAATAATAATAGAAGTAGTGTGACTTTAGTTCACAAGGGTAATATAATGAAATTTACTGAAGGTGGGTTTAAAAAGTGGGGTTATGAATTAGCAGAAGAAAAATTTAAAAATCAAGTATTTACATGGGCTCAATATGACAGAATTTTAGAAAAAGAAGGAAAAAATTCTGCGGATGATAAAATGAATAAAGCAATATCAGAGGGTAAGATTATAATCAAAGATGTTATTGCCGATGCTTTTTTGCAACAAATTTTGACACGACCAAAGGAATATGATGTTATTGCAACTATGAATTTAAATGGTGATTATATATCAGATGCTCTTGCTGCTCAAGTTGGAGGAATAGGAATTGCTCCAGGAGCGAATATAAATTACGAATCTGGTAAAGCTTTGTTTGAAGCTACTCATGGTACAGCGCCAAAATATGCTGGATTAGATAAAGTAAATCCTTGCTCAGTAATCCTATCGGGAGAGATGATGTTTAGATATTTAGGTTGGCATGAAGTTTCTGATATGATTATATCGTCTATTGATAAAACATTAAGTAAAAAATTAGTTACATATGATTTTGAAAGACAAATGACTGGTGCAACATTATTAAAATGTTCAGAGTTTGGAGAAGCATTAATAGATAATATGTAATACTTTTTATATGAAATTTATAGATTATGCAAAAATATCAGTTAGTTCTGGTAAAGGTGGCGATGGATGTGTAGCTTTTTTAAGAGAAAAATTTAGGCCTAAAGGTGGTCCCTCTGGTGGAGATGGCGGTAAGGGTGGTAGTATAGTCTTTCAATCCGATTCAAAGTTGACAACTTTACAAGATTATTCCTATAATAAACAATATTTTGCTAAATCAGGTGAGAATGGTAAGGGTAAAAATATGCATGGTAAGAATGCTCAAAACATTGTTCTCAAGGTTCCTGTTGGTACAATTGTAAGAGACGTAGATCAAAATAAAATAATATATGATTTCAATAATGATAATGAAGAAATTATTGTTTGTAAAGGAGGTAACGGGGGTTTTGGAAATGCTAGATTTAAAACTAATAAAAATCCTGCTCCAAGATTTGCTAATGATGGTGAAAAAGGAATTTTATTAAATTTAGAATTAGAGTTAAAAGTTTTAGCAGATGTAGGATTAGTAGGCTTTCCTAATGCTGGTAAATCAACCTTTATTTCATCTATTTCTAATGCAAGACCTAAAATTGCAGATTATCCTTTTACCACGTTGATACCAAATTTAGGTATTGTTAATTATGGTCAATATAAATCATTTGTCATGGCAGATATACCTGGGTTAATTGAAGGTGCTTCAAATGGTAAAGGTTTAGGGACTCAGTTTTTAAAACATATTGAAAGAACAAAAATTTTAGTGTTTATTATAGATTTGAATTCTGAAGATGTTGAAAATGAATATAATTTACTATGCAATGAATTAAAGTCATTTGATGAACGATTATTAGATAAGCCGAAGATAATTTTGTTAAGTAAATTAGACCTAGTATCAAACGATGATATTGATTTATTGTTTTTTAAAAATATGAAAGATGTAATTAAAATATCATCTGTATCTAAACAGAATATTGATAAAGCTATAAATTTAATAGCTAATCATTTGTAATATTTAGAGTTACATATTGTTACGAGTATTAAGTGGATAAGATTTATTTTAAAACTTAAATTCATTTTAGGTATAACTTTAATATACTTTATCGTATATTATACCGCGGATTTTTTTTATGATTAGATTATTATTATTTAGGAGAATTTTATGATTACTTTCCAAAAGAAATTATTTTTATTAATTACAGCATTATTTTCATTTAATTTTTTAATTGCAGATCCATGTGCTATGCCAGAAAACTCTATATCGCTAGATGATAACGGTGATGTTTGGTATAATGTTGATACAGATATTGCTGGTTTTCAATTTGAAGTTGATGGAACTACTGTTAGTGGCGCTTCTGGAGGTGATGCAGCTTCAGCTGGTTTTACTGTTTCAGCAGGGGGCTCTACTGTCTTGGGATTTTCTTTTACTGGCGCAACAGTCTCAGCTGGTTGTGGTACATTAACTACTTTGTCTTTAAATGGTGAGCCATATGGTTTAAGTGGTATTGTATTTTCTGATACATCTGGTAATGGGTTCACTGTAACCTATCATGAACCTCCTGATTGTGCAAGTGGTATCTATGATTGTTTAGGTGTATGTGATGGAACAGCTGTAGAAGATTGTAGTGGTGTTTGTGATGGTCAATCAGAATTAGATGAATGTGGTGTATGTAATGGTGATGGTTCATCATGTGTGGAATTATATTTTAACGTTGATATTGAAGATACAGGTGAATCTACATTGTTTATTTTTCAAGATTCTATTACTTCTTTAGATGCTGGAGATGAATTAGGGATTTTTGATTCGTCAGGTATATTGGATAGTGATGGAAATACTGGGGAAATCTTAGTTGGTTCTGGCGTATGGAATGGTCAACAATTAGAAATAACCGCAATAACTGCAGTAGATTTATCCCAGTTTGGAGGTCCAATATTGCCTGGAGCAGTAACTGGTCATCCAATGTCTCTTAAAGTGTGGGATAGTTCTGAAAATGTAGTGTATGATGTTACATATGATACATCTAGTGGTAACGGTTCTTTTAATGGATTATTTACGGTAGTAAGTGAAATATATTTATGTGAAATTCCAGATGGTGCTTGTGATTGTGATGGAAATGTTTTAGACGATTGTGGTGTTTGCGGAGGTCCTGGAGCTGTATATGATTGTGGTTGTTCAGATATTGCTGAAGGTACATGTGATTGTGATGGAAATATTTTAGATGATTGTGGTGTTTGTGGAGGTTCTGGAGTTGATTTGGATCAGGATGGCGTATGTGATGATGCAGATGATTGTGTTGGAGATTTTGATGAATGTGACGTTTGTAATGGTCCTGGAGCTGTATATGACTGTGGTTGTGATGATTCTTTAATATGTTGGGATGATTCAGAGGTTTGTGATTTAAATGACTGTCCTATTGAACCACATTTTGTATTAGATATAGATGAAACAGGTGAGTCAACGTTATTTATTTTTCAAGATTCAATTACTAATTTAGATGTTGATGATCAAATTGGATTATTTGATTTAAATGGTGTTGTTGACTCTAATGGTAATACTGGAGAAATTCTTGTTGGTACTGGATTTTGGCAGGGATCTCAATTAGAAATAACAGCTATTACTTCAGTAGATTTATCCCAGTTTGGTGGTCCAATATTGCCAGGGGCAGTATCAGGTCATCCAATGTCACTTAAAGTATGGGATAATTCTGATCAGATAGAATTTGATGTTACCTATGATATTGCTGTTGGTTCTGGTGAATTTAATGGATTGTTTACTGCAATTAGTGAGGTGTATCTGTGTGATATTCCAGATGGTGATTGTGATTGCAATGGAAATACATTTGATGATTGCGGTGTATGTGGAGGTCCTGGAGCTGTATATGAGTGTGGTTGTTCAGATATCCCAGATGGAACATGTGATTGTGATGGAAATTTAATTGATGAATGCGGTGTTTGTGGTGGTTCTGGGGTTGATGCTGACCAAGATGGTGTTTGCGACGATGTGGATGATTGTGTTGGGGCATATGATGAATGTGACGTTTGTAATGGTCCTGGAGCTATATATGAATGCGGTTGCTCAGATTTAGCTGATGGAACTTGTGATTGTGATGGAAATATTTTAGATGAATGTGGTGTTTGTGGTGGTTTTGGAGTTGACGCTGATCAAGATGGTATTTGCGATGATGTAGATGATTGTGTTGGTGAGTATGATGATTGTGGAATATGTAATGGACCAGGTACGCAACAATGTTGGGATGGTTCAGATATTTGTGGATTGACAAACTGTCCTTCTTATTTTGATGTTGAGATTGAAGAAACTGGGGAGTCTACATTATTTATTTTTCAAGACTCTATCACTAGCTTAGGTTTTGGGGATCATTTGGGATTGTATGATTTAAATGGTATTGTGGATTCAGATGGTAATTATGGAGAAGTATTAGTAGGGTCAGGAATATGGGATGGTGAACAGTTATCATTAGTTGCGATATCTTCTATTGATTTATCTGAATTTGGTGGCCCAATTTTACCTGGTACCGATAGTGGGAATTCAATGGTTTTAAAGGTTTGGAAGGCAGATGAATCTATCGAATATACTGTGGATTATGATGTTTCAAATGGTTCAGGAACTTTTGATGGTTTATTTTCTGTAGTAAATGAAATTTATTTATGTGAAATTCCACCTGGTGCTTGTGATTGCGATGGAAATGTTTTTGATGAATGTGGTGTTTGTGACGGACCAGGGGCAGTTTATGAATGTGGCTGTTCAGATATTGAGTTTGGAGAGTGTGATTGTGATGGAAATATTTTAGATTGTTCAGGTGAATGTGGTGGCTCAGCTGTTGAGGATGAATGTGGCGTATGTGATGGAGACAATTCTTCATGTGCCGATTGTGCAGGCGTTCCAAATGGTAGTGCTCTTGTTGATGAATGTGGTGTATGTGAAGGTGATAATTCTAGCTGTACAGTAGTTTTATCATTTGGTAATATTATTGGAACATCAATGGAAATTTTAGTAGATACTCCTATTGATATTGATGATTTTGAATTTACAATTGATAATTCATTGGTTGTTTTTAGTGGTTCATCTGGTGGGTTTTCTGCTGATTATGGATATTCTGTATCTATACTTAATCAAACTATTTCAGGTTCTGGTGGAACAATTCCATCTGGTAGTAGTGGAGTGTTGGTAAATTTAGCTTATCAGTGTGATTATTCTCCAATACCTACAGGAATAGCTGATAATATTAATATTTCTAGTTCATCTGGTAATGTAATTGCAGTTTTTGATGGCGTGTTGGTTAATGTAGGAGCATTAGGTTGTACAGATTCAGAAGCATGTAATTATGATCCTTTTGCTGAAGAAGATGATGGTACATGTGTGTATATTCAAGAAGGTGAGTGTGATTGTGATGGCAATGTTGATGCTGATTTAGATGGCATATGTGATAGTGAAGATGACTGTGTTGGAGAATATGATGATTGTGGTTTGTGTAATGGTCCAGGCTCATCAGAATGTTGGGATGGTTCAGCTGTTTGTGATTTAAGTGAGTGTCCTTATATCCCTTATTTCCCATTGCAAATTGAAGAAACTGGTGAATCAACATTGTTTATTTTTCAAGATTCTATTTCTAATATAGATGTTAATGATCAAATTGGTTTGTTTGATTTAAATGGCCTTTTGGATTCTGGTGGAAATACTGGAGAGGTACTAGTTGGTGAAGGAATTTGGTTAGGGACGCAATTAGAAATAGCAGCAATTTCTTCGGTTGATTTATCTTTATTTGGCGGTCCAGTTTTACCAGGTAGTGTATCTGGGAATGATATGGTCCTTAAAGTATGGGATGAATCAGCTGATCAAGAATATACTTTAGAATATGAAATTTCTGCTGGAAATGGTACTTTTAATGGTTTATTTACTGTTATAAGTGAAATTTATTTGTGTGATATCCCTGATGGCGCGTGTGACTGTGATGGCAATGTGTTAGATGAATGTGGCGTTTGTGGTGGTGATGGTATATCAGATGAAGAATGTGATTGTAATGGAAATACTTTAGATGAGTGTGGTATTTGTGGTGGTTCTGGAGTTGACGCTGATCAAGATGGTGTTTGTGATGATGTAGATGACTGTGTTGGAGAATATGATTCTTGTGGTTTTTGTAATGGTCCTGGTGAGGAAATTGAGTGTTGGGATGGTTCTTTTGTATGTGAGGAATTAGATTGTCCTTTAGATTGTGATAATTGTCCTGATTGGGATTCTAATGGTGATGGTTATTTTGATGATATTAATTTATATCAAAATAGCGGTTCGATTACATCTTCTATATATCTAGATGGATTAAACATCGGTAGTCCAAATGATTTATTAGGAGTGTTTGTTAATGATGAATTAAGAGGGTTAGGTTCTCCATCAGAAGTTCCTTTTGGTCCTTTAGTAGGGACATATCAATTCTTAACTCTTATTTATAGTAATGAAGCATCTGGAGAGCTTGTTAATTTTAAATTTTATGATTATGAGTCAGATCAAGTTTATGATATCTCTGAATCTGTAGAATTTGTTAGTGATATGATATTGGGATCAGTTATTGATCCTTTTGTTATGAATGTAAATATTGGTATTGATATATCTTTAGATATTCCAAGTGGTTGGAATTGGATGTCCTTAAATGTTTACAATGATGATATGACGCTTAATTCAACGTTTTCATCTATTGAAGGTAGTGCTGAATTTATTAAAAATCAATCCTCTTATGCTGATTATTATCCAGGTTTTGGATGGTTTGGTACATTGAGTGATATTAATAATGTTTCTATGTATAAATTGAAAATGATTCAAGATGATATGCTGACTTTAAGTGGTATGCCAGTTGATGTTAGCCAAACAGTTTTTAATTTAGGCTCTGGATTTAATTGGATAGGTTATACGCCTCAAGTAGCATTAGATGTAAATACAGCCTTGTCTAATATACCTGAAGGTAATGCTCAATTTATTAAAAATCAATCCTCTTATGCTGATTATTATGGCGGTTTTGGTTGGTTTGGTACTTTAGCAAATATGGATCCTTTATTAGGTTATATAATTAAATTAAATAATGATACACAATTCACATATAGCGAAGGAAATTTATCTAGAGTAACATCTGGAATGATAGAGTTGTCGGATGAGCGATTTGGCTTGAATATTCATGATTATGAGTACAATGCTACAATCACATCTTCTATATACATTAATAATAAAAGAATTGATAACTTCGATTATACGCTTCTAGCTTTTGACGGTTTGTCATGTGTTGGGTATGCTGATGGTTTATATTTTCCTATTGATGGTAATATTATATTTCCATTAATGGTTTATGGAAATGAAGAAGGTTCTAATTTAACATTTAAATTATATGATAACATTTCAAAAAAATATTTAGATGTAGAAAAGGAAATTGCATTTATCCCTGATATGAATTTAGGAAATGGTTTTAATCCTATAGAATTTCATAATTTAGAAAATCCGGATAATTATGTGTTAAGTGCAGCTTATCCAAATCCGTTTAATCCAGTTGTTAATTTTGATCTAGAAATAGAAGGTTCGCAGTATGTTGATGCTAGAGTATATAATCTTTCTGGTCAAGAAATCGCTGTATTACATGAAGGTGAATTGTCAGGATTTAATAAGATTAATTGGATGGCTGTTGATCAAGCAAGTGGAATTTATTTTATTCAAGTTTCTATTGATGGTCAAATAATTGCTAATAATAAAATAATTCTATTAAAATAAATTATATCTAAAAGTAATTGTTGAATATTTAAATCTTTAATAGATTTTATATATATGAATAAATTTTTATTTACCACTTTATTAATATTAAATTTTTCATTCTCTTATGAGAATTTATACTTGATGGAATTTGATAATATTTCCAGAGATTATAAATTAGATTCATTTTCTCAAAATTTACCTGCTTATATAATTGATAATTTTTCAAGTTTGGAGTATTTAAATGTTTTGTACGCTCCAAAAATTATTCCTTCTATATATGAAGAAAATTCAGATTTAAATAATGGTATTTTAATTAATGGTAGATTTTTATCATCTTATGATAATATTATTGTTTCATTTGATGCTTTTGATGTTGATACATGGGAGAAAAAAACATATCGTTCTTATTATTGCAAAACAAATGATAATGAATGTATTGAAAAGGCTCTTAGGGTTTGTATAAATGAAAGCATTTTACCTCTTTTTTGTCCTTTTTATGATTGTTTAGGTGAATGTAATGGTTCTGCTAAAGTTGATTGCCTTGGTAATTGTAATGGAGATGCAAAGGTTGATTGTGAAGGAGTATGCAATGGAAATGCAGAGACAGATTGCAAGGGAACATGTTGGGGTAGTGCAACATTAGATGAATGTGGTATATGTGACTATGATACTGCTAATGATTGCTTGCAAGATTGTAAAGGAATTTGGGGAGGAAATTCATTTATTAATGAATGTGATGTTTGTGTTTCTAAGGATATGGATGAATCTTCAGGTATGGATTGTTTAGGTGTTTGTGGAGGTGATGCTATTTTAGATTGTAATGGAGATTGCAATGGTACAGCTTTTATGAATGAATGTAAAGTTTGTGTTGAAGGAAATACAAATAATAATGTTGATTTAGGCTTTGATTGTAATGGTGTTTGTTATGGTCCAACGTTACTAGATGCTTGCGGAGTTTGTGGAGGTGATAATTCTTCATGTTCTGATTGTATGGGAAAACCAAATGGTGATGCGATTATTGATAATTGTGGAAAATGTGATTATGATAGTTCTAATGATTGTGTTCAAGATTGTAATGGAGATTGGGGAGGACTAGCTTTTTTAAATGAATGTTCAGTATGCGTAGGAGGTAAAACTAATTTCACTATAGATAAAGGTCTTGATTGTAATAGCGTTTGTTGGGGAAATGCTAAAATAGATGATTGTGGAATTTGCGAAGGAACAAATAATTGTTCAAAATCTGATATGATTAGTAAAGATCTAGATTCATCTGAAAAACATAATACTAAACAAAATATAAAAAAGATTCATAGCGATGTTAATCAAAGTTTGATGCCTAGGTTGAAAATAATAAAAGATTACGAAAATGTAACTCAAAACACATCTTATTTATTGAAAATGTTAGATGAGGTAAAAAGTTCTCTTTATAATGTTGATATTTTAAATATTAAAAAAGAAACGATTGATAATCAAATTGATTTAACTATTCCTGTTAAATATTCAATAAGCAATGAGTTTATTTCGATGTTTAGTAATATTCCATATGAAAAGAAAGAAAATTCCAATGGAACAGTCATTTATGAAATAAATAAGGATTATTTTAATATTGATGAAGATTTAAATAATTATTTATCTTCTATGAATTATCAGATAGTTCCTGTATTGTTTTTCGTGGATTCTAATGATGAGATTAATAGAATAATTATAGATTCATGGAATAAAAATAGTTATAATTTGAATCCTATTATAAGTAAGGGTATAAAAGTTGATTTCTTGAATAGTTTTTCTCCTCTTGTTTCTATTACACCGGGTAAAACTAGTATTCAGTTTAATTTCCAATTAAGTATACTTCAAAATGATTATTCTTTGTTGCTTAGTCAAGATGATTATATGGATTATCAGTATATTTTGGTCGATTTTTTTTACTATAATAATTTATCCAACGAATTAACTACATATTTACTAAATTACTAATATGATTAAACTCTTATTTATATTATTGTCATTTAATCTATTTGCAGATTTATTGCCTAGTGGACAGTTAAAAGATTTAGATAAAAAAAAGATTAATTTAATTGATGTTGTAGATGGTGATGCAGCAGTGATTAATTTTTGGTTTCTAGCTTGTGAACCATGCAAAAAGGAAATGAAATATCTAAGTCAATATAATTCGAAGTATTCTAAATATGGTTTTAAAGTTATAAGTATAAATACAGATAATGCTAGAACTTTGAATAAGGTTAAGCCTTTTGTAAAATCAAAAGATTATTCATTCCCAGTTTTATTGGATCCTAAATCATTATATTTTAGAAAAGTTGGTGGAAAAATTTGTCCTTATCTTTTAGTTGTAGATAATGATGGTGAAATAATAAATAGACATACTGGATATAATCCAGGAGATGAAATTAAATTAGAACATGAAATTGTTTCACTCCTTTATTCTGAAATTTCTTCTGATACGACTTTAACTGATTCAAGTATTATTAAAATACTAGATAAAGTTAAACTTCAAAAAAATAAAGTTGATTAAAATTAAATTATTAGTTTCGTTTTTATGTTTTTCTATGATTTACTCTCAAAGTGAATCAATGATCTCTTATGAGATGAAAATGGCTAATGGAGAGGGTGTAAGTAGAGATTTTTTTGAAAATTTAATTGAGATAAATACTTTTTATGATAATGGTTGGTATTTATTTAATCAATTAGAATATAGTGTTCCACCATTATTGGGTCAAAATAGTAATAATATTGATGATATATTTAATATTTTTTATGCACAATATTCTGGAGATAGATATGATTTAACTGTTGGTAATTTATATTTATTACAAGGAATGGGTTTATCTCTTCATACTTTTCAAAATCAAGATATTGATTTTGATAATAGCGTAAATGGTATTGATATAAATTATCAATTAAATGATAAAATTGATATTTTTTCATCAATTGGCTATGCTAACGTGAAATCTAGAATTAATCCAGCTGATATAGCACCATCTATATCAATAAAAAATAATTTAGGTGTTATAGGAACAAAATTATTTTATGATAATTTTGAACTACATTATTTAACTATGGCTTATAATCAATTATATGATACTAGCGATTTGATAAGTTTGATGAATTTATCAAATGATTTAGGATCATATCTAAATGGTTTAAGTGATTATATTTTAAATGAAAATCCAAATTATGAAATGAATAATTTAGAGCATAATATTGGACTTGGCTTTGTGATTGGTGGAGTTGATTTGTATTTAGAAAAGTCATTAGTTTATTATAATAAGCTATTATCTGAAAGAACTGATGGTTATAAAGATTATATGTCTATATATTTTAATTTATTAGGATGTGATATTCTATATGAGTATAAAGATTATTCAACAACAATGCTATATAATATTTTTTCTAATCCTCCAGTAGTATTTAGAGAGCCTTCATCAGCTTTAATAGGGCGTAATTTGCATACAATTGATTTTAGTAGTGAATATGGTCATCAAATTGAAATAAATAGAATATTTGATAACGATTTATCGTTTGTTGCATCATATGCTTTTGCGCTTCACCATAAAAATGGATATGATGATGTAGGTATTTTCGATTTAGATATATATGAAGATTTGTCGTTACTAAAAGATTTATCTCCATATGAGCAATATTTTATAGAGTTTAGTAATTGGACAAAAAATGGAAAACTTTATTATAGGGTTGGGTATGATTATTATTATGAATCAACCTACGAAAAAACAATTGAAGCTAAGACAATACCAATGCAATATGCTTATAAGTTTAAAGATGGTAATTCTTTAACAGTTTATGCTGAAGCACAGAATAAATATGAAGAGTTAGTTGATAAAGAATATGATTTTATTTATTTAAGTCCATCTTATAATCATTTCGGTGATTGGTCGTTGACATTTTTTGCTGATATTGAAAAAGGTGGTGAAAATGTATATGCAATGGATTATACAGTAAATTTTAAAAATAGTGATTCTCAGTTATCATTATTTTTTGGTTCTCAAAAAGGTGGTTTGATTTGCGCAAATGGTTCGTGTATACAGCAGCCAGATTTTGAGGATGGTTTAAAAATCACTTTAAGAACAAATTTTTAGGTTACAATTTGATACTTTATATATAATAATTAATAGATTAAATTATTATGAAGTGAAATTTTGGAGTATTTTATGAATAATATAGGTATTGGCATATTTTTAGTTTTATTTGGATTTTCGTATTCTCAAACTTACTGTACTGGAGATCAAATAAGTTTAGAACATCAAAATTCACCATTGACAGTGGGTGCTGGATTTGAAGATTATAATGTTGGAGATGATTTATTTCTTTCAGACTTTAATGGTGATTTAAATGGTGGTAGCTATTCTATAATTTTTGTAGAGATGAGTGCAAGTTGGTGAGGTACTTGTATCTCTTTAGCTCCATCAGTTGATGAGCTTGAACAACAGTTCTCAGAATATAATGTTAAATTTTTAACTTCATATCAGGATGCTGGATCTAATAATAGTGGAACTTCAAATCTCTCATCATTAGGTTGGCAAAATTTAGGAACACCTGGAATTCCTCTTGTAATAGATCAAAATGCTAGTAGTGTTAGCTTGTTTGATTTATTACATGATTCATATAGTGCTTTTCCAACATTTGCTTTAATTGATCATACTATGACACTTAGAGGGAAACCCTGGACATTAACAAGTAATTCAAATACAAATTCATGTGATGGAAATAGTTCTTATTTAAATGGATGGAGTGGTGGTAGTGTTGATGACTTTATTCAACAGCTTGTTGATGAATGTGGTGTTTTATGTGAAGATAATCCAGATGCAGATGAAGATGGAGTATTATCGGGAGAAGATAATTGTCCAAATGATTATAATCCTTCCCAAAGTGATAGCGATAATGATAATATAGGAGATGCATGTGATGATTGTAACGATATGGCTGGAGATTTAAATGATGATTTAGTAATAGATGTTCTAGATGTAGTAAGTCTAGTAAATATAATTTTAGTCGTAAATCAAAATCCAACTGATTGTGAATTCTCAGATGCTGATTATAATAATGATTCTATTGTAAATATCCAGGATGTTATTTTAGTGATAACTAATATTTTAAATTAAATATGAAATTTTATTTTTTAATAATATTGTTTTTGATGTTTTCTTGTGATTTGCCTAATGAAGCTGATGCAGATTGCAGTGGTATTAATATGGGTTCAGCCTTTATTGATGATTGTGGAAGATGTGTTGGTGAATCTTCAGGTTTTATTGAGGGTCATGATAAAGATGATTGTGGCGTTTGCTATGGTGATAATTCTTGCTTAGATGGTCTATGTGTTGATGCTAATGCTATAAATTATCATTCAGAATTACCAGATAATGCTATAGCTGATAATTCTTTATGTATTTATGATGTTTGTCAAACATTGCCATCAAATGATGACTATACTTGTAGTGAAAATGATGTTAATTATCCTTATCAAATAGGAGATCAGCTTAATTGTAATGATTTAGAAATTTCTTTAAATATTTGTTTCCCAGATAATTGTGACAATACGGTGACACTTGGTGATTATTATGGAAAAGTAATTTGGTTTGAGATGACAAGTTCATGGTGAGGGACCTGCGTTTCTCATTTGCCGGGAGCAGATGCATTTATAGCAGAATATTTAGACAATCCAAATTTTGCAGCAATAACAGCTTTAATGGATGTTGGTCAACCTCATTCTTGTAGTGCATGGGGTAACTTTGGAAATAATAAATTACCTCTTTTAATTGATGGTGGTTCTTCTCTAACTTTCGGTAACCAAAATGGTTTAGAAAGTTTGTTTTTTACAGAAGCTCAAATACCAAAAAGGGTATTTATCGATCATGAAATGAGAGTGTATGATATTGTTGCTGGATATATGAGCCAATCTGAGATAAAATTGAAAATTGATGAAATGTTAAGTTTAATGGAATAATATTTTATGTTTATTAGATTATTTATAATTATTATATCTTCTTTATTGTTAAGTGTTGATTATCAAACACAAATTCAGCCTATATTTGATAATAACTGTGGAGGTTGTCATTTATCAAATTCTGCTGGTGGTTTAAATTTATCTAATTATAATAACACCATGTCAAGTGGTGTAGTGATTGAAGGTAATGCTCAATCTAGTTCTTTATATGATAGAATTACAAGAGCAGAATCTGAGCCTGGAGATATGCCTCCATCTGGTTCTCTATCTCAATCAGATATAGATTTGATTGCTCAGTGGATAAATGACGGCGCTTTATTTGAAGAAGCTTTAGATGTAGAAGGATGTACTGACCCCAATGCTATTTCATGTGCTGAAGAAATAAATACTATTTATTTCCCAGAATGTTCAACATGTTCAGATTCAGAACCATGTACAAATTATTATAATGAAAATGCTACAGTTGATAATGGTATGTGTATGTATAATGATGTTCCAAGTTATGATGAGTTTGTAATTTCATCAATTGAAGGTGGTTACAATGTTGATTGGAGTGGATTTTCACCCCCAGTAGACATTTTGCAATACACATTGCAAAGATGTTTAGATCCAGATGGAGATACTGATGGTGATGGTAGTTATGAATATGAGAATTGTACGATGCTTGTTCCTCCCATGTCATTTAATTTAAATGCAACTTATGATGATATAGATTCAGTTTTTGAGCTTGATGATTATTATGCAAAGTATACACTTTATGTTCATTATCCTAATAATACATATTGGGGCTCAGCAAATGCTTATTATCTATTAGAAGCTGACTCTAGTCAATGTATGGCTGGTGATGTAAGCGGAGACGGTGTTATTAATGTTGTTGATGTTATATCTTCAGTAAATCATATTATAGGTAATTCTGTATTAGAAGGAGATAGTTTTTGTGCAGCTGATTTAAATGGAGATGGTATTATCAATGTCACAGATATTATAAGTTTAATAAATATTATTTTATCGTAAAATTAAAAAAAAGGAGAAATAAATGAAGTGTGAAAATTGGAGTTGTTGGAAAGAATGTATAGAATTAGCTCTTAAAGTTGTATTCGTAGGAGTTTTTACATGGGGTGTAATGAGTGCGGTTTGTTGTATGAGTTCTTGTGGCTCAAAGGCTTCTTGTTGTAAGACAACAGCTGTTGAAGCTGGAAAACCATGTAGTTCTGGTAAATAAAAAATAAAGGAGACTTTATGAAAAAATATTTTTTATCATTAGTATTGATTTTTAGTATGGGTTTATTTTTTAGTTCTTGCTCAACATCCTGTTTAAGTGGTTGTTCTACTTCTTCTTGTTCTAAAACAAGTTGTTGTAGTAAAGATGCAAAAGCATGTGATAAAGAGTGTTCGAAGTCATGTTGTTCTAAAGAGGATAAGAAAGAAGGTTAGGTTTATGTTTAGATTATTATATGTGATTATTTTCTTTTCATTTTCATTTAACTATGGTGTTGGTGATATTGTATCAGTTTCTGACCAAAATGTAGTAAAAGAAACGTGTTATCCAGGAAATGGATATGATGTTGGTGATGATTGGAAATTAGCTGATTGGAATGGTTCATTAAATGGTGGAGATTATAATGTTATTTTCATTGATATGTCAGCTACTTGGTGACCTGGATGTTATCAGGCACTATCAGGCCCGGCGGGCGAAGTGCACCATAATTTTGAAGATAATGATTATGTTAAGTTTTTAGGAGCTCTATCTGATTTAAATCAACCATATTCTTGTACTCAATGGGGTAATACTCCTGATGGCGGATATTCTCAAATAGTTCATGATACAAGTTCTGGTATATATAATATGTTTGGTAATGGCTATGTGCCAATGACTGTATGGCTTGATCATAATATGAGAGTTTTTGATGCTATGAATTCTGCGGGTAGTTGGTCAATATCTTCTAGAATTAATGAAATGTTAGAAAGTTGTGGAGAGTGTAATATTGATGGAACAGTAATTGAGGATTTAAGCTCAAATAATGATTCTTATCAAGGATATTGTTGTGAAGAATTTGGTGGTACTTATTATGAATTTAGCGATAGCGCAGATAATTATTGTCAAGGTTCTGATGCAACATGGGTATCTTTATGTTCCTCTTGTACAGGTACAACAGATACTGATAATGATGGATTAGCTGATGAGTGTGATGATTGTCTTAATATGCTTGGTGATGTCAATGATGATATGATGATTGATGTTTTAGATTTAGTAAGTGTAGTTAATATTATACTAGCAGTAACAACTGATGCTTCTGAATGTATGTTGACTGATTCTGATTTGAATAATGATGATATTATTAATATTCAAGATATTATTCTGATTATTAATTCAATTTTGAATGTTCAAATTGATTTTAATAAATATCAAATTGACTAATAAAATTTTATTTTCATTATTTTATAATTTAAAAGGGACTCTTGTAGTCCCTTTTTTTATATATGAATAATAAGTTTAACATATCAATTATAGGGGCGGGTATTATCGGTCTTTCAATTGCTGAAAGATTAAGTAAAAAGTATAAAAATATAATTCTGTTTGATAAAGAATCAACCTTTGGCCAACATGTTTCAAGTAGAAATAGTGAGGTTATTCATTCAGGATTTTATTATCCTCTAAATTCACTTAAATCAAAATTTTGTATTGATGGAAACAGTAGGATGTATAGTTTCTCAGATAAATACAATATTAATTATAATAAGTGTGGTAAAATGATTATTATAAATAATATGAATGAGGAGGAAGAGCTTTATACTATCTATAATAATGCTAAAGAATGTGGTTTGTCTGGATTGAAAATTTTAAATCAGAAACAAGCAAAAAAAATAGAGGAGAGAGTTCGATGTGTAAAGGCTTTATGGATTCCTTCTACTGGAATTATTGATTCACATGGAGTAATGTCAAAATTAGAAAATTTATCAATACTAAATGGAGTTGATTTTGCTTATAACTATTCTTTAAATAATATAGCCTTTCATAAAGGTTTATATGAATTATCATTTAATAATAATGAATTAATTTATTCAGATATCGTTATTAATGCCGCTGGTCTTTGGAGTAACAATATTTCTAGAATGTTAAATGTGAATAGTTATGATATTGAATATTTTAAGGGTGATTATTATAAATCAAATCTTAAAAATCTAAATTGTTTAATATATCCATTGCCTAAACAGACATCTTTAGGAATGCATACTGTCTTATCTTTAAATGGTGATGTTTCATTTGGACCTAATTATTATAAAGTTAATAATATTGATTATTCGATTGATAATAGATATAAAGAAGAATATCTTAATTGCTTTAAAGAACTATTAGATGATAATAGTTTGAAATTAACTCCTGATTTTTCTGGAATAAGACCAAAGATTAAAAATAATGGAAATTTTAGTGATTTTATTATTAAGAATGAAAAAGATCAAGGATTTAATAATTTTATTAATTTGATAGGCATAGACTCTCCTGGTTTAACATCTAGCTTGTCTATAGCAAAATATGTTGAAAATTTAATTGATTATTGATTTAGATAGTCTAATATTATTTTGGATATCTTTTTAGGAATTTCAAGTGGAAATAGATGGGAACATTCATCTATAGTTTTAATTTCAATATTTTTATTATTGATCCTGTTTATCTTTTTTTCTGCTGATTCAAAAAATGTATTAGACTCTTTGGCTCTGATTATTAGAGTTGGAATTTCGATGTTCTTAATATTTTTCCATATATAATTATCTTCGCTAATTCCAGTTTTATATATTTTATATTCCCATTTTTTAGGGAATGTTATATTTAATGATTTATCTTTATTTATTTTGGTTATAGAATTTATATAAATTTTTAAATTTTCATCATTAATATATTTAAAAACATTTTTTTTTCTATATGATTTAAATATTGAATCATAGCTATCATAGGTCATTTTCCTATTAAGAGTTTTTTTTGATAGAGGATGAAAGTAATCATCTAATCTTGTAAGTCTTATCAATTTCCAAAATAGGATAAATCGTGGAATAAATAAGGTTGGGTCTAATAGTATTATTTGAGAAAATAAATTTGGATGGCTAATTGCTGATCTTAAAATTAAATTGCCACCTATAGAATGCCCAATACCTATGTTTTTTTGATTTTTTTTTACACTATTAATAAAGTTTTTATGGAATGGCTCCCAATTTTTTAAATTATTTATATCAATATTATTAGAAACTAAATTAAAGTGATTAATATAATATGTTTTTTGTATTTTTGTAAATAATGATGAATATGCGTTTGAAGGATATCCATTAGCATGAATAAAATAGATGTTTTTTTTATTTATCATTAATTATTATTAAAATTTTTATTAAACTAATTTTATAAGTTATGAAATGCTAATTAAATTATACCTATAGTTTTTATTCAATTTGCACCCGTAGCTCAACTGGATAGAGCACTTGACTACGGATCAAGAGGTTGTAGGTTCGAATCCTACCGGGTGTACAAAAGGAGAATGAGTAGTGAAAGTATATACATTAAAATCTAAGCAAAAGATAAATAAAAGTTTGAAAGAAGTTTTTGATTTTTTTAAAAGTCCAGAAAATCTTTCTAAATTGACACTTTCTAAGTTAAATTTTAAAATATTAACACCAACACCTATTGAAATGAAAAATGGTCAATTAATTGATTATACAATAAATATATTGGGTTTTAGAGTACATTGGCGTACAATGATTACTTCTTATTTAGAACCTCATGAATTTGTTGATCAACAGTTGATTGGTCCTTATTCAATGTGGCATCATAAACATACCTTTGAAGATAAAGGTGATTATGTTGAGATGAATGATGAGGTTAATTATGTTATTCCTTTTGGTGTATTTGGAAGAATAGCTCACTATTTGTATGTAAAAAAAGAACTTGAAGGTATTTTTTTGTATAGAACTAAAATTATAGATAAAGTATTTAAATAAAGGAGTGTAAAATGAAAGTATCGGTATTTGGCGGTAGTGGTTTTGTAGGAGATTATATAATTAATGAATTAGTTGAAAATGATTTGACTCCTTATGCTTTAGTTAGACTTGGGAATGAATCTAAAATTACTAAATATGAAGAATGTAAAATAATAACAGGAGATATTGATAATGATACTGCTATTGAACAGACTATGATGAATACTGAGGCGGTTATTTATAATATTGGAATAATACGAGAATTTAAATCTTCACCATCATTATCTGTATTAGTGCATGATGATATAACATTTGAAAAATTGCATTATGAGGGTTTAAAAAAATGTGTAGATACAGCGAAAAAATTAAATATTAAAAGATTTATTCTAATGAGTGCAAATGGAGTTAAAGAAAATGGAACTGGTTACCAATCAACAAAATTTAGAGCTGAAGAATATTTAAAAAATTCAGGATTAGATTGGACAATTTTCCAACCATCTTTAATTTTTGGAGATTCATCAGGTAAACAAGAGTTTTGCAAGCAATTAAAAAAAGATATGCTATCCTTACCATTTCCTGCTCCATTGTTTCATGAAGGGTTTTTACCTTTTAATGCTGGGTCATTTAAGATGAGTCCAGTCCATGTAAAGGATGTCGCGAAATGTTTTGTAAGTTCATTAAGTGAAAAACAATCTATTGGAAAAACATTTTCATTAGGTGGAAAAGAGATGAGTTGGAAAGAAATAATAAAAAATATTGCGATTGCTTCAGATAAGGAAGATAAAATATTTATTCCTGCTCCTGTTTTACCTATAAAAATAGTCGCTTCATTATTTGATAGATTTAGTTGGTTCCCAATTTCAAAAGAGCAGCTTATTATGTTGTTAGAAGGAAATACATGTGATGGTTCAGAAGCATATGCTTTATTTAAGATAAAAGAACCTATTGAGTTTAATTTAGATTCACTTACGTATTTATCAGATGAAAAATAGTATTATTATTAATGTAATTGGTTTTTATATTTGTTGGTGGTTAACAATTTATGGTGCTATTTCACAATTTTACTATATTGGTCCATTGGCTACTTCTATATTTATAATTATACACTTAAATAAAGTTACAAATCATAAGAAAGAAGATATCTTTTTATTGATTTCATTTTTTCTTGGAATTTTTATTGAATCTCTTTTGCTTAATTTGAATATAATTATACATAAGGGTTTGCTCGTTCAATATAATATAGCTCCTCTTTGGTCCGTTTCTCTCTGGTTATGCTTTGCAACAACTTTGCTCCATAGTTTTAAATGGCTTAGCAGAAGATATGTTGTTAGTTCATTTTTAGGCTTGCTTTCTGCTCCAATGATTTATTTTTCTATGTTTTCTTTAGGTGTTGTAGAATTTGGAGTAAGTAAATCTTTTGTTATTTTATCTACATCTTTTTTATGGGGATTATTTATTCCTTTATTTATTTATATATCAGATAAAATATTAGATTCATGATATTTATTCTTTTATTAACACTTTTATTTGCATCAAATAGTAATGAGTTATTATTTGATATATATACTATTGATAATTGGGATCTTATAGAAGAAAATAGTAATAAAAAAATTTATAAGGCAAATTGTACTATAAACAATGTTCAATATATAATGATAGAACAAGAATTATTAAAAGAACAGGATAATGTTTTAGATGTAATTGAATCAGTATCAAACTATAATAATATTTTATCAAATAAAAATATAAAAACTAAACTATTATTAAGTAAAGGTGATACCTCAATTGTATTGCAAACAATTACTAATGCTATTCCATTTACTAGAGATAGAGAGTATATATTTAAAATGTATAGATACAATGAAAATAGAATTGATTGGTTTTTACTAAATGATTTAAATGTTCTATTGTATGATTTCAAAGATGATGATAGCCATAAATTATCATTTGGAGCCGGATCTTGGGAAATAAAGACAAAAGATGATAAAAAAATATTAATATATAGAATGTACTTAGATGATGAAGTAAATTTACCATTAATGTTTATTCAAAAAATTAGAATTAATCAGACTGTTAATATATTTAATGATGTTTTAACTTTTAGCCAAGGAGAATAATAATGATAAAGTATTTTGTAGTATTTGCATGTGTTTTTTTATTGATAGGGTTTGTTTTCCCCTTTTTTTTTAAGAATGAGAAGGTAAATATAGATGGTTTATCTAATAGCTTTTATGATTATTCTGTTGAATTGATAAGTGGTGAAAAAATAGCACTTAATAAATATAAAGATAAAAAGGTAATTATTGTAAATGTAGCTTCAAAATGTGGTTACACTTATCAATATGGTGGATTACAAAAATTATATGATGAATATGGTGACAAAATAGAAATAATTGGATTTCCTTCTAATGAGTTCTTATTTCAAGAGCCAGGAGAAAATAAAGATATTCAAACTTTTTGTAGCTCTAATTATGGAGTAAAATTTCCAATAGTAAAGAAAACAGTTGTTAAAAAAAATAGTAATCAACATCCCTTGTATTCATGGTTATCATGTAAAGAATTAAATGGATGGAATGATTCTCCTCCGAGTTGGAATTTTTATAAATATTTAATTGACGAAGAAGGAGTGCTAGTTAATGTACTTTCTTCTAAAATTAAACCCCAAGATAAAGAGATAATTGATTTTATTAATAATTAAATGAAGTTAAATAAATTAATATTTATATTATTTTTTTCATTTATGTATTCAGACCTTATAGTTGGAACAGTTAAGGATGAGGAAGGTAATCCTATTATTTATGCAAACGTATATTTAAAAGATACATTTGATGGGACATCATCTGATGATAAAGGATTGTTTGCTTTTGAAACATATGAAACTGGGATTCAAACTTTAATCGTAAGTTTTATAGGATATGAATCATTTATTCAAGAAATTAATATTAGCAAGAATATTACTATAGATATTGTATTAAAAGAGCTTATTACAAGAGCCGATGAAGTTGTAATAACGGCAGGCTCTTTTGGAGCAAGTGATGATGAAAAAGTTATTGTTCTAGATCCTATTGATATTGTTACTGTAGCAAGTTCAAGAGGGGAAATATCTGGTGCGCTTGAAGCACTTCCTGGAACTCAACCTCAAGCAGATAAGGAAGGTATTTATGTAAGAGGAGGAGATGCTTCTGAAGCAAAACAAATTGTTGATGGTATGTTGATCCAAAATCCATATTTCAGTGATGTTCCTGATATTCCTCAAAGGGGACGATTTGAACCGTTTGATTTTCAAGGTACTGCATTTAGTCAAGGTGGATATTCAGCTCAATATGGACAAGCTCTATCTGCTATTGTTGATCTTAAGACTTGGACAAGATTTGGAGATTTTAATGCAAATACCTTTGGAATCACTCCTCTGAGTTTAGGATATGGAAGAGGTTATGGAAATGATAGTACTGCATGTGGTATTAATATAGATTATACAAATATTGAATATTTTCAAAATTTTAATAGTAGCTCAGATTTTATTAAAAGTAGAGTAAATTTTTCTAAACCACCCCAGGGTGTAGAACTTAAAACAAATTATGCTAAAAAATTGAATAACGGTGTATATAAATATTTAGGTAGAGTTTCAAATTATAGTTTAGGAACAACAGAAGATGAAATAGGTTCTGGTTTTAATTTAGATAATAATAACTTATTTTTGTTAACTACATATAGAGGGAAAATAAATGATAAATGGAGAGCTAAATTTGGATTGTCTTATTCAGAAAATTCTAATGACTCTGAAATTAGCTCAGAAGATTTTTTAGAACCTGTTAATATTAATTCTTATGATGATTTGTTGCAGTTTAGAACGGTTTTAACTAAAAAGTTCCTTGGTAGATCTAAGATTAATTTTGGATTTCATTTATTTGATCAATCTAGTGAATTTATGAATTATGTTTTTGATAATTTTGGAGAAATTAATGAAGATTATAGTGGGAATATTATAATTGATGAATTTTTATCTACTGCATTTACAGAAATAGATTTAAGAATATTTAAAAAATTTGCTGTTAATGCTGGTGTTCGATATGAACATTCAAAATTGATAGATAAAGATAGTATTTCTCCTAGGTTCTCTGCTGCATATAAGCTTGGGAAAAACAGTCAAGTTTCATATGCATATGGTAAATTTTTTCAAACACCTGATATTGGATTTGATCAATGGTATAGACAAAATAATATTAAAATAGAAAATAATTTAACAGGATTAGAATTTGAAAATTCTATTCATCATATATTTAATTATGAGTGGTCAAAAAAAGGAAGAACATTGCGATTAGAATTTTTTGATAAACAATATGATGATTTGATTTTGATAAATCCAAATTGTCCTAATTACTGGGAATGTGAAAATGATTTAACAAATAATGGTAGTGGATACTCCAAAGGTGCAGAATTGTTTTGGAGAATGGATAATACTTCAGATGGAATTGGTCAAGATATTTGGATTGCTTATTCATATTTGGATAGTAAGCGTAAGTTTAAGCAGTATTCAGATGAAATTATTCCAAGCTTTGCATCAAATCATAAGTTGACATTTATTTATAAAAATGCATTTAAATTAAAAAATGGAGATGGTTTTAATACAAGCTTGGCTATAACAGGTACATCTGGATATCCATATTATAACCCCATAATAAATGAGCAGTTTGAATCTGACCCTTATCTTTCCTTTGATATTGGTGGTAGCTATTTGCCTCAAATAGATGATGGTTTTATGGTTGTTTTCTTTAATGTATCTAATCCATTTGGTCATAGAAATAGTTTTGGATATAGATATATAGATTACGATATGTCAGTATTAGCAGAACCAGAAGAAAAATTGCCAGGAAGTTTAAGAAGTGTATTTATAGGTTGTTTTATGTTTTTTTCTGTAGATAAGGATTGATGAAATATAAAATTTACATATTATTGTTTTCTTTTATCTTCTCTTTTGAATATTCAGATAGATATTATAAGGCTATGGATAAAGGTATTGAAATGTTTGAGTCCTCAGAGACTGAAAATGATTTTTTGAAAACATCCAATTATTTCTACCGTATATCTCAAGTTGTTAAAAATGATTGGCTCTCTAGCTATTATTATGCATATAGTAATACTAGTTTAAGTATGATGCAAGATGATCCTGATATTAAGGAGATGTATTTAGATAAAGCCTTTGATATTATTATTCCTTTTGATACTTTGGGAGTTGCTAATATTGATTCTGTCGCAATGTCAGAAATATATACTTTAAAAGCTATGATTTATGTTGGGAAAATATTTATTAATCCTATGGTTAATGGAATGAAATATGGACCAATGTCAGATAAGAGTATTAATAAGGCTATCTCATATTGTCCTACTAATCCTCGTCCATATTATTTAAATGGGCAATCTAAATTTTATACTCCATCAGCATTCGGAGGTGGTATGGATAAGGCTATTCCACTATTAAAAAAATCTTTAGATAATTATGAAATCTTTGAAACTAAAAAATATTGGCCTAATTGGGGTAAAGGTAAATGTCAATCACTGTATAATGAAGCTATAAATAATGTTGAAAAATAATAAAATTAATATTTTACTTGTTGTTTTTATATCAATAATATTTTGTTCAAATAATGAAAAAGAATATGTTATTCTTGTTTCTTTTGATGGTTTTAGGCATGATTATGTTGATAGAATTGAAACATCTTACTTTGATTATGTAGAAAAATGGGGTGTTAAAGCTAAATCTTTAAAACCAGTTTTCCCATCTTTTACTTTTCCTAATCATTATGCTATTGCAACTGGATGCTATTCAAATAAGCATAAGATATTAGGTAATGAGTTTAATACTGAAATGGGAAGATATTCATATAAAGACAAAAGTTCAGTTCAAGATTCTAAATGGTATGGAGCTGAACCAATTTGGGTGACTGCTGAGAAAAATGATATTATTACAGCAACATATTTCTGGGTTGGTTCTGAAGCAAAAATTGGAGGGTATTATCCAACTTATTATAAAAATTATGAATCTGGAATTAATCCATATGCAAAAGTAGATCAAGCAATAGAATGGTTGGAATATCCTGTTTCTAGTAGACCAAGATTAGTATGTTTGTATTTTGAAGAACCTGATCATGCTGGTCATGTTTTTGGTCCAAATTCTATTGAAGTTACTAATCAAATTAAATCATCAGATGATATTCTTGGATATTTGTTGAAATCTATATCAAAAATCGATATTTTTGATAAAATTAATGTTGTTATTGTAAGTGACCATGGAATGGTTGATGTTGCTTTAAATCAAGTTATTAATATTGATGATTTTAATCTTCCTGGAATTCTAGATGAGAAGGGACCTATTATGAGCTTTAAGGTAGATTCTGATATGGATTTTTCAATTAATGAATTAAATATTCCAAATGTATCAATAGTTCCATCTAGAAATAATAATAATTTAAATTATCATAATTCTTTATATGATTATTTATTTATAGCTAATGAAGGTTGGATGATGTATAAAAATGAACATATTAAACAATATGATGGCAAGTTACCTGTTAAAGGAATGCATGGCTATGATTCAGATTATATGAATATGCATGCTATATTTTATGCATATGGCCCTCGTTTTAAAGAAAATTATAAAATTGAAACATTTGAATTGATACATATTTATCCATTACTTTGTGAGCTTTTAGGACTTAATCCAAGTGATAATATTGATGGTGATTTAAGAGTATTAGAATCTATTTTAAAATAAATGGAATTGTTTTTTTCAGATAATATTAATAATGATATAATTATCTTAGATTTACAAGAGTCAAGACATTGTACTAAAGTATTAAGGAAAAGTATTGGTGATACAGTTAACGTTGTAGATGGTATCGGAAATTTTTACAAAGGTCAAATAATTTTAATTAGCAAAAATAATTGTGAAATTAGAATCAATGAAATTTTGAATGATTATGGCAAAAAAAAATATTATACCCACATTGCTATCTCTCCTATTAAAAATCATGAAAGATTAGAGTGGTTTATTGAAAAATCTGTTGAAATTGGAATTGATGAAATTTCTTTTATCAGATGTAGTCGAACTCTTAGAAAAAATATAAAGTTAGATCGAATTAATAGAATTGCTGTTACTGCCATGAAGCAAACACTTAAAGCTAAGCTGCCAAAGATTAATGAAGTAGAGGGCTTTAGCTCTTTTTTAAATAGAGCTAATGAAGGAATGAAGTTTATATGTCATCTTGAAAATAATGAAAGAAAAAATTTATTTTCATTTAAAGATTCTATTATTAGTAGTTTACATAGTTGTGTTTTAATAGGCCCTGAAGGAGATTTTACATTAGATGAGATTTCTTTATCTAAAAAACATAATTTTATTCCAATAAGTTTAGGAAATAGTAGACTAAGAACTGAAACTGCTGGAATAGTGTCATGTAATTTGATTAATTCAATTTATGAATATTAATATAAATGATAAATGGATGCAAGAAGCTTATAGATTAGCTATTAAATCCTACGATTGTGATGAAGTTCCAGTTGGTTGTGTTATTGTTAAAGATAATCAAATTATTGGTAAAGGGCATAATGAAGTAGAAAAATTGACTGATTCAACTGCTCACGCCGAAATGATAGCTATTACATCTGCTTCAAATCATAATAATGATTGGAGATTAACTAATACAAGTATATATGTTACAAAAGAACCTTGTATTATGTGTTATGGTGCTATATTGAATTCTAGGATAGAAAATTTATATTATGGTGTTGAGGATTCTAAGTTAGGTTTTAGAGTTAATATTGTTAGTATAAGTTCATTGAATATTCATCTTAAAAATATTCAATCTGGAGTATTAGAGCAGAAGTGTAAAAGTATTTTAAAAGATTTTTTTATAAATAAGAGAAAAAATAATAAAATAAAATAGCAATAAATCATTAAATTTTACATCATCTGGAGAGATGTCCGAGTGGTTTAAGGTGCACGCCTGGAACGCGTGTATGGATGAAAATCCATCGGGAGTTCGAATCTCCCTCTCTCCGCATTTATAGATTATGGACTATAGAAAAAAAATATATATAGTATTCATTTCATTAATATTTTCATTTACAAATAGTAAAATAGCATATGTTCATTATATCGAAGGTGAGTGCTATATAAAAAATAATCAAACAGATAATAAATATTTTAAGGTGTTTATTGGAACAGATATTTATGATAATGACTTTATTAAGTCGAGTGATGATTCAAATTGTACTATTAGATTTAATGATGATAAAACTCATCTTTTTATTGAATCAAATTCTATAGTCGGTTTAGATGATGATTATATATCGAGAGAAGTAGACTTGATTAAAGGAAGTTTCTATATTAAAAATTTATTTAATGAAGGTAAAAGAGTCTATGTATTTACTTCTAATAATCAAATTTCTATCGCAAATAATAGATTATGGATTAGCTCTTCTAAATTAAGTGATGATTATATTTATTCATTAGATGGTAATCTAGATATTTATAATAAAAATTATAAAAAAAATATAAATCTTGATAAGCGTGTTTTGTTGGATTTTAAAAATCAAAGCTATGATTATATAGATAATATTCAAGATATTGTCCCTAAATATGTTTTAGATGATAATTATGATTTTAATTTTAATAATAATAAAATCGAATTAAAAAAATATGATATGATCCCCATTTATGGAGATAGAATTCGAAATATGCGAATTGTTGATCCCTATAAAGTATCTTTTGATTTTGGAACTAAAATATTAAATAATGATTCGCATATTAAAGTTGGTATATACCCATCTTATATAAATAGAAATTTATCTATAAAGGGTAATATTGAATCATATGTTAGCCCATCAGGAAATGATTTAGATAATTATTGGGATGATGCATATGATTTTTTAGATAAGATCTCAATTGATTATTCTTTTTTTAGGAATAAAAATCAAATGTATTTTAAATTTGGATCTATGGAAGATTTATCATTTGCCAGTGGTTATATGATTAATGGAATGAATAATAGTATTGATTATCCTAGAAAAATAAATTCAGGATTATATTTAAATTATATTTTTGATATTGATTTTATGGACTTAGATATATTTATTCCAAGCATTAGAGATTTTGGTAATGACGGTGGAGTTATAGCTGCGAGAACATCTTTATATGTCTCTCATAATTTTCCTCTTACTTTAGGGTTGGGTTTTATAGCGGATATAAATCAATTTTCAGATATATCTGAATCTATTAATAAAACAGCAAAGGCGAGATCAGTTTATGGAGCTGAAATAGATTTTAATTATGACTTAATATCTAATTTGGACCTTGATATTGATATTTTTGGTGAATTTGTGGGTCTTTGGTACCCAGAATACAATTATTATACTTTATTTGATGGTGATAATGTTTCAAATGATTTAAGGTGGAGAAAAGGTACATGGGGTTTAAATGGCCCGGGAATATCGGTAGAATTAGAAAATCGTTATTTATTTAAATTTTCATTTAATTATAATTCTGCAACATTTATTCCTAATTATTTTAATTCAACTTATTTGTATAATAGAGCTAGGTATTATAAAGGGATATTAGATTATCCGATGATACAAAAACAGATTGATTATTTAAACAATAATTTTTTAATAGGTGACTCTTGTTCTGCAGGTGAAGAATGTGAATATTTAATTCCTAAAGATGTCTACCCGATTTTAGTTAACAATGATGGCTTTAGTGGTTTTAATACATTTGGTTTTACAACAGAATTTAGATATAAATTTCAATCTTACTTTAGTACTTCTTTAATGACTTCAGTTTTTATTGAAGATTCCAATAGTTCAAATTCTTTTTATTCTTTTCAAAGCTCTATTGATATAGCTGATGGTTATATAAGAAATCTTAATTATTTAAAGTTTTATTTTTCTAATATTTATTTTTCTCAATTATCAGATAAATATAGGTCAACATATGGAATTAAAACAGAGGTTAAATTGCCCATGAGTTTGTCTTTGATAATTAATTTAGGCCAAGTATATTATGACAAGAATCTATTGACTAATGATATTGATAAAATGATGAATTCAGATATTAGTATTAAATATAGTTTTTAATAATAATGAATCAATTTAAAGCATATTATCTTACATTTATTGGAATTAGTCTAATAGGTCTTTCTATTGGATATGTGATTGGTTTTTATAGTAAAGTATTATGTCTGAATAATAATCTTTCATATTTAAGTATTATTCCAATGGGGGTTGGTTGTGCAATGATTATTTATGGTTCATTATTTATCAAAAGTGAGAAATAAGCATATATGGTTTTGAAAAAAAATAAAAAGGTTGGTTCTTCTAAAAATATGGATTTAGGTGCTTCTAATAATAAAAGAGCAGAGATGTTAGTTAAAATTGACTCTATGTTAGAGCAGATAGATAATAAATATGGTCCGTTTATTTTAGAAGAATTACAAAAAAGAATTGAATTTACTATTGAAGAATTTTTTAATGATTTAAAACTTGTCTTAAATAATGTTTTTGATAAATCTAAAAATAATTCAAATAAATCAAGTGTGAATCAAGATAATAATCAAATGGAAACGCCAGTATTTATTGCTGAGCACAATAAAAAAAGAACTAAAAAATAACAATCATTCTGTGCTAGATGGGGAGCTAGCGGTTCCTTGTAACCTGAAATCCGCTATATGCAGGGTTGAATTCCAATTAGAAGGAGTTTGATGAACTTAGTTTCTTTATATAAGCGGTGTTGATATCTTCAGCTTTACGCAATTAGTATTTCTTGAATTCCGCCAGGTCTGGAAGGAAGCAACGGTAAAGAAGTATTCATGTGCCGTAGAATCCTGAAATTGAGCTGGCTATATAAATAATTATTTTAACATAAACTTCGATTATTGGTGCACAGATTATTTAATAAACTATGGCATATAAGATACTATCATTAAAATGGAGACCTTCAAGCTTCTCAGAAGTTGTAGGTCAAGATCACATATCAAATGCATTATCAAATGCAATAAAGCTAGATAGAATTGCTCATGCATTTACCTTTTCTGGACCTAGAGGGGTTGGGAAAACTTCTACGGCAAGAATCTTAGCTAAAGAATTAAACAAAGTCGATAATATTAATGAATCTATTGATATTATTGAGATGGATGCAGCTTCAAATAGAGGCATCGATGAAATTAGAAATTTGAGAGAAAGTGTAAATTATGCTCCAGCTAATGGTAAGTATAAAATTTATATAATTGATGAGGCTCATATGCTTACAAAAGAAGCTTTTAATGCTTTGCTAAAAACATTAGAAGAACCACCAAGTCATGTTATTTTTATATTTGCAACAACAGAATTATATAAAATGCCTGAAACAATTTTGTCAAGAACTCAGCGTTATGATTTTAATAGGTTATCATTGAGTTGTATTAAGGATCATCTTAGATTTGTTTTAAAATCAGAAAAAATAAAATTTGATGATGAAAGTATAGCTAAAATATCAGAAAAATCAGATGGAAGCATGAGGGATGCCTTGAGTGTTCTAGATCAGATGATTTGTATATGTGATAATAATATTACAATTGATAAAATATCTTCTTCTTTAGGACTTGTTTTAGATCAAAATTATTTTAAAATTTTGTCTTTAGTTTCTTCGAGGAATAGTGCTGAATTATTTCAATTGTTTGATGAGATAATTGCATCTGGAATTTCATTATATGATTTTATTGATGGGTTAAATAAATTTCTTAATAAATGTATTTTGGCTAATTCATTAAAAGAAAGTCAAAAACATGCTAATTTTTATAAAAATTATTGTTCTTATAATATTAATCTTGAAGAAATTGACTTATTGAGAATTATGGAGGTTTGTTTAAAATTTCAATCATCTTTAAGACAAATTTCTCAGCCAAGAATTGCTATGGAGAGTTTATTGTTAAAACTTGCATATTTAGATAAATCAGTAGATATTAATAATTTTTTTTCTAATATAAAAAATAATAATATATATAGAGGAGGTTCTAGTTCAAAAAAAAATATTGAGAACAATAAAAAATCGATAAGCAGTCCAGCCGTTGATAAAAATTTAAATGATTTGAAAAAAGTCACTTCTAAGAAAGTTATGGTTGAGAAGAGTCATGTTAAATCTGAGAAACTATCAAATGCAGAAAATAAATCAGATAAAGACTCTGAAAAAAATAAAAATAAAGAAATCGATAGTGATAAGCCAGATACAAATTTAATTAAGAATAATGAAGAAGATAAAATTAATAAAGAATTAAGTATAAAACGTATGTCTGATGATTGGAATAATATTTTATCATCGATAAAAAAAAGTAATATTATTCATTCATTGGAAAAAGTTAAAATTAAAGAATTAACATCAAAAAAGATAGTTGTTCAAGTTTGTGAGATAAATGAATTTATGTTTAAGAATTTATTGAATGATATTACTTTAATTGAAGAAAGTATTAATAAATATTTTAATGTTAATTTGTCTTTAGAATTAGAATTAGAAAAAAAGGAAATTTTACAAAAAACTGAATCAATTCAAAAAAAAGATACTATAGATAAGGACCATCCATTATTTATGGATGTGTTAAATGAATTTGAGGGAGAATTAATAAAGTAAGGGAGTATTTATGTTTAAAGGTATGTCAAATATATATAAGCAAGCACAAAAAATGCAAAAGGATATGAAAAAAGTCCAGGATGAGTTGGAAAATTTAAAAATTGAAGGCCAATCGGGTGGAGGAATTGTTAAGGTTGTTGTTAATGGTAAAAAAGAGCCTCTGTCTGTTACTTTGGATGATAGTATATTATCAGAAGATAGGGATATGGTAGAAGATTTGATTTTAGCTGCTATGAAAAATGCATTTGATAACGCAGAAAAAGAATCAGCTGAAAAAATGAAGTCTGTAACTGGTGGTATGCCAAATATCCCTGGTTTTTAATGAGTATCTATCCTAATACTTTAAAAGAATTAATATTGAGATTTTCAAAGCTTCCTGGGATTGGGAAGAAAACTGCTGAAAGACTTTCAATATACATTTTAAACTCAAGCAATGAAGAGACTGTGGAATTTTCAAATGCTTTAGTTAATTTAAAGGATTCAATTTCTACTTGTAAGATTTGTAATTGTTTTACTGAGGATGAATGTCATATATGTAATAATGAAAATAGAGTAAAAGATTTACTTTGTATTGTCAAAGATCCTACTGATGTTTTTTTAATTGAAAAATCAGGTTTTAAAGGCCTTTATCATGTATTAGGTGGTCTTATCTCTCCGTTTGATGGTATTACACCAGAAAAATTAAATATTGATATGCTGTCTATGCGTTTGAAATCTATTAGAGAGGTTATTATAGGTATTGAGCCATCACACGATGGAGATATAACCACAATATATTTGTCAGATATTATAAAAAAAGAAGATATTAAGGTTTCTCGTCTTGCAAGAGGAGTCCCAGTTGGTACTAGTTTAGAGTTTATAGATGAGGTTACATTGTCACATTCAATAAATGATAGGGTAGAAATTTAGTGTTTTTTAAATATAGATATATCCCTAATTACTTGTCTTTATTAAGAATTATTTTAACTCCTATATTTACAATTGCAATGTTTCAAAACACATTTTTTTATAAATTGATTTCTTTAAAAATATTCTTTCTTGCTTCATTAAGTGATTTTTTAGATGGATATATTGCAAGAAAGTATAATTTTGTTTCAAATTTTGGGAAAAGTATAGATCCTATCTCAGATAAAATATTAGTAATATCCTCTTTTATAGTTTTGTCTATATTTTATCCTAGTATAGTGCCTTTTTGGATGCTTTTTTTAATTATTTCAAGAGATATTTTAGTAACAGTTTTAAGATATTATAGATTAAATAAATCCTCTAATTTCAAGACAAGTTTTATTGCTAAAAGAAAAACATTAGTCCAAATTATTATTATTCATTTAATTTTAATTTTACATATTATAGACCCTGGTTATATTGTTGATAATGAATACTTATATTATATGGTTTTGTCATCAGTATTGCTATCTTGGTTTTCAGCTTTTGATTATCTGTTGTTAATTAAAAAATGAAATTTATTTATAAAAGTATTATTACTTTCTTTTTTGTTGGAAATATTCAATTTGCTCCAGGAACTATTGCTAGTATGTTTGCGATGTTAGTATGGTTTTTTATACCATTGAATTTATTTATTCAATTATCTATTATTTTAATATTATTATTTCTGTCTTTATTCCTTTGCTATATTCATTCAATTGAATCCAATATAGAAGATCCCTCTTATATTGTAATAGATGAGGTTATTGGAATGTTTATTTCTTTATTCATGCTACCAAAGCAATTATCTTTTTATTTGTTAGCATTTATGTTGTTTAGAATTTTTGATATACTTAAGCCATCAATAATATATAATGCTCAAGATTTAAAACATGGAGTTGGTATTATTGCAGATGATATATTAGCAGGATTATTTACAATAATAATATTAAATAGTATTTTATTTTTATGAAGGTTGGAATTATTGCAATAGGAGATGAGTTAATAAGTGGATATACTATTGATACTAATTCTAACTTTATAGCTTTAAAATTAAAGGATTATAGATTATTAGATGTCTCTAATATATGTATAGTTGGAGATGATTTAAGTCTAATTGCAGATAATTTAGATTATTTAATTAACAGTAATATGAACTATATTTTTTTAACTGGTGGATTAGGTCCCACACATGACGATTTAACAAAAAAAGTACTATGTAAATATTTTAATTGTAAATTAAAAATTTATGAAAAGCACTATAATAAATTGTTAAAAAAATATTCAAATAAGAAAATTGACATATTAAGATCCCAGTCTGAAATTTTAGATATAAGTGAGCCTGTTGTTAATGATATTGGGACAGCATTATCCATGTATTTTAAATATAAGGGCATTAATTTTTTTGTTCTTCCTGGAGTCCCCTTGGAAATGGAGAATATATTGATTAATAAAATATTACCAAATTATATAGATCCTATTTTTAAAAAAGAAGCTAGGGTTTCAACAATTTTAACATCAGGTATTTATGAGAGTTCTCTGTATAGAAAATTGAAAAAAGATATTGATAAATCAATTGACGATATTAAAGTTTCGTTTTTACCAGGATATTCTGGAGTAAAAATAAGGTTAACATTAGTTAATTACAGTATTTCTCTGGAAAGATTCTTAAAATTTAAAAAATTAATTGAATCTAAGATATCTGATTATATTTATGGTTATGATAATGATAAATTAAATGAAGTTGTAGGGAATATGCTTATAAAAAGTAATAGAACATTATCAGTTGCTGAATCATGTACAGGTGGATATTTAGCAAAAGTTATAACTGACGTTCCTGGAAGTTCAAAATATTTTAAAGGTGGAATTATTGCTTATCATAATCAAATTAAAATTGATGAGTTGAATATTGATAAAAATATAATAGAGAAATATGGTGCAGTAAGCAAAGAAGTTGCATCGTTAATGTCTGAAAATATTAGGAAAAAATATGATTGTGATTATGGTGTATCTACAACTGGGATAGCTGGCCCAGATGGTGGAGGTAAAAATAAGCCTATTGGTCGAGTTTATGTTTCAATTGCAACAAAAAAAGGAATAAAATGTAAGGAATTTACATTTTCGAATAAGCGAGAATTAAATAGAAAAATTACAGTTTACGTATGCCTTTCTCTTCTAAAAAAAAGTATTTAATTTAAATAAAAAAAATATTTGCATTTTATTATTTAATAGTATTAATATTACTTACGAGTAACTTACGAGGTAATGAAATGTTGTCACCGAAAAAACAAAATTTTTTAGATTTTATTAAGTCATTTATATCATCAAATGATAGACCTCCAACATTTGTAGAAATAATGAAAGGTTTGAAGTTTAGTTCTCTTGGAACAATCAATTGGTATATAGTCGAATTGGAAAAAGAAGGATTAATTAAAAGAGTTAAAGGATCAAATGGAAAAAGAGCTTTATCAATTTTAGAAAAAAATATTGATAATAGACTGCCTATGCTAGGTCTAGTTGCAGCTGGAATGCCAATTGAAGTTTTTGATAATGTTGAATATGTAGATGTTCCAAGTAAATATATAAATGATGAAAATTATGTATTAAAAGTTGATGGTAATTCAATGATTGATGATGGAATATTAGATGGAGATTATATAGTAGTAAAAAAATCACAAATAGCAAGAGCTGGAGATACGGTAGTAGCAATACTAAATGGAGAAGCTACATTAAAAAGGTACTATTTAGGAAAAAATGGTGTAGAACTACATCCAAGAAATAGTAATTATAATACAATTTATGTATCTAATGAAGATCAATTGTATATACAAGGGCAAGTTTTAGGAGTATTTAGAGAATATAATTAAACCGGAGAAATAATGGCAGATAAGAAAAAAAATGATAATTTAAACTTAGTTATTGAACAAATTAGAAAACAAACAAAAGATCCTAATGCTATTATGAGATTAGGTGATAACAAAAAAAATATTAAAAATATTGATGTTATTTCAACAGGATCAATTTCTTTAAATACAGCTCTTGGTATTGGCGGATTACCTAAAGGAAGAATTGTAGAAATATATGGTCCAGAATCATCAGGTAAAACAACTTTAACATTGCATTGTATTGCTGAAGCTCAAAAAAACAAAGGAACCGCAGCATTTATAGATGTTGAACATGCTCTTGATCCAGCATATGCAAAGAATTTAGGTGTTGATACAAATAATTTATTAATATCGCAACCAGATGATGGTGAGCAAGCTCTTGAAATTGCAGAAACATTAATTAGAAGTGGTGAACTTGATATATTAGTTATTGATTCGGTTGCAGCACTAGTTCCAAAGGCTGAATTAGATGGTGAAATGGGTGATTCACATATGGGTCTGCATGCAAGATTAATGTCTCAAGCAATGAGAAAATTAACAGGAATTGTAAGTAAATCAAAAACATGTGTAGTCTTTATTAATCAAATTCGTCATAAAATAGGTATCATGTTTGGAAGTCCTGAAACTACTACTGGTGGTAATGCATTGAAATTTTATTCTTCATTAAGGTTAGAAATAAGACGTAAAGCTCAAATAAAAGACGGAGAAAGAGTTGTTGGGAATAGAACAATTGTTAAAGTGGCAAAAAATAAACTTGCACCTCCATTTACAAAAGTAGAATTTGATATTATATATGGCTTTGGAATATCTTATGAAGGTGATTTAATAGAAAATGCACTATTAGGTGATATATTACTTCAATCTGGTTCCTGGTTTTCATATGATAATGAAAAAATCGCTCAAGGAAGAGAGAATTTACGATTATTATTAAAAGAAAATTTAACACTACGTAAATCAATTGAATCAAAAGTCAAAAAATATTTAGGTATATGATAATTAGTGATTTAAATCAATTTTTTATATTATTATTATAATTAACTTTTAGTTGTAAGAAATAAATATATCATATAATCCTCTTCTTACTCCTCATAAACCTTGAAATATTGATATAAAAGAAACTCCTTAACAGGAGTTTCTTTTTTTTTAATAGCATATATATTATATTTATGTTATTAATAAATTAAAACGAGGCATTTTATGAATTATAATTTTCTAATAATATCTATTCTACTGGGTTTTGTTTTTTCACAAGAATCTATCAAATCTAAAAACATTAAACCTGCACCTATTAATAATACAGAAATTCAAAATAAAGCTCCGAATTTAAAAGATAAAGATTTAGTTAAATGGTCTAATGAAGATAGGAATATTAATAATCCTGATTATCAATATGAAATGAATAAGTTAATGGAACAATTTAAAATAGATAAGGGGAAGATTATCCAAGAATTTAAAAGAAAAATTGAGCCGTATAAATATCAAAGAGATGAAGATATGAAAGAAATAAAATTTTTGTATTCAGAAAAAAGAAAAGAAATTAGACAGAAATATGGCATTAAAAGAAAACCAAAAAGTTTTGATAAAAAGAAAATAAAAAAAATTGACAAAGCTAATTAGATCTATTTATTTATTTTATGAATCGTTTAGAAAAAGCTACTAAAATTGCTATTATTTTAGATGAATTGTATCCTAAAACTCCAATTCCACTAACTCATTATGATTCCTTCACCTTACTTGTAGCTGTTATGCTATCTGCTCAAACTACTGATAAAAAAGTAAACCAAGTAACACCACACCTATTTAGAAAAGCAGATACTCCATTATTGATGTCTCAGTTAAGTGTAAATACAATTGAGAATTTAATTCGTGAAATTGGCTTAGCTCCTACTAAAGCAAGAAATCTTAAAAACATGTCTATAAAATTGATTTCTGAAGGTGGTATTAGACCTGATTGGGAATTTCTTGAAAGTTTACCAGGTGTTGGACATAAAACAGCTAGTGTTGTTATGTCTCAGTGGTATGGAATCCCTGCATTTCCTGTTGACACTCATATACATCGTTTGGCTGCAAGATGGGGCTTATCTAAAGCTAAAAATGTAACTATGACTGAAAGAGATTTAAAAAAAATTTGGCCTAAAAAAACATGGAATAAAAGACATTTGCAAATTATTTTTTTTGGAAGAGAATATTGTCCAGCAAGAAGCCACAATCTTATGAATTGTCCAATTTGTTCTTGGGCTTCTTCTAATAAAAGAATTAAATCTGAGATGAAAATTTAATCTTCTGATAAGATTAAGTTCACTAATATAACTATATCTAGTACATCAAAATTATTATCATTATTTAGATCACCTGCTAAAAGTTGATTTGAAGTTGGTTCTGAATTACTGATAATTATATTTATTGCTACAACTAAGTCCAATACATTCAATAAAGTATCTGAATTTAAATCACCTGATAATAATGAATCTGAATAGTAATAACCTGTTTTATGATTATCTCCTCTATATGTGTTCCAATAAAATTCTTCAGTATTTGTTACATTTTTGATATCTATAACTGATAAATTTTGATTAGTTCCAAAAATAATTTCTAAATCATTATCATTGTCTAAATCTATAACTGATGGTGAACTTTCAAATCCTGTATTAAATTGTATTGGAAAGTTTTCAAATTCACTACCATCAATTTTAAATATTATTAATTTTCCTTCATTTGTAGCAGATATAACTTCAGGTTCATTATCATTATTTAAATCTGCAAATATTGGTGAGGAATTAATTTTTTCATTTCCTATATATTGTGGCCAATTAGGCAAGTTTTGTCCTTCACTATTTATTCCATAAAGGAAGCCATCTTCAGAGCCAAAAAATATTTTAATTTGGTTATTGTGTGTTATAAAACCTGGCTCTGATTTAATATCGTCTAATGTTGGAATAATAAATTTAACTGACCCATCTATGTTTATACCATAAAATAGACCATCTGTATTTCCTATTAATATTGTGATATCATTGTTATTATTTAATATTGATGGAGCAGCCTTAAATTTATCTTGAGAACTAAATATAGTTTCATAAGAACCATTATCATAAATAATATGAATTTCTTTATCATTCTCAGTTGCAACGACAATATCATCTTTCCCATTGCTATTTATATCATATATTGCTACACCACTAAGAATTTTTGAATTAATTTCAACAGGAAAATTATTAACATCTGAACCATCATAATTGATAGCAAAAACATCACCTGAGTTTGAATATCCTGTAAATATTATTTCTAAATCTTCATCACTATCTAGATTTGCTAATGATGGTGTTCCCATTAAATATTGATCTGTTTCATAGTTCAACTCAATATTGCCATATTCATCAATGATATAACAATGCTTGTTCTTTGAAGTTACTATAAATTCAATTTCTCCATCATTATCAATATCAGCTGCAGCAGGAGAACCCCAGATTTCTTTACTACTTCCCTCAAGTTCAATAGGAAAGCCATTAAGAGCATTCCCAGTATTATCGACTCCATGAAAAAATCCATTATCATCACCAAAAAATATTTCTGAAATCATATCATTATTTATATCAATTATAGTAGGTGAAGATTTGATTGTTGTCACTGTATTATAGGGATTTCCATCATCATCAATCAAAGTTGTTGTATATGGAAAACCTGTTTGATCTAGACTTATATTAATGTTGATATCATATAAATTTTGGCTTGATTCTCCATTGCTTGAAGTAGATATAACTGTTAGAGTTAATAAATGATTAGATAATGTAATATCATCTGCTAGTGAAATTAAAAAAGGACTATTATTATTTGTATAGGAATCGCCAACATCTAAATTATTAAATGATAAGTATTCATTAACTATTGTTACAGACTCATCGTTTGTTGATAAAATTATATCAGCATTTTCTGCATCATTCCAAGGTATTAAATTTTCTAATGTTACATATAATTCAATAATCTCTCCTGGGTTTGCTACATTGTCTCCATCACCTTGAAATTCATTGTATGAATATTCTTGCATTACCACATTTGGATTATCTAGACTTTGTGGTTCAATTCCAATTAGAGCACCTTGATCATAATTAAATCCATTTAAGGAACTTAAAAGATAATTTCCATTTTGTGAACCACCCCATCCAAAATTATTATGAAAATAATCTCCATCATAACCATCAATATTCCATGCATGACAACCATCAGTATCACATCCATCAACATATAAAGGTCTATTTGAATTTAGTTCATTTTGTAAAATATTTCTATATTGTGTTGAACTGTAGCTGCTAGCAGAAATTTCATCGATATCATTTTTAAATATAAAATAATTTCTTAAAGCATTACGTGCTCTGGATGTTTGAGATCCAGATCCATCAATTCCAAAATTCATATTGACTGATACAGCACAATGATAAAGTAATTCTTGACTTTCAGATGTAGGGTATGTATTTGCCATTTCGCTATAGTCATAAAATGAATTTCCAAAATTTGCATACTGATATCCATATTGATTGTGAGTATATCCATGAGAACTATAGCCAATTTCTGGATAAGACCAATAATGCATAATTTGAGCCATTGCAACAGCTACACAACCAACATATACATTTCCACCAGGTCCATCTGGATCTTCAGGGCACATGTCATTCCATGAAGAATCTTGATTAAATCTAGCTTGAAGTAAAGGAGAAACACTCCTAGTTTGACTTTCAAAGTCTACTGGATTACTATATTTATCCCATTGATTTGCCACATCATCTCTTTGAGTATTATTAATTTTTTCATTGCTTAATTCAGAAGAGTATAAATTAAATAAATAATTTATATTAGATGGATATGTTGTAGAGATTATAAATTCATTTTCAAAACTATAACCTAGAATTGGCATAATTAAATCATCAGCAGCTACAAGTATAAAACCTCTAGGGTTTAGCTTTATTGCATAAAATATATTTTCATTGTTATAATTTATAAGAATGTTCTCATTATAGTTAAAATCAACTAAATCTCTTTGATTTTTTGAATAAAAAAAGTTTTCAGCTATATTGATTGCTGTAGATTCCGTAATCACTTCAGAAAACGAAAAACTAATTAGAAATAATAAGTAAAATAATGATTTTAATGTTCTCATAAATTGTTCCTATTTTAGGTTTATAAAATTTATTTAATAATTATGTATAATATATAATAAATTTTGTAACTAATTATAACAAAGAAAATTTTACAATGATGAGATTTATATCACAAGAATTTAAAATGACACTTTTTTTAAAGTTATTTGGTTTTTTAAAAGTACCTATGATTTTTTATTGTAATCCAAAAGTTGTAAGTATTTCTGATAATAGTGTTGAAATTAAAATTTCATTAAAAAGAAAAACTAAAAATCATGTTGGGAGCATGTATTTTGGCGCACTATCTGTTGGTGCTGATATCACAGGAGGTGCTATAGCTTTAGATTTAATTAAGAAGTCTAAATGTAAAATTAATTTATTATTTAAGGATTTTAAGGCTGATTTTTTAAAAAGAGCTGAAGGTGATGTCCACTTTATCTGTAATGATGGCAAGATAATATCAGATATGGTTAAAGAAACAGAAATATCAAAAAAAAGAATTAATAAGCCTATAGCTATTACAGCTTATGTGCCTACTAAATTTAAAGAAGAGCCAGTTGCTAAATTTATTTTAACACTTTCCTTGAAAGCATATTAATTTTTTATCTTCTATTGGTTTTAGATAGTAAATTAATAGCGTGAAACAGTTATTACTTATATTAACAATTTTATTATTTTTTATATCTATTACTTTATGTGATTGTAATTCCTTTCTTAAAGGAGATTTGAACAATGATTCTAGTATAGACATTATTGATATTATGTTAATGGTTAATTATACTATTAATGATTTATATTTTGATATATCAGATTTAAATGAAGATCAAATAGTTAATATTTTTGATATTATTATGATTGTTGAACGAATAATCTATCCATTTGAACAAGATGTATCTATATCTATGATTGATTTTGACTTTAGTACCATGTTAATAAATTGGAATAAATCTAATAATTATGGTTTTAAGTCTTATAATTTGTACTATTCTAATTTTATTGATAATCAAAATCTATTACTTTATAGCACTGAAAATCAAAATGATACATCAATTGTGCTTGATAATATTATTTTAAATGAGCAGAATTATTTTTGGTTAATCATTGATGATTTTACGGGATGCGAGTTAACTTCAGACCAATATAATTATGAATTGCCATTTAAATCATATAATCTTGATAATGAGGGCAATATACTTTCAACTCAACTGTTAGCTGATGATTTTAAACCATCAACTGATTGCATGAATTGTCATGAAGATCATTATAATGAATGGTTTTCTTCAATGCATTCTTATACATCAAGAAGTCCCTTATTCTTTTCGTATAAAAATGATGTGAACAATGAACACCCTATTGTTGGTGAAAATTTTTGCATGCAGTGTCATAATCCTGTAGCTTTTTTAACTGGAGAAAATACAGCGATATTTGATAATGTTAGTGATTTTTTAAATAGTGATTTAAATCAATCTATTAAAGATGGTATAGGTTGTGATGTTTGCCATTCCGTTACTGGATTAAGCCAAACTGTTCATGCGGGTGATAATTTAGCAGCTACAGCTCAATATAAATTGTATCCACTTGGGAATATTAAGTTTGGATCAATACAAAACCCTGAGCCTAATCCATATCATGAGTCATATTACCTGCCAACTTATTCCTCTTCTCAAATGTGTTTGCCATGTCACGATCTTGTTGTTAGAGATGTAGAAGCAGAAATTACGTTTACAGAGTGGAATAGAATTCCAGGTTTTTCAATGTTTGGCGGTGTTTCATGTCAAGATTGTCATATGCCTGAGAAAGATAATGGCTATCACGATCATAGATTTGTTGGTGTTGATATTGATTTAAATATTCCAATAAATGAAAATCCCCTATATGAATCTGTCCAAGATTTATTATCAACAGCAGCTGAGATAGAATTTGATGTATTAAATGATACAATACCTTCAATAATGAGCTCTGGTGAGACCCTGCAAATTCCATTGACAATTGAAAGTAAAACAGCACACAGTATTCCATCTGGAACATCATTTAATAGGCAAGTTTGGATCGAGTTAGTTATATACCATAATAACCAAATTATTTTTCAATCAGGTAAAGTTTTACCAAATCAACAATTAGACTTTAATGATTCTAATTTAATTCAATTTAAAACAGAAATATTAGATGAAAATGGAAATGTTGTAAATAATGTTACTAAAACACATGATATAAATAGTACTGCATTATTAGCATATCAAAGTAGATATGTATACTATGATTTTATTATTCCTGAAGAATTAATAGGAAATATAGATATAACCGCTAGAATGCTTTTCAGATCATTTGATCCTGATTTTATAATAGAACATCATCCTGAGTTTATAGATAATTTAGGTTTTTATGAAATAGATTCAATTAGTAGGTCAATAACGATTCAATGATAAAATTTTTAATTAGATTATTATTTTTATCAGCTATATTGCCATATCAGTTTAATATTGAGCCAATTTTTGGGAAAATTATATCCAATAACATTGTATATGAAAGCCCATTTTTAGGTGGTTTTAATAAGCCTAAAATTCAATGGGCTGATTGGAATGAAGATGGCTTTATAGATTTGTTTTTATTAGATGAAGATGGTCATATAAGATATTTTTTAAATGAAAATCAAAATTTTATTTTACAATCTACCAGATTCTTAGATTTATCAGATATATTATGGTTTTATATTTATGATTTTGATAATGATTCTTCTTATGAAATTATTGCCTCGAGTTCAATGTATGCAGGAGGAGTATCTTATTATGAATATATTGAAGGTGAATTGGTTTATATATCAGAAATAGTAGATATAAATAATAACCATTTAAATATTGATCAATCTATGATACCAACTTTTGCTGATATAGATGGAGATGATGATTTAGATTTATTTTCTGGAAATATTATAGGAACATTAAATTACTTTAATAATTCAGGTCTCAATAATAATATTCCAACTTTTAATTTAGAATCAAATTTTTGGCAAGAAATTTATATTGTTGGTCAATCAAGACATGGTGCAAGTGCAATAAGTTTTATAGATTTAGATAATGATCAAGATTTAGATTTATCTTGGGGAGATTATTTTCAGCAAAGTTTATATATTATTTCAAATATAGGTAATCAGTTAAATCCTATTATGGATAGTGATAATATAATTACCCAATTCCCATATGAGGATCCTGTTAATACAGCAGGATTAAATCTACCCTCTTTCATTGATATTGATAATGATAATGATAGTGACTTGTTTGTTACAACTTTATCTGGTGCATATGGTTATCAATTAACAAATAATTTTATGTTCTATGAAAATGTAGAGAATAATTATTTATTACAAACCTATAATTATATTGATACGGTTGATTTATTATCAGATATTAATCCAAAATTTGTAGATATTGATTTTGATGGTGATTTAGATTTATTTATAGGCACTAATTATGACCCCACATCATTTCCATGGATAGGCAGGATTGTTTTTTATGAAAATATAGGAACGGATATAGATAACAATCCAGTTTGGGAATTGGATTCTAATAATTTTCTTAATATGGATTTAGGTAATAATTTGTTTCCTGAATTTATTGATATTGATCATGATGGTGATTTAGATCTATTTATAGGTAATTATAATGGTATTGTTCATTTTTTTGAAAATATCGGAACAGTTTATAATAAAGATTTTGAATATTATGGAACTATTGAAGACATAGATATACAGGGATACTCTTCACCTGAGTTTGTTGATATAGATAATGATGATGATTATGACTTGCTTTTAGGTTGTGTGGATGGGAGAATATATTTTTATGAAAATATTGGAGATAAATATAATTTTAATTTTGATTTGAAAAGTTCAAATTATAATGATATAAATGTAGGTTCGCGATCAACAATTCTATCTGTTGATATGGATTTAGATAATGATAAAGATTTATTAATAGGGTCTGGAATTAACAATATTTTTTATTATGACAATTTAGGTGTTGGTAGCGTTCCTCAATTTGAATTAAGTAATGATTTTATTTTTCCTTATTTAGGAAAAAATGTATCACTTGATTATTATGAATCATGTCAATATACTGGTTTTATTTCCGGTATTTCAACAGGAGGAATGTATTTCACATCCATGAAAAGTGAATTTGAAGGAGATATTAATGATGATAATAGTTTAAATATTTTTGATATTATCATATTAGTAGAAGCAATTTTAAATAGTAATAATATTAGTATTTTTGATATTAATTTTGATTGCGTATTAGATATATCTGATATTATTGAATTGATTGATTTGATTTTAAACACATAATTGATGTAACATATTGTAAATGTAACTTATATCTCATTGTATTTAGTATATTTTTTAGTAATTTAATATTGAGCTTTAAATAAAATGAATTATATATATTTATATATTATACTTACTATTTCTTCATTTGTTTTTTCTGCAGATGGAAGAATAAAGAATGAAACCTTTAATTTTTATAATAAAGTTGGTGATTCCAAAATTAATTTAATTAGTTCTACTATTAACCAAACAACGCTAGAGATTATTGTTGATGGTTATTTATTAAATGAAGTTTTAGAAAATCAGTATAATATTAAGATTGATAAAGGTTCTCCTATATTATTAGAAGGGGCTCCTGATTTACCTAAATTAAATACATCAATAATTATACCTGATCAAAAAAATATGAGTATTAAAGTTATTGATAGTGATTATATTGAATTATCAGATATCAATATAATTCCTTCGAAGGGTAATTTATCTAGGGATGTGGACCCCCAATCAGTACCATATGTTTATAGTAAGCAATATGAACAAAATAGTTTTTATCCTTATAATCTAGCATATCTTGGAGACCCTTATATAATAAGAAGTATTCGTGGTCAATCAGTGATTATTAATCCAATTCAGTATAACCCGGTTACTAAGGTTCTAAGAGTTTACAACAGGATAGTTGTCGATATTAATGAAAGTAAAAGTAAATTAAATAAACAGATTAAAAATTCTATCCAAAGATATAGCAACGAAATTAAATCATCAAAGGAGTTTAATAATATTTATAATAATTTGTTTATTAATTTCCCTCAAGATGTAAGATTTGATTATATATCAGACCAAGGTAATATGTTGATTATATGTTATGATAATTTTATTCCATCTATGCAGCCATTTGTAGAATGGAAGAATAAAAAAGGAATCCCAACTGAAATCATACCATTAAGTTCAATAGGTAATACAGCAGATGCAATTCAAAATTTTGTTAATAATTATTATTATAATAATGGATTAAGTTATTTACTTTTAGTTGGAGATGCAGCACAGGTCCCAACACATATAATTAGTGGTTCTGCTTCGGACCCAACATATGGTTTTATTGAAGGAGATGATGCTTATTCTGAAATTCTAGTTGGTAGGTTTTCTGGGAACAATTTATCTCATATAGAAACTCAAGTGCAAAGAACCATAGAATATGAAAGATTTGAGAACTTTGATGCAAGTCATTTAAATAAAGCATTAGGGATTGCATCAACGCAGGGCCCTGGATATGGAGGGTTCTCCGATGATGAGTTCAATGATTTATTAGCGAATGATTTTTTATTAGAATATACTTATGATAATTATCAAGGATTATATGATTCAAATGCGAGTGTTTCTGATGGTATTAATGCAATTAACGAAGGTGTTGGATTAATAAATTATACGGGGCATGCCGGCCCAACTGGTTGGGGCAATGGAGCTCCTTTAAATGGTAATGATGTAAATAATTTGACTAATACTAATAAACTGCCATTTATTTTTACTGTTGGATGTAATCCTGGCCAATTTAATGACTATACAGAGTGTTTTTGTGAATCTTGGATGTGGGCTACGGATGATAATGGAGACCCTACAGGAGCAGTTGGTCATTTAGGTTCAACAATTAGTCAATCGTGGGAACCACCAATGCATGGTCAATGGGCAATGAATGCTATTTTAACTGAATCATATGATGAGCATTTAACTCGTTCTTATGGAGGTATTATAGTTAATGGGTGCATGCATATGAATGAGGCACAGGGTTCATCAGGAATTAATGAAACAAAATATTGGACATTATTTGGTGATCCTTCTCTATTAATAAGAACTGATGAGCCAGAGTATTTAGAGCCCTTATATGATCAAAGTATTTTAATAGGTCAAACTGAATTTGTTGTTGATGTTGGTGTTGAAGGTGCTTTAGTTGCACTATCTAATAATGGTATTTTAAAAAGTTATGCTTATTCTAATGGAGGTGTTGCTGTTTTAGATATTTCTAGTATTAGTAATAGTCCAGGTACAATAGATATGGTCATTTCTGGATTTAATAATTACCCTTATGAATCTTCTTTGGAAGTTATTTCAGCTGATGGTCCATTCTTAATATATAATAATATTGAAGTTATTAATGATTCAAGTCTTAATAATATTATTGAATATGGTGATGAGATTAGTTTTAATCTAGTTATAGAAAATGTAGGTAATTTTAATACCAATGCAATTGTTGTTTCTTTAAATAGTGATGATGAGTTTATATCTATAACAAATTCAAATTCTCAAATAGCATATGCGATTAGTGGTGAGCTTGCATTAACTGAAGATCCTTTTGTATTTTCAATTTTAAACAGTGTCCCTGATGGACATATAGCAAATTTTACTGCAAATCTTAATGATGGAAGTAATGAATGGAGTATTAGTTTTAATTTGCAAATTAGTGCTCCTGATTTTGAGGTAGAAAATCCTATAATTATTGATGAAAATCAAGATGGTGTTTGGGATATAGGAGAGAGTGCTATTATCCAAGTTGATTTGATTAATTCAGGCTCAGCTAGCTTTTCAAATTATCCAGGTGCTATGATAACGGTAGATAGCCCTTACGTTACTATTTTATCAAATGAAAATGATAATACTTTTTTTGGAATTGGGGCAAACTCAATTTATGAAGGTTCATTTTCAGTTATTTCTAGTAATGATACTCCAATTAGTACTGAAGTAACATTTAATATAAATTGGGGTTATAGTTCAACAAGTCCATGTCAAGGTGATTGTGTTGAACAGGCAAGTCTAAGTTATTCAACAGTTATTGGGCATCCTTCTATATTAATTTGGGATCCATCTGTAGAGCATCAATCTGGGGAAAGATTAGTTGATTTTTTAAATCAAAATAATATCCAAGGGTATGACTATATTGAATCGCCAGAAATACAGTCAGTTGAAAACTACAATACTGCGTTTATATTGCTAGGTGTATATCCAAATAATTATGTTATCCAAGATAATCAATCAGATGCTTTTATAAACTTATTAAATAATGGTGGAAATATTTATATGGAAGGTGCAGATACATGGGCATTTGATTCTCAAACTTCTTTGCATGATTATTTTGGTCTAACTGGTGAAGCTGATGGTTCGTCAGATTTATCATCTATTTCTGGCTTTAATCAAACTTTTACAGAAGGATTTTTATTTAGTTATAATGGTGATAATTCTTATATTGATAGAATTGTTCCAACAGGAGGTTTTTCTATATTAAAAAACAATGATCCTGAATATACTACTGCAGTTGCTTATGAAAATACTGATTTGGGATATAGAACAATTGGAGCAAGTCATAATTTAGGAGGTTTAGAAGGGGATTCTTTTGATGAGTATGTTTTTTCAATAATTGAATATTTCAATAATGGTTCAAGTGTTAATCCCGAATGTGTTGGAGGTGATATTAATAATGATGGAAGTATAGATGTTACTGATATTGTAAGACTTGTAAGTATTATTATAAATTCAGGAAATCCTGCTTTAGAGGAAGAACTTTGTGCTTCTGATATTAATGAGGATGGCATGGTTAACGTTCAAGATATTGTTATTATTACTAACATGATTTTATCTGATGATAGAACAGAGATTAAAAGAAGAGTTAATCCAATTTATGAAGCAGAAATAAGCATTGAAAATAATTCACTTTATTTTGAATCTGAAGGTTCTATTCGAGGTATACAACTTACAATTGATTCTAAAAATAATTTAAGTATTAACGATAATACTAATATGGATATTTCTTATAATGTTGTTGAAAATAAACATTACATTCTTATCTATAGTATGAGTGGGGAAATTTTAGATTTAAATAAATATAAAATTTTTGAATCTACCGGTATATTTAAAATAGATGAAATTATTGCTGTAAATATTAATAATGAACCTGTAAATATTTTTCTTAATGAAGATGTTTATCCTAGTGAATTTTTATTAAAACAAAATTTTCCAAATCCATTTAATCCAATTACAACTATAGAAATTAACCTTTCCTCATCTGAAAATATTAAATTGATTGTATTTGATGTAAATGGAAGGCAAATAAAAGAACTTGCTAATGGTTATTATAATAGAGGTATACATAGTTTTAATTGGGATAGCATAGATGATAATGGAAGAGAAGTCTCATCGGGGCTATATATATATCAATTGATTGCACCAAATCAGGTGCATTCGAAAAAAATGTTATTACTTAAATAAACATATCTGAAGATATATCATCTACAAATAGCATTCCATTGTTTTTTAATTTAATACGATCTTTTGTTACTTGAATACAATCCCACTTGTTTTTTATCTGAGATATATAGTTTATATAATTGTTATTATGAAATTTTTTTATTTTAGATAATTCAATACCATTTGATAGTCTTAAGCCATTTAATATAATCTCATTATAATTATCATTAGCACTTAATATTTCAAAATTTTCTATAGGCATTGAACCACTGCTTAACAATGTTAAATATTTTTCTAATGATTTTACATTCCACCATCTTTTTTTCCCATTATAAGAATGAGCAGATGGTCCAAAAGATAAATATGGATTTAATTTCCAATAATTAAGATTATGCTTACATTCTTTATTTTTTTTTGCATAATTTGAAATTTCATAATGAATATAATTATTATTTAATAATATTTCTTTAGTTATTAAAAATTGCTCAATATCAATTTCTTCTCTAGGCATAATAACTTTTTTATTTTTAACAAGATTGAAAAGTTGGGTTGAAGGTTCAACCGTTAATGAATATGCTGAAATATGTTCAGGGTTTAAAGAAACAAGTTTTGATAAATCTTTTTTCCAATCATTTGTTGTTAAACTTGGGATGTTAAATATCATATCTGTGTTTATATTATCAAATCCAGCATCTCGAGCTTTTCTAAATGTATTTAAGCAATCTTCTGATTTATGTAATCTCCCAAGTTTTTTTAATAGTTTATTATTAAAACTTTGAAAACCCATTGATAATCTATTAATCCCAATTTTTTTGATATCTTTTAGAAATTCTAATGATGCTTCTCCTGGATTTGCTTCCAGTGTAATTTCTTTAACACTTGAAATATTAAATGTGTTATCTAATTCTTCAAGAATTTTTTCTATATCTTTTGATGGTAAAATAGATGGAGTTCCTCCACCAAAAAAGATAGTATCGAAATTCCAACCTGTCTTTTTATAATTTTTATATGATTTAATTTCTTTTATTAAAAGCTTAGTAAATAATGGTATTTGATTTTCACGGTTTGTAATAGAGTAAAAATCACAATAAATGCATTTAACTTTACAGAATGGAATATGAATATATATTGCGCTATTTTTCATTATAATTATATAAAAAATTAATTAATGTAATTTAAAGCATTGAAATAAAGAAATTCATTAATAAATTCAATTGTTAATATCCCCTTAAAATTTGGTAAAAATGTCGTTTGAAAAAAAAGATATAGATCAAGTTTCAATTAATTATGCAAAATCACTGATTATGGATACTGTCAGAAATGCTAATTCTGGCCATACAGGAGGTCCATTATCTTCATTAGATTTTACCTATATTCTATTTAAAGAGTTTCTCAAATTTGATCCTGAAAATCCAAATTGGATTAATCGTGATCGATTTGTATTGTCCGTTGGTCATGAGTCAGCATTAATTTATGTAATGTTGTACTATATAGGTTGGTTGGAATTAGAAGATTTAAAAAGTTTTAGACAGCTTGGATCTAAAACTCCTGGTCATCCTGAAAGATCATTGACTCCGGGCATTGAAGCGACAACGGGTCCTCTTGGCCAAGGAGTTGGGAATGCTGTTGGAATGGCAGTTGCTGAAAATATTTTATCTGAAAAATTTAGCTCGGAGGTTGTTGATCATTATACATATGTTTTACATGGAGATGGCGACATCCAAGAACCTGTTGCGCAAGGATCTATAGCATGTGCAGGTCATTGGGGTCTTGGTAAGTTAATTGCTTTTTATGATTCAAATGATGCTCAAATTTCAGGAAAAGTATCTAGATCTGATTCGACAGATTATAAAAAAATGTATGAATCTCACGGATGGCATGTTCAGGTAATTGATGGACATAATCATGATGAGATTAGAAAAGCTATTAGAATTGCTCAAATGGAAATTGAAAAGCCATCTGTAATAATAGGTGAAACAATTATGGCTTATGGTACAGCAAATGTTGAAGGAGATCATAACACTCATGGAGCTCCTTTATCTCATGAAGAAATTAAATTAACTAAAAAGAAATTGGGCTTAGATCCTGAAAAATTATTTCAAATATCTAATGAAGTATTAGAGGATTTTAGAGCATCTTATGAATATACTAAACAAGAAGTTGAATCATGGAATGAAATAATAAATAAGAAATGTTTAGATAGAGAATTTAAAGAATCTTGGGATAATTCAATAAATTTATTAATTCCAAAATCTGTTAACTGGCCTGTTTATAATTATGGGGATAATATAGCAACAAGAAAAGTCTGGGGTGCTGTAATTGAAGAACTTGCTTCTAAAAAAATGTTTCTTGTCGGTGGTTCTGCAGATTTAGAACCCTCAAATGTAACAGGAGGATTTGCTTCAATTGTTAAAGATTTTAGTTCTAATAATCCATCTGGTATGAATTTAGCTTATGGTGTAAGAGAATTTCCAATGGGTGTAATTAATAATGGAATTGCTCAACATGGTGGATTATTCCCTTTTGGTGCAACTTTTTTTGTTTTTGCTGATTATGAAAGACCAGCTATAAGATTAAGAGCACTACAAGGGTTACCTTGTATATCAGAATTTACTCATGATTCAATTTATGTTGGTGAAGATGGTCCTACACATCAGCCTATTGAACATTTAATGTCATATAGGAATATCCCTAATTTATTAGTTTTACGTCCAGCAGATGCAAATGAAGCTGTTATTGCTTCAAAAATAGCCTTTGAACAAAAGAACAGACCATCTTTAGTATTACTTACAAGGCAATCGGTACCAGTTATTGATAGGAATGAATATGCTCACTTTTCAAATATTGAAAAAGGGGGATATATTATTAGTGATAATGATAATCCTGATATTATTATATTTGCTACAGGTTCAGAAGTATGGGTAGCACTAGAAGTAAAAAAATTATTATCCGATAAATGTAGTGTAAAGGTTGTTAATTTATGTTGTTGGGAGTTATTTGAAGAGCAAGATGATTCTTATAAAGAGTCAGTTTTAAAATGTGAGAGTAAAACTCTGCATGTTTCTATAGAATCAGGCATAACTGATGGGTGGCAAAAATTTACTGGTAGATATGGTCTAAATATTGGAATTAATTCTTTTGGAGAATCTGGTCCGGGAGTTGATGTTGCTAATCATTTTGGAATAACACCAAAAAGTATTTATGATAAGATAGTTAAAAAAATGAATTCTTAATTATGAAAAATAAGATAAGTTTTATTTTAATATTATTAGGTTTTTTATACACTCAAGATATAGATCCTGTTTATACAGGCTCATTTGGTTCAGTCACAATAAATAATCAAGTATATAATCAATTTTCATTAAGACCTGAGTTAGTATTTCGTAAATTTGGTTTAGGATTAGATTTATACTTTTATTTTGATCAAGATGGAAATTTATATGATGAAAATTGGAATTTTTCTTCTTCTAAGGATGTTTATAAAACTTTAGTTGATAAGATTTATTATCTACGATGGGGGGTCCCTGATGATCAACTTTATTTCAGAGTAGGAGCTTTACCTCAAATAACACTAGGTAATGGCTCTCTTGTTAATGGATATTCAAATGTAATGGATTACCCTAGAGTAAGAAGGACAGGTCTTAATTTTAAATATACTTTTTCAAACTTTAAATTCCAAATAGTGCATAGTGATTTAAAAGAAGCTAAAGAACCTGGTTTGTTTGCTTTAGGTGGTAGTTTTGAATATATAAAAAATCTTGATTTTTCATTTAATATTGTAATAGATCCTAATCAAAGAAGAGGATTACTAGATTCTGATAGAGACGGGTACCCTGATTTTGTTGAGCCTGGATTTGCTAATAATGCAGACCAGTGGCATCATCTTCAAGATAATATTAGCGATTTATATAATACAGATTATTGTACTGATGCTGTTATAGATATAGATTTAAATGGTTTAGATGATGGATGCGATATAATCATAGCGGATTATGAAAATCAAATATCAGAATATTCAAGTTTGCTAGATCTTGATGATAAAAACCAAGTAGCTGGTATATCTCTAGGTTTAACATATACTATTAATAATAGAATTAAATTATTTTCTGAATTTTCACAATTATCTGGAGAGACATTAAATCCATATGATTTTATAAATCAACAAGATAGTTATAATAATTTTGATAATAGATTAGGATTCGGATACATTCCAATTGGTTTTATAGCAGAATGGGATAAAGTAACTCTTGTTATAGATTATAGACAAAACTCAGAAAATTATTTGTTTAATTATTGGGATCAGAATTATGATCATACTAGAGCTATGGTTATTGAGAAAGATGGGACGAATATAGTTAGCACAAAAGAAGATAAGTTGTATTTGTATGGAAAGTCAAAAGGTGCAAGTTTCAATTTAACTAGTAATTTTCTTAAAATATTTCAATTAGAAATGATGTATCAATATTTAAATGGTGACAAATGGAATGATGATGAAATGGATTATAAGTCTGATCAAAATAGTACTTTTTATACAAAGCTTGATATAGATACATCGATTATTCAAAAAGTTAGAATTGCAGAGATATTCTATCAACAAAGTTATTCAAATAAACCATTTAGTTTTAAACCAGATGAAAATACCTTATTTGGATATAATATAGGAGTGGAAATGGCTGATAATATGATTTTAATTTTAAAAGGTAGAAAGTCATATGTTTATGAGGATGATGGATATAGACCTGTTAAAACTACTCAGATAGAAACTCAAGTTATTTTCTAATGAAGTATAGTTCCCAAAAAGTAAGAAATGATTTTATTGATTTTTTTACTAATAAATTACATAAATTTGTGAGGAGCTCCCCTGTTTTACCATCAGATGACCCAACTTTATTATTTACTAATGCAGGTATGAATCAGTTTAAAGATATTTTTCTATCTAAAAAAGTGAGTAGTTATAAACGAGCAGTTAATTCACAAAAATGTATCAGAGTTAGTGGGAAACATAATGATTTAGAAGAAGTTGGAGTTGATTTGTATCACCATACATTTTTTGAGATGTTAGGTAATTGGTCTTTTGGAGATTATTATAAAAAAGAAGCAATTCAATGGTCATGGGAATTATTAACAGATATATGGAAATTAGATAAAAAAAGATTGTGGGTAACTGTTTATAAAGATGATGATGAATCTGCAAAAATATGGCAGGAATTTACAGATATTGATTCGAGTAGAATTTTAAAATTTGGTGATAAAGAAAATTTTTGGGAAATGGGAGATACGGGCCCATGCGGTCCATGTTCAGAAATCCATTACTATATTGGCGATTTAAATAAGCAAAGTAAAGATGGTGTTAATAAAACTGATGAATACAGAGAATTATGGAACTTAGTATTTATGCAATTTAATAGAAATGAGAATGGTCAATTAGAAGATCTAGATCAAAAGCATGTAGATACAGGATTAGGCTTAGAAAGAATGGTTTCTACTCTTAATAAGTTAGATGATCATTATAAAACAGATTTATTTTATCCTATAATTGAAAAGATTATTAAAATTTCAAATAAAGATTATACCTTTAATCAAGGGACTCCTCATAGAGTTATTGCTGATCATCTAAGAATGATTTCTTTCTCTATATCAGATGGAGTTATGCCATCAAATGAAGGAAGAGGTTATGTTGTTAGAAGAGTTTTAAGAAGAGCTGCAAGATTTGGAAGAGTATTAGGTATTAATAAATCATTTTTATATTTATTATATGATTCATTATTAGATATTTTAGGAAAATCTTATCCTGAACTTGTTGATAAAAAAGATTATGTAGTTAAAGTAATAAAATCTGAAGAAGAGTCTTTTGGGAAAACTTTAGATAGAGGTCTTGTGATATTTGAAGAAATATGTGATAATTTAAAGGATAAAATAATATCTGGAGAAGATGTATTTAGATTATATGATACTTATGGATTCCCTGTAGATTTAACTGAGTTACTTGCAAAAGAACAAAAACTTAAAATAGATAAAGATAATTTTTCTCTATTAATGGAAAAACAAAGAACAAAAGCAAGAGAAGCTAATAAATTTAAACTAGGAAATAAAAAAATTGATTGGATTTTTTTAAATGATATAGGTACTTCTTCAAGTTTTATAGGTTATGATTGTGATGAGTCAAATTCCATGATTATTAAATATAGAGAAAGTGAAGGTAGTTTTGAGATAGTTCTAGATCAAACACCTTTTTATGCTGAATCAGGGGGGCAAGTAGGTGATATTGGTGTAATTAAAGGAGATGGTTTTAAATTTATAGTATCTGATACATATAAACATGGTGATGATATTTGTCATTTTGGATCTTTTGAAAATGGTAATATTTTACAAGCTAAAAAAGAAAAAGTAATTGCTAAAATTAATCAAGATAGAAGGAAATCAATCCAGTTAAATCATACTGGTACCCATTTGCTTCATAAAGCTCTTAAAATTGTATTAGGAAATGATGTGCAACAAGCTGGTTCATTGGTTTCTTATAATCATCTAAGATTTGATTTAACATATTACAAAAAAATTAAAAGTTCAGAATTAGATAAGATAGAGGATATTGTTAATGAAATTATTTTAAATAATATAAGTCTAGATGTAAATATAAAAAAATATTCTGATGCAAAATCTGATGGCGCAGAAGCTTTGTTTGGAGAAAAATATGGTGATGAGGTAAGAGTTGTTAATATTAATGGATTTTCAAAAGAATTATGTGGTGGTACACATGTTAAAAACACATCAGAAATAGGACTGTTTAAAATTATTTCTGAGAGTTCATTGGCATCTGGAGTTAGACGGATTGAAGCTTTAACAGGCGAATATGCATTTTCTTACTTTAGAGAAAAATCTAATCTTTTATCAAAAATTAGAAATACTTTAATGTGTAATGAGGAAGATATGTTAAATAAAATTGAAAATCTTACATTATTAAATAAAAAATATAAAAAAGAGATTGAAAGTCTAAATATAAAAGAATCAAAATCAATTATTAAAGAATCAGTTCAAAATAATAAAGTTGAAGTAAATAATATTTTTGTTTATTCTGATGTTTTGAATATAGATATACAGCCGAATATATTAAGTGATTTGATTAGAGATAATATGAAAACTAAGGGTATTGGATTAGTGTCTACTAATCTAAATGGTGATAATATTATAGTTTGTACAATTACTAAAGATTTGGATTCATCTATTAGTGCCGGAAATATAATAAAAAAATTAGCAGAAGAAGTAAATTTAAAAGGTGGGGGTTCAAATTATATGGCGATGTTAAAATTGAGTAATAATTACTCATTTAAAGATGCTTTAAAAAAAGGATTAGATATTATTCGAGGAATTATATAATTATGATAGTTAATACACCTCTTATATTTGATAAAAGTGAAAAAGGATGTTCTGGCTATAAAGTATCGAAATCTACTGTGCCTGAGGTAAGCTTAGAAAAGTTTATTTCTAAAAATAGTATAAGAAAAAATAGTTTAAGATTACCTGAAGTAACTGAGTTTCAAGTTGTTAGGCATTATACAAATTTATCTGTTAAGAATCATCATGTAGATAAAGATTTTTATCCATTAGGCTCATGTACAATGAAATATAATCCTAAAATTAATGATGCTATAGCAATGATTCCTGGTTTTTCTTTGATTCATCCTAATCAAATTGATTCTACTGTTCAGGGAGCGCTTCATATATACAATAATTTAGGAAATATTTTATTAGAGTTAACTGGTATGGAAGGAATTACTTTACAGCCATCTGCTGGGTCGCAAGGAGAAATGGTTGGCTTATTATTAATGAAAAAATATCATGAAGATAAAAAAAATAACAAGAAATACATAATAATTCCTGAAACAGCTCATGGAACTAATCCCGCAAGTGTAATTATGACTGGTTATAGTGTAAAGCAAGTTAGATCAGATTCAAGAGGAAGAGTTGATGTTAATCATCTAAGCGAATTAATTGATGATGAAGTTGCTGGATTAATGTTAACCCAACCAAATACTTTGGGTTTATTTGAAGATAATATTGAAAAAATTTCTAAAATGATTCATGATGTTGATGGGCTTATGTATATGGATGGAGCTAATTTAAATGCTCTTGTTGGGATTGCAAAACCAAAATTAATGGGTTTTGATATTATGCATATAAATTTACATAAAACATTTTCGACTCCTCATGGAGGAGGTGGCCCAGGTTCTGGTCCAGTTGCTGTTCATTCAAAATTAAAGAAATATTTACCAAAGGGTTTTATTTGCAAGAAAGATGATGATTATTATATAGATAATAATGAAAATGATACATTAGGCAAAGTTCATTCTTTTTATGGAAACTTTGGGATACTTGTAAGAGCTTATGTTTATATTTTAAGTCTTGGAAGTAAGGGCTTAAAAAATATTGCTTTATATGCTGTTTTAAATGCGAATTATTTAAAATCTTTATTAAGTAAAAACTTTGATATCCCTTTTTCTGAAGGAACTTTACATGAATTTGTTATATCAGCTATAAAACAGAAAGAAAGAGGGATAAAAGCATTAGATATAGGTAAATCTTTACTAGACTATGGATATCATGCTCCAACAGTATATTTTCCAACTAATATAAAAGAATCTATTATGATTGAACCAACAGAGACTGAAGATAAAAAAACTTTAGAGGAGTTTGCTGATGCAATGATAGATATAGACTGTCAAATTGATTCAAATTCAAATCATTTATTAAATAGTCCACATAAGACACCAGTAAGAAGATTGAATGAAGCAAAAGCTAATAGAGAATTAGATATTAATTATAATGAAGTACATAATAAATAATAATAAAATATTTATTAGTTTGCAAACTGGTGATGAGATTATTGAATCTATTACAAGTATTTTAAAAAAGGAAAAAATACATTCAGGAATAATTAATGGTATTGGTGCTATTAATCAGATAGAGCTTGGCTTTTATAATTTAGAATCTAAAAAATATAAAAAAGAATTTTTTAATGATGATTATGAATTAACTTCTTTGATGGGCAATATAACTTTAAAAGATGAAAAACCATTTGTACATATACATATTAATATGTCAGATGATAATTTTGTAGTTTTAGGAGGGCATTTATTTAGTGCTGTTACTGCTGCTAGTGCAGAAGTTATTATTTTATTAGATGATAAAATTATTAAAAGAGAATTAGATCAAAATGTTGGTCTTTATTTATGGAATTTTAATTGTGGGTAAGGTTACGATATCAACTAATAATTCACCTAAAGCAATAGGCCCTTATTCTCAGGCTATTAATGTAAAAGGTAGTTTGACTTACACTTCAGGTCAGATACCTATAAATCTTAAAGGTGAAATAGTATCTGATGTTTTTGAAGATCAATTAGTCCAAGTATTAAAAAATATTGAAGGAATATTGATTGAAAGAAATAGGAAATTAATTGATATTGTAAAATTAACTGTATTTATGATAGACCTATCTAATTTTGAAAAATTAAATAAAATTTTTGAGACTTATTTTGAAGATGCTTGTTTTCCTGCACGGTCAGTAGTGGAAGTTAGTAGATTACCAAAAGATTCTCAAATTGAAATTGAAGCAATTTTCTATGATGAATAAATTATTATTGGTTGTTTTAATTGGTTTTGTTTTTGGTGGAAATGAAATTGATACTACCTCTACAAAAAAAATCATTAATCATGATTGGAAATTGAATGTTTTTTCTATTGGGAAGGGGATGATTCCAATTGGTCAATTTGAAAATAATAAACCATTTAAAGCTATAGCTTTGATGACTATGAAGTTCTATTGGTTAAAAGAATTTCAAATAGCTAAAGATATTAGTAGTATTTCAGACAGAAATAGAAGTTTTTGGTGGCTTTTAATGCTAAATTTATATGGAGTAGTTGATTCATATGTAGATTTTCATTTAAAAGATTTTCCAAATAATGATATTAATAATAAAAAGGAAGATAAATAATAATGTGTGCAATTGTAGGTGTCCATACGAATAAACCAAATGCTTGTTTAACTTTGTATAATGCAATGACTGTTTTGCAGCATAGAGGTCAAGATGCAGCTGGCATGGCAACTTTTAATGAACGCGGAAAACTGAATATTTATAAGAACAATGGATTGGTTAGAGATGTTTTTTCAGATCAAGAAATGATGAAGCTAAATGGTTCTACTGGTTTAGGGCATACTCGATATCCAACAGCTGGATCTTATAATTTTGAAGAAGCTCAACCTTTTTATGTTAATTCTCCTTATGGATTAGTACTAGTGCATAATGGTAATTTAGTTAATGCAGATGAGTTAAGGAGTGAATTATTCCAGCAAGATCTAAGACATATTAATACTAATTCTGATTCTGAAGTTTTATTAAATATTTTTGCTAATGCACTGCAAAAAAGAAATAAAAGAACCTTGTCAAAAGAAGATGTATTTAATGCTGTTGATGAAGTCCATAGTAGAGTAAAAGGGGCATATTCAGTTATTATAATGATTTCTGGCTATGGTATGGTTGCTTTTAGAGATCCTAATGGTATAAGACCATTAATCTATGGAAAAAAAGATGAATCTAAGTATATGTTTTCTTCCGAAAGTGTTGCGCTTGATTGTTTGGGTTATAGTATTGAAGGAGATGTAAAGCCTGGCGAAACTATTTATATAAATCATAAAGGTGATTTTTATAATAATATTTATAATGGAAAAATTTATCATTCACCCTGTATTTTTGAATATGTATATCTTGCTAGGCCTGATAGTACAATAGATAACATTAATGTTTATAATTCTAGATTAAAAATGGGAGTAATGCTTGCTAATAAAATAAAGAAAGAGCTAACAGAAAAAGAATTAAACGACATTGATGTTGTAATACCTATCCCAGATACTAGTAGAACTAGTGCTTTACCTTTAAGTATTGAGCTGAATAAGAAATTAAGAGAGGGTTTTGTTAAGAATAGGTATATTGGAAGAACATTTATTATGCCTGGTCAAAAAATCAGAAAAAAATCTGTAAAACAAAAATTAAATACAATAATTAAAGTATTCAAAGGTAAGAATGTTTTATTAATAGATGATTCTATAGTAAGAGGTACAACAAGTAAGCAGATTATTCAGATGGCAAGAGATGCTGGAGCTAAAAAAGTATATTTTGCAAGCGCTTCTCCTCCAATAAGATATCCAAATGTTTATGGGATTGATATGCCTTATGTTGAAGAGCTGATTGCATATAATAAAAATATTGAGGAAATATCTGAAGCTATCAATGCTGATAAGCTTATATATCAAGATTTAGAAGATTTGATAAGTTCTGTATCCAACAATTCAATTAAATCATTTGATACCTCGTGCTTTAATGGAGAATATATTACTAAAGGTGTTAATAAAGAATATTTAGAAAATTTACATAAAACTAGGTAATGATAAAAAAATTTTTCAAAAATCATTCTATCCATAAAAAAATAGTTCCATTTTTAGATGAGTTATTTTTTTTAAGTCCAATGAATTATTATTTTTCTTGGTTGATGGTTTGTATAGGAATTTATTTGAACTTATTTTTATCTAACTTATCACCTCAGTTTTTATTCTCATTCAATAAAGGTTATTTTTTACTTTTTTCAGGTTTGTCTTTAATTTTAAGTAGCATCTATATTGAAAGAGATATTAGTGAAAATAATAAAAAAATTAGTACTTTTAATTTTATAAAAGAAAAATATTCAATGCCCAAAATTATTTTTTTTATTAGGGTGTTGAGAATAATAGGTGTTTTATTATTGTTCTTTGTCTCTTGGTTTAATGCATTTATGGGCATGATATTACTTTTATTACATGTTATATGTTATAAAAATTTAAAAAATATTTTAATGTATTATTTTTTAGAGTCATTTGTATTGTTTTTTAGTGGATGGTTTTTTACAAAAATTGAATATACCAATAGAGTGATTTTCTTATCAGATTTTCTATATATATTTCCGTATTTTTTATTATGTTACTGTATATATAAATCTAAATGTTTATTAGATAGTTTTGAAATTCAAAAAAAATATGATTACAATATGTTAATATGTTTATTAATATTAATTTTATGTCTATTTTTTGGAATAGTAAATAATGATCCTCTTTTATCTATTGTAATTTCAACATCAATTGGTTTTTATTTTTATTCATTTATTCGTTCAGAACAAAAAGATTTAATTCGTTCTTTTATATACCCTCTTGCAATATTTAATTTCTTTTTAATGACAATTTTTCCATATTTATTTATTTTTCATTTCATCATTTTTTATACAGGCAAATATTATAATTGGCATCGTTTTGATATTCATTATCCTACATTTTTAGTAGAAAATGATTAATGCAATATGGATTTTAAATCTATTTATTTGGACAAATTTGTTGCGATTGATTTAGAAACTACAGGATTAAATTATTCGAATGATAAGATTATAGAGTTATCAGCTGTAAAGTATGAATCAGGTAAGGTGGTTGATTCTTTTACTAAATTAGTAAATCCAAATAAAATAATATCTCCCTTTATAGAAGATTTAACAGGCATCAAAAATTCAGATGTTATTAATCAAAATTCTTTTTTAGATATTGCTGATGATTTCATATCATTTATTGAAAATTTACCAATAGTTGGTCATAATATTCAATTTGATTTGATTTTTCTCGATAAAGCTTTTAATGAAAAATATGACATTTATAGTCATTCTTACATTTGTGATACTTATTACTTATCAAAAATATTTTTATATGATTCAAATTCATTTAAATTAGCATCTTTATGCTCTGATTTTAATATTGATACAGGTGATTCTCATAGAGCTGAAGATGATGCAAGAAGTGCTGGAGATTTGTTTTTAATTTTGTTAGAGATTGTTCAAAAGTTTGATTTGAATAGTATAAATGATATCTATAATTGTTATATAAATGATATGTTTATTAATAAAAATTTATTTTTTCATATAATAAATAATAAAATATCAAATCAAAAATCTACAATTAGTAATGACTATTCAAGATGTTTACATCAAGATAATTTATACGAATATAATAGTATAAATAATAATAGTATAGATTTTGAAGATATTTACTTGGATAATGGAACCCTTGATAATAAAATTGATAATTATGAATTTAGATCAGCTCAATATGAGTTTTCAAAAGATGTATTAAAATCTTTTAATCATGAATCAATCTTTATTGCTGAGGCAGAGACTGGACTTGGTAAAAGTTTTGGATATTTAGTACCAGCTATGTTGAAATCATTAGAAAATAAAACATTAGTATCTACAAGTACTCATAATTTACAAGAACAATTGTTTAGTAAAGATATTCCGGCTTTATCTAAAGCATTAGATATTTCTATTAAAGCTAGCATTGTAAAGGGAATGAAAAATTATATATGTTTATATAGATTAAAAAAGTTATTAAAAAATTTAGATTTAATTGAGGAGAAGGATATATATGATTTATTATCATTATTGATTTGGATTAATAATACTAAAACTGGAGATATTAGTGAATGTAATAGTTTTCCGATTAACAGGCTCTATTATCTTTGGGATTTAATTAGTTATGATTATAGATTTTGTAGTTTCCATAATACAAATAATTCAGAAGAATGTTTTTACAATAAATTAAAAAGTGAAATACCTAATTCGAATTTATTAGTTATTAATCATTCATTGCTTTCTACATGCTATAATAAAGATGAATCTATTCTTGATGATTTCAATTTTTGTATCGTAGATGAAGCACATAAAGTCTCAGATAATTGTAGAATGTATTTAAAAGAGTTTATTAGTTTGAAATATATCCAGGGAATATTTGACTCTTATAACCATCTGTTAGATAGAATTATTTCTAATAATTCTAACAATAGTCAATTTATTAATACTAAAACAAAAATAGGATTGGACTATGATAATTTTATTGATAGTTATAAAAAAATAACAAATGAGTATGTCAATTCAAATCTATTATCAAAAATAAATGGTAATGGAGCACATGATGTGAAATTTATAGTTAATGAATTAGATGCAATTGAATTTAATATTTTTATAGATTTGTTTTCAATTTTTTTAGATAATCTTAAGAAAATTTCTGATTTGATTGATAATTCTAATTCATTGAAATTATCTAATGTGGATAAGCTAGACCTATCAATGAGTAATAATAATTTTGATGTATTAAGAATAACTATTTATAAAATTTTCAATAATAATAAAAATCAAATAAAATGGATATCATTGTATGTAAATAATAATGAAATATCTTCGCTTTCATTTAATACAGTTCCTCTTGTAATAAAAGATATTTTTGATTTTTTTTACAATAAGTTTGATTCTATGGTTTTAACTTCAGCCACTTTAACTGTGGATGACTCTTTTGATTATATATTAAATGAATTAGGAATAGATGATTTTTCAATTAATAAATCATTTAAAACAAAGAAATTTCCTTCTCCTTTTTTTCTAAATGATCAAATTAAATTATTTGTTAACAATTCAAATTTGGTAGTAGATAGTGATGGTTTTATAGATAATATAAAGAATGTTATTATAGATATTAGAACTCAAGTTCCAAGAAGAATGTTAGTTCTGTGTACATCTTATAAGCAAATCATAAATTTTAAAAAATCACTGAATAATATTGGGAATGTCTATTTTCAAGATAAAACAGCTTCAAAAGAAATATTGATTAAAAATTATCTTTCAAATAATAATTCAATTTTATTTGGCACTTCATCTTTTTGGGAAGGAGTTGATTTGCCAAATGATAAATTAGAAATTTTGATTATAATGAAAGTCCCTTTTTCAAATCCTTATAATCCAATAGTACAAGCAAAGATAGAACAATATAAAAGTAAAAATATGGATCCTTTCATTAATTATCAGTTATCTGAAGCAATCTTAAAATTAAAACAAGGTTTTGGAAGATTAATAAGGCATCAAGATGATTTAGGAGTATGTATTCTTGCAGACCCAAGAATATTAAATAAATCATATGGTCGTATAATATTAGATTCTTTACCAGTAGATTATGTTGGTTATAGTACTTCTAATATTATTGTAAATGAGGTTGATAAATTTTTAGGAAAATGAATGAATATTTTAATAACTTATAAAAATAAATTTTAAAAGATAAAACATGACTAAAGAGATAAATGGTAAAAATTTAACAATTGATTTTCTGGTATCAGTAAGTCGAAATTATACTAAAATTAAACTTTCTGAAGAATCTATTTCAAAAATAAAAAAATGTAGAGAATTAGTAGAGAAAAAGATTTCTGATGGTGAAATAATGTATGGTATTAATACAGGAATTGGAGAATTTTCAGAGACAATATTAAATCCTGATCAAATTAAAGATTTTCAGAAATATTTAGTATACAATCATGCTGCAGGAATTGGAGAACCCGCTCCAGAAGATCATGTAAGAGCAGCAATGTTAAGTAGGATTAACGTTCATGCTAAGGGAATGTCAGGTTGTAGATTGATTATTACACAAACTTTAGTGCAGATGTTAAATAAGGGAGTTACTCCTTATGTTTGTTCAAAAGGTTCAGTTGGGGCATGTGGTGATTTAGCTCCAATGTCTCAGATTGCGTTAGTTTTATTAGGAGAAGGAAAAGCTTATTATAAAAAAGAATTATTGAATGCAAAAGAGGCAATGAATAAAGCCGGAATTTTAATACCTGGTTTAGAAGCACGAGATGGATTATCTGTTATTAATGGTTCAAACTTTTTAACAGGGATGAGTGCATTATTTATCTATGATTCAAAAAATTGGTTTAAGCAGGCTAATATTGCAGCAGCTATGTCAATGGATGCTTTGATTTCAAATTTAGGACCTTTAAATGAACTAATCCATAAAGTACGAGGATTTCAAGGAGCAGTGAGGTCATCAAATGCTTTAAGGAAGAATTTGCAAGATGGTGATTTGATAAATGGAACTTTAGATACTAAAGTTCAAGATGCATATTCTTTGAGATCTACACCTCAAGTTATTGGTTCAGCTATAGATTATATTGAATACTGTCAAAGTCAAGTTGAAATAGAATTGAATGGAGTAGGAGATAACCCTATATTTTTTGTAGATAAGAAAATTCAATTATCAGGTGCAAACTTTCAGGGGACACCTGTCTCTTTACCTTTAGATATGTTAGGTGCTGCAGTTACAATGGTATGTGTTTTATCAGAAAGAAGAATGAACAGGTTGAATAATCCAGCATTAAGTAATGGTTTGCCTGCGTTTTTAACTAAAGGTGCAGGGATGTTCTCAGGATTAATGCTAAGTCAATATACTGCAGATACACAAATCGTAGAACAAAGGATTTTGTCAAGTCCAGCAAGTATCCAATCAATTCCAGCAGCTGCTGATCAAGAAGATTTTGTATCTATGGGTATGAATACTGCAATAAAGAATTTTCAAATTTTAGATAATGCATATGGAATTTTAGGAATTGAGTTTTTTGCAGCAGCTCAGGCTCTAGATTTAAGGAATCATAATTTTGGACAAGGGGTGCAATTAGGTCATAAAACAATAAGAAAATATGTTGATTTCTTAGATATTGATAGGCCTCTATATAGCGATCATAATAAAATGAAAAATCTTGTAAAATCTTGTGAAATATTAGAACAAGTTGAATTAAGTTTAGGCGATATATATAATTAAATTAATTATTAGATTAAATGAATAAAAATATACAAACAGCTTTAACATTTGATGATGTTTTATTAAAACCAAATTTTTCATCTGTTTTACCAAAAAAAGTAGACCTATCTATAAGTTTATCAAAAAATTTAAATCTTAATATCCCATTTTTAAGTGCAGCAATGGATACTGTTACTGAGTGTAAACTTGCTATTTCATTAGCTAGAAGAGGAGGAATGGGTATTATTCATAAAAACCTTTCTATAGAGAATCAGGCTTTCGAGGTAGATAAAGTTAAAAGATCAGAAAGCGGTATGATACTTGATCCTATAACTATTGAACCAGAATACAAGATTAAACAAGCATTAGAAATTATGGCTAATTATAAAATTTCTGGATTACCAGTAATTAAAGATAAGAAATTAGTTGGAATCTTAACAAATAGAGACATCCGTTTTGAAAATAACTTTGAATTAGCAGTTAAAGATAGGATGACTTCAGAAGGTTTAGTTACAGTTCCGGAAGGAACAACTCTAGAACAAGCAAAAACTGTATTACAGAAACATAGAATAGAAAAATTATTGGTTGTAGATGATAATGGGAAATTAAAAGGTCTTATAACAGTAAAAGATATTTTAAAAAAAGAGGATCATCCAAATGCAGCAGTAGATAAACATGGTCGTTTATTAGTAGGTGCAGCAGTTGGAATTGAACCAAATACCCTAGATCGTGTTTCTGCATTAGTAGATAGTCAAGTTGATTGTATTGTAGTAGATACCGCTCACGGTCATTCGAAAAGTGTTTTAAAAACTGTTGAAATCATAAAAAGCAAATATTCGAATCTTGATTTAATTGTTGGAAATGTAGCAACTTCTGAGGGAACAAAAGCTTTGATTGATAGTGGCGCTGATATTGTAAAAGTTGGTATCGGAGCAGGGTCAAGTTGTACGACAAGGATAATTGCAGGTGTAGGTGTTCCTCAGCTATCTGCGGTATTAGATTGCTATGAACAAGCTGATAAGTTAGATAAAAAAATTATTTCTGATGGAGGAATGAGATATTCAGGAGATATAGCTAAATCATTAGCAGCAGGAGCAAGCTGCGTAATGCTTGGAAGCATTTTTGCTGGCTTAGAAGAAACACCAGGAGAAGTTGTTTTGAGAGATGGAAGAAGTTATAAATCTTATAGAGGAATGGGATCAGTGGCAGCAATGAAAAAAGGTAGTCATGATAGATATTTTCAAGATTTAAAAACTAATAAGAAACTTGTACCTGAAGGTATTGAAGGATTAGTTCCCTATAAAGGGAAATTATATGATACAGTAGAACAATTGATAGGCGGTGTTAAATCTTGCTTTGGTTATTGTGGAGCTAAAAACATACTAGAAATTAAAGATAAAGCACAGTTTATTCAAATTACTTCTTCAGGAATAATAGAAAGCCATCCTCACGATATAAATATCACAAAAGATTCTCCTAACTATAGAAAACCTGATTTTAATGTAGATTTATAAGCTATTTATATGCTTATATAAATTAGACTTTTTATTAGCAGCTTTATTCTTATGGATAATTCCTTTTGAAGCAACTTTATCAATTAATTTAACAGCATCATTTAGTTTTTTCTCTGCCAAATCTTTTTTATTTTCACTAAGCACTTTTTTAATAGCTGTGCTGATTTTAGACTTGTATGCTTTATTTACTAAATTTGCTTTTATTGATTGTCTAACTCTTTTTAATTCTGAACCTTTAGCACTCATATTTTTATATCTTATATAATTAAAAATTAACCACGAAATATAGATTTATTTTTTGGTAAAATACTATACTTAAATAAAATAAGTAAAAAATTAATTTAATTTAAGTTAAATTTATTTATACTAATTAGGAGTGTTTTATGCTTAAAGATTTCATGTCTTCTGTCTCAATATTTGAAAATTTGAATGATACTGTACTTGAAGAAATATCATCATTAGTTAGTGTTAGAGAATACCCCAAAGGAAGTATGATTATTCTTGAAGAAGAATTTGGAGATATTGTATTCATCATAAAAAAAGGTACAGTGAAAATTACTAGAGTTAATGATGAAGGAAAAGAGGTTATCCTTGCGATGCTTGGTGAAATGGAAGTTTTTGGAGAAATGGCAATTATAGATGGTGAATCTAGATCTGCTAATGCTTTAGCTCAAGAAAATTGTGAGTTGTTAGCAATTAGTAGTGAAGATTTCATTAATTTGTTAAGAAATCACTTCTCAGTTTCACTAGGATTAATGTCTGAATTAGCAAAGAGACTTAGAAAGTCTGATCAGCATATAGAAGCTTTATCATTATCTGATGCTGAGCATAGAATAGGCGTATCTATATTGAATTTAGCTGAAGAGATAGGTGTTATAAGAAAGGGTAAAGTAACTATAGAAAATTTACCATTTCAGCAAGATATAGCTAATATGTCAGGTACTTCTAGAGAAACAGTTTCAAGAATATTAAAGATTTTCGAAGATAGACAGTTGATTTTAAAAGAAGGTCATAAGGTTTTAATTCCTGATTATTTATTTTTTAAAAAATCTTTTGGATAAAAATTGTGTTAGATAAATTATTATCTGAAGTAAAAAAAAATAATTTCAAATCTATTTCTAAAGCAATATCTCTTGTTGAAAATAATGATTTTAATTTAGTTAATAAAATTTCTTCATTTTTTCCTTTTAATAAAAAGCCTCATAGAATCGGTATAACAGGTCCTCCAGGTGCTGGAAAGAGTTCAATTACAAATTTATTGATTAAAAAATATAGAAAAGATAATTTGAAAGTAGCTGTTTTGCTTGTTGATCCATCAAGTCCATTCTCAAAAGGCGCTGTTTTAGGTGATAGAATTAGAATGTTAAACTATTACAATGATGATAATGTTTTTATAAGAAGTTTTGGTTCAAGAGGCAGTAAAGGTGGTTTGTCTGATAATATAAATGAAATAGCTGATATTTTTAGCTTAGCAAATTATGATGTTATTATTTTTGAAACTGTAGGAGTTGGCCAAATAGAAATTGATGTAGTTGAGCAAGTAGATTCTGTTGTTCTTACTCTTGTTCCTGAGTCTGGAGATGATATTCAAATGTTGAAAGCTGGAATAATTGAAATAGCTGATATTTTTGTTATTAATAAATCAGATAGAAGTGATGCTGATAAATTATTTACATCATTACAGAAAATGTTGTCATTAATTAATACGAAAAAAGATAGTACTTTATGGAATTATCCTATAATAAAAACTATTGCAATAAAAGATAAAGGTATAGATGATTTAATTGAGGAATTAAATAAACACTTTAAATTTTTAAATAATAAAATAAATATTGATAATTATAAAATTAATACTAGATATATAAATCAAATTAATAAAATTTTAAATAAAAAATTATTAGATTCATTTTGGAGTGTTCAGAATAAAGAAGTCATTTCTAAAGAATTAGAAAAAGATTATAAAAATAGAGTCTCTCCTTATAAATTAGTTGAGAAATTGTTAAATGATTGATGATAAATCAAATAAACCATTTTTAGATCACTTAGAAGAATTAAGATTTAGAGTTATTAAATGTTTCATAGCTATTATACTTTTTTCAATTTTAGGATATCTTTATTCAAATAATATTATTAGCTTTTTAGTAAAGCCTGTTGAGGATTTAGATGTAACATTTCAAGTTTTAAAAATTACTAGTGTATTTTTAGTTAAGATTGGTTTAGCAGTTATCTGCGGGATGTTATTTTCTTTACCAATAATTCTTTATCAATTTTTAGTGTTTTTATTACCAGCATTTGAAAATAAAGTAACAACTATTAAAATTTCAAGATATGTTTTATTAAATTTGATATTTTTTATTTTAGGTTTAGCTTTTGGATATTTTATTTTAGTTCCACTATCTATTGAATTTTTTAATTCATTATCTGTCTCAATAGAATATGTGGAATTGAATTATACTCTTGAAAATTATTTATTTTATATGGTTTGGTTATTGGTTATTTCATCTTTTATCTTCCAATTACCATTTATTCTATTAATTTTTAATAAAATAGGCATTATAAATAAAGATTATCTAATCGGGCACCGTAGAAGTATTATTTTATTATTTTTTATTTTTGGTGCCTTTTTTACACCTCCAGATCCATTAAGTCAAATAATTGTAGTTATCCCAATGTATGTACTTTTTGAAATTAGTATTTTTTTTATGAAGAGTAATAAATGAAGAAAATTATTAATCATATTGCCAGTGAGATTAGTGATGATTTAGTGCTGTATAATAAATATCTTTATGATTCATTAAACTCTAAAGTTGGTTTGATAAATAAAGTTCTGAAATATGTTATTAAATTTAAAGGCAAACAATTTAGGCCTATGCTTTGTATTCTATGTTCTAAACTAAAGGGAAATTCAAATGATATGACTTTTTTGTCAGCTTCAACAGTTGAAATGTTGCATGTTGCAACATTATTGCATGATGATGTTGTTGATGAATCATATTTAAGAAGAGGATGGCCAACTATAAATAAAATCTGGGGAAATAAGCTTGCTATTTTAATTGGTGATTACATGTTTTCAAAATCTTTAGACAATATTGCTTCTTTTAATAATTTTGAGCATATAAAAATATTGTCTAATACATCAAGAAGGCTCAGTGAAGGCGAAATATTGCAGATTGAAAATTCTAAAACAAAGAATATGTCAGAAGAAATATATTTTAAAATGATTTCTGATAAAACAGCATCCTTAATTGGGGCATCTTGTAAATTGGGTTATATAAGCGTTATGAATGATAAAAAAAAGGATAATGTAGAAAAGTTTGGTGAATATCTAGGAATTGCATATCAGCTTAAAGATGATTTATTTGATGTGTTGGGGAAATTAAAAGATACTGGAAAACCTGCAATGTTAGATTTAAAAAAAAACATGTTAACTCTTCCATATATTTATATTTTAAATAATATGAAAAATAAAAATATTATATTATCTAAAATAAAATATTATACTAAAAGAAATGATTTTAAAAATTTAAAAAATATAATTTATGATAATGGCGGTGTAGAGTATACAAATAAGATGATAGAAGAATATTCAAAAAAAGCTTATAATCAATTGGAATATTTTGATGATTCTAAATATAAACAATTATTAATTGATGCTATTGATTTTAATAGAGGAAGAAAATTTTAATATGTTAAGTTTTATTCCAAACTTATTAAGTTTTTCAAGAATTTTCATGATGCTTCCATTAATTTTATGTTTAGAAAAGATTGAAATAGATTCTGTATATGCAATCTATTCTATCATTATTATCGCAATGATTGTTTTAAGTGATATCTTAGATGGGTTTCTCGCAAGAAAATTAAATAGTGTATCATCATTTGGAAAAATATTAGACCCAGTATCAGATAAAATCTGTTTAATGGTAGTTTTAATTTTCTTAATTAATAAATATAACTTTATATTTTTGGTTTTTTTTATTTTATTATCAGCAAGAGATATTATTTTGGTCTCTTTAACAACTTATTTAGCAATAAGATATAATTTTATTTCTCAAGCAAATAAATTAGGAAAGTACTTTATGTTATCAACGGTTATAATGATTATTTTCTTTTTATTTAATCTTAATAGCTTGATTTCATTTTCAATTTATATTATTACAATAATTATGTTAATTATTAGTACAGTGATTTATATGAAAGATCACATAAACCGGATTAAAAAATATGAAAATATTTAAAAATACTTTTTCTAAAATCTTTAAATCAAAAAATAAAATCAAGGAAACTTTTTCTAAAGTTTTATCTTTTACTTCTTTAACTCAGGATGATAAAGAAAAAATGGAAGAATGTCTTCTCTCATCTGATTTAGGTTGGGAATTAACTGAGAAAATTTTAGAAAAATTAGAAAAAAATGAAAAAAATCATACTTGGGAAAAAATATTATTAAAAACATTAAAATCATCTATTGAAAATTTAGAAATTAGTTGTAATGATATAAGAAAAGTAATTTTAATTGTTGGCGTAAATGGTTCTGGAAAAACAACTAGTGCTGCAAAATTAGCTAATTTTTTGAAAATTAATAATAATTCAGTTACTCTTGTTGCAGCAGATACTTATAGGGCTGCTGCTATAGAGCAATTGAAGATATGGGCACAAAGAACAAATATAAATTTTATTTCAAATCCAAACACACAAGATCCAGCTTCGATTGCATTTGATGGTGTCAAATCCGGAATAACTAGAAATGATGATTATATAATTATTGATACTGCTGGACGATTGCATACATCAAAAAATTTAATGAATGAATTAGAGAAAATCTATAGAGTAATTTGTAAGTTAACTGAAGATATTTCAGTTTTTATTTCAATTGATGGTAATACTGGACAGAATGGTATTAAACAAGCTAAAGAATTTGGAAAAGTATTACCAATTAATAACATAATGTTAAATAAAATGGATGGAACAGCAAAAGGTGGAATTGCGTTATCTATTATGCATGATTTAAAAATACCTATATCCTTTTTAGGTATTGGAGAGTCATATGAAGATTTATTAGAATTTGATTTAGATAATTACTTGGAATCATTAATTAAATAATATGAATAATAATATTTATTTTGTGAGTTTAGGATGTGCTAAAAATTTAGTTGATTCAGAAATTCTTATTGGAGGATTGAAAAGTGAGGATTACAATATTGTTAAAGATTTAAAGTCATCTGATACAATTATAATCAATACTTGTGGATTTCTAGATGTTGCAAGAGAAGAATCTGTTGATACCATTTTAGAGTGTACTGATTTAAAGAAAAAAGGTATAGTAAAACAATTGATTGTAATGGGTTGTTTTTCTTCAAGATATAAGGATGATTTAGTTAAAGAAATACCAGAGGTAGATGCTTTTTTTGGGACTTCAGATCATTCAGAAATCTTATCATTTATTACAGGAAAAGATTTTAAGAAAGATGATCCCGATTATTTTAGATCATTGTTAACACCTAAACACTATGCTTATTTAAAAGTTGCTGAAGGATGTGATAATATTTGTTCTTTTTGTTCAATTCCAATGATGAGAGGTCTTCAAAGAAGTAATACTCTAGAGTATAATCTTTTAGAAGCAAATAATCTAGCTAGTAGAGGTGTTAAGGAGCTTTTACTTATTGCTCAAGATTCAACTACTTATGGGAGAGACTTAAATCCTAGATCATCGATTCATGAACTTGTAAATGTATTGGATAAAGTTAAGGATATAGAATGGATTAGACTGCATTATGCTCATCCTGCTCATTTAAGTAGAAAAATGATTAAACAATTTTCTCATTTATCAAAATTAATTCCATATATCGATATGCCAACACAGCATGGTTCAGATAATATGTTGAAAAATATGAAAAGAGGGTTAAATTCAGCTGGTATAAAAAATCGTATAGATTTACTTAGAAAAGCAAACCATGATATTGCTATAAGAACTTCAATTATTGTGGGCTTTCCAAATGAAACGGATGAAGATTTTAAGAATTTGGTAGATTTTATTCAAGAAATACAATTTGATAGATTAGGAGTTTTTAAATATTCAGAAGAAGAAGGTACTAGTGCAGCTTTAGATTATAAAGATAATATACCTAAAAAAATAAAAGAAGAACGATATTCTGAGATAATGAAAATTCAACAAAAAATTAATTTATCAAAAAATAAATCAAGATTAGGTAAAATTGAAAAAGTTATTGTTGATATAACTAATGAAGAAGGTTGGTCCCTTGCAAGGTCGTATAGAGATGCACCAGAAATAGATAATTATGTTAAAATTAATCATAAATTAGATGTTGGTAAATTTTATAATGTTAAAATAACTGATGCTTATGAGTATGATGTTATAGGAGAGTTAATTAATTAAGAGAAATTTTAAAATATTAAGTATTGATCATATAGCTGTTGCGACTAATAATTTTAACAATTTATATTCTTTATTTGTAGATATACTAGGAATGGAATCATCAAATAAAGAAACAATTACATCTGAGCTTGTAGATGTTGTTAAATTGTATCCAAAAAATGGTGATACATCAATTGAGATTATAGAGCCAATAGAAAATAACAATACAATAAATAAATTTATAAATAAAAATAATCAAGCAATACATCATATTGCATTGAATGTAGATAATATTGAAAATGCAATATCATTTTTAAAATATAAAAATATCACTCTTGTCTATGATAATCCTAAAATTGGGGCTAATAATAAATTAATAACATTTATTCATCCAAAATCTTCCCCCGGTGTTTTAATAGAGCTTTGTCAAAAACAATAAATTAAATTGAATATTAAAGATATAGTTAAGAATCTTCCTGTTAATCCAGGAGTTTATTTTTTTAAAGATAAAGAAAATCAAATTATTTATATAGGAAAAGCTAAGAATTTAAAAAAACGAGTATCTTCATATTTTAATAAGAGTAATTCTTCTTCAAAAAATAGAATAATGATTTCAAAAGCAAATGATGTAGAAATTATTATAGTAGAAAATGAGGTGGAAGCGCTTTTAACTGAATCAAATTTAATTAAAATTCATAAACCACGTTATAATGTATTTATGAAAGATGATAAAACGTTTCCTTATATAATTATAACTAATGAGGAATATCCAAGAGTTCAGTTGATTAGAAAGAAAAAAATATACAAAGATAAGAATGTTTATTTTGGACCGTATACAGATATTTATTATTTAAAGTCTGTTTTGAAAACTTTACATCAAATTTTCCCTATAAGGACATGTGAATTAATTAGTAGTACAACAATAAATAAGAAAAAAACATGTTTTTGTGGTTTTTGTTTAAGTGAAAAAACTATAACTATAGATGAATATAGTAAGATGATTCGTAAGGTTATTGCTTTTTTAAAGGGTAAAAACAAAGATGTCGAAATATATTTAAGTAGTTTGATGAATGAAGCAAGTGATAGCTTGCTTTACGAAGAGGCAGCACGATTAAGAAATCAAATAATTGCTTTAAAAACATTTATAAGAAAACAAAAGAAATTAGCTCAAAATTTTGAAGATCAAGATATATTTAATATTTCATATAAAGAAAATTATGGGATAGCATTTGTGATGAGAATAAGAAATGGTTTACTTGTTGGTAAAGAATCATTTGATTTAAAAATAAATAATAGATTTAATTTAGTTGATGAAATAGAGAAATTTATTGTTCAATATTATCACCTGACAATGGATATACCATCAGAAATTATATTGCCTTGTAAAATTAATAACTCAGATAATATAAAAGATTGGTTATTGAAAAAATTTAATAAAAAGATATCCATATTTTCACCTATGAAAGGTAATAAGAAAAATATTTTACAAGTATGTATTAAAAATAATGATTTAAAGTTAAAAGAAATGTTATTTAGAAAAATAAAAAGGAATGAATATATCCCTAAAATTTTGTCAGAATTAAAGGATGCCTTAAATATGCCTGTATTACCTCGTAGAATAGAAGCTTTTGATAATTCAAATATTAATGGAAGTAATCCAGTTGCAGGATTAGTATGTTTTGTAAATGGTAAGGCTGTTAAGAGTGAATATAGATATTTTAATATTAAAACAGTTAAAGGAATTGATGATTTTGAATCAATGCGAGAGGTAGTATATAGAAGGTACAAAAGACAAATTGAAGAAAAAAATAAATTACCAGATTTAATATTGATTGATGGAGGAAAAGGTCAACTTTCAGCTGCAAAGAGTTCTCTAGATAAATTGAATCTTGAATATATAACCGTTATAGGATTAGCAAAAAAATTAGAGGAAGTATATTTGCCTGGTTTATCAAATCCTCAAAATATTAGTAAAACTTCATCTTCATTGTATTTATTGAGAAGAATTAGAGATGAAGTTCATAGGTATTCTGTTAGTTTTCATAGACTTAAAAGATCAAATGATTTGTTTAAATCTAAATTAAATGATATAAAAGGTATTGGTAAAAAATCAATTCAAATTATATGGGATAATTATGATAGCTTGCAAAGTTTTAAATCTGATACAATGAAGAACATTCAAAATAAAACAGGTTTTACAGATAAATTAATTAATAATGTGAAAAAAAATCTTAAATGAGAAAAATAATATTAGTTAGGCATGCTCAATCACCTTTTGAAAATATAAAAATTAAAGATTTTTATAGAACTTTAAATAAAACAGGAATATTTGAAGCAAATGTAATGGGTAATCAAATAAAAAAATATAAAGTTGAAGTTGATTATATTATAACAAGCGGAGCAAATAGAGCACTTGAAACATGTAAAATAGTTACAAAATGTATTTCTTATAATAAAAAAATAGAAAAAGATAATAATGTTTATAATTCATCAATTGACTTTATGATGAATTTAATTAATAATATTTCGGATGAATATAAAACGATTATGATTTTTGGACATAATCCTACCCTTCATCATTTATCACAGAAATTATCAGGAGAAATTGTATATACATTTCCAACATGTTCTATGTATTCTATTATGTTTGATACTAATTCATGGTCAGAAATTATAAAAGGTAAAAAAGAGTTTATGATTTATCCTGAATTATTTAAATAATTCCTGTATATCAATGCATTTCTTGATATTTTATATTTAAATTATCACTATGAAATTTTTCTATATAATATTACTAGTTTGTTTATTTTCTTGTAATCAGGATAAACATATAAAAAGATATTCAATTCCAAAGCTAAAAGAAGTAAGTAAAAATAAAAATTTTTCTGAACACAAAATTAAAAAATCATTTAACTGGATTGTTCCTGATTATTGGACTGAAGGTAAAAAATCATCAATGAGATTAGCTAGTTATAGTATCCCTTATGATGGAAAAGTTGCAGATGTATCTATAACAAATTTTTCAGGTGATGGAGGCGGATTGCTCCTAAATATTAATAGATGGAGAAAGCAATTAGGGTTAGAAGCTATCTCTATTGAGGTTTTAGAAAATAATATAGAAGTTAAAAAATCTAATTTAGGAAACTATAAATATATTAAAATTATTAATGTAAATAATAAAGATACAGCTTTTTTGTGTTCGATTTTGCAAATTGAAAATAATACAATATTTGTAAAGTTAAATAGTACAATTGAAGGAGTACAGTTGCTTGAAAATGAATTTATTAATTTTTGTTCATCATTTAATTAGTGTATAATTTCAAAAAATATATTAGAATTATAGGCTCACCAAAAATTTTTTCATATACAGTTATATGGATGATAGTGTTAGTGTTTGTTGGTACTATTGTGCAAAAAGATATAGGTTTGTATTCTGCTCAAATGCAATATTTTTCTAGCTGGTTTAAGTGGGTATGGTTTTTACCACTTCCAAGTGGAAAATTAACAATGTTAATTATGTTTATTAATTTATCGTGTTATTTTTTTAGACCAGGTATATTATTAAAAAATAAATTAGGTATTAGTATAACACATGCAGGTGTTATTTTAATGCTTTTAGGAGGTGGTTTAACATCGTTTTTTAGTAATGAAGGTAGTATTGTTATTGATGAGGGTAAGAAGTCAAATTTTTATGAAAATTACTATAATAAAGAATTAGCTATAGTAGATACTTCAGATCCTAATTTTGATAGATTTATTATTTTTGATGATCCTTTATTGAGTGTAAATAATGTGTTATCTGAAGAAACAATTCCCTTTGATATTGAAATCCTTGATTATTTTGTTAATTGTAAACCAGTAGCAAGAATTTATGAAGGTAGTGATGAATTTAAAGGAATGGCAAAAAACTTTATTTTACAACAACTTCCATCTAATAAAGAGTATGAAAAGAATATTTCTGGTATAATTTATAAAATTATTAATTCTGAATCTTCTAATGGAATATATATTAATTATATTGGTCAACCAATAACTCAGACTTTAACAGATAGAAATAAAGATTATATGCTTTTCTTAAGGAGACAAAGAACTTATTTGCCATTTGAATTGGAGTTGGTTGATTTTGAAAAAGTTATGCATCCAGGTACAAATATAGCAAAAAGCTATTCATCATTGGTTAATTTGATTGAAAATAATGTTCCAAGGAAAATTTTAATCTCCATGAATGAACCTTTAAGGCATAGAGGATATACCTTTTATCAAGCCTCTTTTATAGAAGAGGGCTTTAAGCAAACAACTGTTTTGGCAACAGTTAAAAATCATGGTAGACTATTCCCTTATATTTCAACAATAATTATGTGTATTGGCATTTTATATCATATGTTATTTATGATTTTTAAAAGGAAATCTTTATGATGAATAAAATGTTTTGTATAATTGGATTTATTGCTTTTTCTTTTATTCTTTGTGAAGATTTTACATATAAAGAATTACCTGTATTGCAATCAGGGAGAATTAAACCTCTTGATACATATTCGAGAAATGCTTTGCTTCAATTTTATGGAAAAAAAGCTATTAAGGTTGATAATGGTAATAGTTTGAGTTCAATTGATTGGTTATTTAAATCTTTTGTAAATCCAAATGAAGAATTTGAAAGAGAAATCTTTAATATAAGAAATCCTGAAGTTGCATTTGGTTTAGGTTTAGATAAAAATGATAATCATAGATATAATTTTACTCAAATTATAAATGGTTTTAAAAATAATAATGATTTATTAGAAGTATTAAAAAATAAAGAAGAAGATAATCAGAGCTTAGTAGATAAACAAATAATTGAAGTTTATAATAATGTTTTATCATATGATCAAATATCTCATAGTGTATATTGTTTATTACCTCTGATCAATTTATCAAATGAAGTTAATCGTGAATTTATGGGCTTAAAAACAGATGAATTTTTAAGTTATTCATATTTCATGAGGAATATAGATAAGTTTAGATTCTTATTGCAAAATTTGCTTGATACTGATGAAAGTGATTGGAATGCATCTCATTTAGAGGTAAGTAATATTGCTTTACAGCTAGAATCAATGACTCAGTTTCATTATGCTCAATCAATTAAAATAATTCCAGGTAGTGATAATGAGTGGTTTTCACCTTGGGAGATGATGGATGGAAGGCCGTTAACTCAATTCCAATATGAAATTTTAGAATTATATGAAAAATTATTTTATTATTATGTTAATCATGATATATCATCAGTAAATGAATATGCTGATTTAATAGTAGGTAAGATTAATGAGAATTCTAATTTTAATACTTCTTTATTATCTTTAGAGACATTCTATAATAAAGTAAATATTTTTTTAATTAGCATGATATTTTATATAGTCGGATTTTTTTCTATTGGTATAAGTTGGATGATATTTAATAAATATTTACATGTTTTTTCATTTTTATCAATGATTTTGGGTTTTATTATTCATGGAATAGGTTTGATTCTTAGAATGATAATTATGCAAAGACCTCCAGTTAGCACATTGTATGAATCTATAATATTCGTTGGATTTATTTTAGTAATGTTTGCCCTGATTTTTGAATATTTTAGAAAAGATTCTTTAGGTATCTTGATTGCTACTATTGGTGGTGTTTTCTTGCATTTTGTTGGATTTAAATATGCAGCTGATGGTGATACTTTAGGTGTGCTTGTGGCTGTTTTGAATTCAAATTTTTGGTTAGCAACACATGTGACGACAATAACCACTGGATATGGGGTATCATTAGTTGCAGGCCTTATGGGTCATATTTATCTAGTTATAAGTTTAATAAAGCCTAAAAATAAGGAGTTGTTAAATAAAATATTTAATAATGCTTATGGTCTAACATTGATGGGTTTATTTTTTACAATGTTTGGAACAATTCTAGGTGGAATTTGGGCTGATCAATCTTGGGGTAGGTTTTGGGGATGGGACCCAAAAGAAAATGGTGCATTGTTAATCGTATTATGGCATTTAATGATGCTTCATTTAAGGGTATCTGGTATTGTTGGTAAAGTTGGTTATGCATATGGAATTTCTCTTGTTAATATTATAGTTGCTCTTGCATGGTTTGGTGTAAATCTTTTGAATGTTGGTTTGCATAGCTATGGTTTTACCGATAATGTTGCAATGAATTTATTTTTATTTATTATAGTCGAATTATTATTTACATCATCATTATTATATTTAATAAGGAGAAAACAATAATTTATGTCAAAATATAAAAGTTTATTTATTGTGTTGTTTGCTTATTCTTTATGTCTTTTTATTGGTTTAAATATATTGGAAGTTATTGATTGTGGTATTATCATTGATATATTGATAGTAGATGTTGTTGCAACAATTATTATTTATATATTTAGTGTTTATTATAGTAATTCTTCAATATATGATCCTTACTGGAGTGTGGTCCCACCATTTATTCTACTATATTTTATTAGTTTGACAAGTATTATTAATGCTCAAGCTTGTATGCTTTTATTTAGTGTTTTGTTTTGGGGTGTTAGATTAACTTTTAATTGGGTGAGAGGATGGCCTGGTATGCACCATGAAGATTGGAGATATATTGATATGAGAAATCATTCTGGAAAATATTTTCAATTTTCAAATTTTTTAGGAATTCATTTATTTCCAACATTGATTGTTTTTGTTTGTTGTATGCCAATGTTTGGAGCTTTAAATAAAGATATTGATGTTTTTACTTATATTGGTTTTTCTTTTTGTTTTATAGGAGTTTTATATGAGATAATTAGCGATCAGCAGTTATATAATTATAAGAAAAATTATAAAGGAATTATAGAAACAGGATTATGGAGATATTCAAGACATCCTAATTATCATGGAGAAATACTATTTTGGTGGGGTGTTTATTTATATGGAGTCTCAATTGAAAATATTTTTAATTGGATTTTTGCTCCAATTGCAATGACAATTATGTTTCTTTATGTTAGTATCCCATGGATTGAAAATAAAATAATTAAGACAAGACCTAAATATCTTGATTATAAATCTCGAGTCGGTGTTTTATCACCAGAATTAGGTTATATAAAAAGTCTATTTAAATAGTTTGGAAAAAAAATTCATTAACAGTGATAATATTATACTTGCAATAATCATGCTTCCAATTGGAGCATAAATTCTTGTATTATCATTCTCGTATTTAAAGTCTAAAGGTAAGTTCCCAAACCAATTAAGTTTATCTTCAAAAAAATATATTAATATTCCAATAGTTAATAAACAAGTTCCTGATATGATAAATATTTTGGATATGTTCATTTAGGTTTATTTTAAATTATAATTTTTATTAAAAAACTTATCAAGTTTTGGTTTTATAACAACTTTGCAATACGGTTGTGATGAATTGTTTTTATAATAATCTTGATGGTAGTCTTCTGCAACGTAAAATATATCTAGTTTTGTAATTTCTGTTATAATTGGATGCTTAAATTCATCGCTTTCATTTAAAATTTTTTTATACTTTTCAGCAGATATTTTTTGTTCTTGACTATTATAAAAAATAGCAGATCTATATTGTGTTCCAATATCTGCTCCTTGTCTGTTTAATGTTGTTGGATTATGGTTTTCAAAAAAAACTTGTAGCAGTTTTTCGTAAGAGATGATTTCAGGATCATATGATATTTTACATACCTCTGCATGATTTGTTTTTCCCGAACATATATCTTTGTATGTAGGGTTTTTTGTATTTCCTCCTGTATAGCCAGATATAACATCCGATACTCCGTTTAATTGAGAAAAAATTGCTTCAACACACCAAAAGCATCCAGCTCCAAAAATTGCGTAACTCATAAATTCCCTTTTTCAAGTATTAAATTATATTTAATTTTTTAATATGCGTAATTTAATAAAAATACTTTTTTGTTTAATATTAATTATTTCTTGCAAAAGTAGTAATCCAATTAGTTTATCAGAAGAAAATTGTAATTATGGAGTTCAATGTTGTTTGTGTTATGAGTTTACTAAAGATAATTATGCTAATGCAGATATTTTGGATAATCAGGATTGCTTAGTTGATAATATTTGTTTAACTAGAGGGAATAATGGCGCATTATATAATGCTTATATTTATTCTTCCTATAATGATATGCTTAATTCTGGTGATAATGTTTTAATTCAATGGGCTGAAGGAACTATTGATGAGGCTTTAAGCGGTGATTTGACTTTTTACAATGGGTTATCAAATGAGGCGGGAAACTTTGGGCAGTTAGTTCAATTACCTAATAGGCCTATTGTTGCATATCTTGTGGATTATGATATTTATATAAATTTTGATTTTATAAGTTGGACTTCTGGTCAGCAGGGTGGTGGATTTTCTTATATAAGAGATGTACCATCTATTTCTGAATATTAAAATAAAATACTTAAAAATACGAAATATTGTCATTAATATATATGAAGTGAGAATTAATAAAACAGGACAATATGGCAGGCTTTAAATTAACTTCAAAATATAAGCCATTAGGTGATCAGCCTAAAGCAATAGAATCTCTTGTCAATGGGTTGCAAAATAATGACAGAGATCAAACTTTATTAGGAATCACTGGTTCAGGAAAAACTTTTACTATTGCAAATGTAATTCAAAAATTTCAGAAACCAACGCTTATTTTATCTCATAATAAAACTTTAGCAGCTCAATTATATGGAGAGTTTAAATCATTATTCCCTAATAATGCTGTTGAATATTTTATTTCGTATTATGATTATTATCAGCCTGAGGCTTATATGCCTGTTACTGATACATATATTGAAAAAGATTCTTCTATTAATGCTGAGATTGATAAATTAAGGATTAAATCATCTACATCTCTTGTATCTAGAAGCGATGTAATTGTTATTGCTAGTGTAAGCTGTATTTATGGTGTTGGCTCACCTAAAGAATACTCAGATTTATTAATTTCAGTTAAAAAAAATCAATTAATTTCTCCTAAGGAGTTATTTAAGTCTTTAGTTGATATTCATTATATAAGAAATGATTTGATACTAGAAGGAGGTATATTTAGAGTTAGAGGAGATGTAGTTGATATATTCCCTATATATGATGAGCATCCAATTAGATTGGAGTTTTTTGGTGATGAAATAGAAAAAATTTCGACTTTTGATTTAATTACTGGTGAAATTATAAAAGAAATTGATCAAGTAACATTTTATCCTTGTAAAAATTTTGTAACATCAAGAGAGACAATAAATAAAGGAATAAAATTAATTAAAAAAGAATTGTTTAATAGATTGAAATTTTTAAGAAATAATGGAAATTTACTTGAAGCTCAAAGGCTTGAGCAGAGAACTTTTTATGATATAGAAATGATGTTAGAGCTTGGTTACTGCTCAGGTATTGAAAATTATTCAAGACATCTTGATGGAAGAAAAAAAGGAGAAAGACCATATTGTTTATTAGATTTTTTTCCTGAAGATTTTTTGATGATTATTGATGAGTCTCATGTTACAATACCTCAAGTTCGAGCTATGTATAATGGTGATAGATCTAGGAAAGAAACATTGGTAGAACATGGTTTTAGATTGCCTTCTGCTTTAGATAATAGACCTATGAAATTTGATGAATTTGAAGAAAAAATTAATCAAGTGATTTATGTTTCTGCTACTCCATCTGAATATGAAACTTTATTATCAGAAAATAATATTGTAGAACAAATTATTAGACCAACCGGTTTGTTGGATCCTCAAATTGAAATTCATAAGACAAGAGGTCAAATTGATTTTCTTATAGAGAATATTAAGAAAGTAGTTAAAAGGAAAGAGAGAGTATTAATTACAACAATAACAAAAAAATCAGCTGAAGATTTAACTGATTATTTAAATTCTATGGGTTTGAAGTGTCAATATATGCATAGTGATATTGATTCAATTGAAAGAGTAAAGATTTTGCGTGGACTAAGATTAAAACATTTTGATGTTTTAGTTGGTATAAATTTATTAAGAGAAGGTTTAGATTTACCCGAAGTTTCATTGGTTGCAGTCATTGATGCTGATAAGCAAGGTTTTTTAAGATCTAAATCATCTTTAATGCAAGTAGCAGGAAGAGCTGCAAGAAATATTAATGGTAAAGTAATATTATTTGGAGATGTTATAACGGAATCAATGCAATATTTAATAGATGAGACTAATAATAGGCGAATAATTCAAAATAGATATAATGAAAAAAACAACATAACACCTAAAACAATATTAAAAAATATTGATGAAATAAAATCTACTACAGTTGTAGCTGATAATGATATAGAAGAAATTATCAATGATGATATAGAAATTCAAATAAATAATCTTGATTCAATTGAATTAAAAGACAAAGTAAAAGAAATTGAAAGAAAAATGCTAAATTATGCTAAGGATTTGCAGTTTGAAAAAGCGGCATTACTAAGAGATCAATTGGAAAAATTAAAAAATGTATAATATTTTATTATTAGGTTCAGGTGGAAGGGAGCATTCAATTGCTTGGGCCCTTTCTAAAGATGTAAAAGTTAATAAGCTTTATTGTGCTCCTGGAAATGCTGGGACATTATCTGTAGCAATAAATGTTTCATTAGATATAATGAATAATGATTTGATATATGATTTTGTAAAAGAAAAGAAAATTAATTTAATTGTTGTAGGCCCTGAACAGCCATTAGAAAATGGAATAGTTGATTATTTTGATGATAAGGATATTAAAATATTTGGGCCCTCTAAATTTGCTGCTCAATTAGAATCAAGTAAATTGTTTGCAAGATATATTATGGAAGAATATAATATACCTCAGCCAGCTTTTTTTGAATGTTCTAATGAGGAAGAAATTTTGTCTTTGAGAAATAAATTGGGTTTTCCGATGGTTTTAAAGGCAGATGGATTAGCTGCTGGTAAAGGAGTTATTATTTGCAATAATGAATCGGAGCTTAATCTCGCAATTGATGAGATGATAATTAATAAAAAATTTGGTACTGCTTCTTCTAAAATATCAGTTGAAGAATGTCTAAAAGGAGATGAGCTTTCTGTATTTGCTATTTGTGATGGTGAAAATTATAAGATTATTAATTCTGCTCAAGATCACAAAAGAATTTTTGATAATGATATGGGACCAAATACAGGTGGTATGGGAGCATATGCACCAACGCCTTTGTTTGATGAAAAGTTAAAGGAAAAAGTTGAAAAAACAATAATAAAACCAACATTAAGAGCAATGTCAGATAAAGGTCATCCCTTTAAAGGATTTTTATATGTAGGATTAATGATGGTAGATAATGAACCTTATGTAATAGAGTTTAATGTTAGATTGGGTGATCCTGAAGCACAAGTATTGATTCCATTAATAAAGAGTTCATTTTTAGAAATAATATTATCATCTGTAAATGGTAATTTGGATTCATTGGAAATTGACTTAGATGATTGCTATGCAGTTACTGTAGTTTTGGCTTCTAATGGTTATCCAAGTTTATATAAAAAAGGTATGAAAATTAAGGGTTTAGAAAGAATAAAGGATGAGATTGTTTTTCATGCTGGCACTAAAATTGAAAATAATAATATAATTGCTTCAGGAGGCAGAGTAATAAATGTAATTGGTATAAATAAAAATTTAAAATCTGCTATTGATGATGCGTACAGTTTAATAGAAAAAATAAATTTTGATAATAAATATTATAGAAAAGATATTGGAAGTAAAGCGTTTAAATATTTGAAAAAAGAGGATCAGTAATGATTGATTTAGATAAAATAAGACAGTCCGTAGGTATGATTGGTGATTCTGATAAAATTGTAGAAATTCTCACTTTAATTGGTCAAATTGCTTCAACGGATATTTCAGTTCTAATTACTGGAGATTCTGGTTCAGGAAAAGAAATGGTTGCTAAAGCAATACATAAAAATAGTAAGAGAAAATTCGAATCTTTAATTATAGTTAATTGCGCTGCTATTCCATCAGGAATACTAGAGAGTGAACTATTTGGACATAAAAAAGGTTCATTTACAGGGGCTGTTGATAATAAAATTGGTTATTTTGAATCAGCTCATAAAGGAACTATTTTTTTAGATGAAATTGGTGAGCTTCCTAAAGAAACTCAGTCTAAATTACTTAGAGTTATTGAAAGTGGCGAATTTATGAGAGTTGGAGAATCTAAAACAAACAAGGTCGATGTTAGAATAGTTGCGGCTACAAATAGAAAACTTTTAGATGAAGTTAATAAGAATAATTTTAGGAAAGATTTATACTTTAGATTAAAGACAATTAATGTAAATGTTCCATCTTTATCTGATCATCTTAGTGACTTGCATTTATATATTGAAAGATTTGGATTAGAATTTACAAATAAGAATGATATCGCATTTAAGGGATTTTCATCTGAAGCAATATCGGAAATGAAAAAGTATAGTTGGCCAGGGAATATAAGAGAATTAAAAAATGTAGTCGAGAGTTTGATTGTTATGAATCATGGTTTGCGTATAACTGATGAAATGGTAAGAAAAAATTTAAATATGGTCCCAATAAATAACAATGATAGCTTGCCTGTTTCTTTAGATGGGGATTCAGATCAGCTTGAAAGAGAATTAATTTTAAAACAATTATTATATTTACGACAAGATGTTAATGAATTAAAACAAATTATAACATCTGGAAAATCATTGACATCTAATGATAAACCAGCTAATCCAGCTTTATTTTTACCAACCTCTAATGATGAAAATAATAATAAATTAAATAAAGTTCAATTTTCAAGCGTAGAGGATGCTTCAATTTCAGGATTAAAAGAGGAGGCTGTTGGTGAAATGACAATGGATGAGTTAGAAAAAGAAGCTATAGAAAAATATTTAAAAAAGTTTAAAAATAATAGAAAAAAGACTGCGAAAGCTTTGAATATATCAGAAAGAACGTTATATAGAAAAATTAAGGAGTACGATGTTTAGATTAGCGTATTATATGATATTCTTATTTGTATTCTCTAATTGTACCTATTATTCATTTAAAGGTTCAATTCCAGCTCATATAAAAAATGTCGTTATTCCTCCAATTGTTAATAAAACTTCTGAATATACTGTTGCTACTATTTTAAATGAGAAATTTTTAGATTTAATGTTATTAGAGAATATCTTAGATATAGTATCATATGAAAGTGCTGATAGTAAATTAGATATAATTATTAAATCTATTACAGATAAACCAAATGTATTTACACCTGATAATTCTACTGGTTATGAAATAGTAAATGAGTGGAAAGTTATGATTCAAGTGGATGTGATTTGGTATGATTTAATAAATAATAAAGATATTATTAATAAATCAATTACTGAATGGTCTACTTATAGTTTAGATGCAGATATAGGGAATGATTTGATAGATAATGATTTAGATGGTTTAATAGATTCTGAAGATAGTGATGAATATGGAACTCCAAAAGAAGGAGCAATGAGAATAGCAATTGATAAAGTTTCTAAAAGAATAATTAATGAGATAACATCAACATGGTAAAAGGGAAAGTATGGAATTTGTAAAAATAAAAGATATTAAAAATTATAAAGATAAGATTGTAACACTTAAAGGTTGGGTTTATAATAGTAGGAGCAGTGGTAAAATTGGATTTCTTATGTTAAGAGATGGATTTGGAATTGTTCAGTGTATATTTGAAAAAAGTAAATTAGGTGATGAAAATTTCAATATATTTAAAACTCTTACTCAAGAATCTTCATTGAAAGTTAGTGGGACTATTGTTGAAAATGAAAGAGCTTTAGGTGGATATGAAGTTCTAGTTGATTCATTTGAAATTTATCAATTGTCAAAAGATTATCCTATTACTCCAAAAGAACATGGTATAGATTACTTAATGAATAATAGACATCTATGGTTACGATCAAAAAAACAATATGCAATATTAAAAATTAGACATAGAATTATAAAATCAATACGAGATTTTTTTGATAATAATGATTTTACATTAATTGATACTCCAATTTTTACTCCAAATGCAGCTGAAGGTACATCAACATTGTTTGAAACGGATTATTTTGATCAAAAAGCTTATTTATGCCAAACTGGTCAATTATATGGTGAAGCAAGTGCTCTAGCTTTTGGAAGACATTATAATTTCGGTCCGTGTTTTAGAGCTGAAAAAAGTAAAACAAGAAGACATTTAACTGAATTTTGGATGGTAGAGCCTGAAATTGCATTTTGTAATATAGAAGAGAATATGGAATGGGCTGAAAATTTATTAGTGTATATTATAAATGAAGTATTAAATAATAATACTAATGAATTAAAAATTTTAGAAAGAGATATTTCTAAATTAAGTGAAATAAAGGGGTCATTCCCTCGATTGAGTTATACTAAATGTATTGATCTATTAAAAGATGCAGGTTATAAAATAGAATGGGGTGATGATTTTGGTTCTCCAGAAGAATCATATATTTCAGATCAATATAATAAACCTGTTATTGTTTATGGTTTTCCATCAAAAATAAAAGCTTTTTATATGAAAAGAGATCCAGAAAATCCAAAAGTAGTTTTAGGTATGGATATATTGGCGCCGGAAGGTTATGGTGAGATAGTTGGTGGTTCTGAGAGAGAAGTTGATATTGATGTCCTTTTGCAAAGAATAAATGAAGAAGGTTTAAATAAAGAAGATTATGATTGGTTCTTAGATTTGAGAAAATATGGATCAGTTCCACATTCAGGTTTTGGAATGGGTCTTGAAAGAGTGGTTTCTTGGATATGTGGTTTATCACATATTAGAGAAACAATTCCTTTTGCTAGAACAATGAGTAGGTTAAACCCATAAGGTGACTTTACATCAACAAATATCAAATTGGATTTTGAATTATTTAAAAGAAAATAATTTAAAAACTTTAGTAATTGGGATATCAGGAGGTATTGATTCAGCTGTAACTTCTACATTGTGTGCAATGACTGGATATCCTACTAAGCTATTAGTTATGCCGATATATCAAAATAAAGATGAAACTAAAAGAGGTCTTAATCATTGTGATTTTTTGAAAAAAAAATATAATAATGTTGATATTATTAAAACCGATTTATCTTCAATATATGACAATTTTGTTGATATAATTCCAGAAGATTACCATAGTAAACTATCTTTAGCAAATACTAGAGCAAGAATTCGCATGACAACTTTATATATGATTGCTGGTGGTTGCAAAGGAATTGTTGTTGGTACAGGCAATAAGGTAGAAGATTTTGGAGTAGGTTTTTTTACAAAATATGGTGATGGTGGAGTTGATATAAGTCCTATTGCTGACTTAATGAAATCAGAGGTTTATGAATTAGCAAAAGATTTATGTATTAATACTGAAATTATTAATGCGTCTCCAACTGATGGTCTTTGGGATGATGGAAGAACAGATGAAGACCAACTTGGTGTAAGTTATGACGATTTAGAGTGGGCTATGAAATTTGAAGAAAAAGATATTGCTTCAGATATGTTGGATGATATTAAGAAGTACAAATTAGCTACTTATAGAAATCATAGATTAAAAAATATTCACAAGATGAATCCTATTCCTGTATTTAAGAAAAAGTAATATATGATAGAAAAATTATTTTTAATAGATGGGATGGCTCTTATATATAGAGCCTATTATGCAATGGTGAAAAATCCATTAACATCCTCTAAAGGTGTAAATACATCAGTTTTGTATGGTTTTATTAATTCATTATTAAAATTATTAAAAGATGAAAACCCAAAGTATATTGCAATAGTATTAGATACAAAAGCTAAAACATTTAGACATAAAGAGTATAATTTATACAAGGCTAACAGAAAACCTATGCCAGATGACTTGTCAGAGCAATTATCTACTTTATATAAAGTTTTAGATACTCTTAATATTAAAGTTTTTAAAAAAGATGGATATGAGGCAGACGATTTAATTGGGACAATACCTGAATTGATTAATAATGATAATGTTTCTACATATATGTATAGTGGAGATAAAGATTTAGTTCAGCTTGTAAATAAAAATACATTTTTATATAATCCAGGTAATAGTTTTAAACCAAAAACAGTTTATGATATTGATGGTGTCTATAATAAGTATGGTATTTATCCAGAAAATTTTATTGATTATTTAGCTTTATTAGGTGATACCTCAGATAATATCCCAGGTGTTAGGGGTGTTGGCACTAAAACTGCTTGTAAATTAGTTAAGGAGTTTTTTACTGTTGAAAATATTTATAAAAATATTGAAAAAATTGATAATCCAAGATTAAAAAAATTACTTTTAGATAATAAAGATAATGCGTTTCTATCTAAAAGTCTTGTTACAATTGATAAAGATGTTAAAATAGATTTTAATATTAATGCGATGAAAGCAGAAGATTTATTTATAGATAAAATGATCAATGAATTACATGATTATGATATATATACATTTGATAAATTATTAAATAACAAGTCTAGCATTAATGCAAATAAAGTAGAAGTTAAAAAAACATATAATTTGATAGATAACTTTAAAAATTTAAAGTCTTTATTGAGTAGTATGAAAAAACAAGAGTTTGTTTCTATTGACCTGGAAACTACAAGTTTAGACCCAAATTTAGCAGAGATTGTTGGTATATCAATTTCGTTTAAAAAAAATACAGGTTATTATATTCCCCTTTTATATAATAATAAATCAATAAGTTCTTTTAATTCTGAAAAAGTTTTATTATTAATGCAGCCTGTTTTAGAATTTTCAGGCATGAAATATATAGGACAAAATATTAAATATGATGCTCTTGTTTTAAAAAGGAATGGTATTAATATAAATAATATATTTTTTGATACTATGATTGCTGAAAGTTTAATTTCTCCAGAAAAAAATAGCTATAAATTAGATAATTTATCTAAGGATTATTTAAGCTATGAAATGGTTCCTATTGAAAATCTTATAGGTGAAAAGTCTAATCAGGTTACAATGGATACAGTCCCTTTAGATGATATCTGCTTTTATGCATGTGAAGATGCGGATATTGTATTCCAATTATATGAAATTCAATCTAAAATTTTAAAAGAAAAAAAATTAGAAAAATTATTTTATAATGTAGAAATTCCTTTAATTAAGGTTTTAGTAGAGGTTGAATATAATGGGGTTTATGTAGATAAATCAATTGTAGATAGCTTATGTAAAGACTTAGAAACTGAATTGGCATTTTTAAGAAAAAAAATATATGAAATATCAAACAGAGAATTTAATATTAATTCTCCAAAACAATTAGCTGAGGTTTTATTTGATGATTTAAAGTTGAAAATGTTTAAAAAAAGAAGTACATCATTCGATGTATTGAAAAAAATGGTAGATCATCACCCTATTGCAGATTTTCTTTTAAAATATAGGCATTTAAATAAATTGGTAAATACTTATTTAGATAAATTACCTACATTTATTAATCCAAATACAAATAGAATCCATACTTCATTTAATCAGGGTGTGACTTCTACAGGAAGATTATCAAGCACAAAACCAAACTTTCAAAATATTCCAATTAAATCTGATGTTGGTAAAAGTATTAGAAAGGCTTTTAAAGCTAATGATGATAATCTTATTATTTCTTTTGATTATTCTCAAATTGAATTAAGAATATTAGCTCACTATTCTCAAGAAAAAAAATTAATTGATTCATTTAAAAATAATTTAGATATTCATTCAAAGACAGCTTCATTAATTTATGGTATAAATATTGATGATGTTATGTATAATCATAGAAGAGTTGCTAAAATTATTAATTATAGTATAGCCTATGGAGCAGGACCATTTAGAATTTCACAGGAACTTAAAATTTCTATTAAAGAGGCTTCAAACATTATATCAAACTATTTTGATAGATATCCAGGAATTAGAAAATATATCGATGATACTATTAAAAAAGGTTTTGAAGATGGTTATGTTTCAACAATCTTAGGAAGACAAAGGAATACTTATAATTTAAGATCAACTAATAGAAATTTACAAGAAGCAGAAAAAAGAGCAACCATCAATATGCCAATACAAGGTACTGCATCTGAATTAATTAAGGTTGCAATGATTAATATTTATAATAAATTAAAAAAGATGAAATTTTCGTCTAAAATGATATTACAAATACATGATGAATTGTTATTTGAAACTCCACCGGATGAAAAAGAAAATTTAATCCAAATGGTTGTTAATGAAATGGAAAATGCAATTAAGTTAGATGTCCCTATTAAAGTTGATTATAACTTTGGTTGTAATTGGTATGAGGCACATTAGGTAATATTTATGGAAGCATCTATAACATTTAAATCAGTTGCAAAAAAAATAAAATCAGAAACCTTATTAGCAGATTTGTCTTTTGGTGTTGAAAAAGGAACTCGGTTTGCACTTGTCGGTACAAATGGTTCAGGAAAATCATCTATTATAAAAATGATTTCTGGGATTATTCAAAAAGATAAAGGCTCAATTTATGTTAAAGGATATGATATAGGCCTAAAATTAAATGAAGTTAAATCAATTATTGGTTATATGCCGCAAAATACTGAATTTGATAATGATTTAACTGTTTATGAAAATATATCAATATATGGACAGCTTTATGGAATCGATAAAGTTAATCTTAAAAAAAGAATTACAGATTTATCAAAAGATTTAAATTTTTACGATTATTTAAATCTTTATCCAAAATCTATGTCATATGGATTATGTAGAGTCGTTATGTTTGCTAGGGCAATAATACATAAACCGGAAATAATACTTTTAGATGAACCAACCTCTAATGTAGATCCAAATTCCAGGTCTATAATCTGGAAATATATTTGTAATTCGTTAAAAGATTCAACGATTTTTTATACAACAAATAATTTTAATGACGCACAAAACTATTCTAATAGAATTTCAATTTTATATAATGGTAATATAAAGTATAATGGTACATTTGAAAATTTAGTTAATAACACTCATGGGTTAGCAAGATTTACAATAACTTTTAAAGATAAAATTCCCAATGATTTTATTAAAACAATTTCTTTAAATCCTAAAATAATAAATTCTTCATACTCTGATAATATTTTTAAATTTTACTCAACAGAAAAAGTAGAATATTTTAAAATATTAAAGTTTGCCTTAGATTCTGAAATAGAAGATATTGATATTTCAAATTGCAATTTAGAAGATATTTTTAAAGGAATAAATATAAGTGAAGATGAATAATATTTTCATATTAATTAATAAAGAATTATTGAATATTAAAAAAAATATTTTTCAATATTTTTTTATTTTATTTCTATTTCCTTGTCTATTATATTTATTTTTAACTGTGCCGCTTTCTAGAGTTTTTATTAATCTAAAACCAATATATTCTATATGGGTATGTTCAGGTATTTTATTTGTTTCTATTTTATTTAATATATATGTATTGAATTCTAATTGGAATTTAAAATTATATGATAATAGTTTTATAAAATCTTTGCCTATCTTGTCTTCAGAGTATTTATTATCACAAACTGTATATTCAATAATAGTTGGTTTCTTTCAATCTATAATTACGGTAATAATTTTAAATTCTTTAAGTATTGGATTTATGACCTTTACTCAATTTTTTAAATGTTTTTTTATTATGTTACCTGCTATAATAATTATGGTTAATTATTCTTTAATAGTAGGTTTTTTAGTTAAAAATCAATTTATTATTAATATTTATAATTGTTTATTATTTTTATTTTTATCATTTAGCATTGGTTCATTTATTCCATTGAATTTATATCCTGCTGAATATATAAATATTATTAGCTACATCCCATTTTCAGGAACATTAATTAATATGCAGAATATCATTTCTTATCAGCCTGTTTTTTATAGCATGTTTTTTATTTCACTCTTTTATTCGTTACTTTTTTCTTTTATTGGTTATTATATAATTGAAGGTAAGATGAAAAACTATAATGAATGATACTGTATATATATTAGGTATTGATGGAGGAGGAACTAATACACGAGGTGTTATTTTTAATAATCAAGGTAAGCTTTTAGTTGAATTGAATGATAGTGGATCTAATTTGTATGTTTACAAGGAAAAAGGTGTAAAAATAATTATTGATATGATTAAGAATTTAGCTAAGAAAATAAATATAAATGTTTCAGATATCTCTGCTTTGGGTCTTGGTTTATCTGGTATATCTGATATACATAATAGAGAATTATTATTAAAAGAGTTAGATAAAAATAAAATATCTAAAAATAGTCTTATTTTATCAGATACTGAAGCAGCATATCAATTGCTTTGTCCTACTGGTCAAGGCTTATTATTATCTGTAGGTACTGGTATTGTTTGTTTAGCAAAAGACGAAAATGGGAAAATAATCAAAGTTGCAGGTAATGGATTTGATAAAGGTGATATTGGAAGTGGGTATTGGATAGGAAAAAAAATAATCAATAAAATTTTATTTAACCAAGAATTACTAACAGTAAATGATGATATAATTGAAATTCATGATTGCATAAAAGATAGATTAGAAATTGAAAATATAAATTTGATTGAAGAAGCATTTTCAAATCAACCAGAATTAGTTTATAAAACAGCTTGTATATCAAAAGATATTATTAATTTAGCACATAATGGTAATGATATGGCATTGTCTGTTTTACAAGAAGGGACGAGGCATATTGGTGATTATATTATTCACTTAGTTGATGAAATGAATTTTAATAAAAAAAATATTATAATTGCAGGAAATGGTAGTATAATTAAAAATGACTTCTATAGGTCATTAATAACTGATTCTTTAAAGTTTGATTTTGATAATATAAATTGGGTTTTTTCTGATATTCCATGTTCATTTAGTGCAGGAGTATTAGCTGCCCAAGGAAAAAATATTAATATTTCATTAAATAAAATAATTCAATATAAAAATTAAATATGAACTCAGTAGCTAAAATAAATTTAAATCATTTAGTAAGTAATATAAATTATTTGCAATCAAAAATTAATTCTTCAGAAATATATCCTGTCATAAAATCAAATGCATATGGTCATGGTGCTATTGAAGTTGCTAAAATAGTTAGTAAGAATTCAATTAAAACTGTATGTGTTGCAACTAAAAAAGAAATTCTTGAAATATTGAATGCAGAATTAGGATTAGATGTTTTTCATTTAGGTAAGATTGACCTATGTAAACAGAGTATAAGTAAAAAAGTAGTTTTTACAATTAATTCTTTAAGTGATATAGATTATATAAATTCTAAGTGTAGAGAACAAGATTGTAAAATAAGATGTCATATTAAAGTTGATACAGGCATGGGAAGACTAGGATGTTCAATGTATGGCTTTAATAAAATTTTTAAATTAGCAATTAAATCTGAGTTTATAATACTAGAAGGAATTTATTCACATCTATCTTGTGCTGATGATAAAAAATCTGATTATAATCAAAAACAAATTGATAAATTTAATTTTATTATTAATGAGGTTAAGGGATTTGATTTAAAATTTCATTTATTAAATAGTGCAGGTATATTTAATTATAATACTTATTCATATGACTTTGTTAGATCAGGATTAGCTATTTATGGTATATCTCCTATCTCAAAATTAGATAAAAATTTAAAGCCTGTCATGGAATTTTCAGCACCCGTAGTATTATTAAAAGATATTAATAAAGGTGATAAAATTGGATATGGATGTACCTTTTGTGCAAAAAAAAATATGAAAGTTGCTATTGTTCAATGTGGATATGCTGATGGTATTCCCATTGATTTTTCTAATAATGGTTATGTATTTTATGATAAGTTTAAATTTCCTATTATAGGGAGAGTATCAATGGATCTTATTTGTATTGATATTACATCTTTTAAAGGAGAAAATAAAATTGATAAGGTGGTAATATGGGGTGGTGAGAATAAACATTCTAGACTCGAATATATAGCAAAAAATTTTAATACTATTCCTTATGTTTATTTAACAGGTATAACAAACAGGGTAGAAAGAGAGTATGTTTAAGAAATTTAATATTATATTTATTCTATTTTATTTTAGCTGTGCTACGCATGAGGTGCAGGTTGATGATAGTATTAAAAAGGATATTAGTTTAAGAGATAAAATATCTCAAATGGTAATGATTCGTATGGATGGAAACTTTCATAATAATGAAAGTTGGAAAAAAAAAGATATTGAATATTTTATAAATAAATATAAGATTGGTGGTTTAATTACCTTTACTGGTAATATTCATGGAACTTTTGAAAATATAAAATATTTTCAAAGTATTTCAGAAACACCTTTATTTATTGCGTCAGATTATGAAAGAGGGCTTGGAGTGTTTATTAGTGGAACATTGTTTCCATCAAATATGGCTGTTGCAGCAACTGGCGATAAAAATTATTCATACTTACAAGGTAAAATCACTGCAATTGAAGCTAAATCAATAGGAGTAAATTTTATTTTAGCACCAGTACTTGATATTAATAATAATAAAAATAATCCAATAATTAATTTTAGATCTTATGGAGATAACCCAGAAGTTGTATCTGAGTATGGTTTATCATTTATCAAAGGAATTCAAGATCAAGGATTAATAGCTTGTGCAAAACATTATCCTGGGCATGGTAATACAAATACTGATAGCCATACTAAATTGCCTATTATAGATATATCTAAAGAAGAATTGTATAATAATGAGTTGTACCCATTTAAGAACGCAGTACTTTCAGGTGTTAAATCTATAATGACTGGTCATATAGTTATCCCTTCTATTGATCAAGATAATATTCCTGCAACTTTTTCAAAAAAGATAGTTAATGATATATTAATTGAAGATTGGAATTTTAATGGATTAGTTATAACCGATGCATTAGAAATGGGAGCTTTAACTTCAAATGTTTGGCATGGAGAATCTGCAATCAAGGCAATTGAAGCAGGGGCAGATATTATTCTTCTTCCTTTAAATGCAACATCAGCAATAGAATCAGTTTATAATGCTGTTCAAAGTGGAAGAATTTCTTTAGATAGAATTAATTATTCATATAATAAAATAATTAAACAAAAAGAGGAAATGGGTTTGTTTTCTGAATCATATAATAACTGGATAGATGTTGAGAAAAATATTGCTTCTTCAGAAAATCGTAAAATAGCAAATAAAATTGCAGAAAAATCTATTACACTCGTTAAAAATAATAAAAATATAATTCCATTTAACCCTAACAATTATAAGAAGGTCACTCATTTATTATTATCTACTGACAATGACTTGAGACAAAGATTGAAGTCATTTGCAAGAGATATACGTTATATTCATGGAAATGTTAATGAAATATATGTAAATGATAAATTAACAAGCTTAGGAAAACAGGATATATTAAATAAAGTAAAAGATTCAGATGTAATTATAGTATCAATGTTAATTAGGATTAGCATGGATAAAGGACTCTCTACAATTGATAATTCTCATAATCAACTTTTAAGTGATCTAAAATCTCTTAATATACCTATTATTGGAGTCAGCTTTGGGAGTCCGTATTTACCTGACTATAATCATCTAGACGCATATTTATGTTCATATGGCTATGGATCAGTTTCATTAAAAGCTACAACTGATGCATTATTTGGTAGAAAAGACATATCAGGAGAATTACCTATTAATTTAAATGATATTTATAAAACAGGTCATGGTTTAAAGGTAAAAAAAAATTATAAAATATTTAATTCTCAATTAAATATAGATTTAAATGAATCATTTGATATTATTTATACAGCTATTTCTGATTCAATATTTCCAGGTGCTCAATTGTTTGTTTCAAAAGGAGATAAAATATTAATAAATAAAAGTTTTGGTAATCATACATATGAAAAAGATTCTAAAATTATAACTAATGAAAGCATATATGATGTAGCATCTTTAACAAAAGTTTTATCTACCACGCCTGTTGCTATGAAACTTATACAGAAGAAATTATTAAGTTTAGATTTTTATCTATCAGACTTTTATCCTGAATTTAATTCTGGTAATAAAAAAGAAGTAACTATAAGGCATTTATTAACTCATTCATCTGGATTGCCTGCTTATGTTGAGTATTATAAGATTAATAGCATAAATCCTGAATTAGATATTATTAATGATATTGTTAATTTAGATTTAGAATATATACCTGATGAAAAAATGGTTTATAGTGATTTGGGGATGATATTATTATATGATATTATTAAGAAAGTTTCAAATTCAGATCTAGATAAATTATCTAATAAATATTTTTATAAACCATTTAATATGACTAATACGTATTTTAATCCTATTAATGATGACATAGTAGTACCAACCGAGTATGATAAGCATTATAGAATGAAATTAATTAAGGGTGAAGTTCATGATGAAAATGCCTATATTTTAAATGGTGTCTCTGGACATGCTGGTTTATTTTCAAATTCTACAGATATTGGTACTTTTTCAAAATTTTTTTTAAATGAAGGAGTTTTATTGGGAAGAAGATATTTGAAAAAAGATTTAATTAGAACATTTACTTCAAAAACAAAAAACCCAGTAAATTCAGATAGAGCATTAGGTTGGGATACTCCCTCTGATAGAGGGAGCTCTGCTGGTGATTATTTTTCAATTGGATCTTATGGCCATTTAGGCTTTACAGGAACTTCTTTATGGATAGACCCTAATGAAGAAATTATAATTGTTTTTTTAACAAATAGAGTGTATCCAACAAGAGAAAATAAGGGTATATATAATATTAGAAGAGAACTTCATAATTCAATAATGACTAATATTAAGGAGTACTAATATTCATACTCTTGATATAATAATAATACTTTTATTTCTTACAGGTGTAACAGCCTATGGTTTATATCGGCAAGCTAGTAATAAATCTTTTTCAGATTTTTTTTTAGCAAGTGGAAATGTTTCATGGTTTACAGCTATGCTGTCAATAGTCGCAACTGAAACATCAGTTCTTACATTTATAAGTGTACCTGGTATATCATATCGTGGAGATTGGTCCTTTCTTCAATTGGCTCTAGGTTATATAGCTGGTCGTATTTTAGTTAGTATTTTTTTATTACCAGTATTTTTTAAACATGGAATAACGTCTATATATGAAATATTAGAAAAGCAGTTTAATGTTTATATTCAAAAATTAGCTTCTTTTACATTTTTAATAACTAGAATTTTAGCTGATGGAGTAAGATTTTTAGCTACAGCAATTATTATCCAATCTATAACTGGTTGGTCAATATATGAATCGATATTGCTTATAGGTGTTATAACTCTTATTTATACTGTTTCAGGTGGATTAAAAGCAGTTATGCATATTGATGCATTTCAATTTGGAATTTACTTATTGAGTGCCATTATATGTATTTATTTTATAATTGATTTAGTTCCTGAAAATTCTTTTCAATATTTATATGATAGTGGAAAGTTTAAAATATTTAATTTTAGTAATAGTTTTTTATCAAATCCTTTTTCTTTCTTCTCTGCTTTTATTGGTGGTTGTATGCTTTCATTTGCATCACATGGATCAGATTATATGATGGTGCAAAGAGTTCTTGCAACAAGTAGTATAGATTCAGCAAGAAAAGCAATGATTGGAAGTGGTATTTTTGTACTTATTCAATTTTCATTATTTTTATTTATAGGTTCTTTAATTTATATAATATCTGATTGTATAATGATAGATAAAGATAGAGAAATTACATATGTAATTAAAAATGTGCTTCCTGTAGGATTTAAAGGTATTGTTATAGCGGGTGTTTTGTCTGCTGCAATGTCAACTTTAAGTTCTTCAATAAATGCATTGTCTTCATCGACATTGAGGGATTGGTTTCCTAATATAAAATCATTAAAGATTTCTAGAATTGTTGCTTTTGTTTGGACAGTAATTCTTGTGTTTGTAGCAATCTTTTTTAATAGTATTGATAGTTCACTTATAATTATTGGATTAAAGATAGCTTCTTTTACATATGGAGTATTATTAAGTTTTTTTATTTTATCTAAATTTGGGAAGTTTAAAACTAAAAATATAGTTATTGGCTATTTATCAGGAATTTTAACTGTATTTATTTTTACTGAAATTGGAATTGCGTGGACATTTTATATTTTAGGAAGTGTATTTGTTAATATTATGGTTGTATTCTTTTTAGAATACACGAACAAATTTTTATTTATTAGAGATATTATAATAACATTAATTATTTCAATAACTATATTACTTATATTTAATACTAAAGATGATAATTTTAGCTCAAATATTATAGATATAAAAATAAAAGAGAGTTGTTTGGATAAAAAGGTATTTATTGGAAGTGATATATTGCTAAACAATGAAAAATATTTTGATAATATAGAAAATGTAGGACTGGTTGTAAATCATTCTAGTGCAATTATTGACATTAATGAAAATAATAATTCTATTACCCCTAAATTTAAAGGCTTTAATTTAAAAATAATTTTTACTCCTGAGCATGGTTTAGTTAATAACTATGCTGCAGGAGAATATGTCGATGATATTAATGATTTTAATATACCTATAATTAGTCTATATGGTAATGATTTTAAACCAGATGCTAAATATCTAGAAAATTTAGATGCTATAATTTTTGATATACAGGATATAGGTAGTAGATATTATACATATGTAAGTACAATGACTAATGTAATGGAGATTTGTGCTATAAATAATATTCCATTTTATGTTCTTGATAGACCGAATCCTATAAGTGGTAAAGTAGAGGGCCCTTTATTAAATGAAGAATTCTCATCATTTGTAGGAATGCATGAGATTCCAACTCGTCATGGAATGACAATTGGTGAAATTGCATTAATGATAAATGAAGAAAAGTGGCTTGAAGATGATTTAAAAACTGATTTGCATATCGTTAAAATGCAAGGATGGAGTAGAGAAATGTATTTTGATGATACTAATTTAAAATGGGTACCACCTTCACCAAACATCCCAAATATTGATTCAGCTATTTTGTATAGTGGCTTGTGTCTGTTCGAAGGTACAAATATATCAGAAGGTAGAGGAACAAATATTCCATTTGAAATAATTGGTTCTCCTTGGTTAGATTCAGATAAATTAATTGATGAAATTAATTATAGAAATTTAGAGGGTTTTAAAGTTTCTAAAATAAACTTTATTCCTAAGGCTATAAAGGGCAAATCCCTTTATCCAAAATATCTGAATGAGAAATGCAATGGTTTAAGGATAACTATAATAGATAGGGAAAAAATTAATCCTATTGAATTGACTGTAAATTTAATGAGCATTATTAGAAAAAATCATCCTGAAGAATTCAATTTTTTGGAAAATGATTTTATTGATAAATTATATGGGTCTAATAATTTAAGAAATAGTATTATATCTAATAAAGATATTGATGTATTAACGAAGAGTTGGGTGAAATTTAATAATAACAAGTATCTAATGTATTAAAATGACATATATTGATTTTATAATAATTGGCTGTTATTTAAGTCTAATTTTTGGCGTTGGAATTTTCACAAGATCTTATGTGAATGGCTTTTCTGATTTTATGGTAGCAAATAGAAGTGTTAGTTTGCCTTTAGGTGTTGTTACGATGCTTGGTACCGAGTTAGGGCTAATTACTGTTATGTATAATGCTCAAACAGGAATTAATGGTCTTTTTAGTTCTTTTCATATAGGGCTTGCTGCTTTTATTGTTACATTACTAATTGGTTTAACAGGTTTTGTAGTTGTTGAACTTAGAAGGCTTAAAGTAAAAAGTATACCTGAATACTATAACCTTAGATTCGGTCCTAAAACTCGGATTTTAGGAGCTATTTTGCTTTGTCTAGGAGGAATCCTTAATATGGGTTTATTTTTAAAAGTAGGAGCAATTTTTATTCAAAGTATTTTTGGTATAGATCCTAATAGTAATTTTCTTACAATTATTATGTTAGTTTTGCTTTTGCTCGTTCTTATTTATACTATTTCTGGAGGTATGCTATCAGTTATAGTAACAGATTATATTCAATATGTTGTTCTTTCAATAAGTTTCTTATTATGTATCTTTTATTCAATTAAAACTCTTGGATGGAATAATATATTTAATTCTTTAGAATTTATAATGAAAGAGAATAATGCAGATTATAATATTGATTCCATCTATAATCCTGTAGATAAAATGGGAGGAGCATATATTTCATGGCAGGTTATTTTAGGTTTTGTTAGTGCTGTTATATGGCCAACTTCAATTACAAGGGTATTGTCAATTAAAAGTACTAATCTTGTAAAAAAACAATATCTTTGGTCTTCATTTTCATTTTTAATTAGATTTATTATTCCTTGTTTTTTGGGAATATGTGCATTCGTTTATTTTAATGGTAATGTGGGGGGGCAATCACTTGCTTTAATGCCTAGGTTTTTAGCTGAAATTCTTCCTGTTGGTATTTTAGGTATTGTTGTAGCTGGTATGTTAGCTGCTTTTATGAGTACTCATGATAGTTATTTGTTATGTTGGAGTACTATAATTACAAATGATATTATTGAACCAATATATAAAAAAGAATTATCATCTGATATAAAAATATTTTTAACTAGAATAATAATATTATTTTTAGGAATTTATATATTTTATTGGGGAATGTTTTATGAAGGCTCTGATGCGATATGGGATTATCTTGGTATAACTGGAGCAATATATTTTACAGGAGCGATTTCTGTTGTTGTTTTAGGCCTTTACTGGGAAAAAGCAAGTTCAGCTGGTGCTATATTGTCTTTATTGGGAGGTCTTTCGAGTATTGTCGGGCTTGAACCAGTCAGAAATTACATAGGCCTTAGTATCGATAATCCAGCTGTTATAGGTATTATGGCTTTAATTTTTAGTATATCACTTATGGTTATAGGTTCAATTGTATTTCCTGATAAAGCAAAAGGAATAGTTAAATGATTTGGAAATTTTTTTGGCAATTTTTATTCTTTTTTTCATTGATTATGTTTGTTGCTATGTTTTTAAAATTCACAAGAGAAGGATATGAAGATTTAAAAAAAATTTTTAGAAATGATGAAGAATAATAAACTTTATAATAGAACTATTTTTTCCTGGTCTATTTATGACTTTGCAAATCAGCCTTTTACAACTATAACTGTAACGTTTATATACTCAACATTTTTTGCTTCTACTATTTTTTTAGGTACAGAGGAAGCTGGCGTTTCAGCATGGGGAAAGGCAATAACAGTTTCATCGTTAGCAATTGCCTTGCTATCTCCTATAATGGGAGCAATAGCTGATAGAGGAGGTTATAGAAAATTATTTTTAATTTTCTGGACATGGATATGCATTCTTTTTTCTTTTTTGTTGTATTTTCCACAGCAAGGGGATGTATTTAATTCATTATTATTTTTTTGTATAGCAAATATTGGATTTGAAATGGGTGGAGTATTTTTAAATGCTTATTTACCAGAAATTGCTCCTAAAAGTAAAATAGGAAGAATTTCAGGCTATGGTTGGTCTTTTGGATATATAGGTGGTTTAATAGCTCTTGCTTTCTGTTTTGTTGTATTTGTTTCTCCTGATAATCCAATTAATCCACTGACAGGTAATGAGTTAAATAAATCTACTTATGAACATATTAGGATAATTAATGTGTTTATAGGTATATGGTTTGCTATATTCTCTATCCCTACTTTTTTATATGTTAAAAGTAATAGTAAACTTACAAAACCAACAAAAAATCTTATTCCAGATTCATTTAAAGCAATTAGAAGGACATTTAATGAAATAAAAAAATATAAACAAATTGTACGTTTTTTATTAGCTAGAGTTGTTTATAATGATGCTATGATCACAGTTATTGCATTTGGAGGTCCCTATGCTTATACACAATTTGGCTTTGATATGGATACAAATGGTAAGTTGATGATATTTGGGATTGTATTAAATGTTTTTGCTGGCATTGGAGCTTTTTTACTAGGGTTTTTAGATGATTATATCGGTGGAAAAAATACTGTACAAATAACAAACTTAGGTTTTATTTTTGCGCTTATCATTGCATTTATAGCTCCGACTTTAGATAATGGAGAGTTTTACTTTTGGATATCTGGAGCTTTGATTGGAATTTTCATGGGTCCAAATCAAGCAGCGAGTAGATCTTTAATGGGTCGCTTAATTCCAAAGAGTAAAGAAAATGAATTTTATGGTTTTTTTGCTTTTTCAGGAAAGGCGACTGCCTTTTTAGGGCCGCTTCTTTTTACATTGATTATTGACTATACAAATAATATAAGATTATCGCTTTTAATGTTAGCTTTATTATTTTTTATAGGTATGATAATATTAAACACTGTTAATACTACAGAAGGTGTTAGTTCAGCTAAAAATTAAACACTTAATAATTTACTTTAAGTAATCATTGTAATATATATTAATTGTTGTTAAATTAAGTGAGTAATTAATATTAAATGAAATACTTATTTATTCCCATATTATTTTTATCTTTTTTACTTATAACGAATAAAAGTAAAAACCCTAAAAATACTAATGTAATTTTAAAAATATCTAATTTAAAAGAAGAAGATATACAAAAAAATTTAATAAATGAATTTAGACGGAAATCAGATATAGATTATATAGATGGGTCAGTATTAACAAAAACTGTTTTATTGCAAGTAAATGAAAGAAAATTTAATAAATCAGAAATTGAAAAATATATGCAGCGTTGGGGTTTAGATATTGATGAGTATGTATTTACCAATAACACGTCTATTTCTGATATAGAAAACTAAAATATTTTAGATCTTAAATCAATTATATCTAGTTTTTCTTTTTCACTATTAAGCCATTGATTATAAACTTTATTCCTATTTCTAATTGTAGCCTCTGTTCTTAGCGAATCAAGGATTTCATTAAACTTATTTTCATCGAAATCATCCTTCGTTAATAGTTTTACAACAAAAACATTACTTGATGATTTTATAATTTCTGTGAAATCATTTATTTCCATAGTGTTTAAATGATTAATTAATGAATTATTCTTTCCAATTGTTTGAAAACTTCCTCCAATAGTTGATGTAATATTATTAGAGTATGAAATTAAATTATTGTTATCAGCAATTGTTTCCCAATTATTTACTTTATATTCAATGTTTTTTAATAAATTGAAGGAATAGTCTTGTTTTTTTTCTCTTTTTAAAATTCTCTCTATACTCCCTTTTACTTCATCTAGCTGAGTATAAAAGCTTTTATTTGAATTTATAATATTAAATACTGCTAAGCCATTATCAGTTTGAAATGAATCTGACGTATCTCCAGCATTATTATCAAATGCAAACCTTACTGCCTGCCTAACTGCACCCATTTGGAATGGAATTCCTGAATTGTTTTTAAAGTCTTCAGTTATTTTGATTGTGTCAATTTTAGTTATATTATATTCATTTATTGTATCTTCAAAAGAAGATGATTGAGCATCAGAAGAGAAATCAATAGATAGCTGAAGTAAGCTATCTTGCATATCAATTACTTGAATTGAATCTAAATTAGATGAATTTAAATTTTCCCAAAGAACATATTGAACAGTTATAGATTCCGAGTTGTTATACTTTTCTTCTTTATCTAGATTGTATTTTTCTAAAATTTCATCATCGCTAACTATTAAAAGTGAATCATTGATGTCATTTACTTTAACATTTAGGATATCTATACTGCAATTTAGATTATTTAATTTATAATTATTTTTAATTTCATAATCTGATGTGCTATTTAGATTATTGAAAAAACTTTGAAGTTTTCTATCAGCTAAAAAAGTTTTTAAATAGTTTTCCCAAATAAGTAAAAGACTTTTTGCAGTATCTGGAATACCTACGTTGCTAACAGAGTATTGATAAGAATCTAAGTCAAAATTACCTTCCTCGTCTTCAAATAATCCTAGTTCTTTAAGATTGTTTTGAAATGCTACGGGAGGACTTAGTAGTAAAAAATTGTAGATTTCATCAGGTTGAACTTTAAGATTTAATTCTTCTATTTTTTGATCTTTTATTTTTCTTTCAATAATATTATTCCAAGCAAAATCACTAGCATTTTGTTCAGCTCTAGAGTCTATGTTTCTACCTTGTTGACGAAATCTATTTAGTTGAATTTGTCTCTCATTCAAAAAGTAAGATATAGGAATGCTTTCATTTCCTACTTTACCTACATATGATCTTGTATCTATTTTCCCAAAGAAACTTTGAATTGTACCTAAAATATTAGCTCCTCCAACTAATCCTCCAACTGCCATACTAGCTACAAAAAAGAATAACAAAGTCCATAACATCCATTTTGAATTATCTCTTAATTTTGACATGCTTAACATAAAAAAATACTCCTATTAAATTTAAAAGTGGAGATAAGCGGGTTCGAACCGCTGACCTCTTGAATGCCATTCAAGCGCTCTCCCAGCTGAGCTATATCCCCTTAAAAAACACTCTTTAGCAAGCCTTAATTTATTTTTTATTGAATATTTCTCAAAGAAAAAGCTTTTATTTATTAAATTTAGGCTTATTATAATTTAGATTTATGAAGATTAATTATAAAGATATAATTCAAATAATAACTATTTCGATACTGTTATCATCTTTGAGATACTTTTTCTTAGAAGATTACCCTATTTTAAAAAAATCAAAATTACAAGAAGTTGATTTGAATGTAAGTGAACTTGATAGTTTGTATTCTTTTCTTGATAATTTAGAATCTCCTACAGTGCTAAATTTGGAACTATCTAAAATGCTTTATGATAATAATTTAGTTACTTTTATTGATGCTAGAGATATTGAATCATACAATAGCAGTCATATACTATCATCAATAAATATACCTTATGAGTTGGTAGATCAAATCGCTACTGACTATGATTTAAAATATTTAAATGAATTGAAAGAAGATTTTACTATTGAAATTGATATAGAGAGTTCTTCCTTTTACATAAGTCTGATTGATGGTCAATTTTATATTAGCGATAGTATTGATAAAATTAAAAACAAATCATTTTCAAGTAAAAATTTTCTAATCTATTGCGATGGTCATGGATGTAGTTTAAGCGAAGATTTAGGTTTTTATTTATATAATGAATTAGGAATAAAAGGAATACTGATATACGAAGGAGGAATACCAGAATGGTTGGAAAGCGGGTATCCAATAAAAAATGATTAATCTATTTAAAAACATTAATTTTTTATTATTAGGAAGACTAATCTTAGGATATGTATTTATTTATGCCAGCATTGACAAAATTATTGATCCAGTAAGTTTTTCTGATATAATAGATAATTATCATATTACTCCTGTTTTGTTAAATAATTTATTTGCTTTATTTATTCCGTGGCTTGAATTAATTATTGGATTATGTTTAATTTTTAATATAAAAGTACACGGTGCATCTTTTTTATCAATTTTATTGTTATTATGGTTTATTTTTATTTTAACTCAAGCTATTTTTAGAGGTATTAATGTTGAGTGTGGATGTTTTGACTTAAATACATCTAACTTAGATGATTTAGAACTAAGAAAAAATATGATAAAAAGAATATTTGAAGATATAGTATTTTTAGGGATAAGTTTATATGTTAATATTAAATCTAAAAACAATTAAATGTTAAAAATGATATATATATTATTGATGTTTTGCTTTTTATTTTCTCAAGAATCGTTTGGCAATAATGTTTTAACAATTATTGGGACAACAAATGTTCATGGTGAAATAGATCCTTGTGGTTGAAAAAAGAAACCATTGGGCGGTCTAGCTCGAAAAGCAACTATATTGGAACAATTAAATCAAGAAGGTGTTAATCCATTGGTTTTAGATGCAGGTGATTTGTTATTTAAGAAAAATGTTTTAGATCCTGGCGTAACCTTAGACGTTTCTAAGGTAAATGCAGAAATTATAATTGATTCATTTAATGAGATGGGTTGTGATGCTTTTTCTCCAGGTTCAAAAGATTTTGCAGGTGGTCTTGATTTTATTTTATCTCAATATAAAAAATCAACTTTTCCATTTCTTTCGTGTAATATAACTAATAAAACAGGTGAATTAATATTTGAACCATATGTAGTTATAGAAAAAAACAATATCAATGTTGGTATTATAGGGTTAACATCTGTTTTTGATAATAATGAAATTGAAATTTTAGATCCCATAACATCTTTAAGAAATATATTGAAAGAAGTTAGTAATAAAAGTGATATTGTTATATTGCTTTTTAATTCCACTCAACAAGATTTAACAAAACTTTATAATAATGATTTTGATATAGATATGATTTTAAGTAGTAGAGGTAGAACTAGGTCCTCAGATGGAGGAGCAGGAATACCAACGTATATAGCGGGTGATAGAGGCAAATTATTATATAAATTTGATTTAAATATAGTTGATAAGGATTTACCATTTATAGATTTAGCTTGGTGTGAAAATACTATAAAACGAGTTGGTGATAGATTGGAAAAAATGAAACAAGGTAATCCTAATGTAGATTTGATGCAATTATACAAAAGTGACCAAAAAACGTTAAATAGAATTTATGGTTACCAGTCTCAGTTAAATCAAGCTAATCAATTGTTAGAAAATGCTATAAATACATTGACTTTTGAAAAGATTGAGCTTGGAAAGTTGGTTTTTGACGAACCTAATATTTTAAAAATTGTTGATAAAGGCAAAGAAAAGATTAGAGAGATAGGTGGGCCAATGTTGGATGATAAGGGTAGATTGCCCGGAGATCCACATCATGGTCACAATCATTAGTAAAAAAAGGTATTGGTCTTTTCATATTAATCTTTCTAAAATTGAGTTCATTTAAAGTGCTTTTTTTAGGATTTTATTGCGAAAGTAGCTCAGCTGGTAGAGCATCACGTTGCCAACGTGAGGGTCGTCGGTTCGAATCCGATCTTTCGCTCTAGTTTTACGGCGTCGTACTCAAGCGGTAAGAGAGCAGTCTGCAAAACTGTTATGCACCAGTTCGAATCTGGTCGACGCCTCATAATGCCGAGGTGGTGAAATTGGTAGACACAAGGGACTTAAAATCCCTCGGACCATATACGTCCGTGCCGGTTCGATTCCGGCCCTCGGTACACATTTAATTCTATATTTATTATCGAACAATTTTTACCATTAATAATCATTCATTTCTTAGCAGTTATTAGTCCTGGTCCTGATTTTGTTATTGTTACTTCTCAAAGTATCAAATATGGTAGAATTACTGCACTTAAAACTAGCTTAGGAATATCATTAGGTATATCAATCCATGTTTTATACTGCATATTTGGTTTGGATTATATTTTTATTAATAATAATTATTTTTATAATATTATTAAGTATTTATCATTTGCTTATTTATTATTTTTATCAATATCATTAATAAATACTAAATATAATAATAAAAATACTTTACCAAACAATTCATTGTTTAACTTAAAAAATCCATTTTTAATTGGTTTTTTAACAAATGTACTAAATCCTAAAGCTATTCTTTTTTTTGTTTCATTGTTCACTATTTTTGTTAATCAATCAACTTCTATTTATATTAAATCAATTTATGGCATTTGGATGGTACTTTCAACTGGTGTATGGTTTTGTATAGTATCAGTATTTTTTACTTCTAAATATTCAAAAAAAATTATAAATAAATATTCCATAATAATTAGTAAAATTATGGGTATAATTTTATTAGTAATTTCAATAAAGGTGATTTTATAGTATGGAAATAGGTTCATTATTATTAAATATTGGTTATTGTCTTAATCTTATAGCTCTAGGTTTTAGAGAAATACTTTGGATTCGGATTTTATTAACTCTTGGATATTTTTTAAGATTTATTACTCAAAGTTATGTTGAACAAGATTTGAATTTTTCAGTTTGGATGATAATTTTTGTTATAATTAATTTAGTCCAAATTGTAATAATTATTAATGAAAGAAGAAAAAGATATATAGAACCAAAAATCTTTGATATTTATGAATCAGTTTTTAAAAGCCTAACAACGTTCGAATTTTTAACTTTTTGGAAAGTTGGTATTATTAAAAATATACAGGATGGTAAAGTAATTATAGAAAAGGATAAAAAATTAAATTCAATATTATTACTTATTAATGGCAAGGTTAGTGTTAAATCAAATGGTAAGGTTATAGCTTATTTACCAAGAGGAAGCTTCATTGGTGAGATTAGTTATATTACCAAAGAGGGTGCTTCAGCAGATGTTGTGGCTGAAGGAGATGCAACTTATATTGAATGGACTAATAAGGAATTGAAAAATATTAAAATAAATAAAAAAATATTTTGGACAAAAATTCAAAATATTTTGTTAAATGATCTTATTGTTAAATTAAAGCGCTCATCAATAGATTAAGAATGAAAAATATTAAAAAACCAAAAATTATAATAAATAAAGTTTATACCAAGACTGGAGATAAAGGTATGACCTCATTAATTGGAGGTAAAAGGGTTCTTAAAAGTAATAAAAGAGTTTCTGCCTATGGTCAAATCGATGAATTGAATGTAGCTGTTGGTTCGTGTTTAGTAGAAATGAAAAAAGTAAATAATATTGATTTTTTAGATTTAGAAAAGGTCCTAATAAGAATCCAAAATGAGTTGTTTAATTTAGGTAATATGTTAGCAATGGATACTGAAAGTGAGATGAAAGGTATGCCTCAAATAGATATGAGCTATGTAAATGAATTAGAAAATAATATTAACTTCTACAATAAACCTTTATCTGAATTAAATTCCTTTGTATTGCCAGGAGGTAATGAGCTTAGTATTAGATTCCATTTAGTGCGAGTGAAATGTAGAAAAGTAGAGCGTTTTATAGTGAAAATAATAGATGAAGAATTAGTTGATATTGTTATTCTAAAGTATTTAAATAGATTGTCTGATTTATTTTTTGTTTTATCACGGTATGCTAATTTTACAATAGGTGATGATGAATTAACTTGGAATCCAAATTGTTAATATTATGATAGATAACTTTGATTGGTTTACTAGGTTTTTTACTTACTCTTCAATTCAAGTGAAGTTTATTGCTTCTTTCATTGCTATTTTATCGTTCATTGTTTTAAGAAAGCTATTTTTAAAGATACTTTTTAAAAATACAACAAATGCTCTAATTAGATACAGATGGCAGAAAATTTCAAGTTATGTTATTAATGTTTTAGGATTAATTATAGTTGGACAAATTTGGTTTAAAGGTTTTGAATCTATAGCTACTTATTTAGGACTTTTATCTGCTGGTGTTGCAATAGCATTAAAAGATCCTCTTGTTAATCTTACTGGTTGGGCTTTTATATTATCTAGAGCTCCATTTGTTGTAGGTGATAGGATACAAATTGGAGAGCATTCTGGAGATGTGATTGATATTAATTTTTTTAAATTCACTTTAATGGAAGTTGGTCATTGGGGTGAAGGTGAACAAGCATCAGGGAGAATTATACACATTCCTAATGGAAAAGTGTTTATTGATATATTAGCAAATTATAGTAAAGGTTTTAAATATATTTGGAATGAAGTTCCTGTTTTATTAACATTTGAAAGTGATTGGAAAAAAGCAAAAACAATACTTGAAAAAATTTCAAAAAAACATACTGCAAATATAAGTAAAGTAGCAGCTAAAAATTTTAAAGAAGTTTCAAAGTTATATATGGTTTACCAGCCTGATTTTAATCCTCAAATCTATACTAAAGTTGAAGATTCTGGTATTTTATTAACGATTAGATATTTATGCAATCCAAGAAAAAGAAGAATAACAAGTCAATTTATATGGGAAGATATTTTAAATGACTTTGAAAAGGATAGAAGTATTGATTTTGCATATCCTACGACCAGATTTTTTGATGCAACAAAAGAGTCTTAAAAAATGAAATTTTTAACATATTCCTATAAAGGTGTTAAGTCTTTAGGTTGTCTAATTAATCAAAATGATGTTTTAAATATATCTAGTTCATCTGGAAAAACTCTAGAAAATAATCTATCTGATTATCTTATAAATTTTGAATTAAATAATGTTTTGTTAAAGAAATTAATTGAGTCTAATAATGCAGAGATTATTAGTTTGAAGGATGTTAAAATTGAAAGATTGATTCAGCCAAAATCTTTTAGAGATTTTTATGCTTTTAGACAGCATGTTCAGGCTGGTAGAAAAAGTAGAGGCCTTGATATGATTCCTGAATATGATGAATTTCCAGTTTTCTATTTTTCAAATCATAATTCAGTTATTGGTCCTGGTAAAATCGAATTATTTGATAAACAAATAGATAAATTAGATTTTGAGCTTGAAATAGGTTTGGTAATATCAAAAAATGGTAGAAATATAAAGGCTAAGAATGCTTATAAGTATGTGGCTGGTTTTACTATATTAAATGATTGGAGTTCAAGGACCATTCAAATGAAAGAAATGAAGTTGAATTTGGGCCCAGCAAAGGGTAAAGATTTTGCTACTTCTATAGGTCCATATTTAGTTACTTTGGATGAATTGCAAGATAAAATGATTGGTAATATAGAAGAATTGAGATATGACCTATCTATGGAGGCTTTTTTAAATGATAAATTAATTTCAAGTGATAATTTTAAAAATATCACATGGTCATTCTCAGATATGATTGAAAGAGCTTCATACGGTGTTGATTTAGTGCCTGGTGATTTAATTGGTTCAGGAACATGCGCAACAGGATGTTTATTAGAGTTGAATCAAACAAATAACAAAAATTCATGGCTTAAAAATGGTGATACTATAAGCCTAAAAATCGATAAATTGGGTGTATTAGAAAACAAAGTAAGTTGTATAGATTTATGAGTTTATCAAATTCTGAATTAAAAAAAAATATTTTATCATTTAAAACTCCCGAGAAACATAGAAGAGAAAATGTTGTTATTGCTTAGGCAAGGGAAATTATCAAAATGGTTTTCTGGAATAGGTCAAGAAGCAATAGCTGTGGGGGCCACTTATGCTCTTAAAAAAGATGATTTTATTTTACCAATGCATAGGAATTTAGGTGTTTTTACTACGAGAGAACTAGATCTAGAGAAATTATTTTCTCAATTGATGGGTAAAGAAGGTGGCTATACTAAGGGTAGAGATAGAACATTCCATTTTGGAGATATGCAAAATAATATAATTGGAATGATATCTCATTTAGCTGCTATGTTACCAGTTGCTAATGGCTTGGCATTATCATCTAAGATAAAAAAACAAAATAATATAGCTGTTTCATTCGTTGGAGATGGTTCAACAAGTGAAGGGGATTTTCATGAAGCTCTGAATTTAGCGGCTGTATGGGAACTACCAGTTATTTTTATTATAGAAAATAATGGTTACGGTCTTTCAACTCCAAATAAAGAACAATTTAAATGCAATGATTTGGTTGATAAAGCTAAAGGATATGGTATTATTGGTGATATTGTAAATGGAAATGATATATTGGATGTTTACAATATGATTAAGAAATATTCCTCTCTCATTAGGAAAAAACCTCAACCAGTATTAATTGAAGCAAAAACATTTAGAATCCGAGGTCATGAAGAAGCTTCTGGTGTTAAATATGTACCAAAAAAACTCATTGATAAATGGAAAAAAGAAGATCCAATAATGAAGTTTGAAAAAGTATTGCTAAATAAAAAAATAATTACAAAAAAATTAATTTCAAAAATTAATGATGAAATTAATAAAAAAATAGATGTTGTATTAGATAAAGTTATAAATAAAAATAAGCCATACTCTTCAGAAGAAAATGAATTGAAAGATGTTTTTTTAGATAAAAAATTTGAAAAAATAAGTACAAGTTCTAATAATAAAAAAGAATTACGTTTTGTAGACTCAATTAAAAATTCACTATATCTAAAGATGAAAAAAGATAAAAAAGTTTTATTGATTGGCCAGGATATAGCTGAGTATGGTGGAGTATTTAAAGTAACTGAAGGTTTCTTGAAAGAATTTGGTAGAGATAGAGTAAGGAATACGCCTATTGTTGAATCAGGGGCAATTGGAACAGCTCTTGGATTGTCATTAGGAGGATATAAGCCAGTAGTTGAATTGCAATTTGCTGACTTTGTTAGTAATGGATTTAATCAGATAGTTAATAATTTAGCTAAAACTTATTATCGCTGGGGACAATCTGTAAATGTTACATTAAGATTACCTACAGGAGCTGGAATTGGAGGAGGTCCATTTCATTCACAAAGCAATGAGTCTACATTTTTTCACATTCCTGGAATAAAAATTGTATATCCATCTAATCCTTATGATGCAAAAGGATTGCTACTTTCTTCGATAGATGATCCTAATCCAGTTATGTTTTTTGAGCATAAAGCTCTTTATAGAAGCAGTAGGTCTATAGTACCAGATGATATGTATAATATTGAACTTGGAAAGTTGAAGGTTTTAGAAGAAGGAACAGATTTAACGGTTGTGTGTTATGGATTAGCTGTAAATTGGATTAAAGAATATTTAAATAAATCGAATTATAGTATAGAAGTAATTGATTTAAGAACATTGGTTCCTCTTGATAAAGAAGGAATTATTAATTCTGTAAAGAAAACAAATAGAGTTCTTATATTGCATGAAGATAATTTGACAGGAGGAATTGGTGCTGAAATATCTTCAATTATTAGTGAAAATTGTTTTGAGTATTTAGATGCACCTGTAATGAGATTAGCATCGATTGATACTCCAATTCCATTTACTGATGATATTGAGCAAGATATTTATTTTCCAAAGTCAAAGATTAGTGATGCTGTTGAATATTTAATTAATTATTAAAGCTCTTTTTTGTACACGATATTTATGTTTAAATTTAAATAATAAATTTTTTTTATATGGAGATTAAATGAAGTTAAGCTGTATGGATTTTTTAGGCATTAATGAACACTTTTCTGAAGAGGAAGTAATGGTTCAGAATATGGCTCATGAATTTGTTTCTAAAGAGGTGATGCCAATTATAGAGGAAAATTATAAAAATGGTACTTTTCCTAAAGAATTAATAAAAAAAATAAGCGCTCAAGGATTTTTAGGTTGTAATTTGCCAACAGATTATGGATGCGGAGGAATGTCAAGTACTGCGTATGGTTTGATTTGTCAAGAACTAGAAAGAGCTGATTCAGGTGTAAGGTCTTTTGTATCTGTGCAGGGATCATTGGTTATGTATCCTATTTATAAGTATGGTTCTGAAGAGCAAAAGAAAAAATGGCTTCCTGAAATGGCTAAAGGAGAGAAAATAGGATGTTTTGGATTAACTGAGCCAAATTTTGGTTCTAATCCATCTGGCATGATAACTAACGCAAAGAAGGTTGATGGTGGTTATGTATTAAATGGCTCTAAAATGTGGATTACTAATGGAACTATTGCTGATGTTGCAGTTGTATGGGCTAAAGATGAAAAAAACGTTGTAAGAGGCTTTTTAGTTGAAAAAGATTTTGAAGGTTTCTCTGCGCCTATAATGAAAGGTAAATGGTCATTACGTGCATCTATAACCTCAGAGCTAGTTTTAGAAAATGTCTTTGTTCCAGAAGAAAATTTATTACCAAATATTGAAGGTCTGAAAGGTCCTCTTGGTTGTTTGAATCAGGCAAGATATGGAATTGGATGGGGAGCTATTGGTGCAGCCATGAATTTATACGAAGTTGCACTTAAATATTCAAAGGATCGTGAACAGTTTGGTAAGCCAATAGCAGGTTTTCAATTAATTCAAGAAAAATTAGTTTGGATGTTTAATGAAATAACTAAGGGTCAAATAATTGCTATGCAGGTTGGAAGGAATAAAGATAATGAATCTTTAAAACATTCTCAGGTTTCTTTAATAAAAAGAAATAATGTGTGGGTAGCTAGAGAATGTGCAAAATTAGCTAGAGAAATTTTGGGAGCTAATGGTATAACTTCTGATTATCCTGTTATGAGACATATGATGAACATAGAAAGTGTTTATACATATGAAGGAACTCACGAAATGCATACTTTGATTCTTGGTCATGAAATAACTGGAATTCAGGCATTTAAATAAACTAATTAATATTAATTAATTCACGCTCTTTTTTAAATAAGCCTTTTTTATTTTTTTCATTCTTTAAATAATTAAAACTATTCCATCCAGATAATATTGTATAGTATGAAATCAATATAGAAAAGCAATATCCTATTAAGAATATTAAATTTGAAATTTCTTTCATATCTAATACCATAAATATAGCGTATAAAATTATTATATATATTTCTATGGTCATTGAAAGAGATAGTATTTTTATTAAATAACCCTTTTTGTTAGAGTTGTTAATAATACATTCTATAGAATAGAAAAAGAAATATCTGAATAGTAAAAAGAATAATATATTTATATATGTTTTTAAATAATATTGAATAATAACATTGTTATATATAGTTATGGCATTGAAAGGAAGTGGCCAAAATATATTTATAAGATTTATTGACATTAATATATCTAAAAAAATATGTAACAGCATACCTGATACTATTCCATTTGCAAGATTTAAATATGCTTTTTCTTTATATATTTCGTATGTAATTAATAGTATTAAGTATATTAATAGTGCAGAAATAATGCTATGTCCAAAGGTGTGATTGTACAAATTAATATTTGAAAAATTTAAAAATATAATTATTGTATCTATATCAGGAAGCAGTATTCCAATAAGGAAAGCTGGAAAAAACCATTTTTCTATTGGAAGTTTATTTCTAATAAGTATAGCAATATAAGTGTATAGACTTGTTGCAATCATAATGTTTAAATTAAAACTATAACTTATAGGTAATTTAGTATATGTATATTTATTAAAAAAATGAATGCTCAATTAGTTAAACATAAATTATCAGACTATTATTATAAATCTTTATTTACAGATGCTGATGTAGATATACACTCTGTAAGTCTTGTTAATGCTGTGAAATCAATTATAGGTATTGATTTTGATATATCACATGATCATTTACTTGATTATTGTATTAACTATACTAATAGTTGTAAGTCTTCTGATGCAATTGGAGTGTTTGATGAGATCGAGATTCCATCTGCTATTTCATTTGCTACATTAGAAGAATCTCTTTTATCTAATGATTACAATAAATCAATAAAAAATGTTTTTTCTTTGTTGAAAGTATCAGACGGAAAGCATATCCTAGAGTTTTTATTAGAGTTTGCTATTAAGTATAATAGCCCGGTATATTCTTTGGTTTGGTCAGTATATAAAATGTCTTTATTTTTACAACATAAGAACATTAATGATAGTATTTTGTTTTGTTTGAAATATATCGCTAATAATGAGTCTATTAACAGAGTGTCAGTTAATGAGGAGAAGGTCGTTGATTTTTCAAAGTATGTATATAATAGTAAGTCCATAAAAAAAATATTAATTTATCAATCTATTTTAAATGAGGATTTAGTTAGGAAGGTGAATATCTCAAAATATATAAAAATAAATATTTCTAAAGGTGTAGATTTTTCAAATAATCAGAATCAACTACAAGTTTTTGGTGATCAGTTAAAATATGGAAGAAAATGGATTAGTTTATATCTACAAAAGTTAAGTAAAGATAAATTGGATGTAAAATTAATTATAATGCTAGACATGTTTAGAGGTGCATTAAAAGCATCAGGTGGTAGCTATGATAAAGAAATCTGGAATGATTTGAATATTTATTTAGATAAATGCAATTAACAAACTTAGGAAAATGGAAAATTAAAGTTATAGAGTCTGGTGATTTTAAGCTAGATGGTGGAGCTATGATGGGAAGTGTTCCTAAAGTGCTATGGGATAAAACAAATCCAAGTGATAATTTAAATAGAATTCAATTAGCAATGAGATGTTTGCTTCTTGATGATGGTGAGAATATTGTATTAATTGAAACAGGAATAGGAGATCATTTTAGTGAAAAATTTAAAGAAATGTTTGATATCAATCAACGAGATTATTCTTTAAGTAATACTTTAAGTGATTTCGGTTATTCAATTAAAGATATAACACATGTAATATTAACTCATTTGCATTTTGATCATGCGGGAGGTGCTGTTAAAAAAGAATTAAATGGAGAAATGAGACCACAGTTTCCTAATGCTGAATATTATATTTCCTCTAAAAATTGGGAAGCAGCTTTAAATCCTAATCCTAAAGATAGAGCTAGTTATTTAAAAGAAAATTTTACTTGTCTAAAAGATTATAATGTATTGAATATTTTGCCAGATAATGTAGAAATTTTACCTGGTATAAATACTTATGTTGTTAGTGGACATACCTCAGGTCAACAGTTAGTTGTAATTTCTGGAAATAATAAAAAATTAGTTTTTTGTTCAGATTTGATTCCTCTTAAATCACATTTGAAATTGCCATGGATAATGGGGTATGATTTAAATGCCTCGTTAACCTTAAAAGAGAAGAAAGTATTTCTTGATTTAGCTGCTAATAATAATTGGATTTTATATTTATATCATGATCCTGAAGTAATAGCAGTAGAAATAAAAGAAGCAGATAATTATTATGAGATTATTAATGAGTACAGAAGAAGAAATTAAAAAAGAATTATTTTCAAAAGGCATTAAAGCGTTTAACAATCGTAACTATTATGATGCTCATGAATATTGGGAAGATTTATGGACAGAATACAGATTGAAAGATGCAAAGTTTATCCAAGGTTTAATTCAGTTATCTGTTGGATATTTTCACATAACAAATTTAAATATTAATGGTGCTAAGAGTATGTTTGGTAAATGTTTGCTAAAATTAGATTTATATAAGCAAAATTCAAGAGGAATAGATGTGGTTTTTTTAATAAATGCAGTTAATAATACTATTGATAATTTAAATGAGATAGAAAATATAAAAGATTTTAACTGGAGTAATTCTCCAAAAATAAATGCTTAAAGAACACTTTAATATAAATGTTATGTCTGATGATGCAGTTTTCTGTACTAGTCTAGCAACTGAATGCAATAAGTTTGGATTTTTGTTAAGTTTTTTTAATCAAGAAGATGTTTTAAATAAAAATGATCTTTTTTCTAATGAATCTTTATCTGTTTCAATTATTGACTTAGATATTGATAATCTTAATATAATTAGTCATATAAGGGAAACATCTAAATTGCCTGTTTTTGGTGTTTGTTCCAAGTTAACCAAATCGCTGCAGTCAAAGGCAAAAAATAAAGGTTACGATTTGGTTTTCACTAAATCTTTATTAATTAGTAGTATTAAAAGAATAATTATTCATATTTCAAATGAAAAAGAAAATAAATGAAAATTATTTGGAACATATGTATTTATATTTTTAATTTTCGACCTAGGAGTCTATAAATATGATATCAAAAAGAAAAGTAGAAGAAAGAAATCAAAGGAAATTAGCTATTCTTGAAGGTTCATTAAGGGTTTTTAATGAATTAGGTATAGAAAAAACTACTATGGATGAAATAGCTCACGAGTCTGGTTTTGGGAAAGCAACATTATATTATTATTTCACTTCAAAAGATGATGTTTTTGTTCATATTATGGAATATGGATGGAAAAGACTTTGGGAGGGGATAGAGTCAAGAGTAGTTGAAAATATTGGGCCTCGTAAAAAATTTATTGGTATTATAAGAAAGATGGGAAAGATTGTAACCGAAGATAAAATTTTATATGGATTTTTATTTACTGCACCTAACTATATAAATGATCCAAATAAGCAGCCCTGGAAAATCTATCAGGAAAGATTGTATGCTATATTACAAAGTATTATAGAAAAGGGAATTGAAAAAAAAGAATTTGTAGATTTAAATCCTAATTTGCTTATGAAAGCAATCGGAGGCCTCTTTCATCAATTATTAATAAGTAATGAAGAAGATTTAAAAGATAATGAATTTGAAGATATGTTGAAAAATTTCTTAAGACCAAAAAAATGATAAAAAAATTCGTAACAAAATTTAAAAATAGAATATTAGGCCTATTTGAAAAATATGGATGGAAAGCAGCAGTTGGAATTTTTTTGTATTACCTTATCAGAGATGTCTCCTTGTATATAATTCTTCCTTGGCTCATAGCTAAAAAAATGATATTTAACTAAGTATTTTCGAACCAAAGTTATGTTTTTCGACCAATAAGTCGAAAAAGTTCTTGTATCAATATTTTCTATTGATTTAAATTATAATGATAGTCAATTAATTTAAATGCAAGGAACAGATTTATAATGAAAAATTTAATAAATTTATTTTTAATAAGTAGTTTTATATTTTGTGCTTGTCCTGATGTAGCACCTAATTCCAATTATAGTTTTATAGAAGATGATTGTGGCAATTGTTGGTTGCCATATTGCTATAATCAACAAACTCATTCTGTAAGTTATGATTTAACCGAAGATGAATGTAATTATATATGGGTAAATCCAGGTGATTTTGGAGATCCATATTATAATAGTTATTGTAATTCTTGTCCAAATGGATATACTCAAGATTCATGTGGTAATTGTTGGAATTCATACTGCTATACTTTTTTTAGTGCAGGTGTAGGAGATGATCCAATGCATAGTGTTTATTATGATTTAACTGAAAATGAATGTAACAATTTAGGATATAATTATTATATACCAGGAACTCCAGGAGATCCATATTTTAATAGTAATTGTTCAGATGCTAGTGATGATGGTGGAACCACTGGTGGAAGTGGAAATTCAGTTGATTGTGATGGTGATGCAAATGGTTTAGGTGCAACAGATGATTGTGGAGTATGTCATGCTCAATTATGTTATAATACGGTGACACATGCTTCAATGCCAGCAGATACATGTGATGGAGTTAATGAAATGTGGGCATCCCCAGATAATCCTATGAATCCATATTGGAATGCATCATGTGAAGATTGTGATGGTG